>TARA_B110000438_G_scaffold38693_1_pt1 | contig 44226 bp, 41 predicted proteins | sample TARA_B110000438 | Tara Oceans TARA_B110000438 (sample SAMEA4398413) | marine metagenome | biome: Polar Biome; feature: [MES] marine water layer (ENVO:01000295) within the mesopelagic zone...; material: water (ENVO:00002006), including particulate matter (ENVO:01000060) such as...... | reverse complement strand
CGGCCCGCTTCAATGCAGAGAATGGCGGATACAATCCGATTATCCACGGGAATAGCTATATCCAGACTGTTACCTGGAATGAGAATGGCATGCCGGAGGCTGACGCGATTCTAACTTATTCTCAGTCGCCAGAACCTGATTCATCCTATTACTCTGATCTCACGAAAGTCTACTCTCAGAGTAACTGGATCGATTTGCCCTTTACTGATGATCAAATTCAGGAGAAATTGGTACGAGAAGAGAATCTCCAGTTCTAATTTAGATCGATGCAGACAATTTTAAAGCCCTAAATTATAGGGCTTTGGGGACTTTTTGGGGTTTCTACAGAGTTTGCTGGAGTCATGTTTGGTAGCTATGGGTGGACTTGAACCACCGACCCCAGCATTATGAATGCTGTGCTCTAACCAGCTGAGCTACATAGCCATTTTTCTATTTCGGGTAAAACCTCAGTACGAATTGGTTGTCTAGATCCCGAAAGGCCGCGAATTTTGTCGATTTCGTGCCTAAAAGTCAAGGATGTAGCTAATCGATTACTACGTTTCTAACTACCGCATAAAAATCACTTACCGCCCGCCGGAAAGCAGTTTCGCCTACTTGCTCATCGTTACCGTGCACGCCGGTGTGCTCGCCGGAATTAGTAATTAATGGATTGAAGCCGTAACTGACAATTCCAAAATCACGGGTGAAGTGACTGTCGGTAAAACCAGTGCTGACAGAAGGTAGCACCCTTGAGCCAGGGTGCAATTCCTGAGTTACTGATTCGATTGCTGCGAATAATCTGGTGTTGGTTTCCGATATCGCTGGTGTAAAGGCCATTATAGTTTCGATAGTTACACCGGTACTTCCAATTAGGTCTTCAAGTTCGGTAATAAATTGTTCTGAAGGTTTGTCTGGCAGTATACGACAATCTAGTTCGGCCCAAGCCTCTGGCGGAATAACATTAATCTTTGTTGAACCGCTCATACGAGTCATTGAGCATGTGTCACGAATTAGAGAATTGTGGCCGGGCCTTGCAGCGTGCAATCTTGCCACAAAAGCGGGATCGGTAATGGCGTTACTAATATCAGCGTAAGAGGGCCCCCAATTTGCGTCCATGTCTACGGATAACTCGGAAAAATAGTCTGATACCGGCCCAATTATTCTGGGAGGGAAGGGGTTCTCTAGAAGGATGTTTAATGCCTGAATGATGCGGGTAACAGAGCTTGTTGTGCGTGGAGATGATCCATGGCCTGGTATGTCGATGGCGTTTAAGCGCAGCCAAACTGGCACCTTTTGTGTGACTTCAACGCCAAAAACGATATCGCCATCTTCGCTGCGGCTGCCGCCACCACCTTCATTTAATAAAATACCTGCGCCTTCAAAAATTTCGGGTCGATTATCTATCAGCCAACCCACACCAAAATAGCCGCCGGCTTCTTCATCGGCAGTGGCGAGAAATATTACGTCTCGATTTAGCTCGACCCCGGAGCGATGCAAGCTCAAAAAAGTGGCGAGTTGAATTACGCCTAGACCTTTCATGTCCCGTGTGCCGCGGCCAAGAATGTAGCCGTCACGAATGTCGCCGGATAGAGGGTCGATCGTCCAGAATTCTTCTTCCGCAGGAACCACGTCTGTGTGTTGTAGCAGAATTAAGCTGGGCTCATCGCCACCTTCAATTTTTGCCCAAATATTACCGCGGCCGGGTGCGCTTTCTGCTGTTTCATAATCAATACCTTCGGCTTCGAAGATTTTGGCATAGAAATCGACTGCGCGAGATTCATTGCCCGGAGGATTAATAGTATCTATCCGGATAAAATCCTGTAGCCAGGACACAGACTCGTCTTCCAGGGTTTGTCCGCTAACGCCAATAACCCAAAGTAGGCTGGTAACGGCGAACCCAAACTTTATATAGCTCACTTTGTTGCTCCCGCGGTTTAAACGTTGAAACGGAAATGAATCACGTCACCATTCTGCACAATATATTCTTTACCTTCCAAACGCCACTTGCCTGCATCTTTCGCTCCGAGCTCGCCATTATTTGCTATGAAGTCATCATACGAAACGATCTCCGCACGAATAAAGCCTTTCTCAAAGTCTGTATGGATGACGGCAGCCGCTTCCGGCGCTGTAGCGCCCGCTTTTACTGTCCAAGCACGAACTTCTTTCTCGCCAGCTGTAAAGTAGGTCTGTAAACCGAGCAGTTTGTAACCGGCCTGTATTACACGATCCAAACCTGGTTTTTCCATGCCAAGGTCCAGTAAAAACTCTAATTTTTCATCGTCTTCTAATTCAGCGATTTCTGCTTCTAGTTTATTGCAGATAGCAACGACTTCAGCTCCTTCGCTAGCTGCAATCTCTGCAACCTTGTCCAGATGTGCGTTGTTGTCGAAACCATCTTCGTCAACATTTGCTATATACATCACCGGCTTCACAGTTAGCAAATGGAGTGAATAGAGTTCTGTTTGTTCTTCTTTATAAAGCTCTAAAGTTCGCACTGGTTTTGCTTCATCCAGGTGAGTTTTGACTTTTTCCATTAGCTCTACCTGCCGCTGTGCATCTTTGTCTCCGCTCTTAGCAACTCGAATGACTTTATCCAAATTTCTCTCAACAGTTTCTAAATCTGCAAGTGCTAATTCTGTATTGATAGTTTCAATGTCTGCAGCAGGGTCTATTTGATCAGTTACATGGGTTACGTTTTCGTCTTCGAAACAGCGAACTACATGGGCAATGGCGTCGGTTTCACGGATGTTGGCTAAGAATTGATTACCAAGGCCTTCTCCTTTAGACGCGCCTGCCACTAGTCCCGCGATGTCAGTGAACTCCACCGTAGTGGGAATCACTTTTTGTGGGTTCACAATCGCAGCGAGTTTATCAAGCCGACCATCAGGAATAGAGACAATGCCTGAATTAGGCTCAATGGTGCAGAAAGGAAAGTTTTCGGCTGCGATTCCGGCTCTGGTTAGGGCATTAAATAATGTAGATTTTCCAACATTGGGTAACCCAACAATGCCACACTTAACTGCCATTTCTTGTTCCTTCTGTTTAAATCTTTAATCAGTATGGAGTAAACGCATGGCTTCTTCCCATTCGCCATTTACCGCCTTGGGTAAGACTCGAATTGAGTCGTTAATATTAGTGACGATTAGGTCAGCTTCTGACCGTGAGGGGTCGCTTAACACATAATTGGCCACCATGGATTTGTGCCCTGGATGGCCGACGCCAATGCGAAGGCGAAAGAAATCCCGATTACCCCCTAAGGCGCTTATAATGTCCCGAATGCCATTATGACCGCCGTGGCCACCTGCTTGTTTAAAACGCGTAATGCCCACTTCGAAATCAATCTCATCATAGGCTACTAATATGTTCTCAGGCGTAATTTTATAGAACTTACAGGCAGCGGCGACTGATTTGCCACTGCGATTCATAAAGGTAGTCGGGAAGAGTAGTTTGATATCACTGCCATCAATATTGATGGTTGTGAATTCACCAAAGAATTTAGCTTCTCCACGCAGTTGTCCGCCATAGTGCTTGCAGAGCTGGTTTAAAAAAATGACGCCCGCGTTATGACGATTGGAATCATGTTGCGGGCCCGGATTTCCCAGGCCCACAATCAACTTCAATGGATGATCCGGCATTAGCATATTCCCGGACAAACTGGCGAGGCCAGTAAGTTAAGAGTCGCCGCCGTCTTCGGAGGACTCGTTAGAATCACTACCAGCTGCATCCTCGCCTTCTTCGCCCCCACCTTCAACTGCTTCTACTTGATCTTCGTCTGCGCTGCCTTTCGGTGCTTGGACTATAGCAACAGAGAGGTCGCTCCCTTCCCCGTGAGATAACGCAACGCTACTCACGTTTTCAGGTAGAGTGATGTCTGACAAGTGAACAGATTCACCCAGGTCGATTTCCAACATATCAACTTCGATATACTCTGGCAGATCTTTTGGAAGACAGGAGACTTCGATTTCATTAAGCGTCTTAAGGATATTTCCACCACTGAGCTTGACGCCGATACATTTTTCTTCGTTGAGAAAGTGAATAGGCACTTTAACAGTGATCGCCTGCTTATCACTGACGCGCAGAAAATCAGCATGCAGAATAAACGGCTTAGCCGGATGGCGTTGTAGGGCTTTGATAACAGCCTTTTCTTTTTTGCTGCCTACGTTAAGCGTAATAATATGAGAGAAGAATGCTTCGTTGGCCGTTGCCTTCGCAATATCTTTATGGGCAATAGTTAATGAAACAGCGTCTTTTCCCCCGCCATAGAGCACGGCAGGAATTGAATCATTCAGTCGACGTAGGCGGCGGCTCGCACCTTTCCCTAAGTCCGACCGAACTGTGCAATTCAGTTCAAATTCTTCGTTGGACATGTAGTATTCCTCTAATGCGACTCTCTACAAAGAGAATAATCGCTTTTCATTAACCAATTTGCGACCAATTGATTACAGGCTTATAAAAAAGGGCAGCCATTCTTTTTAAACTTCTGCCCTTGTGTTATCCAAACGATGTTTGAAGCAACTTAAGTATTATCAAACATTGCGCTTATGGATTCTTCGTTGCTTACTCGTCGGATCGATTCTGCCAACAATTTGGCCATTGATAGCTGACGAATATGGGCGCAAGACTTAGCTTCATCACTCAGTGGGATCGTGTCCGTTACCACCAGAGCGTCAAGATTCGAATTATTAATATTCTCTATTGCGGGGCCAGAAAGTACAGGATGAGTACAGTAAGCCACTACTTTTAGTGCGCCATGTTCTTTTAGTGCATCAGCTGCTTTACACAACGTGCCGGCCGTATCTACCATGTCATCCACAATCAGACAACTGCGGCCTTTTACGTCACCAATAATATGCATGACTTGTGCTTCATTAGCTGTTGGTCGACGTTTGTCGATAATTGCCAGATCAACATTTAATTGTTTGGCAACAGCTCTCGCTCTAACCACGCCGCCAACGTCTGGCGATACAACTGTCAAGTTTGTATAACTCTGGCGCTCAATGTCATCGGTTAACACCGGTGAACCGTAAACGTTATCTACCGGGATGCTAAAAAAACCTTGGATTTGTTCAGCATGTAAATCCACCGTCAATACCCGGTTAACTCCCACTGCGCCAATCATGTCGGCAACAACTTTCGCACTAATGGCGACTCGGGCAGACCGAACCCTTCTGTCTTGTCTGGCATAGCCAAAGTAAGGGATCACTGCGGTAATTCTATTGGCAGACGCTCTATGCAATGCATCAGCCATCAGCAGCAATTCCATTATGCTGTCATTGGTAGGGGAGCAAGTCGGTTGAATTATGAAGACATCTTTACCACGCACGTTTTCATTCAACTCAACGGACACCTCGCCATCGCTAAATTTACTGATCCCGGCGTACCCGAGTGGTACTCCAATATTTTTAGCAATTGCATCCGCGAGTTGCGGATTTGCATTGCCAGTAAAGACCATTAAATTGTTTGCCACGCTTGCTTCCTTGGACCTGGGTTACTACTTCTTGTTATTAATATTTGGTCTGTCAAAAATGGCTGGGGTGGCTGGATTCGAACCAACGCATGCAAGGATCAAAACCTTGTGCCTTACCACTTGGCGACACCCCAATTGTACCTACTCTTATTACTTTACAGCGAATTAATACCCCTAGCGACAAATCCGTTTAAGCTCGATGGGCGCTTCGCAAATACTGCTTGGGCAGCGGCTTCATTCTCGAATCTGCTGAACACCGCAGAACCTGTTCCAGTCATTCTAGCCTCGCTGAATTGGCCAAGCCAGTTCAGGGCTTCATTCACTTCGGGGTGAAGATTTCTGGTCACCGCTTCGCAGTCATTCTTAGCCCTGCCCGCCAGAAAGTCGGCCATTTTGATGGCTGGAGAGTTCCGTGTCAAATTTTCCTGGGAAAAAATCTGAGCTGTAGAAACTATGCTGTTTGGGTTTATTACCAGGTACCAGCATGGCTCAATTTCGATAGCTTCTAACCTTTCTCCAACACCCTCAGCCCAAGCACTTTTGCCCCAGACAAACACTGGCACATCAGCCCCTAATTCCAAGCCCATGGTAGCTAGTTCTTGCTTCTCCAAGCCGCAATTCCAGAGCTTATTCAGAGCTTTTAAGGTTGCTGCAGCATTGCTACTTCCTCCACCTAAGCCGGAACCAATAGGAATGCGTTTGGTAAGGGTGATTGACGCGCCAAGTTGATTTCGTCCATAGTTTGCTCTTAAGAGCTCGGTGGCGCGAATAATAAGATTATCGTCCATGGGGATTTTCTTGATCTCCGAGTTTGAATCCAGATGCAGCGAAATAGTTCCGGAAGTGTCTGTTTCGAAGTGCAAATCATCACCGAAGTCGAGCAATTGAAACAGCGATTGCAGATTGTGGTAGCCGTCATTTCTCCGACCTAGGATGTGTAGAAATAAGTTGAGCTTAGCAGGTGCTAATACACTAATTGCGTTATCACTCATGAATTCAAGGCCAGATTCAAGTAGTTAATCCAAACTCTCAGCAACATTCCAGTTAAGCCCGATAAACCGCAAAACAATAGCGTCTTCATGACGACTGACGTCAACGCGCCGAGGTAGTGTCAATGCACCATACTGTCTCGGGTCAGGGTAGATGATCTTCCATCCATCCTGAGATATTTCAGACAACTGATTCAATTCATTGAAAGTGAGCTCGGCCTTGAAGTCCGGAGCGGGTAATCCGCGAATCCAAAATTCGAGATAGGAAACTGGTAATTCGTAACCTAGTTGTTGCAGGATTAAATCCTCAGGGCTGTTTGCTGTAAGCACATCCCCATCGTGATCCATACTAACGTAGCCCGGCCTTCCGACAATTCGAGTATTTCCCGCATTGAATGTTCCCCATAAACGGATAGTGTATTCGCTATTTAGCTGCTGCCATCGTATTCGGGGTGTATGGGATTCTTCCTCATAGCGCACATTAACTCGACCGCTGAGCTGCCAAGCGTTTAGCTCCTCAAGCAAAACGCGCTGGCTATCCCAAATACCATATTCGACCGCTCTCGGTGGAAGGTTAGTGCAGGCACACACCAGAATGAGCATTACTAAACCCAGAAAAAGATTCTTCCAGTTTTTATGGCTATTCCTTATGAGGGATCTCCTATAAAAGGAAACAAGAATGAAATCATTCGTAGGGACGGAACCGCTCTATGACTTCCCGAATAAGTTCACTGTCTGGTTGGACTTGCAATGCATCTTCCCAAACTTGAGTCGCTTCTTCTTCGCGACCCATTTGCCAAAGTACTTCACCTAAATGGGATGCAACTTCGTGATCAGGGAACACAGCAAATGCGCGTCGTAAGTTACTTAGGGCATCTTCATAATGGCCGAGTTTATATTGAGCCCAGGCCAAACTGTCAATAATGGCAGGGTCATCTGGTGAAATGGCAATTGCTTGCTCAATGAGTTTGAGGGCTTCTTCGAAGCGGTTAGTCTGATCAGCAAGCATGTATCCGAGATGATTAAGTGCCCTGGAATCATCTGGTTGCATGCGAATAATTTGTTGTAAGTCTCTCTCTGAGCCAGCTTTGTCACCTTGGGAATCATAATAAAGCACGCGAGCAAACAATAACTCTGATTCATTAGGAAATCGGTTTAGAGAACTGTCTAGCAGCGTTTTTGCTTCTGTAATATAGCCCGACTGAATTAACAAATTTGATTCGATAGTGGTAAAGAGTATTTCTAATCGAGGTTGGCCGCTGGATTGCCTTATCAGCCAACTGTGAGCATCATCTAACTGACCCAAATTAATAGCATGCCGAGTTGCTTGTTGTTGTGCTGCGAGAAAGTTATTTGTTCCGATTCGAACTTCACGATAGTGCTTAATGGATTTTTCCATCTCTTCAAGTTGTTCATAAATGAAGCCAAGATAATACTGACTTTCATCAAAACGTTGGTCAGCGAGGATTAACTTTTCAAGATTATTGATGGCGCTGTCAAAGTTTTCCAACTCCATATCAAGCAAGGCAACGGAGTAGAGCGTTTCCCAATCTTCCGGATCTTGTTCCACAATAATTTCAAATTGTTCCTGGGCTTCTTTAAATTCGTCATTCTGTATGAGTAGTCGAGCGAAGCTTAAGCGTAAGGATTTGTCATCTTCAAATTGTCTTACCCCGTCGCGCAGGACGCGCGTAGCTCCTTCGCTGTTATCCATGTTCTGCAGGACTTGTCCATGCAACAACACCATATTGGGAGTCAGATCGATGATTTCTAATACTTGCTGTATTTCATAAAGGGCTTCTTCAAACTGGCGGTTTTGAGCTAATAGTTGTATCAGAGCGATTTGGATAGAGCTCTCATCTTCAAATTCCCGTGCTAACTGGCGTAGATTTTCGATTAATGATTGTCGATCCCGTGGTTCGAGTCTGCCAGTTCTTGCGGCGAGCGCTGTGAAGTCTATTTCGCTCCCCAAGTCGATTACCCGAGCCATATGTGAAAGTGCTTGGCTGTAATTTCCATTTTCCAGAAACTGAAAACTCAGCATTAAATGGGGTTGGGCATTTTCAGGTTCTACGTCTGACCACAGCAGACCAAGTTGCATGAGTGCATTCAAATCACCATTAACGGAAGCAAATTGAACTGCCCGTTGAATAATCGATAGGTCGCGAGTAGCCATGGCAAGATCAAGGTAATTATCTCCGGCTTCTTCGAGATTACCTCGCTGAGCATCGAGTTCACTGATAATGGTCTGGTAAAGTTGCTCTTCAGAGAAGGACCCGTATTCGATTTCTTCTTCAGAGCTTATTTCTGGGTTTGCGATAGTTGCTACTGCGGGGTCCTCCATTTCAGGCGGTGAGGGCGCAGGTGTATTAGTGCAGGCAGCAAAAGTGGCCAGTACCGCCACAACTATTAGAGTCTGTTTTTTTCTCATTTTCACAACTATAGATTCCATATCAACCCTGACATTATACCAGCTTGTGAGTTAGTCATCACAAGTGTAAAAGGTGAAGACAAGAGATGAAGATAGTATCTTGCTTTCTTTTATAAGGATTCTGGATCGTTAGGCACCAGAAGCTATTAAATTACATTAATCCTAGATTGTGAGTAGGTGTTAGTTTATTTCCTTGAGTTTCATAAGCTCTGCGATAAAGCTAGCAGAATCAGTCACTAATGGGCACCACGGCCGATATCTAGTACTATATCGGGCTTTTTATTTGACCGTTTTCTGGAAACTTCATGGCGCTTGTATTAGTGGGCATAAACCACAGGACCGCAAATATCGCGTTACGCGAGAAAGTGGCGTTCCCTCCGGAAATAGTTGGAGAAGCGCTCAATCAGGTCTACGCACTGGTCGCCGTTAACGAAGTTGTCATTGTTTCTACGTGCAATCGCACAGAGCTTTATCTGGATTTTAGCGATGCAGCAGGCGAGGGAAAGCCTGACAATGAACTGAGTGTTAATCGAAGATTAATGGACCATCAGCAAACTATTGTGGTGTGGTTGGCTGAATATAAACAGCTGGAAATTGAAGAACTAAGAAGGAGCACTTATTTCTTCAACAACCAGGACGTGGTTCGCCATTTGATGAAGGTTTCCTGTGGTTTGGATTCCATGGTTTTGGGTGAGCCGCAGATACTGGGGCAGGTTAAGTCTGCCTTCGCCGTTTCTAAGGATCTTAATTTGGTCGGTTCTGCCTTGAGTCATGCTTTTCACGGAGCGTTTTCTATTGCGAAGGAGGTTCGAACAGAGACTGCTATAGGTGAAAACCCAGTTTCAGTAGCTTATGCTGCAGTCTCTTTATCAGAAAGGATATTTTCTAATCTCGCCAGTCTTAAAGTGCTGTTAATTGGAGCTGGTCGCACGATCGAATTGGTGGCTCTGCATTTGGCCGAAAAAGGTGTATCCGGAATTGTTGTGGCAAACCGCACCCTGGATAATGCATTGGAATTAGCGGCTAAATTTGATGCTCACGGTGTCTTGTTGTCGGATATTGCTGAGCAGTTAGTTGGAGCTGATATCGTGGTCTCCTCTACAAACAGTCAATTGCCATTGTTGGGTAAGGGCGCAGTCGAGAGAGCATTGAAACAACGAAAGCACAAGCCGATGCTCCTTATTGATTTGGCGGTGCCTAGGGATATAGAAGTAGAGGTAGGAGATATCGCTGATGCCTACCTCTACAGTGTTGACGATATTAGTGAAGTGATTGAGGACAATGTTAAGAGTCGAGCAGAAGCTGCTGCTCAAGCGGAATCGATTATAGAACGGGGTATTGAAGGATATTTAAAACAGATACTTTCTTTAAATGCAGTGACAACATTGAGAGCTTATCGAGATAAAGCTGATACTATTCGTGATCATGAATTACAGCGGGCTTTAAAATCATTAGAAAAAGGTGAGCCAGCCGACGCAGTCCTTAAGACCCTCGCCCGTGGCATTACCAACAAGCTTACCCATGCCCCAAGTGTAAAAATGAAGAAAGCCAGTTCCGAAGGCAGAGATGAGCTCTTAGCTTTAACTCAGGAGCTATTCGATTTAGGAGAAGACGACCCTGTATAAAGGTCAACTAAGTAGTCCTCATGAAAGAATCAATTCGCTATAAATTAGAAAATTTAAAAGATCGATTCGACGAGCTGGAAGCTTTGCTAAGTGATGCCGAAATTATCGCCGATCAAAATCGTTTTCGTGAACTGTCCAAAGAATACAGTGAGCTAGAAGATTTAGTACGAAGCTTTAATCACTTTATGAATGTGTCAGATAATTTAATTGAAGCGAAAGAAATGCAGAAAGATGCTGACTCCGAAATTCGTGCCATGGCTGAAGAAGAAATCGCCAATAACACAGATGAATTAGCAGAGCTTGAGTCAGATTTACAAAAGCTGCTTTTGCCAAAAGACTCTAAAGACAGCTGTAACGTATTTTTAGAGATTCGTGCAGGCACAGGTGGAGATGAAGCTGCAATATTCTCTGGAGACTTGTTTCGTATGTATGCTCGTTACAGCGAAGAACAAAAATGGAAACTAGAAGTGGTCACCGAGCGCAATGGCGAGCACGGCGGCTATAAAGAAATCATAGCGCGGATAGATGGCAAGAATGTGTATGAAAAATTAAAATTTGAATCCGGTGCTCATCGAGTACAAAGAGTTCCTGAAACGGAAACGCAGGGTCGTATTCACACCTCAGCATGCACTGTGGCGATAATGCCGGAAATCGAAGAACTTGATGAGATCGATATCAATAAAAATGATCTGCGTATTGATACGTTCCGCGCGAGTGGTGCGGGTGGTCAACACGTTAATAAAACTGATAGCGCTATTCGCTTAACTCATATTCCGACAGGTATTGTTGTTGAGTGCCAGGATGAAAGGTCTCAGCATAAGAACAAGGCGCGTGCAATGTCTCTGTTGCAAGCCAAACTTTTGGATCAAGCGCAGCAAGCGCAGCAACAAGAAGAGTCTGATACCCGGAGAAAGCTGGTCGGAAGCGGAGATCGATCAGAGAAGATTCGCACCTATAATTACCCTCAGGCGCGAGTTACCGATCATCGAATAAAACTGACTCTTTATAACCTGCCAGAAATAATGGCTGGTGAGCTTGGCGCTGTCATAAAGCCGCTAATTAATGAGTACCAGGCAGATCTTCTCGCAGGCCTTGCGGAAGACGATTAATAGTTAAGATGTCCTCCTCTGTGCAAAAGGCGCTCGGTATAGCAGACTCATTAAAATCTGTTAGCGAAAATTCTCTATTAGATACTGAGCTTCTCCTCGCCCATGTCCTTGGTAAGACTAGAGAATATCTCCGAGCTAATAATGAAAAGGTGATTTCACCGGACTGTCTTGATCAATTTATCAAATTAATTGAACGACGAAAGCAGGGTGAGCCCATCGCCTACCTAATCGGACGCAAAGGATTTTGGGACTTCGATTTGCGAGTAAATTCTTCTGTGCTGATCCCCCGGCCAGAAACTGAAGAATTAGTAGAGAAATGTTTAGATAAACTGGATGGCAGAAACGATTCGGTGCGTATTGCTGATTTGGGCACCGGTAGTGGTGCAATCGCCATTGCTCTGGCGAGAGCCAATTCGTCTTGGCAGGTTCATGCTGTAGATATTAGTGAAGATGCTTTGGCAGTAGCGCGTTGCAATGCTGCTTCTTTAGGAGCCGGCAATATTGAATTTCATCTCGGATCATGGTGTGATGCTTTGCCCGAAGAAAAGTTTGACTTAATAGTGGCAAATCCACCTTATGTAGAAGCGCGCGACGAGCATTTGCAACAGGGGGGGTTGCCTTTTGAGCCGATAGTTGCCTTGATTGCTGAGGACTCAGGATTTTCGGCCCTTGATCAAATTATGCTGGGAGCTTCTCAGCTTCTTAAAAAAGACGCCTGGCTCTTAATGGAGCATGGATATTCTCAGCAAAAAAAATTACTGCACAAATTGGCAACATTAGGATACTCAGAAATTGAAGGATGCAAAGACTATGCTAACGTAGATCGCATTGTGTTAGCTAAGTTAAACTAAATTTAATAAACCCATGTTAAAAATTCTATGAAAGATGAACAATTACTGCGATATAGTCGTCAGATCATGTTGCCTGAGATGGATGTCGCGGGTCAGCAGAGGCTTGTCGATGCCACTGTACTAATTGTTGGTATGGGAGGCCTTGGTTGTCCCGTGGCGATGTATTTGGCGGCTGCAGGAATTGGTCATTTGATAATTAGCGATCATGACACCGTTGAATTGACAAATTTACAAAGACAAATTGCTCATAGTCAGGAAAATCTTGGTGATTCGAAAGTGGGATCCGTGGAAGAGACATTAAAAGGCCTGAATCCAGAGGTGCAAATCACATCGATCAACAAGCGCCTCTTAAACGAAGAATTAGATCGAGCAGTTAATCAGGCGGACGCGGTGGTAGATGCCAGTGACAATTTTACTACTAGGTTTGATATAAATCGCAGCTGTATCAAAAGTGCAAAACCCCTGATATCTGGTGCCGCTATTCGCATGGAAGGGCAGGTCGCTGTTTTTGATAGTCGCAATGCTGATAGTCCTTGCTATCAATGTCTTTACCAAGAAGAAAAAGACGATGATTTGAGTTGTGCTAACAATGGGGTCATGGCTCCCCTTGTCGGAATAATAGGATCTATGCAAGCAATGGAAACCATTAAAGTACTCAGCGGTATAGGCACAACTCTCATGGGAAGACTACTGCTATTGGATGCCACTAACATGGAATGGCGAGAAATGTACTTGCCGCGGGACCCGAAATGTGGGGCATGTGGCGCGAATTAAGGCTATTATTGCGATTAGCTTTCCAAACCATACCTTTCAAAACATCCATCTTCTCGCTATTATGCGGGCCCTTATCAAGTCTAGGCAGTTAGTAGTGCTAGAACTATGAAAGACGCGGCAACAGTCAAGCAAGACGAAGTTCGATTATCATTCGATGATTTCGAGTTGCAGGAAGCTTTGAGAAAGGCGATTTCTAAACTTGGGTTTGAATATTGCACGGCAATTCAATCACAAAGTTTGGTGCATACACTTGCAGGCCATGATGTAACAGGCAGAGCCCAAACTGGAACTGGCAAAACAGCAGCTTTTCTGATCACTATTATTAATGATCTTCTGACTAATCCTATAGAAGATGAAAGATTTCTTGCTGAACCTCGTGCTTTGGTTGTTGCACCTACTCGTGAGCTCGCAATCCAAATAGCCAACGATGCAAGACTGCTTACTGAATTTTGCGGACTCCACACAGTGACTTTGGTGGGTGGTGAAGATTATACTAAGCAGAACGTGGCACTAGATAAGCAGCCAGTTGATATCGTTGTGGCGACGCCAGGCAGGCTTCTGGATTTTGTCAGCAATGCTAATCTTGATCTTGGCTTCATCGAATTGTTAGTCCTGGATGAAGCAGACAGAATGTTAGATATGGGTTTTATTCCCCAAGTAAGACAAGTCGTTTCCAGAACGCCAAAAAAAGATTGTCGTCAAACCCTGTTATTCAGTGCCACTTTTACACCAGAAATCATCGAACTGGCCGATCGTTGGGCGATGAATCCGCTCATGATTGAAGTCGAGCCAGAGAAGGTGGCTGCCGATGCGGTAGATCAAATCGTTTACTTGGTAACTACAGCAAATAAGTACAACTTACTGTTTAATATTATTTCTGAGCCAAGTGCAATCAAAGTGATGGTGTTTAGCAATCGTCGTGATCAAGTTCGTAAACTTGCGGATAATTTATATCGCAATGGGATAAACTGTGGAGTATTGTCTGGAGAGATTCCACAGAACAAACGCATACGAACCCTTGATGCATTCAAAGCTGGAAAATTACAAGTATTGGTCGCAACCGATGTGGCTGGAAGAGGCTTGCATATCGATGATGTGACTCACGTGATAAATTACACTTTACCCGAAGAAGCAGAAGACTATGTGCATCGAATTGGCCGCACAGGTCGGGCTGGAGCTATCGGTACTTCAGTCAGTTTTGCCTGCGAAGAAGATTCTTTTCTACTGCCAGCAATTGAAGAGAAGTTAGGGAATAAGCTAGATTGTTCGCATCCAGTTGAATACCTGCTGGAAAAAGCGCCAGGTTTTACTAGGGATTCACGCTTTAAGCCGAAAGGTTCCCCACCACCTCGAGGACGAAAACCCTCCCGCTCAAGAAGTTAATTTGAGTTCTTGATAGCACCCGCAGCTTCTAGTGCTGAAGCATAATCTGCTGATTTTCGATGCTGCGATACTAAGTCTAGGAAATTACTGCCGTCAGAGAGAGCAACATTGATATCTCTTCCGCCTCCTTTATAAATCACGATAAAACGTTCGAATAACTCTGCTGTCATGCCGCGATAGGCTCGAAGTAAAACATTGTAGTCTGTTGGCATTCCTGTGGGGGGTTCTGCGTCTAGAAAAGTTTTCAATCGCTCGTCAGACCATTCTTCATCTCTTGTCGCGATCTGTGTGCGGTCTGCACCGCGTCTCTTTCCTTCCTTCATGGTATTATTTTTTCCCTAAGTAGTTGGTTCACTTGGCCAGGGTTGGCCTTACCCTGTGATAGTTTCATCGCTTGCCCGACAAGGAATGCAATAACCTGATCTTTGCCTTCCTTTAGTTGTTGAACTTGGTCTGGGTTGTTAGCTATAACTTCATCTACTAATTTTTCAATCGCTCCAGAATCGGTTACTTGTTTTAAGCTTTTTTTCGCAATGATGATATCGACACTGTCATCATCATCGATCATGGTTTCAAAAACCATTTTCGCGATTCTTCCAGAAATCGTGTCATCTAAAATTCGACTAAGTAAGTTACCGAGACGTTCAGCTTGAATTGATGAATCAGATATATCCAGGTCATTTTTATTCAATAAAGCTGAAAGATCGCCAGTAACCCAATTAGCAGCGAGTTTTGGGTCGCCGCAGCCTTTGGCTACTTCTTCGAAGTATTCTGCCATTTCTCTTGTTGCAGTAAGCACACCAGCATCATAGTTGTTCAAATTGTATTCCTTGCTGAAGCGTTCCTTTTTTGCATCAGGCAACTCCGGTAGTTCAGCTCGAATCCCGGCGATGTACTCATCGTCAATCACTATCGGTAAAAGATCAGGTTCAGGGAAATAGCGATAGTCGTTCGCTACTTCTTTGCTTCGCATCGGTGTCGTGATGTCTTTATTGGAATCGTAACGCCGCGTCTCTTGAACAATCTTGCCCCCATCTTCAATGACTTCCTGTTGCCGTCGAATTTCAGAATAGATAGCTTTTTCTACAAATCGAAAAGAGTTTATATTCTTTATCTCTGTTCGCGTGCCTAACTCTGTCGTGTTTTTCGGTCGTATTGAGACATTGACGTCACAACGCATGGAGCCCTGCGCCATAATGGCGTCAGAAATGTCTAGATAACGAACTATAGAATGCAGTTTCTTTAGGTAGGCTACAGCTTCTTGGGCGTTCGTGATTTCTGGCTCGGATACGATCTCGAGGAGAGGTTCACCGGCTCGATTCAGATCGATCCCAGAAAATTCGTTAAATTCTTCGTGTAGGGACTTGCCCGCATTTTCTTCAATGTGCGCGCGAGTAACCCCGATCACTTTTTCTGTGCCATCTTCTAAAGTAACACTTAGAGAACCTTTTCCAACAGTAGGAAAGTCCAGTTGAGTGATTTGATAGCCTTTAGGTAAGTCGGGATAGAAATAGTTCTTTCGATCAAAAACAGATCGTTTCCCAATCTCAGCACCAATGGCTAGGCCAAACCGCACAGCCATTCTTAATGCTTCTGCATTGAAGACGGGCAACGTTCCAGGTAGGGCTAAATCAAAAATACTTGCCTGAGTATTTGGCTGAGCACCGAAAGCCGATGCAGTGCTTGAGAATAATTTTGATTTGGTTGAAAGTGATACATGAACTTCCAAGCCAATGACTGATTCCCACTCCATGGTTAGTCCTCTGGCTCGAAATTAGGTTTTCTTTTATGCCAGTCAGTTTGCTGTTGAAATTGGTGTGCTACATTCAGTAACTTGCCTTCGCCAAAATCCTTGCCGATTATGTGCATTCCAATTGGTAAACCATTAGCGAAACCAGCAGGAATTGATATTCCGGGCAGTCCAGCTAAATTCACGGCAATGGTATAGATGTCTTCTAGGTACATTGTTACCGGATCAGTCTTAGAGCCTAACTCAAAAGCAGTATGAGGCGATGTCGGCCCAACGATTACATCCACTTGCTCAAATGCCTTAATAAAATCATTTTTGATCAAGCGCCTAATTTTTTGTGCCTTTCTATAATAGGCATCATAGTAACCTGCTGAGAGCGCATAGGTACCTACTAAGATGCGACGCTTAACCTCATCGCCAAAGCCTTCGCTGCGAGTACGCTTATACATGTCTTCTAAATCAATTGGATTTTCGCATCGATGTCCGTATCTGACACCGTCATAGCGAGAGAGATTCGCTGAAGCTTCAGCTGGCGCCACCACATAATAAGCAGAGACAGATAAATGATTATTGGGCAAGTCTACTTCGGTAATGCTTGCACCTAATTGCTCATACTCTTTAAGTGCTTCTCTTACAGCTTGTTCTACCTCGGCACTTAAGCCTTCAGCGAAGTGTTGTTTGGGAATACCGATACGTAAGCCGTCTAATGAGTCATTGAGTGTGGCAGTATAATCTTCAGCTGGTCTATCTATGCTGGTGGAGTCTTTACTGTCTATGCCTGCCATCACGTTTGTCATCAAAGCGGCATCTTCCGCACTCTTACTAAGGGTGCCCGCTTGATCCAAACTGGAAGCAAAGGCGATCATGCCCCAGCGGGAGACACGGCCATAACTAGGTTTCAAACCGGTAATTCCACAAAATGCGGCGGGTTGCCTTATCGAGCCACCGGTATCAGTGCCCGTTGCCATCACACAAAGATCAGCTGCTACCGCTACGGCAGATCCGCCAGAGGATCCACCTGGCACCCTTTTTAAATCCCAGGGATTTTTTACCGGTCCGAAGAAACTGGTTTCATTGGAGGAGCCCATCGCAAATTCATCCATATTGGTTTTACCCAACATGACTGCTCCGGCTGTTTTGAATTTCTCAACAACGGTGGCGTCGTAGGGTGCGACAAACTTTTCTAACATATGTGACCCGCAGCTAGTGATAACCCCTTTCGTGCAAAAGATATCTTTGTGGGCTAATGGGATGCCAAGTAGTGGAGATTTATCACCTGAGGCACGCTTCTCATCCGCTACTTTTGCTTGTTCCAGAGCTGATTCTTCGCAAACAGTGATAAAGGCATTGAGTTCCTGGTTGTGCCTGCTTATACGGTCCAAATATGACTGTGTAAGTTCCGTGCTGGAGAGCTCGCCAGATGAGAGTGCTTGCGATAATTCAGCAGCAGTTTTTTCGATCATTGGAAGATTGCTTCTTTGAGGGTTAATTGGCGACAGCGGATAAATTCGATGATCTGATCTATTCAATAACCTTGGGTACTAGGTACAAACCATCTTGTGCTGCAGGAGCTAAAGTTTGTAGTTCATCTCGACGGTCTTTTTCCGTGACTGTATCCACGCGCAAACGCTGAGTAACATCAAGTGGGTGAGCCATAGGTTCGACCGTCTCTGTGTCAACCGATTGCATCTGATCGATTAAGGCCAGTATGTCGGTAATACGACTCGCGACTTCATCTGCATCAGCTTCGCTTATATGCAGCCGCGCAAGTTGCGCGATTTTCTCTACTTCAGACTTGTCTAAAGCCATTCAATTACTCCGGATTAATCAAGTATTTGTTCGTCAAAATTCAATGGCTAGCCTCTGACCAGCAGCTTACTAGAGAGAATAGTGGCGGAAATGTGTCAGAGCTCTAATTTACGTGTAATTAAAGGGTTTGCCACTTGCTCTAACAGTTAGCCGTTGTTAGAGTGCGTCCTATTCTCGATTACGCAAGATTATACTTGAATTTCACCTACTTAGGTCAAATGCTCCAGGAGATCCCCTTAGAAAAAATTAATCCTTAAGTACCGAGTATAAAACTTCTGCATAAGCTAAATCATTAGGCTAAATTGCCGTCTTACTAACAAAGGGACAAAGGACTGGGATCTTTAAATTGAGGTACGCAAAAATTCATGTTTAAAAAAATCCGGGGAATGTTCTCCAATGACCTATCTATCGATTTAGGAACTGCAAATACGCTCATCTACGTTCGTGAAGAAGGTATTGTCCTTAATGAGCCATCCGTAGTTGCGATTCGCACTCACAATGGTCAAAAAACAGTGACAGCAGTGGGTTCTGATGCCAAGCGCATGCTTGGTCGAACGCCAGGAAATATCACTGCTATACGTCCGTTAAAAGACGGCGTTATCGCCGATTTTCAGGTGACCGAGAAAATGCTTCAGCACTTCATTAACACAGTGCATGAGAACAGTTTCTTTCCTCCAAGCCCGCGAGTTCTGGTTTGTGTGCCCTGCAAGTCCACCCAGGTAGAACGTCGTGCTATTCGCGAATCTGTTGCCAGTGCGGGGGCTCGTGACGTTCGTTTAATCGAAGAACCTATGGCTGCAGCCATTGGGGCAGGCTTACCCGTTGAACAGGCTAGTGGTTCCATGGTGGTAGATATCGGTGGCGGGACCACAGAAATTGCTATTATTTCTCTAAACGGTGTTGTGTATTCTGAATCAGTTCGGGTTGGTGGTGATCGTTTTGACGAATCAATTACCACTCATGTACGACGTAATTATGGCAGCCTAATTGGGGATGCTACTGCCGAACGCATAAAGAAAGAAATAGGTTGTGCTTATAGAAGCGCTTCTAGTGAAATACGAGAAATTGATGTTCGTGGCCGCAACCTAGCAGAAGGAGTTCCCCGCAGTTTCACTTTAAATAGTGATGAGATTCTGGAAGCTTTACAGGAACCACTTGCCGCGATAGTACAGGCGGTAAAGAGCGCCTTGGAACAGTCACCACCTGAATTGGCGTCGGATATTGCTGAGTCTGGCTTGGTGCTAACGGGTGGTGGGGCCTTGTTGAAAGATCTGGATAAATTGCTTTCTGAAGAGACTGGCTTACCCGTGATTGTCGCGGAAGATCCTCTGTCTTGTGTGGCCCGCGGTGGTGGTAGAGCCATGGAATTAATGGACGCCCAAGGGGTAGATCTGCTCTCTATTGAATAGGGGCTAAACCGTCCTGAATCTAAGAATTTCCTGGGGAAAACAGGATCTGAGAAGGGAACTCGCGAATTTACGAGCTTTGGGTCGGAAGACTATAATTACCGATTCCTGAGGGAGGTAATCCGACATAGATAAGATCCTATTCATTAAAGGCGTAGCACTTGAGTACCGTGCCTTAGCCTTTCTTCTCCTCTCCGTGTGCATCATGTTCGCGGATAGCCGCTTTGGTTATCTAGAACGCGTCCGCTTTGGATTGGGCTACGCCACTACGCCTATTTATTGGGTTGCCGATATCCCAACACGCGTCTCCTTCTGGATTGATGATGTATTTGTGTCTCGCACCGACTTATTAGAGGAAAATGAAGAACTTCGAGGACGATTGCTGGTGGCACAGCGTGAGTTGCAGTTATTGGAAAGCTTAACTAGCGAAAATAATCGCTTACTCGCGTTAGATGAAGCTACTGGTAATATCAATGGCGATGTCATGCCCGCTGAAATAATTAATGTCTCGCCGGATCCTTATTCTAAACGTGTACTTATTAATAAAGGAGCGAGAGATGGCCTTTTTATTGGACAACCTTTATTAGATGCCAATGGCTTGATGGGACAAATCGATGAAGTGCTCCCTTATACCAGTTGGGCTTTATTAATCACCGATCCCCATCATGTCACTCCGGTTGAAGTGAATCGAAATGGCGAGCGTGCTCTAGCTAGAGGGAGTAGATCAGTCTCGAATGAATTGGAATTGGAATTCGTCACTCAAACTCAGGATATGCAAGCGCAGGATTTACTCGTGAGTTCAGGCATGGGCCAGGTCTTTCCCAAAAACTACCCAGTCGCTGAAATTATTAGTGTCTACGCAGATCCAGGATTAGATTTCGCCACAGTACGCGCCAGGCCGATAGCGCAGATGGCAAGTACTCGACATGTCATGCTTGTTTTCCAGAATGAAGAACAACAGTCCCTCGAAGCTAATCAGGAAACAGAACGGGAAATAAGTGAAGAGATAGTGAGTGATGCGGAAATAGAAGGTCAGGTTTCTCAAATTCAATCAGAAGAGAATGATTAAAGGTTGTGGCGATTCAACAAAAACCACATTCTACTTGGGTAATAATTCTCAGCTTCTTTCTAGCTTATCTGTTGGCGATTGTGCCTTTCCCCGATTGGGCCATGGATTATCGGCCTGAATGGGTGCCGATGGTTTTAATCTACTGGGTGATGGCACTTCCTTACCGCATCGGCATTGGTTCTGCATGGTTTGTTGGATTAATACTGGATATTCTGGAGGGCTCAATTCTGGGTTTGAATGCAATGGCCTTGGTAATTATTGCTTATGTAACACTCAGTCTGCATTTAAGAATGCGGATGTTTTCTTCTTTGCAACAGGCGGGTTTAGTCTTGGTGCTGGTGGGTCTTAATTTAATGCTAAGTCATTGGCTGCAGATTATTACTGCACAAACTATTACTTCCAATATGATGTTTCTAATGGCTGCTATTACCAGTGCTGTCATTTGGCCTTCTTTATTCCAGTTGCTTCGCCAGACTCGACGTAGTTTCGACGTTCACTAAAGATTCCCTCGTGACTAGCTCTTCTTTGATTCTAGCTTCCGACTCTCCTCGTAGACATCAATTACTGAAGCAGATTGGTGTAAATTTTACCGTGTCTGGACAAGATATTGATGAACATATACTTGACCAAGAATCTCCTGAGGAGTTTGTATCTAGAATGGCTGACGAAAAAGCTAAGGCAGCGTTGCAGAGTAATATAAAACAAAATACCATAATTTTAGCGGCCGACACTGTCGTTGTTTGTGGCGATTTAGTATTAGGTAAGCCCAAGGACAAAAGTGATGCGCTGAGGATGTTGCGCCAGCTTTCTAACAGAACTCATCGGGTATTGTCGGCGGTTACTGTGGCAACAACGATCAATCAAGAATCGGTCATGTCTGATACTTTGGTGCATTTTCGAGAAATAAGTGAAATAGAAGCAGAGCAGTATTGGGAGACGGGCGAACCTGAAGGGAAAGCCGGTGCATATGGCATACAAGGTTTTGGTGCTGTATTTGTGCAGCTAATAAATGGCAGTTACAGTGGTGTGATGGGCTTGCCGCTTTATGAAACTGCAAAACTACTAGGCGAATTTGGCATCCTCGCTTGGTCGCCACGTCAAGGCTTGTCCTATGAGTGAAGAAATTCTTATTAATGTAACACTAATGGAAACTCGAGTAGCGTTGATTGAAAATGGGCTATTGCAGGAAGTTTTTATTGAGCGACACAATAAAAGAGGCCATGTTGGTGATGTATTCAAGGGGAAAGTAGTCCGGGTCATGCCTGGTATGGAAGCAGCTTTTGTTGATATTGGCTTGGACAAAGCAGCTTTTCTCCATTCGTCAGATATTAGCAAAATTGATGCAGAGGGATTTGAGTTAAGAAATAGCGAACACAAGAATGTTGATGAACTGCTGCGGGAAGGCCAACTATTAGTTGTTCAAGTTGCCAAGGACGCAATCAGTACTAAGGGTGCTCGACTTACAACACACATTACTCTGCCTTCAAGAAATTTAGTTTATTTGCCTCGCAGCAAGCATTTAGGAATTTCTCAGCGATTGGCGGATGAAGAGCAAAGGGAGCACCTGCTTGCTCAATTAAATAAAGGCCTTGCAGAAGAGGGAGTTGAAGGACAAGGGGGGTTTATTATTCGTACTGCGGCGTTAGCTGCAAGCAAAAAAGAATTTAAAGAAGACATACGTTTTCTCAAAAGACTTTGGAATAAAATCGATGAGCGTATTAGCAAAAGCGATGAAGTTAAAAAAGTTTATGGTGACGCATCTCTTTATATTCGCACAGTTAGGGATCTGATTACGCCTCAGGTAGAAAAAATACGGGTTGATAATCAAAACTCTTATGATGAAATTAATCAGTTCTTAGAAGATTTTATTCCTGAGCTTGAAGTTAGTGTGGAGATTTATGAAGATGACCGACCTATCTTTGATCTTTATGCGATAGAAGATGAAATTAATAAAGCCCTCTGCCGCCAGGTAAAATTAAAGTCTGGGGGTGATCTGATTATCGATCAAACTGAAGCCATGACTACAATCGATGTAAATACTGGTAGCTATTTAGGGAACCGTAATCATGCTGAAACTATATTAAAGACAAATCTTGAGGCAGCCGCTGCTATCGCGCGACAACTGCGAATAAGAAATTTGGGAGGCATGATCATTGTAGATTTCATTGATATGCTGGATCTCGAGCATCAACGGCAGGTGCAGCGCACTTTCACTAAGGCCTTGGAAAAAGACCAAGCTAGGGCGAAAATTACTGGCATTTCCGAATTAGGTTTGATCGAGATGACTCGCAAAAGGACTCGAGAGAGCCTAGGGCAAATTTTAAATAGTCCTTGCCCTGTTTGCATTGGTCGCGGAACTCTGAAATCGGCTGAAACTGTCTGCAATGAAATATTTCGTGAAATCCTACACATTATTCGAGTTCACGCAAATGAGGTATTGCTGGTAACTGCCTCGCAGATAGTGGTGGATCGCCTGTTAGATGAGGAATTCGATATCCTATCTGAATTAGAACGATTGATAGGAAAGACGGTCAAATTTGAAGTGGAACCTATGTATACTCAGGAAGAGTTTGACGTTGTTCTCCGTTAGCGGGTATGTCGATTTTCAGGTTTAGGTTCAAGTTCAGTAAACCTGAGCCATACAGAATGTCCGAGAGACACTTTCCGCTGCGAAGCTCTCGAGTAATTACATTAAACCCAGTTAACAGATGCAAATAAATGGTGGCGATAAAAACATAGTATGTTTTTAACTATCCTAAAACGTATATATCAGCAGACCCTGCTGTTGCTCGTCGTGTCCGTTGTATTGCTGGCGGCATATGTCAGCGCTGGGCGCCTGTTTATGCCAGCAGTCTCTCGATATGCTTCTTATTTTGAAACTAGAATCGTCGAGTTTACTGGTGTGCCCGTCAGTATAGATTCTCTCAGTGGTTCTTTTGATGGATTTAACCCACAACTCAGTATCAATGGATTGCGCTTACTTGTCGGAGCCACTGTAGAAGATAGAGTTGCCAGTGCCTTAGAGTTCAACAGTGCAACTATTATTGTTGACATACCTCGAAGCATATGGGAACGACGATGGATTCTCGAAGATTTTGTCGTCGAAACCCTTGAATTAAATGTAGAGCAAAATGAAACAGGAACTTGGCAACTCGCTGGTTTTCAGAGTAGTAATAATGCTGAAGTTAATGTTGAGGATTTGTTTCAATCCTTTCAAAGTGTCTCTTTCTTGAATTTGCAAAACGTTAGTATAAATTTCCTCTCCAATATTGGTACTTCATTCAATATAACTAATGGCTCCGCAGCGATTCAGAATCAAGAAAACTCCCACTTTCTTCATATTAATGGAAATCTTGAGCAGGCCATGGAGCAAATTTCGGTTTCGTTTGAAGTAAGTGGAAACGAGTTATCTGATATCGATGGAGTAGTCCATATAGAAATGCCCCAGGCAGATTACACATCGTTGTTTGCGGGTCAGTCGCTTTCTGCCTTTAATGTGGAAGAACTGATAGGTGAAGGAGATTTATGGCTGACAATTGCTGATGGGCAATTATCCCGTGCTGTCACAGAAATGGATCTTGAAACGGTTAGTTTACTTGGTCAGGAAACGTCTCCCATTACTTTACAGAATGTGAGTGGCGAGGCCCAAATAATCCGCGAATCTAGCGAGGGCTCTTGGGAGCTGGCAATGTCAGACTTTGCAGTTAATTGGGAAGACGATTATTGGCAACCGTTTAATGTTTATGCTAGCTATGCGCCAGATGAAAGTCTTACTGTAAGAGCTGACAATATCAACCTAGCGCTAATTTCGAAGTTAGCTATTTCTAGTGAGTTGCTAAGCGAAACAGATAGTCAGCAATTAGCACAATATTCATTTGGCGGGGCGCTTCAAAATTTCAGTTTGTATTTGCCCTTGGAGAACGCCAGCGATCAGGAAATGCGACTACGCTCAAACATTGCTAGTGTCAAAGTAAGATCGGTAAATGGCTCTCCTAATATGTGGGGCATGAATGGCTATTTAGAGCTGTCTTTTGATAATGAAGCAAATTTGGTCACTGGTTTTGGAGAGATGAATTCGGAAGAATTTTCAATTAATTTGCCGAGTATTTTTACAGAAGTTTGGGATTACAGTTATGTAAATGGGCGATTGGATATCCGCGTCGACTTAAATGAAGGTCAAGAAGTTAAGCTTGTAAGTAGCATGGTTGTCGCCGAATCTGACGCAGTCGATGGGCACATACAATTTTCATCTACAGTGCGCAGATTGGCCGATGGTAAAAGAGAAGCATTTCTTGAATTACTCGTTGGTGCTGCACGAATTGATGCTGAACAAAAAGCTAGTTATCTCCCGAATGGACCAAATGTCTCAGACAATCTTAGGGAAACCATGCGGTGGGTAGACAATGCTGTCCTTAGTGGAGAAGTTTATGATAGCGGCGTTATTTTTCGTGGTTCTACCATTAGTGGATCCCCAGCGGAATCAAAAACATTTCAATCCTTTTATTTGCTCAGCGATGGCGAAATAAATTTTTCCGATGAATGGCCAAATATCAACTCAATGGAAGGTTTTGTCCATACTGATGATAATAATATCGATATTGAAGTGCGGAATGGTGAAAGTCTGGACTTAGAGTTGGGTGCAGTACTTGGGGAAATTAGAAGAAATGAAGCAGATGAGAACTGGCTAAGTATAAATGGACAGGCAGTTGGGGCTACAGCCAGCGGTTTAAAGTATTTGCAGCAGGCACCCCTGGGTGAACGCCTAAAGAATTCATTCGCAAATTGGCAAGCGCAAGGTGACTTGGCGGCTGATATCACGGTGCGAGTTCCGTTGAATATTCCAGGCGGTAGGCCTGAAGTCCGCTTAAATTTGGCAGTTGCTGACAACGACCTCGTTATTCCTGATTACGGGATAGGAGTGAGCCAGCTCACTGGGCCCATAATTTATGGCAGTCTTTCCGGTTTAGAGTCAAGTACCTTGTCGGGGCAATTATTTGGTAAAGAAGTTGCTTTGAGTCTTTCATCGCTATCCATCAATGGAGAGGTTGAAACAATTTTCGTAGATGCTGAAGGTGATGCTGTTAGAGATGAGTTAATTGCCTGGCCACGTCAAAGTCAGTTCGTACGAGACGTGCTTGCAGAAATGGAAGGTGACTTAAATTATCGAGCTAAGCTCATTTTGCCTCAAGGTATTGCAGCTTCACAGAGCAATACACTTTTTATTGACTCTAATCTAAGTGGGGCTGCCTTAAACCTACCGCAGCCATTTGGCAAGACTGCAGGTGAAGCTCGTCCTCTCCATGTTGAATTACAATTGGATGAGCAGCAAGCTGTGACAGGCACATATGGAACCAATGTTCAATTTGACTTGAACATTGGCGGAGACTCAATAAATACCGGTCTGGTTTACATAGGCTCTTACGACGCACCGCTTGCTCCGATTACAGATAAAGAAGCAGAGGGAATAATAATAATCGGCGAACTCGATGTATTGGTATTGGAGGAGTGGACAGCGTTTCTTAGTCGTTTAAATAGCACTTCTAATCCCTCTGAAGGTCTCAGTAGCGCAATTGCATTTGTTGATGTCCAACTAGATGTTTTAGAGCTCTATGAGCAGGAGTTGCCAAGAGTTGCCATGCGCATCGAAGGTGATGAGCAATCTAGTTCTTGGGAAATATCACTAGATAGTGATTCGATAAAAGGGCAGGTGAACTTTCCCTACGATCAGGCCGATTATTTAAATTTAGATCTAGCATATCTGCGTTTTCAGGGGGATGAAGAGGAAAGCCTAGATAACTTGCTGCAAGTAGAAGAAACTTCAGAGGTAGATGAAGAGGAGCGCATCGATGTGCTAGCCGGAATAGATCCGAGGAATTTGCCTCGAATGCATTTCGCGACAGAAGAGCTTACCGTTGGCTCTAGGCCTTACGGTGCATTTAAGTTTACCTTCGAGCCAAATTCAGCCGGCGCAGAAATTAATGATCTGGTCTTTGATTTTCGAGGATTACGTTTAGGTATGGAAGGGCCATATGTGGATGGATCGGAAACTGATGAATATGCCGAACGTTTTGCTCCAAATTTCCACTGGTTTTTCGATGGCAGCGAACATCGCAGTGAACTAACTGGCATTCTGTATGCTGACGACATGGCCGAACTACTCACAGCCAATGGTTATGCGGCGAGTTTAGAGAGTGACAATGCAATTTTCTTTGCTGATATTTTCTGGCCAGGTTCACCTGCATTTTTTGCCGGTGCGAACCTTAGTGGTGAGCTAGACATGGATATCGAGGATGGGCGTTTCTTGCAAGGCTCTGGCGGACAGGGGGCCCTAAGATTAATTAGTATCTTGAATTTTGACGCGATTATGCGTCGGGCGCGCTTTAGTGATGATTTGGTAAGAACCGGTCTTGCCTATGATGAAATAACTGCTGAACTAAACCTTGATGATGGTCACGTCAGCATAGAAGATCAATTGGTAATTTCTGGGCCATCTAGCTTATATCAAATCACTGGGGAATTAGATTTGAAAGATGAAACTATACTCGGCGAGATGTTTGTCACTTTGCCAGTGAGCGACAATATTCCCTGGCTAGGATTATTAACTGCCAATCTGCCTTTAGCTTTGGGGGCTTATTTGTTTGATCAAATCTTTGGCGATCAGGTAGATAGCTTGACCAGCGCCGTCTACACGCTGGACGGCCCCTGGGAAGGTTTAGAACCTGAATTTAAACAAGCTTTCGGATCTCCAGACGCTCTCCAGGATTCTGTTATTCAATAACCTGCTTTTCTTCAATAAAGTTTAACGAATATCTTCAATGCTAGAGTAAGGGATATACCATAAGTCCTTATTGCCAAATCCTCCAGCACGTTCAGAATCGAAAAAGAAGGTTTCAAAATCTGAAGAAAAAGCAGGGCAACGATCGGCTTGATCTGAATTCACCAGCGGACCTAAATTGACGAGTTGTGTCCATTCATCATTATTAGATCTGGAAGTAACATATATGTCCTCAAGACCAAATCCTTCGTCACGAATAGAAGTGATGTAAAGAGATTTTCCGTCTTCAGATGGTAGGGAATGGTGTTCGCTGGCGGCAGTATTAACATTTGGTCCGAGATTCTCCGCAGCTTGCCAAATTCCGTTTATCTTCTCCGCCATCCAAATATCGTTACCACCGAATCCACCAGGTCGAGTAGAGGTCCAATAGGCAAATTCCCAGTCATCTCCCGCAAAATAGATGCAATGGTCCATGTCAGGTGAGTTAAAAGGGGTGCCGAGGTTGCGGGGCTCCGTCCATTTGCCGTCAATCCAGTCGCTTACATAAAAATCTTGCCCTCCCATGCCGCCGGGACGGTTGCTCATAATATATAGTTGTTGAGCGTCCGGAGAGAGTAGAGGTTCTACTTCAAGATAATCTTGTGTGCTCACTTCCCAAACGATGGTTGGTTCTGACCATCCATCTCCTTCGCGTTGTGTTACACAGATATCGGACCCGGTTTCTCCTTCACGATCGAAGCAGTTGAAATACATCGTGTTGCCATCTGGAGTAAATGTCGGTTCTGCATCGCGGGCCGAAGTGTTAATGACTTCGCCCATATTGGTTGGGCCTGAAGTTTGTGCGTATGTGAGCGTGCCAAAACATGCAAAGAGAATCATAAGTAACTGGATTTTGGATTTATATAATTCCATAAGGATCTCCACGATATTATTGGTAATAAATCATTAAATCTCTACTTGATTTTTAGAAACGTATGATTAAATTAAGATTAAACTACAATCTAAAAGTAAATAAAAGCACTTATTATAAAATAGAGTCATGTATAACATTATAAGTTTGCAGAAAGAATGTGAATGTATTCAGACATTTGTCGTTGACTCGAGACTAGATAATCCGTAGTCTCCACAGCAATGTAAAAGCCAATCAAGTGCTATATTTGGAGGATACAATGAATCTTCGCCATATTATTACCGCAGCAATAGTTGCAGCCGCAACAGGCTTGCTGATTCTGGTCGGCCCCGCCTTGGCTCATCATGCCAGTACTCCATTTTATGACCCTGAAACTGTCGTAGATTTAGAAGGTCCCGTTACTCGTTTCGTGTTTAGAAATCCTCATGCATTCTTGTTTATCGATGTGGAAGACGAGGGAGGGCAAGCGTCAGAATGGCAAGTTGAGCTGGGTGCCCCAGTTGGTTTGCGCCGAGTGGGCTGGACTCCAGAGTCATTGCCGGTTGGCATGGTAGTGAAGCTGACGGGCCGGAAGTCTCGCGCTGAGGGGTCACAGGGTGTTTGTTGTGTGCGAATGACACGCGAAGATGGTAGTCCTATTATTGATGGTGGCGCCGTAAGGGAACGAGAACAAAACTAGGTATTCCTGTGGGAGTAATTATGAAATTAGTAATGTTTACACGTAAAATCGTCAAAATCAGTGCCACCTTTGGAGTCACTTCTGCACTTCTTCTTGGTGCTACTCTGCCACCATTAAACGCACAAGGCGTGGATAGCCATATTCCAGATCTAGCAGGGATATGGGATGGAACTCCACGATCGCGCCCAGTTAATGGCGAGCGAGTTCCCTGGGGTGAAGAAAATTTTCCGGATTTAAATGATCGGGCGCGCGCTTATCAAGAAGTATGGGAAGAAATAATGGCACCAAAATATGATTGCCAACCAGCCTCATCTCCAGCAATTCAATATGACCCCTATCACAAGCAAATCACTCAGTGGCCAGATAGGGTATTGATTCGTTATGAAAAAGACGATCAATTAAGAACAATATGGTTGGATGATCGTGAGCCTACAGCTGTTGATTTTAGCTTGCAGGGGTTCTCTCGTGGATACTATGAGGATGGTTCTCTCTACGTTACTACGACACACTTTGTCTTCGATATCGCTGGCTTTGATGACTATAATGGCATCCCATCATCATCACAAAAAATTGTGACAGAGCGTTATTGGAAAGACGGCGATGAGTTGAGAATGACCTTAACTGTTGAAGATCAAATGTTCTTTAATGGTCCAGTAGCGTACACGACGCGCTGGCTCCCAGCAGGAGAAGGATACAAACTTGCACCTTATGACTGCGACCCAGAGGCATCTCGTGCTTCGGTGAGATTCTTTCCTTCAAAGTATGATTAATAAAAACAGATAAGGGGAAAAGCCACTCTATCGAGTGGTTTTTTTTAGCTATTTCTGGGCGAGTTTCAGTAGTTAGATTAAGGTTGCTTAAAGCTGACTGCATCAAGAGTCCTTTTGCAGTGCCCTGGCAATTTAGAAGACGTCCCTGCCAAAGAATCGTTAGGTAAACTCGGAGCCTCTCTGATCAGTTATTTCTCATGAGCGATGTTAAACTTTTAATGTGTCAACGCGGCTCAGCCGGTGCCAACATAAGGGATTAGCCGACCTAATAAAAGCACGCTTATCCAGGCAAATAATGATGTAAATGCAACGAGTTTGGCAATCGGTGGTGATTCTGAATTACGATCCATAGTGCTAAGAATTGGGTCAACTTTCCAATGGTATAGCCCAGCATTAATACCGGCGATCACTATCAAAACCATCTTTATTTGGAATCCAATATTAATTGAATAACGCATCGGGTCGCCGTAGAAAAACAAGATGCCAGTAATTAGATTGAGATTGAATCCGAGCATTACAGCAGGTAACAGCCTATGAGTGGCAGCTGGATCAATAGATCTAAAAAATCCAGCCATCCGGAGATCGATAATAAGTAGACCTCCGAGTAAGAGTGATAGCCCAATGAAGTGAGTTATCTCCATTACCGGCCATAGCCAATAGGTCGCTTGAATCCATTGAGTTAATGCGCTGTCGATTATGTGTTCTGCAAAAAATTCGAGCATTCAATAAATCTCAAAATATATAAGCGATCAAGCGACCAGCAACTATTGCTGTGACCCAGCATGCTAATGAAATAATGGCCAGCACTTTGGTGTGTAATTCAATTATTTTTTCTAATCTTGATTGAATAAAAAAGGCTAAGATCATTCCAATCGCAATGCAGCTTAATTTGCTTAGAAAGGGAACACTGGTAACAAACACAGAAGCTTGGGAAGTGAATAGAAGGAAACCAGAAATCGCATTTAGAACGAACCCCGTTATGGCGAGCTTACCTAGCGCAAAAAATGCATTTATCGGAAGAGCAGAGAATAGGCCCAAAATGCGTAGGTCGCGCATCGAGAATATACCCACGACGACGGCTAAACCGACAATGTGAAGACTCAACAAAAAAGGATAAGCCCACAGTGAAGTGCTTACCCATAATGCTAAAGAAGTATTTTCCAGCCAGACAAACATGTTTCTGATGGATTCCTGCTGTTTCCAAGAATTTGACTTGGTTGAACTTGCGAATGTTTGCGCTTTGTATCACAGTTTTAAGGTTAGGAAAATGAATGCTCAATCAAATCCAAGACAAGTCAAAACCAGATTAGACATCTCATTTCCCCGGGATTATGCTGCACTTCAGTTTACGGAGGGGTAAAAATGGAAAGATCTGTGTTTTATGGTTTTGTTGCTTTGTTCTTCTCAGGGTTAGGCTTAACCACGCTTTCTGCTCAATCGAATCACGACATTTCTGCCGCTCAAGTTGATCAATGGATGCAGGATTTGTCGAATTGGGGGCGTTGGGGAGCTAATGATGAACTAGGAACGTTGAATTTGATCACCAATGAAAAAAGAATTGAGGCAACTCAATTGGTTCGTTCCGGCGTTTCTGTGTCTCTGGCGCATAATTACACAGTTGATCGCTCTCTCGATGATCCATTGCCTTTCGATCAAGTAGTGACTTCGCTGAATCAAGGCGTTGAAGCTGTTATGGAGCGCGTGTCCTTTTCTTATCATGGCGGTATCCATAGCCATCTCGACTCTCTTTGTCATGTGCTTAAGAACAATCAAATGTATAACGGTTACACCGCAGACGAAGTGACTGCAGCTGGTTGTCAGAAGCTGGATATTACTGGGGTTAAAGAGGGTATATTGACCCGTGGTGTATTGCTTGATATCGCCAAGCTAAAAGGCGTGGATTATTTGCCACCAGGAACTCCGGTTTATATCGAAGATTTGGAAGCGGCAGAGCAACAAGCTGGAATTAGGGTTGGGCCAGGCGACGTGCTATTTGTACGTACTGGGCGCTGGGCTACTCCGGAGGGAAGCGGTCTAGGCTCGTCTGGTATACATGCCTCTGTGGCGCCCTGGCTTCATGAGAGAGGCATTGCTTTGTTGGGTGGCGACTATGCCAATGAAGTTATTCCTTCACAAGTCGAAGGCAACTTTCTGCCGGTCCACGAACTGACTATAGTCGCTATGGGGATTAGGTTGTTTGACAATCTTGATCTGGAGGCAGTCGCTGTAGAGGCAGAAAGACAGAATCGATGGGAATTTATGTTAACGGCGGCGCCAATCCCAGTAGAAGGTGGGGTTGGCTCGCCGATGAACCCTATCGCAACTTTTTAGAAAAATCCTAAAGGATGGGCGTGAAATTTTCTAAGAGTTTAATCAGTAACTTTCTTGCCGCGGCCTTGATTTTAATTGGTTGGACCATCTCTGGTCCATATCAGATCTATATTTTCAATACTGGTCTTTTCGCATTATCTGGCGGGATTACCAATTGGCTGGCAGTGCATATGCTGTTTGAGCGAATTCCGGGTCTCTATGGATCGGGAGTTATTCCTCTGCGCTTCGAAGAGTTCAAAGCTGGCATCCGTACATTGATTATGGATCAATTCTTCAATAATGCGGACCTTGAGTCATTTTTCCATGGCGCTGGAGAAATATCAGAAAAACTCAGTGAGTCATTTAAAGAATCAATCAATAATTTAGAACTAGATGCTGCTTTCGAGTCACTTATCGAAGTTATTATGGCTTCGTCATTTAGTGGCATGCTCAATATGGTAGGTGGTCGGGATGCGTTAAACCCATTGAAATCTCCATTTATTGAAAAACTACGCGATTATTTTCAAAATCAATTCGCTACTCCTGATTTTCAAGATCGAATTCAGCATGCACTCAAAAATGCACTTGATGATGAGGCGATTCGCGACAAAGTTGCTGAGCTTATCGATCAGCGTCTTGATCAAATGACCCCTGAAATGGTGAAAGACATCATGCAGGAAATGATTCGTAAGCATCTCGGATGGTTGGTTGTTTGGGGAGCAGTCTTTGGAGGTGTTATTGGGTTATTCGTAACAATCGTATCAAACATATAAGCACTGATTGTTGTGTTTGGTAAACCTATTGGTCTCATGGTTACCTTTTTGTGACGGTGCTAGCAAATAATTCGAGTAAAGAGACCTAATTGTCAGGGTGATTTTACTAGTAAGCCTCTGAGCTTTGAGCCTATCTGATAGTTTGATACTTGAATTTTTGTTCAAATCTTTGGTACTAGAAAGACGTACAAATTTTCTGGGGCGGCTTACTTAACTGAAACAAATCAAAATAATTAGGATTGCTGAAAAATATTCTCAGTATTTCTGATTGAATTGGTGTAAATCCAAAATGACTGTAATACAATACCGCGCTCTCAAAATCACGAGAGATGAGACAGAACATGCTGTTTCTGTTTTGAATTCTAAAAACACATTTTTCCACTAAAATTTATTAGGTAACCTTGAGTAATTGTTATGGCAAGACCAGTCGAATTCGATGAAAACAAAGTATTAACGAATGCAATGGAGCAGTTTTGGCGAGAAGGATATGAGGCGAGTTCGGTTCAAAAACTTTTAGACTGCACGGGAATAAACAGAGGGACACTCTATAATTCATTTGGCGACAAAGACACTTTTTTCAAATCTTGTGTTGATCAGTATAGTAAGATTATTGATAAGCAAATTGAAAACTCTCTTAAAAATCTAAAATTAAATCCTTGGGATGCAATAAACGCCTATTTCGAAGAGGCGGTTCTAAATATTTCTAATAGGCATCGATCGATGGGTTGTTTATTAGTTAACTCTTTATGTGAAAGCATTAACTATGACAAAGATATGAAGAAAGTTGTACGAAGTTCATTGTCTTCAATTAGAAAAGCGATTATCGCTCGATTAAAGGAAGCTCAGTCGAAAGGAAAACTCAGGAAAGGAGTAGCAGTAGAATTTGCTGCTGACGTACTCATGAACACATTGCATGGCGTGCGGGTAAACTCTCGAGACGGGAAAAATTCTAGGCAATTAAAAGAGCTTATTGCGTACAGTATCGATACGTTAAAAAAATAATGCTTGCTCACTACAAATATGAGCAAAATTCAGCAAAAAACAAGGGAATTTATTAGCTTGCCTTGTTTTTTCTAGGCTGTACAAGGCCTTAGGTGGCCTGTTGCTTCTGTCATTGTGGCTGATATACTTTCCCGCATACATAGAGTAAAGCTGTTGAGTACGAGTTACGCAGTGAAACTATTCGAAGAAATAGCATAGGTAGGAAAAAATGAAAAAGATTGCAGGTCGCAAATCTGTAGACGATGCCAAGATCGATTTAACACCTATGTTAGATGTGGTGTTTATTCTGTTAATTTTCTTTGTTGTAACCGCTACATTTCTGTCAGAAACTGCAATTAGTGCGGCTAGCAGTGACAATAATAATAATGAGACTCCTCCAGAAGACGACGATAAGAAAAATATTCTCTTTGAAATCGGTGCAAATAACGAGATTGTCTTAAATGGAAATCCGCGACCCATCATAGCGACCCAGATTCGTTCCAATATTGATCAATTAAAAGCAGAAAACCCTGCAGCGTCGGTAATTATTCAACCTAATTTTGAATCTGATGTTTCTACACTGGTGATGATTATGGATGCAGCGCGTCAAGCAGGTATGGCAAATATTTCGATTGTTGAACCAAACTAAGTACCAACAATCTGGCAATAAAAGAAACGCATCTTCGAAAGAAGGTGCGTTTTTTATTTGTATCTCACTTAATCAGAAAAAGAACATTTACCTTTAATGAGAAACCGCTGGAAACACGACGAGGCTGAAGCAATAGGAAGTGACGACATTGCAATGCGTGTCTACACCTCAAATCTGCTGGGGGAAGAAGAAGACCTGGTGCTCCATGGTGGCGGTAATACTTCTGTAAAAGGGTCTCTGACCACCGTATTTGGGGAGTCAGAGGAAGTGCTATTCGTGAAAGGCTCTGGTTGGGATTTACGTACAATAAAGGAAGCAGGGTTTCCTCCTGTGCGACTAAATTATCTTTTAAAGCTAGGGCGGTTGGATTCTTTAAGCGACAGCGAGATGATAAGACAGTTACGACTTGCCTTGCTCGATCCTCAAGGTCCTACGCCATCAGTTGAAGCGATACTCCATGCGCTTGTTCCCCATAAATTTGTAGATCACAGCCATGCCGATGCCGTGGTAACAATTAGTAATACACCGAATGGTGCAGAACATCTCAAAAAAATTTATGGGGATGAAGTATTAATTCTGCCTTACATCATGCCGGGGTTTATCTTGGCTCAGCAAGTCGCTGAAGCTACCAAATCATTGGATTGGTCTCGATTGAAGGGAATTGTTCTGTTGCATCACGGGTTATTCACTTTTAGTGATGATGCAAAAAGCAGCTACGATACGATGATAGAGCTAGTGACTAAGGCAGAAGAATTTCTCGCGAGTAATACGGATGAGTCGAGTATTGCCCTAAGGGAATATCAATGGTCTCCTTCAGACTGCCTTCAACTATCCAAACTACGACGTGCGGCAGGCGAATTAGTTCGTGGCCCTATCTTGCTTCGACTCGATAATTCGAAAGAGGCTGTGGGATTTGCTTGTCGAAAGAATGCTGGCAATTTAGCAACAAGAGGTCCTCTGACACCCGACCATACGATTCATGCTAAGGCTTTTGCAGCTATTTTCCAGGAAGACTTAACGGAAGACCTTAAGGGTTTCCAGGCGCGCTATATTGACTATTTTAATGAATATAAAATCGATGAGCATCAGTGCTTAGACACAATGCCTCGCTACGGAGTATGGCAAAACAAGGGCTTGTTGTATTTGGCGGTGAATCAAAAACGCTTAGAGATAGTTCGTGACATTACATTGCATACCATTAGAGCAATTCAGCAGGGTGAGGCTTTGGGTGGCTGGCAGCCACTGCCTAAAGCAGACTTATTTGAGGTCGAATATTGGGAACTGGAGCAAGCAAAACTGAATTCTGGCTCTATTCGGGCAGAATTTGAGGGCAAAGTTGCTGTAGTAACTGGCGCTGCTTCAGGTATTGGTAAGGCTTGCGTAAAGGCACTGCTAGCCGAAGGTGCAGTCGTAATTGCACTGGACATTGATGAGCAATTTGCAATGGACTCTTTAAACTCATCGCTATTTGCTTATCGCTGCGATGTTACTGATACCAAAGCGATCCAATCTGCGTTGCTTCAAGGAGTTCAACGCTTTGGAGGCATCGATATACTAGTGAGCAACGCTGGAAATTTTCCAGCGAGTCAGTCTATCGAAAAAATGGAAGATGAAAACTGGAACAGGTCAATTGAGTTAAATATGAGCTCTCATATGCGAGTTATGCGTGGTTGTTTGCCCTATTTAAAAGAAGGCTTCGATCCTGCGGTCGTTATTGTAGCTTCAAAGAATGTGCCGGCGCCGGGGCCAGGAGCTGCAGCTTATTCTGCAGCCAAGGCTGGTCTAACTCAGATGGCTCGAGTCGCTGCATTAGAACTTGGCGCTGACGGTGTAAGAATCAATATCCTTCACCCGAATGCAGTCTATGACACAGGAATATGGACGGAAGAAGTGCTCGCTGGGCGTGCAGAACATTACGGACTTAGTATTGAAGAATACAAAACTGCCAATGTTCTGCAGTCAGAAGTTTATTCTCAAGATGTGGCGAAAGCAGTTGTTTTGTTTGCTGGGAAATCGCTGGCAAAAACTACCGGTGCACAACTACCTATTGATGGCGGCAATGAGCGAGTCATCTAGTTGTTTTGATCATCTTCTACAGAAGATAAAGTAATGAAAGTTAATGGCGAACAGATTCAAAGCATTTGGTATGAATTAGAAACCGATGAGGTTTGTATCATCGATCAGGCCCGATTACCCTACGATTTTGAAATTCTCAGTCTGCAGTCACTCACTGATGCTTGCCGTGCAATCTCTTCGATGGAAGTACGTGGAGCGCCACTTATAGGCGTAACCGCGGCTTACGGTGTTTATTTGGCGTTGCGGGAGGATTCATCGAGCTTAGATTGGGCAATTAAATCTCTGTCGGAAACTCGACCCACTGCAGTTAACTTGCGCTGGTCGCTGCAACGTATGAAGGAGAGTTTAGAGGGAATTGAGCCTTCAGCCTTGGCGGGCAAGTCGCTAGAAACCGCACAGTTACTAGAAAAAGAAGACATTGCGGTTTGCGAAGCGATCGGAGATAACGGTTTAGGTATTCTTGAAGCGCTTTGGACTCAAAAAAGCGAATCACAGAAACGTTTGAATATTCTGACGCATTGTAACGCGGGGGCCTTAGCAACTGTGGATTGGGGCACGGCATTATCTGTGATCTATAAGGCCAATAATGCCGGTATTCCATTGCATGTTTGGGTAGATGAAACTCGACCCCGCAATCAAGGAGCATCCTTGACCTGCTGGGAATTATCTCAAGAGGGAATAGCCAATACTTTAATCGTAGATAATGCTGGTGGGCATCTTATGCAGTCGGGACAAGTTGATCTCTGTATAGTCGGAAGCGACCGAACGACCATATTAGGTGATGTTTGCAATAAGATTGGAACTTATTTGAAGGCGTTAGCTGCTAGAGACAATGCTATTCCATTTTATGTGGCCTTGCCAATTTCTAGTATCGATTTTACGATTGAAGATGGGCTGCGAGATATCCCAATCGAAGAAAGAGACAGCAAAGAGGTAAGTGAAATCACGGGTCCAGACAGTGACGGTATTATGCGCACAATTCGGGTAGCGAGTCAGGGGACTGCTATCAGCAATCCAGGTTTCGATGTCACGCCAGCGAAACTTATAACAGCAATAATCACCGAACGTGGGATACATGAGGCAACTAAGGCAAGTCTGGAGCGTCTTCTCTAATAAATTCAACTATCCCATGGAAAGCTCTAATTGACGACCACCTAATATATGTAAATGAATGTGAAAAATTGTTCTTCGACTATTTTCCCCTGTATTCAAAACGTAACGAAATCCCGATTCAGCGAGTCCGAGTTTCCTTGCAATATCGTTAGCTCGGAGAAGCAATTTACCCAGCAGAGCTTCATCTTCAGCAGACGCGGCTAGCATATCTACGATATGCTTCTTTGGAACCACCAGAACGTGTACTGGGGCGAGAGGCTTGATATCTTCGAATGCGAAGACATCGGCATCTTCATAGACCTTGTTTGAGGGAAGATCCCCTGCGATAATTTTGCAGAATAGGCAGTCATCAGCCATTAATTACTCCATTTACCGAAGCCTAACAAATACTTGGTAGTTCTTGCTTAGCTTCTAGTTATTTTGATATTAATTCTATAACAGCCATGAAATATTTGAAGCTTACATCGACCCTACTGTTAACCACCTGGTTGGCACTGAGCTCTATTACAACTTTTGCCCAGGAAGTTGTCGAGGAGAGTGCTAAAGAATATGGTTATAGAATCCTCAATACTTACCCTCACAATATCAATGATTTTACCCAGGGGCTGATTTTCCATGAGGGTTATCTGTTTGAAGGTACTGGGAAAAACGGCCTCTCTTCATTGAGTAAGATCAATTTAGATGACGCTGAAGTAGTAATGACCCAGCGCCTAAATCGTAGGTATTTTGGGGAAGGCATCGAAGTGGTAGGTGATAAAATTTACCAGCTTACCTGGACCTCCCATATGGTTTTTGTCTGGGATAAGAATACTTTCGAACAACTAGGAAATCATTATAACGCCACTCAAGGTTGGGGGCTTTCTTACAACGGAGAACATCTAATCTTAAGTGACGGTACCAGTACCCTGCAGTTCATAGACCCTGATACTTTTGTGTCACAAAAAACTGTAACTGTGACGCTTAATGGCAACCCCTTATCAAATATTAATGAATTGGAATATATTAATGGCGAAGTTTGGGCGAATGTCTGGCAAACAGATTTTATAGTTCGTATTAATCCGGACGATGGCGTCATTAGCTCTTTTGTCGATCTAACGGGTTTAAGTAATGAAACTGAACTGGGTAGCAATGAAGCCGTTCTGAATGGTATTGCTTGGGATGCAGAGAACGAAAGACTATTTGTAACTGGCAAACATTGGGCGGACTTGTTTGAGATTGAAATCGTAGACCCCTAACATTTTTCTGATCTATTTCCTCTATTATGTGGTTACAGAAAACAATTCAACTTTCACCTAAAGGCCGCGGATTTCATCTAGTCACTGATGAGATTTTGAATCAATTTCCTGAAATACGCTCAATAAAGATCGGTCTTGCTCATTTGCTTCTTCAACATACTTCTGCCTCATTGAGTATTAATGAAAACGCAGACAGTTCAGTTCGCAGAGATATGGAGAGTCACTATAATGAACTTGCCCCGGAGGGCGCGCCTTATTATGAACACACTTGCGAGGGGTCTGATGATATGCCGGCTCACCTTAAATCTAGTTTGTTAGGTGTTTCATTAACTTTGCCAATTCAAGATGGGCGTTTTCACTTAGGGGCTTGGCAAGGTCTCTATTTGGGTGAGCATCGGAACGATGCAGGCACTCGAACAGTGGTAGCTACAGTACAAGGAATGGACAAAGGAGAAGGGTAGAGATGGGTTTTGAGTTTCTCCGAAATAAAGCACAGTTGATAAAGCTTGTAATATTACTGACGATTTCAGTTTTTTTGGTTTCCTGTGAAACAGTCGGTTACTACACCCAGGCCGCACGCGGTCAACTGGCAATTATGTTTGGCCGGGAAGATATCCAGCGACTTATCGATAGCGGAGAATTGTCTGTCGAGTTGAATGACAAATTTTCTGAAGTAATGAGAATTCGGAAATTTGCTTCTGAGCAACTTGCATTGCCAGTGGAACAAAATTATTCAACTTATGTCGATGTTGAGCGAGAGCATGTGGTTTGGAATGTTTTTGCTGCACCAGAATTTTCAATTAATCCGGTGAACTGGTGCTATCCAATAGCAGGCTGTGTTTCCTATCGTGGTTATTTTAGTGAAGCAGGTGCAAAAAATTATGGCTTGGCATTGGAGCGGCAAGGTTTTGATGTATACACTGGGGGAATCGACGCCTACTCTACCTTGGGTTGGTTTGATGATTCATTACTTAGTACGGTGATATCCCGTGCGAATTATCAATTAGCAGGACTGATTTTCCATGAATTAGCTCATCAAGTTGCGTACCTTCCTGGAAATACAACCTTTAATGAAAGTTTTGCCACCGCAGTAGAAAGAGAAGGACTGCGCCGCTGGTTGGGGGCCACGGAGCAATCAGAAACAATCGCTATCGCGGAGCGCAACAGTAGTCGGCGAGAACAATTCATAAATTTAGTGAGTCGATTTCGCGATCGCTTTGAGTCAGTTTATCAAGATGAAATTAGCGAGACGCAAAAGCGTCAAGAAAAATCTGCCTTGCAGGATCAGTTACGTGCAGAATATGAGCAACTAAAAGCCAGCTGGAATGATTATATAGGCTACGATGCCTGGTTTTCGCGCTCACTGAACAATGCTCAGCTATCGACTGTTAGTTCCTATAATGATTTAGTTCCATTCTTTAATGAATTGTTGCTGCGGTCTGCAGGAGATATGGGGGAGTTCTTTGAATCAGTGAATGCTATTATTGCAATGGCACCGGAAGACAGAGAGGCGCTTTTTGAAATTTACTAAATGTCTAATCGACGACGCGTAGTTTCAACCAAATTGGCATAAAATTCTGAATCGGGGTCTTTGGCAGCCGCGGCTTCGTATTCTGTCAACGCTTCTTCAAGCCTATCTTCTTGTTCTAGTATGCGCCCTAAACTTCGCGAGAAGAATGCGTTACTTGGTATAACTTTTATGCCGGCGCGATAAACCAGAATTGCTTTATGCGCTTCGCCAGCATTGTTATAAGTGTTTGCCATAATATGTATCTGAGAATCATTTGAAGGGTTTAATTCAATGGCATGCAGATCGTAAGCAATTGAGCTCTCATAATTTTGAGATTGGCGTTCTAATTCGCCTAAGGTTGATACTGCTGCTATCAAACCTGCAGTTGTAGAAGTTTCTAATTCAATATAACGGGCTAAGAGTGGTTTCGCTTCGTCGTATCTTTCAAGAAAATAATAGGTGTTGGCCAGATTACGAATTGCATTCGAGAAATTAGGGTCTGCGCTTATGGCTTTTCGGTATTCTTCAATGGCTTCACCATAGCGTTGTAAATTGCTGTAGGTATTGCCGCGGCGGAACATTTTTTGCGCCAGTTCAGCATCGATTGTCGGCCCTTCGCGGGTAATATTAAGATTGCCATAACGATCCAGTGCATTGCTAGCTGCGGAATTTTGCCCGTAGACATCACTACCAAGCATTAAAATCGGTATAACGCTTGAATAGGCAAATATATTTAGAAAGACCTTGAGCTTTTTTTTCACAAGTATCCCTGGGAATGATTTTGGTCTATGGCGAAAAGGGAGCAATACTATACCTTAGGCCTTAACTTAGTGCCACATGAGGCAGGTTTAGTCACTCGTGCTATCAAGCATAAAAATTATAAAATTCATTAAGTTAATTATTGCAATATGATTGCCGGCTGCACTGCGTCAAGCTTGGAAACGCGACCGATAGCCTTGGCTTGTGAGTAGCCAGATTCTCTTAAATGAGCGAGGCAAATTTCTGCTACAGATTCTGGAACTGATGCCAGCAAACCGCCAGCTGTTTGAGGATCAAAAAGAAGAGCATATTTTGGATCTTGAGCGAAAGCCTCTTGATTAAATACATTATGAGCGACCAGGCTGTTGTCTTTGTGCAGCGAGCTGTAAATTTTTTGCTCTAATGTATCAAGTGCACCGGATAATACTGGAATATCACTCAAATTGAGCTCTATTTCTGTATTGTTTGTCGTAAGCATTTCCAAGAGATGCCCAGCAATACCAAAACCGGTTATGTCAGTACAAGCGGTGGCTCCAAATTTCTGAAAACAAGCTGCCGCCTCTCTGTTCGAATGTTCCATATTGCCTAAAGCTTCTTGCATCCATTGGTGGGATGCTCTAAAGCGCATGTCCGCTGCAAGAAGTGTACCCGTGCCTAATGGTTTGGTAAGAATCAGGATATCGCCAGCATTCATGCCATTTTTTGTTAGAAGGTCTTCTTCATCGATGAACCCATTTATACAAAGTCCAAAATGAAATTCTTCCGCCTCTGCAGAATGTCCACCCACTAAGTCACATTTATGTTCTTGTAAAATTTCACTACAAGAAAGCATCAACTCTTTTAATTGAGTACGTCCATACTTTTTAGTTGCGAAAGGTAAGCCAACAACGGCTAAAGCTGAGTGAGGTTCGCAACCCATCGCATAGATATCACTTAAACAATGGTTAGTTGCAATGCGCGCAAATAGCCAGGGATCGTTTACGAACGACTTAATTTGGTCGATGCTTTGAACCAAAACTCGACCATCATCTAGTTTTATTAGCGAAGCGTCTTCTGCGGCAGAGGATTGATTCAGTATATCTTTGCGCTTCGATTGCGGTAGCTGTTGTAATACTTCCTGCAAGACATCGTTTGCTACTTTCGCTCCGCAGCCAGCGCATCGCATAGCATGTAGTTTTAATTGGCGTTCGGTTTCCCGATCAACCAAGCCATCAGCGATGTTTAGTTCGGTTGTCATCTCGGGAAGTGCAGAATATTTTTTTATAAAGGCAGTGTCGATGTGATCTTTAATAGACCAGACACTACGACCTTTAAAGAAAAAATTATTACGTGAGGCGATGGCCGTTTTGTTGCCCATACTTATAAGTGCTAGAGCATGCTGCTGAGGTTTATAGCGCGTCAATGATTTGCCAGTGGCAAAACGAATGAGATTTTTTGCCAGCGGTAATCCTTGACGAACTGCATAAACACCCGATTTTGGTCGAGGCTCACCTTTGAGGGTAGCTGCATCACCCGCAGCAAAAACACAGCCATGAGAGGTGGATTGTAGATGTGCATTAACTTCAATAAACCCATCTTCGCTGAGCGCTAAGCCACATTCTCCAGGCCATGAGGGAATACTAGCGCCAGTTGCGAATACCATTGAATCTGCGGAGTAGTTATTGCCATTTTCACAAACTGCGATATTTTCTTCGAATGCAGAAACAGCAGTCTCAAGAATGACTTCGACGCCTCGTTTCTCTAGTTCTGATTTTGCGAATTGACGAACTTTATGATTGTGCAAAGAAAGTAAATTCGTATCGGCACTTATAATTTTTATTTTTAATAGAGAAGTATCTGCTGATTTAAGTTGTAATTCTTTCTGGATACGAAACTGAGCAGCAAAAGCAAGCTCAACGCTGGCAGGCCCGCCACCAACTATTATTATTTTGTATTCTTTGTCCTGCCGTATGCTATGGACGGCTTTTTTGAGGAGGGTTTGCCAATGATCAATAAACTTTTGTATTGGTTTGATTCCTAAAGCAAATCTATCAGCGCCAGGAATTTTGCATGCATCGGGGTTGGAGCCAATATTAAGTGATAAGAGGTCAAATGAAATTGAAGGTCGAGCAGTTAGTGCAATCTCCTTTCTATCAAAATCAATTGATGTAATCTCTTCTTGTATAATACGGGCATTCGCAAATTGTGCGAGCGGTCTCAGATCAATATGAATGTCATCATAATCATAAACCCCACTGATGTAGCCCGGAAGGGATCCTGAATAAGGGGTATTAATGTCGCGGCTAATTAACGTAACAGCAAGACCTGGAACAGGCTTCATGCCTAAATGCTTTAGAACAGCCAGATGACTGTGGCCACCACCTAGGAGTACTAAGTGTTTTACGACTGGGCTATTTGTTTTCATAAATCACACACAAGCTAGAGAATCCTAGTTTACCTCAATTCTCTTAATAAGCTGAATTTGTGAGGAAAAATTAGATCTTAAACCAGGAAATTTGAATTTCTTCGCCCTTGTCAGCGTAATCTCCAGCCGCTCTGCCACTGCGAAAATCACGCCAGGAGACAGGCCTGTACTTTCTGTCTTTTGACTCAGCAACAAGAGGTTCACAGATAGTTTCATAAGACGGGTTGTAGAAATAAGGAGCGCTATAGCGACCTTTGTCATCGCTGGCAAGCACACGGTGCTCTGGTGCTTTAAATCGATCATTCGACCAAATTTGGATAGTAATTAAACCGCAAGAAACTAGTATGGTTTTTGAGAAAAAATGGGTTGAGGGTTGCGGAAGATTCTCCCAATGCGATACAAATTGAGCCTAGTAAATTTAGACTTAAAGATTCAACCAGTGTAAGCCATTCCAATACGGTGGGTTTTAGTTCTGGTAGATCCTTAGACCAAGGTACTGCACATTCTGGATGTTCTAGTTTTAACTGTTCGGGGTTGGCATCGATATCATAAATCTCTTTAGAATCGATTTGTTTTTGGTGAATTCTTTGTCGTAGTAACCCCAGAAATTATCTTGGGTTTGCGAGAGCTTGAGCTTTTG
>TARA_B110000438_G_scaffold136450_1_pt1 | contig 44886 bp, 35 predicted proteins | sample TARA_B110000438 | Tara Oceans TARA_B110000438 (sample SAMEA4398413) | marine metagenome | biome: Polar Biome; feature: [MES] marine water layer (ENVO:01000295) within the mesopelagic zone...; material: water (ENVO:00002006), including particulate matter (ENVO:01000060) such... | reverse complement strand
AAAATCTCTCAATGATACAAACTCCGCAACCACACACTGGTTCCTACTACGCTGCAACTGCGAATCGGTCAACCGAATACTCTTCACTTAAAGGTGAGCGAACTGCTGACGTTTGTATCATAGGTGCTGGATTTACTGGTATCTCTACAGCGCTTTTTCTGGCTGAGCGTGGATATAAAGTTGCAGTCGTAGAAGCCAACAAGATCGGCTGGGGGGCATCAGGGCGTAATGGCGGACAAATGATTGGCGGTATATCTGGCGAAGCGAAATTGGCGAAGTCAATCGGCAGAGAGGGGGAAAAAATTCTCTGGGAAATGAGTTGGGCAGGTCACGATATCATCCGCGAGAGAGTAAAAACTTATAACATAGACTGCGATTTGAAATCTGGTTATGTGGATGTCGCTATAAAACCTCGGCATGTCGCTGACTTGCAAGCGTGGAGAGATCAGTTGGAGAGACTCGATTTTCCTCATGAGTTCAAGTTGCTGTCGAAACAAGAGACGGAAGAGTCATTAGGAACAAAAGCTTATATTGGAGCACTCCAGAATCAGGGTAACGGGCATCTACATCCGCTCAATCTTTGCCTAGGAGAGGCTCAAGCGGCTGCTTTATTAGGGGCGCATATATTCGAGCAGTCACCTGTTATTGATATTGAGAAGGGTCTCAAGCCCAGAGTTCTCACTTCAAAAGGTTCGATAACGGCTGACTTTGTAGTGCTAGCGGGAAACGCCTACCATTTTTTAGATGCCAAACTTCGCGGCATCATGTTTCCGGTTAATAGTTTTATAACGGCGACAGAGCCTCTTTCCAAAGAGCTAGAACTTTCAGTTAATCCAAATGATTGGGCTGTGTGTGACCCAAATTATATATTAGAATATTACCGATTAAGTGCAGACAAGCGATTACTTTTTGGGGGCAGGTGTAATTATTTTGGAAATGACCCTAATGAGATAAAGAGGCGGCTCAGGCCGCGACTTCTAAAAACTTATCCTCAACTTAAAGATACTAACTTAGAGTTTGCATGGGGTGGAACGATCGGTGTCCCTATTAATAGAGTTCCACAAATGGGCAGGCTTTCAGAAAATATATTTTATTCACAAGGATATTCTGGCCACGGTGTAAATGTGACCCATTTGGCAGGGCAGATAATGGCTGATGTAGTAGCGGGAACTTTTGAGCGTTTTGATATGTTTGCGAAGATGGAAACGCTGAAACTGCCAGGTCAGCATACCTTTGCTCGACAGATGGTGGCGCTAGGAATGATGTACTACAAGATAAAAGATAGTCTGTAATTGTTATAACTAACCTAAAGGGCAAAGCCTGGAGAACGGACCTAAATTAGATGGCAACGAGTAAATTGAGGTTATTGCAAGCACCAATTCTAAATGGCTGGAAACTATTTCTATTGGTAACAATGCCGGTGTCGCTGGTTGTAATAGTGCAAATGTTTGGGACTAACTATGCTACTGCTGCAGGCGTATCTACTCTTATTCAATTGTCTGTGCGCTTTGCGGTACCTTTGCTATATCTTACTTTTGCCGCTTCATCTTTATATATTTTAATACCTAATGATTTTAGTCGCTGGTTACTTCGAAATAGGAAATATTTCGGCTTGTGTTTTGCCTCGGCCATGGCTTGGCAAGGATTTTTTATACTTTGGCTGGTAGGAATCCATACCGACTATTACGTTGGTCAGGTTTATGTATTAAGCGATGCAATAGAAGGAGTGGCTGGCTATACAGTTCTTCTACTGATGACTATTACGTCTTTTAAATTTGGTCGTAAGCATTTAACAGGAAAGCAATGGCGTTATCTTCATAAGTTTGGGATCTATTACGTCTGGGCTTATGCATGGAGCTCATATTGGTTTGCTGTGTACTATTACAGCTCGCCCAATAGCGTTGATTTTTTGTATTATTGGACCGGACTTCTGGCATGGGGATTAAGAGCGGCAGCCTGGAGCAAACAGCAGGCAGAAAACCAGTTAAAACAAAATGAAAAACTAAAAACCATTTAGCAATGGAATATTGTCATGAGTAAATTGATGAGAATTACGCTAAATTTTGTTGGAGTAATAGCTGTTTTGGCAGGAATTTACGCATCAATTTTTGGCCGTGGCTGGAGTGAATGGGTGTATGCTGCCTATGATGGAGTGGCGATAATTGAATCTATTGAATCTATAGTGCCTTATTTTCCTTTCGTGCCTTTTTGGCCGTTGGGACTAGTCTTGGTAGGTGCTTTATTTATTATTACCGATAACAAATAGCCGCTTTTATTCTAATCTTTATTCCTTATTTGATTTGTCCTACTGCTCCGATAATGGTTTTTAATTCTAGATAGTCTTCAAATCCATATTCTGCAAATTCCCTACCGTTGCCTGATTGTTTGAAGCCGCCGAAGGGGAGATCAAAGTTGCCTTCCCCGCCATTTAGATAAACCGACCCTGCACGTACGTGAGAAGCAATCAATCTGGCCCGGTTTGGGCTGCCAGAAACATATGCGCACAAACCATAAGGTGTGTCGTTAGCAATGCGGATAGCGTCTTGCTCATCTTGATAAGGGATTATCACCAGAACAGGCCCGAATATTTCTTCTCTGGCAATTCTGGCTTCATTTTTTACATTGCAAAATATTGTAGGCCGGACGAAATAACCTTGTTTCAATCCCTCTGGAAGTCCAAGGCCACCGCACGCGAGTTCGCAGCCTTCTGTTATCCCAATTTGAATGAGTCTTTGAATTTTTTCAAATTGTTGTTGACTCACTACCGGCCCTAGATCCGTAGTTGGCTGACTAGGATCCCCAACTACTAATTTTTTGGCCGCAGCTATAGCTATCTCTCTCGCTTTGTCATGTAAGGATTCTGGAATTAGAAGACGAGTAGGCGCATCGCATGATTGACCACTATTTGAAAAACAAGATCGGACACCTGTGCTTATTGCCGTTTCTAAATCAGCATCATCAAGAATAATGTTGGGCGATTTTCCTCCTAGCTCCTGTGTGACGCGTTTTACTGATATTGCTGCTGTTTGGGCAACCTCAATACCTGCTCTTGTGGAGCCAGTAAAAGAGACCATATCAACATCAGGGTGCGCTGCTAAAGCGGTTCCAACTGTTGCCCCATCGCCGTTTACAAGATTGAAGACTCCTGCCGGCACGCCTGCTTTGTGTAGAACTTCTGCAAATAAGTATGCAGAAAAAGGAGCTATTTCACTTGGTTTCAGAACCATAGTACAACCCATAGCTAAGGCCGGCGCTACTTTGCAAACTATTTGATTTATGGGCCAATTCCATGGAGTAATAAGTGCGCATACTCCAATGGGTTCCTTGTAAATCTGCGCATTTTGTTTTTTCTCGAGGAATTTAAAGTTCGCCAATGCTGCAATAGTGGCTTCTAAGTGCCCATTTCCACAGGCAGCTTGTTCTTGAGAGGCAAATAGATTAGGCGATCCCATTTCTTCAGTGATAGCGTTGGCGATTTCATCGTAACGACACAAAAATTCAGCGAGGATATTCTCGAGTAGTTCTAATCTTTCTTGGGGCTGCGAAACTGAGAATTTTGGGAAAGCACTCTTTGCTGCCGTAACAGCGTTGTCTACGTCTACGGCGGAACCCAAGGAAATAATTCCGGCGATTGACTCATTGGACGGATTTATGACTTCCAATTCATCTGGTTTGTTGGGTTCCACCCACTGCCCATTGATATAAAAATTTTTGTAATGGCGCATCTAATTGGTCTCTGGGATTATTGTTGAGAAGATCCGGCTTCTTTCGGCTGAGTTAATCTGTCAGAGCTTGAGAACTTAATACATCACTAGCCACAATTCTTTCTGGTGTATTGTTTACAAAGAAAGTAACAGCGAGTAAAAAAGTTAAAAATTCTGCTATGGGTACTGATATGAATATACCTATATCTCCAAAAAGTTGTGGCAACGTAAAGAGAAACAGAAGGGGGAGTAATAGGCTTCGGGATAGGGCGATTGACGCTGACTGCAGTGGTCTATGGCAAGCAGTAAAATAGGCAGTTAGGCAAATATTGATTCCACTGAACACAAAAGCCGGCCAAAAAAAGCTAACAAATCTAATGGCAATCTCTGTTGTAACTTCTTCTCCCGGTTTTAGAAAAATATTGATTAGTAGCTCAGTCGATACCAGCAAGATACCACATACACACAAAGCAATGATCAATGTGGAAAGCAGGGCAGTGCTAATGTAAGCAGATATCTTGCGGGCTTGTCTTGCGCCGAAATTTTTACTCACCAGCGGTTCAATGGATTCACCTATACCGTAATAAATCATAATTCCACTAAAAAACAGGTAATTAACAATTGTATATGCAGCTACACCCTCAACCCCCAGCCTAGAAATCATTATCCAATTAACCAATAGAGTTGTAAGCCCTGCAGAAATTTCGTTAACGAATTCTGAAAAACCATTAATAACTGCCTTGAAAATTTCACGCCAGTTTCCTCTAAGGCTAGTTGGTTTGAGCTTGGTGTCAGCTCTTAAAAAATAAGGTACCAAAACAAAGAATACAATTGAATGAGCGATCCCGGTTGCGTAAGCGGCCCCCTGAATGCCCAAGTCCAGCACAACAATAAAACACCAATCGAGAACTACGTTTAGCAGTGCACTAATTAATAGTGCCGAAGAAGCCAATAATGGGTTGTTATCAACTCGAACGAAATAGTACAAACAGAAACCAAGTAGAAATGCGGGTGCACAACGAAAAATAACAGTAAGGTAGCTAGAAGCTAGAGGAGCTAATTGTTCATTGGCACCAAGGGCGCGAACGATTGGATCAAGAAAGAGTATCCCAAGAATGGCGCTGGCTAAAGAAAAGATTAGCGTGCATGTGAGAGCTTTTGTAAAGATAGATTTTGCAGCTGCAAGGTTATTTTGTCCCAGATATTTGCCAGCAATCACAGAACTTCCAACAGAGAGCATGGTGACAACGGAAAATAAGCCAGACCAAACTGGCGCAGCGATATTGACTGCTGCCAGTGCCTGCGAGCCGACATAGTTACCAAGAAAAATGCCATCAATCATGAATGCGGATGACATCGCAAGTAATCCAAACACGGCTGGAACAGCATAGTGGAAGAATACCCGGAGCACGTTGCCGTGAATTGGGTCGTACTTGGACATTGACGACTCTATAGTTGGTCTTGCTACAATTTTGCGGATGCCCATTATGGGCTTCAAATTAGATTTGCTGCTAGGGCTATTTCATTGTAGGCATGGCGAAATCGCTTCCTTGGCGTATTCCTGCTGGCCATCTTGCTGTCATTGTTTTCATCCGTGTGTTGAAACGCACACCATCAGGGCCATGAACATGAAGTGGTCCAAATAGCGATCTTTTCCAGCCTCCAAAGCTATGAAATGCCATAGGAACGGGAATTGGAACATTTACCCCTACCATTCCAACTTGAATACTGTGTGTAAACTGTCGTGCGCTGTCCCCATCTCGAGTAAAAATTGTAGTTCCATTACCATATTCATGATTATTAATGAGTCGACAACCATCATTAAATTTTTCAACTCTTACTATGCACAGTACTGGCCCAAAAATTTCTTCTTTGTAGATCCGCATTGATTCTGTAACCTGATCAAATAAACATCCTCCTAAGAAGTAGCCAGCTTCGGGGCCTTCATGTATAAAATCTCTACCATCTACAATTAACGTTGCGCCTTCTTCAATACCAAGATCGATATAACTTTTTACTTTGTCTAAATGTTGCTTGCTGACCAGAGGCCCCATTTCGGCATCAATATCTGTGCCAGGTTTAACTTTTAAATTTTCGACTCTCGGTTTCAACTTTTTCAATAGCGTGTCCGCGGCTTCGTCCCCCACACAAACTACTACTGAGATCGCCATGCATCTTTCGCCGGCAGACCCATAAGCGGCGCCCATTAGCGCATCTACAGCTTGGTCCATGTCCGCATCTGGCATGATGAGCATGTGGTTCTTAGCGCCACCCAATGCTTGAACTCTTTTTCCATTCTCACTCGCTCTAGCATATATGTATTGAGCTATTGGTGTGGAGCCTACAAAACTGACTGCTTCAACAGAATTATGTGACAATAATGCGTCGACGGCTTCTTTATCACCATGCACCACATTAAATACACCGTCAGGTAAGCCGGCTTGTTTAAGTAATTCGGCAATAAAAATTGCCGGAGAAGGATCTTTCTCTGAAGGTTTCAATATAAACGTATTTCCACAGGCAATGGCGATAGGAAACATCCACATCGGAACCATCACTGGAAAGTTAAATGGCGTAATTCCTGCAACTACCCCTAATGGTTGCATTTCTGACCAGGAATCCACTCCTCGCCCTACGTTGACAGAATGTTCCCCTTTTAGTAAGTGTGGAATTCCGCAAGCAAACTCAACAACCTCAAGCCCCCGAGTTACTTCACCAGCGGCATCATTTAATACCTTCCCATGTTCGGCCGTTATCATTTCGGCGAGCTTTCCCTGATTAGCTTCAACCAGTTCCTTAAATTTAAAAAGTATCCGAGCGCGATTTAATGGTGTCGTTTCTGACCATGCAGGAAAGGCAGTTTTGGCGGCAGCTACAGCGGTGTTAACATCATTAGCATCTGCAAGAGAGACGTTTGCAGATTCGGTTCCTGTTGCTGGATTAAATACCATTGAATCCCTGCCACTAGTCCCAGTAAAGAGTGCTCCGCCAATAAAGTGTTCTATTTTCTTAATCATCATTATCCTTTAGAGAGCTGGATTAGTTTGTAGTCCAACACTGCTGCTTAATTTATTGTCTTAATTACTCTTGTTAGAATATCAAAAATTCTATCAATTTGATTTTTTTGAATTATCAAGGGTGGACTTAAGGCGATAATGTCACCTGTGGTTCTTATCAATAAATCTTCCTCAAAAAAGCATTGATTGAAGACGTCATAGGCACGAGTTCCCGGCTCGCCTTTGCGGCTTGACAGCTCAATTCCAGCAATCAATCCATAATTGCGAATATCTATAACATTTCCTACTCCCTTTAATGAATGAGCTGCGTCTTCCCAGTAGGATTCGAGCTCAATGGCTTTCTCGAATAGATTTTCTTTGTCGTAAACGTCCATTGTTGCAAGAGCGGCTGCGGCAGCGACAGGGTGGCCAGAGAAAGTAAACCCGTGAAAGAATTCAATGGTGTGTTCAGGCCCTTGCATAAAAGTATTATAGATAAAATCTTTCGCGAAAGTAGCACCCATAGGAATGGCGCCATTGGTGATTCCTTTCGCAGTAGCCATAATGTCAGGAATCACATCATAACGTTGTGAAGCAAATGCTTTTCCAACACGACCATAACCAGTGATCACCTCATCAAATATCAAAAGGATTCCATGGCGGTCACAGATTTCGCGTAATCGTTTCAGGTACCCTTGCGGTGGAATTATGACTCCAACCGATCCTGCGATTGGCTCGACAATGACAGCAGCAATAGTTGAGGGGTCGTGAAGTTGGCAAAGTCTTTCTAAATCATCGGCGAATTCAACCCCATATTGTGTTAAGCCTCTGCTAAATGCGTTCCTCTCCAAATCTAGCGTATGCCGCAGGTGATCCACTCCGGGTAATTGAGGGATGAATGCTTTTCGATTATTTGAGATGCCACCGACTGAAATTCCACCAAATCCAACACCGTGATAACCTTTTTCACGACCAATCAGGCGTGTGCGATTGTGGTCTCCATTGGCCTGGTGATAGGCAAGTGCAATTTTTAAAGCAGTGTCTACTGCTTCTGAGCCTGAATTGGTGAAGAAGACTTTGTTCAAGTCTGCAGGAGCTAAGCTGCTGAGCCGCTCGGCGAGCTGAAAAGCCAAGGGGTGTCCGAGCTGAAAAGTTGGTGCGTAGTCCAATTGGGCAATTTGTTGAGTTACTGCAGCGGTAATCTCACAGCGGCTATGCCCCGCGTTGCAACACCACAAACCCGCAGTACCATCTAGAATTTTCCGACCGTCATCCGATTGGTAGTACATACCTTCGGCCGATACCAGAACTTTTGGTTTTGCTTTATATTGCCTATTAGCAGTGAAAGGCATCCAAAAATTATCTAAATTTTCAATGACTTCATTGCTGAAAAATTGTCCAGGTAGTGATTCCGGTGCATTCATGGTTAGATATTCCCGTGTTTTGAGAGCAATCGGAATGTTAAATATAATTTAAATAAATGTCCAAATATGCGGTGTATTTGTTTAATATATTTTAGATTATGTGGGAAAGGGGCTTTTATGAGTAATGAACTCGGTGCTCGCTTACAGGCGGTGCGTAAAAATTTCCAATTAACGCAACGAGAATTGGCTAAACGTTCAGGTTTGACCAACGCTACGATTTCATTGATTGAATCGAATAAAGTTAGCCCTTCTGTAAGCTCTTTAAAAAAAGTACTAGATGGGATTCCGATGTCTCTTGCCGATTTTTTTACCTATCAAGCAGATAGCATTACCGATCAAGTGTTTTATTCATGCGCGGACCAACCTGATGTGGGCAGCGGGGATATTCATTTTCATGTAATTGGTGCAGGAAGGGATAAGAGAAAGATGTGTGTGCTTCGAGAAGTATTGCTACCTGGAGCTGATACTGGCGAGGACATGCTCGAACATGAAGGAGAAGAATCTGGAGTGATAATTCAAGGAAAAATAGAGCTAACAGTGGGAGAAGAGTCCAAAACCCTAACGCAAGGAGAGGGCTACTATTTTGACAGTCAGACTCCTCATCGATTTCGCAATGTTGGAGAAGAAGAAGCCATAATTATCAGTGCAAACACACCAGCAAGCTTTTAAAAAAAACATCTAAGATGCAAGGAATAGTATTAAAGTATTGTACCGTATTTAAAGTACTACACGTAAGCCAAATACACCGCTAAATAGAGATACAAATATGAATAGCAAGCAGCAAATGGACATCAATGAATTACAAAAACTTGATTCTCAACATCATTTGCATCCATTTACTGATGCAAAAGAACTCAATGAGCAAGGGACTCGAATCATTGTCAAAGCTGATGGTGTTTATATATGGGATGCGCAAGACAATAAACTGTTAGATGGCATGGCAGGACTTTGGTGCGTTAATGCGGGCTATGGGCGCAAAGAAATAGCAGAAGCGGCCTATGAGCAGCTCCAACAACTGCCTTACTACAATAGTTTTTTCCAATGTACGACTCCGCCGGCAATTGAGCTTTCCACTTTGCTTGCTGAACTTGCGCCAGCGCATATAAATCATGTTTTTTTTACTGGGTCAGGGTCGGAAAGCAATGACACGGTGGTACGGATGGTCCGTCGTTTCTGGGATCTAAAGGGTGAGCCGCAAAAGTCGGTAATCATAAGCCGCAAGAATGCCTACCATGGATCAACTATGGCCGGCGCGAGCTTGGGTGGAATGAGGTTCATGCATGAGCAGGGTGGACTGCCGTTACCGGGCATCGTGCATATCGATCAACCCTACTGGTTCGGCGAAGCTGGTGAACTTGATAAACAAGAGTTCGGGTTGAAAGTTGCGCGACAACTTGAAGAAAAAATTCTTCAACTAGGACTTGATCGGGTGGCTGCCTTCATTGCTGAACCTATTCAAGGTGCAGGAGGAGTGATCATACCCCCTGATAGCTATTGGCCGGAGATTCAAAGAATTTGTGATAAGTACGGTATTTTGTTAATCGTGGATGAAGTAATTTGCGGTTTTGGTCGGACAGGAAAATGGTTCGGTTCAGATTATTACAATATAACGCCAGACTTCATGTCCATAGCGAAAGGTTTAACATCGGGATACTTGCCCATGGGCGGTGTAATGGTGAGCGATCGTGTTGCTGACGAGCTGATTAGTAAAGGGGGTGAATTAGCTCATGGTTATACTTATTCTGGTCATCCAGTCGCAGCCGCAGTAGCGTTAGCTAATGTAAAAATCCTGCGAGATGAAGGAATTATTGAAACTGTAGATACGGACACAGGGCCTTATTTACAGAGACGCTGGCAAGAGCTTGGAGAACATCCGCTGGTTGGTGAGTCACGCGGCGTTGGGTTTCTCGGTGCACTTGAATTAGTTAGCGACAAGCTAGTAAGGTCCCGCTATCCCAATACCGGTAAAGTAGGTGGTTTGTGTCGCGATATCAGCATTAAGAATGGACTCGTGATGCGCGCAGTCGGAGATACTATGATTATATCTCCGCCGCTAGTTGCAAGCCGGGAGAATATTGATGAGTTAGTAGACAAGGCTAAGCTTACATTGGATCAAACTCTAGAGCGCATACCTTCGATAAAATTTGATGAATGATCGAAGTGCTTAGCGTTGAACTAACTGCATGAAGGCGTATATTTCAGTTTAGTTATTTTCAGGATGGGTAGTGAGATGGATATAGGTATTCCACTAAAAGAATTAGGAGAAATTGACACTTCAGCACTAAAAGAAGTGATTTTTCGCGCAGAAGAAAAAGACTGGCTGGATAATAGCTATCGACAGCAGGTTTACGATGTGCACACTCAAACTCACTCCTTGGTCATGTTATTTACAACAGGAGAGGGATGGCCAGATATAGAAGTGCGCAAGGAATCAGCTTGGGATCTTTTGGCGGATGCAGCAGTACCTTTGATGGAGTCACTATTAAAACAGCATTATTCGTTAGGTGGCACGATAGTTCGTGCAATGGCGGCTAAGTTATTAGCAGGAGGGATAATTAAACCCCATTTAGATGGGCACCCTTCCTTCCACGCTGGTCATCGTATTCATGTACCTATCACCACTAATTCCAGAGTTCGCTTTATGATTGACGGCCAACCCTATAAGTTTGAGGTAGGTAAAGCATATGAAATTAATAATCAAAAAACACACAGCGTAATGAATAAAGGTAAAGAAGACCGTATTACTTTTATTTTTGATTACATTCCCGAAAAGAAATTACCATTGATGCAATAAGCTCGAAGAATGCAGGAATTTAATTTATAGCGAATGCTGCAAGTTTCGCAATACTGGGCGGGTCAAACAGGTAGGGCCTCCACAACCTTTCAAGCTTATTTCTTCCCCTTTATAGACAGACACTTCGGCGCCCGCATCTTCTAATCGTTTTCTTGTTATAGGGTTTCCCTCAAGCATGATGCACTGTCTAGGTGCAACCGCTAATACATTGCAAGCCATGGAATTAAACTCTTCTGTCGGAACCTCGACCAGGCTAAAGCCTAAATCTAAAAGGCGATTCCGAAAAGGAACCGTTAACAGGGGTGAGTAAACTAGGCAAAGATCTTCATCTATTGGACTCAAGCAGGACATTAAATGAAAAACATCTCCAGCTCCTTGCCAGTGAGGAAGAGGTGCAACAACTAGCTCATCTACGCAGTCGCCTAGATAGTCTCGTAGTTGAACGATCCCTGATGCATTAGTTCGATAGCCTTCCGCAATTGCCAAAGTCCGTTCATTGAGCCATGCAACATCACCGCCTTCTACTTGACCATCTCCTTCGATCGCACCAAGAATGGGTACATCCATCGTTGCGAAGACAGCTGAGTTGGCTTGCGGTTCAGCTTGCCTTGCTTTTTTGCCCATATTGCACAAGATCGCTCCTTTGTCGCAAATTAGAGAAGTATCACGTACGTAAATTGAGTCCAAGCCTGTGGCTTGATTAGGAGAAGAGTAGAAAATTTCGATATCGAATTGAGAAAGTAACTCGACAAATATTTCGTATTCAGCTGCTGCTTTGGCAAAATTGGGCTTATCAATGTAGTTAAGAGCTTGCCACTGTTGGTCTATAGAATCTTGATCTTCAAAAGCATCATGTACCCCTTTTAATATTAAAGATCTAATCTTACCGACCTCGGATTGCATACCTGTTTTCATAGACTCTTCTCTATATTTTTAATTTTTTGACTTAATGATTAATACGTACACTGGAATCCCTGCTAATAGAAGTAATATTCCCCAAATGATAGTCTCTGAACCGGTGCCAATTATTGCCCAGAAAGCAAATAACATAGCAATCACGGCAATGGTCTTTTCTATAAAAGAGAGGGGTTGTTGTGAGCGCAGAGAAATAACAATGCGCGCCATTGCACAAATCAAATAAGGGAGGAGAGCTGCCAAAGTTGCCAGTAGAATGACAAACGTAAATTGATCTACGAGACTTTCAGTTGCATTCATTAACACTAAGACAGTTACAAGCAAAGAGGAAATAATGATTCCTTTTGCCGGAGTCCCAAACCTCGACCGTTCGGCAAATATCTCGGGAAATAATCCGTCATTGGCTGCAGCCATAGGTATTTGTCCAGAACACAAGGTCCAGCCATTCAGTGCGCCAAAACATGAGACAATTGCTCCTATGCCGATCAATTGGTAACCGGTTTGACCCCAGAGAATTTCAGCGGCATCGGCAAATGGGGCATTGGAGAGCGCGAGTTGTTCTGGAGCAATTAAACCGATAACGGCGATTGTGCCGGGTATATAGACAGCAGCAGCCAACAATGTTCCGGCAATGGCTGCGCGAGACACGTTGCGCTCAGCATTTCTGACTTCGCCAGCCGGAATGTTTGCACTTTCCATTCCTAAAAATGCCCACATAGTTAACGCAGCGGTAGCAGTAAGGGCGCCGAAATTTGACTGTTCGCTTAAATTCAGTGGCGTGAAATGATCTGGGTTAAGTGCAAACAATCCAAACATAGCGATCGCTAAAAGTGGGAAAATTTTAAAGATTGTTGTTGCAAGCTGCAGCTTTCCCGCTTGCTTGATTCCACGCACATTCACAGCTACAAGCAGCCATACGATAAGTAGCGTGGTGGTTGAGCTCAGTATTGGCTGGTGGACAAGCTCTGACCAGAACACTGAAAGATAGCTTACAAGGGCGATTGCTATAGCCGCGTTAGTTGCAATTATCGAAACCCAGTAGCCCCAAGCGACTAAAAATCCCGGGAGATCACCAAATCCTGCCCTAGTGTAGAGATAAGGACCTCCAGAACCGCGCACTTGTCTCGCTAGTCCCGCGAAAACAAGAGCGATACAGATTGAGCCACACGCCGAAACTACCCAGCCCAATACGCTTATGCCACCGAAAGCTGCCAAGGAGGCTGGCAAAAGAAAGATTCCAGAACCGATCATGTTTCCGGTGACCATGGCAGTCGCCGTCCAGAATCCTAATGGCTTGTTTTCGTCCGTTATTTCGTTATTGTTTTGGGCTTGTTGTGTTGCCAAATTCTACTCCACTATGTCTTTATACTGGCAACTGACAAATTTTGCACATCAATCAGGATTATTGGAAATAAGAGAATTAATCTAGCAAGCCACTAACATATTGCCATGCAGCATTTCGGGCAGCTTTAACAGTAGAGCGTCGTGGTGAAAGCAGAATGTCTAGCCATAGTCCATCCGTCAATGCAGAATAGGCGCTAGTAATTAATTCAAAATCATTTTCCCGTTTAGTATTTTCCGACAACAAAGAAGAGAATAGTTTGCAAATTTCATGATTTATCTCATCGTCATGTTGAGCACAAATTCTTTGATAGATGGGTCGTGCCTTTACTTCCCCAAGAAACGCGAACCATACAGCCAATTTGTTTCTATTAATGATCCTTGGACTGAAATCATAATCAATAATAGCTTTGAGTTTTTCCAAGTCTTGCATGCTTTTACTGGTAAAAATTTGATCAAAACCTTCTTTATATTCATCTGCAATAAAGCGTAAGGTTTCAATTAGCAGTAACTCTTTAGTTTTAAAATGTAGATTAACAATACCAACACTTAAATCAGCTTCATTAGTAATGTCGGCCATGGTCGTGGCTGCCAGGCCTTTTTTTGCAATACATTTTATTGTTGCCTTGATAAGCTGATTACGTCTTTCCGCTTTCGGCAGTGCGCGACGCTTACGAGTGGTATTTTGAGAGTGCTTCGGCATTATAGTGGCGCCTTTATTCTACAGGAGTGACTATCCTGTCTGACAGAGATGTCAACGATTGCAGTTCCACTTTAACCGATTGATTGAATTTTAACAAATGAATGATCATTCATTCATTATGTAGACATAATAGATAAGTTCTGGCACGATATACTTCTCAACAGTATGCATTTAATTATGAGTTCAGCAGCAGGCCATAGCAGTGGTTTGATGTTGCCTTAACGCTGATCAGAAACAATACTTTAATAAGCAATGAGCGATATTTGGTATGAATAAACGCTACGATGCAATAGTTATCGGTGCTGGGCATAACGGCTTGACGAATGCCGCTTATCTGGCTAAATCCGGGCTCGATGTTCTGGTTTTGGAAAAAAATGCCTACATAGGTGGGGCCACAGTAAGCCGTGAATTACATCAAGATTGGCTCTACTCCAATTGTTCTTATGTATGCAGTCTACTTCGCCCAGAGATTACTCGAGATTTAGAGCTTCCCCGTCATGGCTTGCAAGTCGTGCCTTACGGCGGCAGTGTTAGCTTTTGTAGTAATGGCGATTATTTCGGGGACTATCCAGATCATGAGCGGCAGTACCGAGAAATAGCTCGACACTCGATCAGGGATGCTAACGCTTACGAACGCTATGAAGCTGACGTAATGAAACAAACGCGCCTGATCCGGCCCTTCTTGTTGAGAACGCCCCCAGATCCTACGTCGCTAAAGCCCCGCGATCTGAAGGAAATGAAATATCTCATGGATGCCTTTGCTGATCTTGGTGAAGAAGGTTTAGCGGATACGTTGCGCTTTTGGACCATGAGTATAGCTGATTACTTGAATGAGTATTTCGAGACCGATGTTATCAAAGCTCATTTGGCTGGAAGTGGAATTATTGGTACAGCCTTGGGTGTGTATTCTCCGGGGACTGCATACGTTTTGTTGCATCATTATATGGGTGATGTAGACGGCACAGTGGGCGCATGGGGTTTCGCTCGAGGTGGCATGGGTGCAGTTTCTGATGCACTGGCTTCATCGTTCCGATCCTTTGGCGGGGAGATTCGAGTTGACTCGGAAGTAGACCAGATTATCGTTAAGGGAAATAAAGCGGTAGGAGTGGCGTTAAGCAGCGGAGAAGAAATTGCAGCAAACATAGTAGTTTCGAATCTCGATCCAAAACGTACATTTCTCAATATTATGGATGAAAAAGACTTGCCATCTGATGTTGTAACTAAGGCTAGAAATTTTAAGATTCGTGGTTCTTCAGGAAAATTGAATATTGCTTTAGACGGATTACCAACTTTCAACGGCATTCCCAAAAATAGTCCTTTAATGCAGACTGATATGCATATGCTTGATTCTCTCGAGCGTATGGAGCGCGCGTATGATGATTGGAAAGATGGAAGATGGTCGGCAGACCCTTATGTCGATATGTTAATTCCAAGCCAGGTCGACCCAACCATGGCTCCGCCAGGTAAGCATATGATGACAGTCTTTGTGCAATATGCTCCGCCACAAATTAATGGTAGAGATTGGACAGATGAGGACCGTGATGCATTTGGAAAAACTGTGATCGATCAAATCGCTAATTATAGCCCTGATTTTAAAGATTTGATTTTGCATTGCGAAGTGCGCACTCCGAGAGAAATTGAAAACGAAGTGGGTTTAACCGAGGGCAATATCTTCATGGGAGAACTGACCTTTGATCAGCTTCTGTTTAACCGGCCATTTCCCGGTTATGCACAATATCGAGGCCCAATAAGTGGAATGTATATGTGCAGCTCGGGCACACACCCAGGAGGCGGCGTAATGGCTGCCCCAGGTGCGAATGCCGCACGAGAAATATTGGCGGATTTGAAAAGACCAAACTTGGTGCCGGAGGCTTATGCCGATGACTAATGCTCGTTATGACATAGTTATAGTTGGGGCTGGGCACAATGGCTTGATATGTGCGGCCTACCTTGCCAAGGCTGGACGAAAAGTCTTGGTGTTAGAACGAAATGAGCAAGTGGGAGGCGCAGCAGTAACGCACGAATTCTTTGATGGATTTAGAGTATCGGGTTGTGCGCAATGGCTATATCAATTTAACCCCAATATTCGAGCTGAACTTAAGCTTGATCAGCACGGGTACGAATTAGCAGCAGAAAATTTAAATACAATTGCCCTGTCTGCAGATAGCAATCATCTGACATTGTCCAGTGCAGAGCTTAATGGAGCGAGTGTTACTGAGTCTGATAAAAAAGCTTACCAACTTTTTATAAAACAGATGTTCAAATTCAGTGGCATATTAGCTAAGGCTAGTGAGCGTCGCATACCAAAACTGTTGGAAGCGAATTGGGGGGATCGGTTTGCGCTCTTTAAACTTGGCTTGGAGATGAAGCTCCTTGGCAAAGAGGATATGCAAGATCTTTTAAGAATCGCTCTTATTAATATTTATGATGTTCTGCAGGAAAACTTTGATAATGATTTGCTGAAAGCGGCTTTAAGTTTAGATGCTACGCTCGGAACTCATATGGGTCCTCGCTCTCCGAACACGGTGTTTAGTTTTCTGCATCGCAGACTTGGAGAAGTATTTGGATTTAATGGAGTGTCAGTAGTTAAAGGAGGCATGAGCACTCTCTCTCAAGCTCTCGCCAGCGCAGCAACGGCCAATGGTGTTGAAATAAGAATTGCTATGCCGGTTAGCCGAATCAATTCAACAGCGGATGAAGTTACAGGTGTAACTCTAGCTAACGGTGAGGTTATTGAAGCTTCAACGGTGGTTTCAAATGCTGACCCCAAAACAACTTTTAAAAGCCTGCTTGGTTATCCGAAATTGGAAACGGGTATTATCCGGCGTGTCAGCAATATTCGCATGCAAGGCAATGTCGCAAAACTTCACCTTGCATTGGACTCTTTGCCACAGTTTGACGGACTTGATGAAAACCAAAGTGGCCAAAGATTAATTATCGTTTCCACCATGGATGCAATGGAGCGCGCATTTAATTCAGCTAAATATGGTGAGTATTCACCGCAGCCAGTAATGGATATTTCTATTCCTACTTTGCATGACAAAACTTTGGCTCCTGAAGGGAAACATGTACTTTCGGCTCTTGTGCAATACGCGCCCTATAAGCTAACTCAGGATTGGAGATCAGTTAAAGAGAATTACGCACAATTATTAGTTGAGAGGATCGCCGAATTTGCGCCTGGTATAGAAGACCAGATTCTTAGCCGGGAGTTACTTACGCCGGTAGATTTGGAGCGAGAGTTCCATTTAACGGGTGGCCATTGGCATCATGGAGAAATAAGTTTAGACCAAATTATGATGACGCGACCTTTTCCGGGGGCAACTCAATACGCGATGCCTTTAACGGGGTTGTATCTTTGCGGAGCTGGCGCCCATCCTGGTGGTGGGGTGATGGGATTGGCAGGGAAAAATTCAGCCCAAGAAATACTAAGAAGCAATAGAAGCAAAACAAATCTCGCTGGGAAAAAGGAGAATGTTGCATGAGATCTCATGACGAAACCATGATGCTGCAAACACCTTTTCACTCAAGAGTGGCAAAGGCTTGTGAACTAAATCAATGGGATGAATGGAAAGGCTATACCACACCGGCAGCTTATACGGAAGTTGAACAGGAGTACTTTGCGGTTCGAAACAGCGCCGGTGTCTTTGATCTATCTCCGATGACAAAGTACCGTATTACCGGATCAGACGCAGAACTTTATCTAAACAAAGTAATGACGCGAGATGTACGTAAACTAAATCCCGATAGAGTGGGTTATACAATATGGTGTAATGATGCTGGTCAAGTAATGGATGACGGCACTCTATTTAATTTTGGTGAGAATAATTATCGGCTTTGCAGTTATACGCGAGTGATGGATTGGTTGCAGTGGTCTGCAATGGGCTTTGATGTTGAAATAATAGATGAAACGGCAGACTTTGGTGCTTTAGCTGTTCAAGGTCCTACTTCTTGTGCTGTTTTAAAAGCGATGGGATTTAAAGGAATAGAAAAACTTAAACCCTTTGGTATGAGTCATTTTCCATTCGAAGACGCGGAGGTGATGATTAGCCGTACAGGGTTTACCGGCGATTTGGGATATGAGTTATGGGTTGAGCCCGCAAAAGCCATAACCCTTTGGGATCGACTCTTTGACGCCGGTAGTAATCTCGGTATTCGCGCAATAGGCGGTAATGCTTTAGAAATGGTGAGGATAGAAGCTGGTTTTTTGCAAGCAGGAGTGGATTTCGTGCCAGCAGAAGAGACGGTCCGGATTGGCAGGTCTCGTTCTCCTTTTGAATTGGGATTGGGTTGGTTGGTTGATTTTGACAAGGGGGTTTTCAATGGGAGACAAGCCTTACTAAAAGAAAAACGTGAAGGTTCGCGTTATGCCTTTGTTTTCTTAGATGTTGAGGGAAATAAACCAGCAGAACATTCATTTATTCTAAAGGGAAATAAGGAAATTGGGACAGTGACTTCTGCTGCCTGGTGTCCAACCGCGAAATCGAACATAGCTTTCGCCCAAGTTGAATCTAAATATGCAAATAGTGGAGAAAACTTGACTGCCGAGATTTACTATCAGACGGAGCTTAAATGGACCCGTCTCTTAGCAAAGTGTCGCGTGATTGATTCGCCAGTATTTTCGTCACCTAAACGTAGGCAAACGCCAGCGCCAGACTTCTAAAGTTTAGTTGCGATTCGCTAGGAGTAATTGATTCGAATCTGCCGAGCTGCAATTGACAGCACAGGAAGTAAACGTTAGGTAGATGGTTGATGACTATTCACTAAGACAGGTAAAACGAAAAGGTAGCATGTCATGACATTTGCCAAGCTAGATGAGCTCAATGCATTTCTGGATAAACATCCTGATGCCACGATGATGGAAATACTAATTCCTGATGTCAATGGTATATTGCGTGGCAAGCGGATACCGCCGGTAGAATTTGAAACCTTTTTTACAAAAGGAGTGAAAAGTCCTGCTTCACTCAGCTTTTGTAACTGCCGAGGTGATTTCGCAGATGAATTGGACTTGGAAATATTTCGTGGAGATGCTGATCAATTGCTCTTCCCAGTTGCTAATACGCTTTCATCAATTGGTTGGTTGAAATCCGATACCATACAAGTGCTGGCTAGTTTTACGGAATTAGATCGCACTCCAGCGTTTTTCGATCCTCGTACAGTATTAAAAAATGCACTCCAGCCACTCTATGATTTGGGCTACTCCGCTGTTGTTGCGACTGAGATGGAGTTCTATTTAATTGAAGAGGGTGATGATGCTCTTCCAAAATTAAAACTAAGTAACGTGCCGGGCACTAACCAGCCTCAATCTGGAATTCAATATGCAATGCCGGAAGAGCTGTGGGATAACGAAAATTTTTTGGAGGATGTGAGGGTCACCTGTATTGAGCAAAATATTCCAATGACTACTGTTCATTCGGAATTTTCTCCGGGACAGTTCGAATTGAATCTGCATCATGTTGCTGACCCTGTAATAGCGTGTGATCACGCAGTACTTTTTAAGCGCGTCATTAAGGGAGTTGCACGGAACCATGGCTCATCAGCTAGTTTTATGGCCAAACCTTTTGATGATATAGCGGGTTGTGGCCTGCATATCCACTTTAGCTTGTATGACGCCGATGGTAACAACGTTTTCTCAACCGATAGTGAAAATGTGCCGGCACTCAGTGATCAAGCTAAATATGCAGTTGGAGGGTTGGCTGAAACAATGGATAGTGCTATGGCTATATTTGCGCCTAATGCGAACTCATATCGTAGACTAGTGCCTGGTAACTATGCGCCACTGACTCCAAACTGGGGCTATAACCATCGTGATGTTGCATTGAGAGTGCCTGTATCAGAAGATAATGATCGCCGTATCGAACATCGAGTCGCTGGTGCTGATGCGAACCCATACTTAGTTATGGCTTCCATAGCTGCTGGTATTCACTATGGTATCACTAACAAATGTATGCCAGATGCTATGGTGGCTGAGTATCAAGAGATTGAAAAAGAGATCATCACACTGCCGCGACAATGGTCTATTGCATTGGACAAGTTTCAAGCGGATACCATTTTAAAAGATTACTTGGGCACGGAATTTTGTGACTTATTCGTCGAAATAAGACGCAGCGAATGGGAGGAGTTTTCGAGGCGAGTTTCGAATATTGATTACGAGTGGTATCTGCGCTCGGTTTAATGCTTTCTGATTATAGGTTTTTTCTATTGCGGAACTTCGTCACTTGGATAATTTACATAGGTCTCGCTTCAAGTTTTAATTACTCTTTAACCCCCTTTTTTTATAGTTGCTACAGCACATAGAGAGTTTTCAGCTTCGATGCTTTTGGTAGCGCCGTTTCCGGGATGGAAATTACCTTTTCTTTAAAGAGTGTATTTGGTTGGGCTCTCTAATCTAACGGGCGCATTTGCTTATTCCCAGGCTTTTTAGCATTTCTACTTTTTTTGAAACTATCGCGAACTTACTAATAGCACACATATATTGAATATCTATTTAATAGATTATATGATCATTTAATAGACAGTTTCACCCCTAAACCATTGATTTTGGAAGCAGAACACCATGAAATTTATCGCCACCAATGTTGATGACTCATACCGGTTACTCGGAGAGAGGATTTCGGCCCAGCAAGAGCGTTCAGGTTTTGCATTAGATTCCTATTTTTATCGCTCTCATCTCACCTATCAAAGAGAGCTGGAGAGAATCCTTTATAAGAGCTGGCTTTATGCTGGTCACATCAGTCAAATCCCAAACCCTGGAGACTATTTCTTATTTGACTTAGGTGAGGATTCCATAATTATTAACCGAGACGTGTCGGGTGAAGTGCATGCTATGCATAATATTTGTCGGCATCGCGGTGCGCGTGTGTGTGAGGACTCGAAAGGTAATCGCACCAGTTTCGTTTGTCCCTACCATGGCTGGGTATATAACGATGATGGCAGTCTTAAAGTTGCTCGTGATATGAATTTGCTAGAGGGATTTAATGATGCAGATTTTGGGTTAAAGGCAGTCAACTATAAAGTTTTTGAGGGCTTAATTTTTATCAATTGCGACACAGAAGCGCCGGACTGGAGTTCAGAACTTGAAAAGTTAAGTAAGCCAATTCAGGGATACGATTTAGCCAATGCCAAAATTGCAGAGAGTACGCTGTATAAAGTCGATGCTAATTGGAAATTGTGCCTCGAAAATTATCTTGAATGTTATCACTGCGCCACATCGCACAGAGCCTATGCCAAGTCTCATAGTTTGAAAGCATTAGCTTACCAAGCTCAGCCATTAAACGATGCGATGATGGCAAGGGCCGAAGAAGCAACAGCAATTGCAGGAATCACCGATGAGATAGTCGAATACTACAGTTTGGCGAAACAATTTGGTGGCTGCGTGTGCCATAGTCGTTATGCACTTTATGATGGCTACGTAACAGGAAGTGATGACGGAAAACCTGTCGCTCCATTAATGGGTGGATTTAAAGGTTATGATGGCGGAGCTTCAGATTTTCACTTAGGTCCATTAACGTTTATGCTCAATTATCCGGACCATTGTGTGCTTTATCGCTTTATTCCCCGCAGTCTCACCCAAACCGATATGCAATTAGTGTGGTTCGTAAGGGGTGATGCAGAGGAGGGTGTTGATTATACCAAAGAGCGGGTTAGTTGGCTGTGGGATCACACGACGCAGGAAGATGAATTTATCATTACTCGAAATAGTGAGGGAGTCAACTCACACTTTTTTGAGCCGGGTCCCTTCCATCCTGAGTTTGAAGAACTTTCAATGATGTTTGTGAATTGGTACCTGAAAGCCTTGGGGTCGGTTTCTGACAAGGATTAAATCTGTGTTATTGAAAAAAACCCAAGACAACAGCGAGCATGCGAAGTCCTATTATGCTGCTTCATCAAATTTTGAAACAAACTATCCTATGTTGAAAGGCGATCACTCGGTGGATGTGGTCATAGTTGGTGGAGGCTTTAGTGGGGTTTCCACCGCGGTTGAGCTTTGTGAAAAGGGTTGTTCAGTGGCACTAGTGGAAGCGAATCGAATTAGCTGGGGAGCTAGTGGTCGTAACGGTGGTCAGCTAATCGGCGGACTTGGTCATGATCCTGCCGCTTTTCGGCGCACCATTGGAGATGCCGGCGTGAATGAAATTTACGCCATGGGCGCAGAGTGTGTCGACATCGTTACTGAGCGAATTAGAAAATACAATATCGAGTGCGACCTAAAATGGGGCTATGTAGAAGTGGCGCTAAAACCACGTCATCTTCGCGACTATGAGGAATGGGCGAAAGATGACGAAAAATTAGTATTGCTAGATAAAAGTGCACTACAAGCTTATGTTAATTCAGATATTTATCTAGGGGGATATTACAAACCTGATTGGGGGCACCTCCATCCGCTAAACCTTTGTATTGGTGAGGCAAAGGTCGCGGAAGAAATGGGTGCCAAGATATTTGAGCAATCTCCTGTCGAGAGGATCACCTATGGGAATTCACCCGTTATTCATACATCGAGCGGGTCTATAACTGCAGGACACGTGATTATTTGTGGCAATGCTTATCTCGGAAGCTTAGTAAAGCACCTCGATGATCGAATACTCCCAGCCACTAGTTGCATTATCGCCACTGAGCAATTAACGGAGGAGCAAATCGCAGCAAGTTTGCCAGGTGACGTGGCCGTCTGTGACACACGGACAGCTCTAGACTATTACCGGTTGTCCGCTGATAAGCGGCTGCTTTTTGGGGGTCTCTCCAATTATTCTGGCCTAGAGCCCCGTAATGTCGAAGACATTATGCGTCAAAAAATGAATCACGTATTTCCCGCGCTGGAACAAGTTAAACTTGATTATATTTGGAGTGGGCAGATGGGGATCAGTTTTAGACGTATGCCTCAAATGGGGCGGCTTAAGGGAAATGTACTCTATGTTGGAGGGTACTCTGGGCATGGAATAGCACCAACGCATGTTCTGGGCAAGACTTTAGCTGAAGCAGTTGCTGGAAATACGAAGAGATTCGATTACTTGGCGAGCATTAATCATTGGAAATGGCCTGGTGGGAAATTATTGCGCCGTCCTGGAATGGCTTTGGGAATGATGTTCTATAAGCTCGCTGATATGGTGTAGTCAATGGTCTTGATTTTCATGCATATGGACGATAATTCTCCTGGCTATATCGCAGATTACTTAGTTCGGAAATCAATCCCTTTCAAAATAGTTCGGGCTTATGCCGGTGATATGGTCCCTAGTTGCAATGAAAGCATAGATGGTTTGGTGTTCATGGGTGGAATTATGAGCGTTAATGATGGGCTGCCTTGGATCAAAGAAGAAATTAGTCTTATCAAAGAGGCGCTAGATAAAGAAATTCCAGTACTTGGTCATTGTTTGGGTGGGCAACTTATCAGTAAAGCCCTTGATCAAGATGTTAGTCTGAATCCGGTAAATGAAGTCGGTTGGCATAACTGCCGCCGCACAGCAGAGGCTAAGACAAGCAGCTTGGCAGCTCAGTGGTTAGGAGATACTGGTGATCCTTTTATCATGTTTCATTGGCACAGCGAAACCTTCTCGCTACCTGCTGGAGCCCATCAATTATTTTCTTCAGAGTTCTGTGACAATCAAGCGTATGTTTTTAACAATAATGTTTTAGCCATGCAGTGTCATGTCGAAATGACATTACCCCTCCTTAAGCATTGGATTGCTGAATGGCAAGACGATTTACAGAATGTATCACCGAGCGAGCAAAGCTTCTCACAAATTAGTAAAAACTTAGAGCAACGTGTGAACAGACTTAATCGGGTCGCAGAGAATTTGTACGAACGCTGGGTGAGTAAAATTGTTAGCCGATCATGCGAAATTATCGCTTAATAATAGCTTAAAATTAACAGGACACTTCGTATGACAAGTGAGTACTTTCGCCGGGGATACAATAAACATTTACTGCATCCATGGGCCAATTTTAATGAATTAGGGGCTGATGAGACTAAAACTGTAATTACTCGTGGCGAGGGTATTTACATTTATGATGCTGATGGAAACCGCTTGCTGGATGGGCCAGCGGGCATGTGGTGCATGCAGCTAGGCTATGGCCGTAGTGAAATTGCAGAAGCTGTTTCGCAGCAGATGACCCAGCTTGCATATTCTTCGCCGTTCAATGTCGTCAACGATAAGGAAATCGAGTTAGCAGGTCGCATTGCTAGTAAAACTCCCGGGGATTTAAACCGCATATTCTTTACGACTTGCGGTTCAACTGCCGTTGATGCGGCGTTACGGTTATGTCAGCTTGCCAGTAATATTAAAGATCAACCGAATTGTAAGCACATTCTTAGCCGCGAGAGTGGGTATCACGGAAGTAGCTTTTTATCAGCATCGATAACAGGAAAAGAAAGAGACAAATCAGCTATGGATGTATTGACTGATAAAATACACTTTATTAGTGAGCCGTGTTTTTATCATCATCCAAATTTTGCGAGTGAAGAGGAATTCTGTGACTTCTTAATTGATGAATTGGAAGATAAAATTAAAGAGTTGGGTGCTGAAAACATTATGTGTTTTATTGCTGAACCGATACTTGCAAGTGGTGGAGTAATAGTGCCGCCCAAAAACTATAACTATCGTTGCTGGGAAACAGTAAAAAAACATGGAATTACTTACATCGCCGATGAAGTTGTTACGGGTTTTGGGCGTTTAGGTCATTGGTTTGTCTCCGAAGAAGTAATGGGTATAGTCCCGGACATCATAATTTTTGCCAAAGGAATTACGGCTGGTCATATCCCTTTAGGAGGGTATGCAGTTTCAGAGAGATATCTTCAAGAATTAAGCGATGACAAGGATGGATTTTTATATGCCAATGGCTTTACTTGGTCTGGCAATCCAGTAGCTTGTGCAGCAGCGTTGGCAAGTTGGGATATTTTTGAAAAAGAGAATGTGTTTGGTCATGTTAAAGAAATCTCTATATATTTTCAGCAGCAGTTGAAGACTTTAGAGCAAATTCCGCTCGTTGGGGAAGTCAGAGGCGTTGGATTAATGGCCGCTATAGAGACATCAGTGCAATCATCAAATGAAAATGATCGACTAGAAAAAGATTACGCTGTTGGTGAACTGGTTGATAGGCACTGTCAGCAGCTTGGTTTATTGGTTCGCCCATTTATTAATTTATGTATCATTTCTCCGCCGCTGGTAATAGTTGAAGCGCAGGTAGACGAGCTGGTTTCAATTCTGAAGAAAGGGCTAGAGCTAACTCTTGCTGATTTGAGGGAACAAGGTATTTGGCAAGATGATTCACGTTCGCAGGATACAGCATTAAACTCATAGGTAAGCAGTTAAGTAACACATAGGCTGCTTATCCCCTTCTTTTAAAAGTTCGCTGAAGTTGCATAAGCATAAGAGGAGAACAAATATGTCAGATGATGAGTCGACTAAATATTTCACCCAGGATAGTGATCCGTTCGACACTGAATCCATGTTTGCGAACGCCTATAGTTTTCTTGGTATTCCTTTTTCGCGGCGAGTGGAGAAAACGGATCTAGCAATTTTAGGGATTCCCTACGATCTCGCTACGACTGGTCGCGCGGGAACTCGTCACGGTCCGCAGGCAGTAAGAATTGCTTCTGCGAATTTGCGTTGGGAGGAGAAGCGTTGGCCATGGAATTTTGATGTGAGGAAGCGTATCAATGCTATTGATTATGGTGATTTGGAATTTGGGCCTGGTGAATCGGAAGAAATGATTGAAGGTGTGATTCGACATACAGGCCAATTTTACCAAGAAGGTGCGAAAACTCTTGCCATCGGTGGAGACCATTTCATTACCTTGCCATTGCTGCGCTCAGTTCATCAGCACTATGGCACAGTTGCCTTAATCCATTTCGATGCACATACCGATACTTATACGGTGGGTGCGAAGTATGACCATGGGTCTATGTTTTATCATGCGCCAAGGGAAGGGCTCGTGGACCCAGCACATTCCATTCAACTTGGTATACGCACGGAGTACGATCCAGACGACCATGAATTCATGGTATTAAGCGGCGCAGAACTTAATGATCAACCGGCCATTAATATCATCGACGTAATCAAGCAGCGAGTTGGAAGTCTGCCTGTGTATCTTACTTTTGATATTGATTGCCTGGATCCAGCCTATGCTCCAGGTACTGGAACGCCGGTCGTTGGGGGGATCAGTACAGACAAAGCCTTAAAAATTATTCGCGGATTGAGTGGGATTAATATTGTTGCTGCTGATGTAGTGGAAGTGGCTCCCAGCTACGATCATGCTGAAATAACTGCGCTGGCTGGTGCGACACTTTTGTTGGAGCTTATGTATTTGATTGGATCAAAAACTCTTCCCAAGGAGTGATTGGGCCGCCTATTGGTCAATAGCACGATTTGAGCTTTTAATGGCCTCTTTGAATTGAGAGGGCTCGAAAAATAATAATTCAATGTGGATTTGGTTTTCTTCTTTTAGATCAAACCCCAGCATAAGCACATTGAGTTGCTGCTGAATTTCTAGTGCTGCCGGTATGCTTACTAGAAAGCGTTGGCCTGCAGCTTCTTCTCGAATGGGAAGAGTTTGATTGCTTGTTTGTGTATTTCTGAGCAAGTCCAATAAATGTGAAGTGAATTGCTGGAATGCTTCAAAATTTAGTATTCCAACAAATTCAATTTGGTTTAATGATAATAAAACTTCAATGTGTTTGTCATCATCTCGAGGCGTAGATGCAACTGATTGTATTTCTCCGGTTTTTAATTTGTCGAAACGTTGCAGATTTATTTTAGGCTCTCGGCCGAGCAAATAATCGTAAAGAAGCTTAACGACATTATTTATAAGGTCTTCAATGCCTACAGTGACGCTGTATTGTTCCGTGCTTTGCATGTAATTAAATTTTTCGATATCGATTCTTCTAATGGTCGTCTAATAGAAGTGAGTATTTAAAAAACTCTACCTCTTTTTCATAGCCAAGAGCTTCATAAAGTGCCTGTGCATTAGTATTGTCGACCGCCGTTTCCAGATCAATGCGGGAAGCACCATTACTTTTTGCTAACTTCCTCGCTTGGTTCATTAATAGCTTGCCGACACCCTGTCGCCTGACGGAAGGTTCAACATAAAGATCATACAGAATCCAGATAGGTGTCGCTGCTACACTGCAGAATAGAGGATACAGCTGCATGAAACCTATCGCCCTCTTGTCAGAATCTACAGCAAGATAGATGGCAGAGCTTTTTTCCTGTATTCGTTTTTGGAGAAAATTTTTTGCAAGTTTTAAATCAGTCCTCTCTTCATAAAACTGACGATAAAGATCGAATAATTTAGCTGCTGCATTAAGATTTTTGTCATTCGCTTTGATAATACTAATAGCCCCTACACTGACAGCCGTATTTTCAACTGCCTCGATTGGCATATCAAAACCCCAAGGAAAAACGCTGGCAAGAAAGCTCATGCACATTTGTTTGGCATCTTCGCGGTCATAACCTTCACCTTCGAATAATATCTCTTTCCATAATTCATCTGTTAAGCCAGTTACGGCATTGGCTATAGCTCGTGCGTTTATCTCTTCTCCCTTGTTGCCCTCTGTGATGATCTGTTCGCAAAGGTTGAGCAAGAGATTAAAGTTCTTCCTGTCTCGGTTGCCGCATATTGATTGGTAATCTTTTCTAGTATGACTTTCAGAATCAAATGCATGCCAGACAGCAACTTTGCGATGTTCAGTAATTTCCGGATCGAACGAAGCATTGATAATACCTTCTAACCTTTTGGCAGCATCCGCTCCGCTTTTTTTAAGAGCAGAGGCTAGAGTTTGGTCGAATTCTTCAGAAACAAAATTTAGTGTTTCCAATAGCAGTGCTTCTTTGCTATCGAAATGAAAATTTACCGTTCCTGCAGTCAATCCTGCAATGCTGCTGATCTTCGCCAGAGTTAGTTGAGAAAGCCCAAACTCGGCGATAGCCGTTATGGTGGCATCGATCAATAGGCTGCGACTTTGCTGTTGTATGTCTTGTTTAGCGCTTGCCATGTTGGGTTATTTCTCTATAAGTGAAGTATTTATATATCTGTTTAATGAGCTATATAGACGTATAATGACGTTGAATTCGAACCATAGCAAGCGGCTCAGAATAACAAACAGGTGTTTCGAAATTACTAGATTGCCAATAAATTCTTAGTAGTCTCATTTGCAAACAGCGATTAACACATGACAAGTTTTATAAAAGCCAATGACAGCAGCGCTAATGAAGCTTTAGCTCATTGCGAGTCCTATTACACAGCAACTGTAAATCAGAAGATACGTTTTCCTCGATTGCAGGGTGAGCAGCGAGCTGATGTTTGTGTCATTGGCGGAGGCTTTACTGGAATATCAACAGCACTTACATTAGCTGAGCGCGGGTACTCTGTTGCTTTGTTGGAACAACATCGAATCGGATGGGGTGCATCTGGCCGCAATGGTGGGCAGCTGATTGCCGGTTATACCGGCAGAGCCAGACTGGAAAGGCTTCATGGCGGAGCAGCAGGGAAAATACTCAATGACATGGCCTATCGCGGGCATGAAATTATCGAAGAGCGTATTAAAAAATATAGTATCGATTGTGATCTTAAGTATGGCTACATAGATGTTGCGTTTAAGAAACGCCAGCTTAGGGAACTGAAGGAATCGTTTGAAAAACTAGCGAATAGTGATCTTGCAGAAAAATATCGAATGGTTGAGGGGGACGAAATCAATGAGGTAATGGGAACAGAGGCATATGTAGGTGGGCTCATTAATAATCGCAATGGCCATTTGCATCCACTAAACCTATGTTTAGGAGAGGCGCAAGCTGCTTCCGAAATTGGTGTTAGCATATTCGAGAATTCTGCAGTCATTTCGATTGAACATGGCGAAAAGCCTCGGGTAAAAACACAAACAGGTCAGGTGATGGCGGATTTTGTCATCTTGGCTGGGAATGCCTATAACGAATTAGAACAAAAGAAGCTCAATAAACTTTTGTTTCCAGCAACTACTTTTATCATAGCAACCGAGCCTCTTGACGAAGATGAGGTGAGCCGAATTAATCCATTAGATCTCGCAGTATGCGACATGAATGAGATTGTAGACTATTACAGACTGTCAGCGGACAAGCGTATGTTGTTTGGCGGGCTCTGTAATTACACGGGCAGAGAGCCTCTAAGCATAAAAGCTACGCTGTTACCGCGGATGTTGAAACTCTACCCAGAACTTGTGGGCAAAAGTATTGAATATGAATGGGGTGGTAAAATTGGAATGGTCGTAAGCCGTGTTCCATTAATTGGTCGTGCAAGTAAGAATGTATTTTATTCTTTAGGGTATTGTGGGCACGGAGTCAACGTGACTCATATGGCTAGCGAGATAATGGCTGAAGCGGTGGCAGGGACCTTCGAGCGAATGGACCTTTTTGAGCGAATGAGGCACGTACCGATTCCGTTAGGCAATAAGCTCGGCAATTACTTAGTTGCTCTCGGCATGATGTATTACCGTCTATTGGACCTGAGGTAGGAATCACTTACAAATCTTAGGATGAAATTTAGTTAGAGGTAACAGGGATAATGGATAATCAAGAAAAAATCGTAAGGCTGGTAACTTCTTGCCCGGATCAAGTTGGGATTGTTGCTGCGGTGAGCCAGTTTATTTCCGAGCAGCAAGGGTGGTTGCTGGAATCAAATTATTTTGCCGACTCTGAAACCAAACAATTTTTCATGCGTAATGAAATAAAGAAAGATTCACTGCATGTCAGTCTTGATGAGTTTCGAAAGGCATTTGCTATGGTTGCTGAAAAATACTCTATGCATTGGTATCTGCGGGATACGAGTCAATGTCAGAAAGTTGTATTACTAGCGAGCCATGCGTCTCATTGTCTTGCAGATATCCTGCACCGTTGGCATAGCGAAGAATTAGATTGTGAGATTAGTTGTGTGATTTCGAATCATGAAAATCTTCGTTCAATGGTGGAGTGGCACGAAATCCCATTTTATTTTGTGCCGGTTGAAAATTCAAATAAGCATCCAGCGTTTAATGAAATGGAGAATATTATTGACCAGCACGAAGCCGATACCATAGTGCTAGCGAGATTCATGCAAATTATTCCTAGCGATATGTGTGAAAAATATATGGGTAGAATGATCAATATTCACCACAGCTTTCTTCCATCTTTTATAGGAGCTAATCCTTATCAGAAAGCCTATGAGCGCGGCGTAAAGTTAATTGGCGCAACCAGCCACTATGTTACTGGTGATTTGGACGAAGGGCCTATAATTGAGCAGGACGTGATAAGAGTAGGCCATCGTCATCGTAAAGAAGACTTAGTGCGGCTCGGCAGAGATGTCGAGAAGGCCGTTCTAGCTCGCGCTTTGCGCAATCACCTTGAAGACCGGGTTCTAATTCATGGCCACAAAACTGTAGTATTTGATTAATAATGAAAACTAAAAAAACAGGTAATAAAACAAACTCGTTGTTGCAAACTGGTATGAAGTATTTTCGTGGGGGTTTGCGCTATCAAAAATTGAAAGCAAAAGCTGAATCAAGCAATCATCTCGTACCAATACAACTTGTTGTAAATAAGGCGGAAGGAGATTTTGTTTGGGATTTGGATGGAAATAAATACATCGACTTCCAAAATGGATGGGCAACAAACCCTTTAGGAAATTGTCATCCAGAGATAATTGACGCTGTTCATGCTGCGCATAAACGTTATGGTTACCATTGGGAGCATCCATTACGCTTTGAATTGGCCGAAAAACTCGCCGATATTATGCCCGGCAAACAACTGCCTCGGTTTTCTTTTGAAGTTTCCGGTACTGAGGCGGCAGAGGCGGCCGTCCACCTAGCATTGTGTTATAAGCAGCGTCGCCACATTATTAGTTTTACCTCCTCTTACCACGGGGAAGGCTTGGGAACCAAAGTCATTAGTGCCTATTCCAGTGACAATAATCTTTACATGGAAGCCTGGGCAGGCGGCGTGATAAAAGCACCATATCCTTACTCGGATGGTATTCCTGCAGGGATGACTGAAGATCAGTATGTTGACTATTGTCTTTGGTATTTAGAAACCCATATTCCTGAATTTCTAGTGCCTGCGGAAAATATCGCCGCCGTCTTAATCGAGCCCGGCCTTGCTGAAGGGGGTAACTGGATTCCGACTAAGGAGTTCATTAAAGGAATTCGAAGGATTTGTAACGAACATGATTGGTTGATGATCGCAGATGAGGTGCTAACAGGGCTAGGCAGAACTGGCCGTTTATGGGGTGTGGATCATTATGACTTGGAGCCGGACATTCTTGTGGTCGGCAAAAATTTGTCCGGGGGTATTGAGCCTTGCGCTGGCATAGCTGCACGTGACGAAATTCTTGGAGATAATCCTCGTGCGACAAGCGGCAGCACATTCGCAGGCACTCCTGGTGGCTGTGCGGCAGGTCTAAAGACTTTGGAGATCTATGAGCGTGACAACGTTGTTGAATGCGCGAATTCGTTGGCAAAGCTGGCGGAAGTGCGCATGGCTAATTGGGCATCGAAGTACGCTATCGTTAGTCAAGTTCGCAGTTTGGGCTTGTTAATAGGAGTCGCATTCTGTGGAATTGAGAATAATGGCGATGATAATGTAGACATCAGTATTGCTCGTACGGTACGCAATGAAATGCTTGCAAATGGAGTTTGGGCTATTTGTGACTCGGAGCCAACAGTACGGCTATATCCGGCACTAATAATGGATAAAGAAGTTTTCTTGCGCGGCTTGGATATAATGGAGGAAGCAATTCATAGTATTGAAAAGGCGGTGACTAACGGCGATCGCCTTGTAGGAAATTATCCGGCAATCCCAAGCGGCGTAGTAGGATTCTAAAAGTATTTGAAAGTCATCTAGATAGCGTGTTTGGCATAATCTTTTAGTTAAATCTCACAGCATTATGATTTAGTGGAGCCAGCATTTCATGAGTAAGAAAATAAAACTCAAACGGCGTGATTTCTTAAATGGTTTTGCAATCAGTATGGCTGCTGGAAGCAGTTTAACTCCTATAGAGTTGTTCGCCCAAGCAGCAAGTCGGGGGGAATACTATCCACCAGGACTCACTGGGATGCGTGGAAGTCACGCAGGTTCTTTCGAAGTAGCACATGCGGTGGCACGTTCAGGGCAGCAATTTCAGAGACCTACAGAACAGACTGGAGGAATCTATGATTTAGTTGTTGTAGGCGGAGGGCTCTCTGGACTGTCTGCTGCAAAATTTTTTCGTGATCGAAATGAAGGTGAAATTAACAGCAAGATATTAGTGTTAGATAATCATGATGACTTCGGTGGCCATGCAAAACGGAACGAATTTGATGTTGATGGTAAAAAACTGATTGGCTATGGTGGAAGTCAGAGTCTTGAAGAGCCAGGGAAATATTCACAAGTTGCTAAGCAATTATTGCAAGATGTTTCGATTCAAACTGAGCGATTCTATGACTACTATGATAGAAGCTATTTTGATCAACGCAAGTTACGTGCTGGAATTTATTTTGACAGCAAGACCTACGGCGAAGATAAATTAATTCTTAATCCTATGAGTGGGTTTCTCGCAGGTAGTGCAAGTCGAGAGGAGCGAGAGAGTGCTGTTCGTCAAATGCCTTTGGCAACCGCAGATCAAGAAGCGTTCCTTCACCTCCTCAACAGTAGCGAAGACTATTTGGAAGGCAGCTCTATTCAAGAAAAAACTCAGCTTTTGAACAATATGAGCTATCTGGATTTTTTGCGAGATCATGCGAATATGCCTGAGGCTGTGCTAGAAATCTTGCGGGATACCTATTTAGTAATCACCGCGACTGGTTGGGAAGCGCAATCCGCATTATGGGCTGCCGAAGCTTGGTTTCCCGGAACTCGGTACCTAGGCCTCTATGATGATAGTGATGAGGATGAAGAAGAGCCTTACATTTTCCATTTTCCAGATGGAAACGCAGGTGTTGCTCGAGCATTAGTGAGGGATTTGATTCCACGTTCAGTTGCTGGCACAACAATGGAAGACTTAGTTCACGCCCGAGTCGATTATTCAGCTTTAGATCATCCTGATGCTAACGTGCAAATACGTTTAAATTCCACCGCTGTCGATGTACTGCATACTCCTCAAGGTGATCATGTCGATGTTACTTATTATCATAGAGGTAGAGGTTATCGAGTGAGGGCTAAGCACGTCGTGCTAGCTTGCTATAATGCTATAGTTCCGCATATCTGTAGCGAAATCCCTGAAGCTCAGGCAAAAGCGATTGCTAATGCCACTAAGATACCTTTGGTTATTGGCAATATTGCATTGCGCAATTGGCGTGCTTTGAATGAAGCTGGCTTCAACTCAATTTATTCGCCTGGTGAAGTTTGTTTTAAACATATTCCTCTCGATTTTCCAGTAAGTATGGGTGGCTATAATTATTCTACTGGGCCAGATGAGCCGGTGCTTTTGTCAGGCTGGCATGCGCCTACAACCAGAGGTTTGCCAGCCAAGGAGCAATATCGTGCGGGTAGACAGAAGCTGATGGAAATGAGCTATGATGATTTTGAAAATGATATATTTAGCCACCTAGATGGAATGTTAGGCTCTTATGGATTTGATGCTGAGCGTGAAATAGCCGCTATTACCATAAATCGATGGCCTCATGGTTATGCTTATGAGTATGAAGGTATCGGGCAGCCATTAGGCTATGATCGAAATAATGGCCCTCATATTGCTGGACGTGCACAGCTGGGCAGGATCTCAATAGCTAACTCAGACTCTGAGGCTTATGCCTATGTGAATGGTGCAATTGACGCGGCAGATCGTGCTATTAATGAACAACTAAGTTAGGAACTTTTAGAAATGATTAGTAAATGGATTACGAAAATAGGTGCTTTCTTACTCCTTTTTTTTACGCAAATTGTGTTGGGTCAAACTGTGATTAACCCATTTGTAATGAGTAGCGATGACCTTGCGGGAGATTTATTTAAACATTCTGAGGCATTAACTCAAACACATGAAGACGGAAACGTCACGATTGATACAACCTCAATGCTTTCTAGTGATAGTAAATTCGCTTCCGGTGTTTATAGCTCAGGTAAAACCACATTTGATATTACTGATTCATATGGTGTGGATGAATTTATGTACTTTCTTTCGGGCAGTGTTACGTTGACTTCTGCTGATGGCTCTGTAGTAACAGTGGGGGCAGGGGACTCTGTCACGCTAGCAAAGGAGTGGACAGGAAGATGGAGTACGGAAGGTTATACAAAAATCTGGGTGATTTACTCTGCTGATGGTTCAGGATTAGAATAGTTTTTTAGTCTTATTGCGAAATTTATTCATTATTAATAAATCGAATAATCCATTGAGCTAGTATTTCGCTATGAAGTTCTATTTTGAGACTTGCGCAGCCCAGCTCATATATTAAGTCTCCGATAATGTCCTTGCGCGATTCTAGCAATGCTCTTGAATAGCCTTTGGTAAATTCTGGGTGCCCCTGAAAAGTAAGTATGTGTTTTCCGATTTGAAACATGGCATTTGGGCAGAATTCACTTGCAGCTAATCGTTCAGCATCACTAGGCAACTCTGCTACTTGATCTTGATGGCTCACTATTACAGAAAAGTAATCCAAAGGCGGATTCATGAATTTTTTCTTATTTGTGATGGTGCTTTGATGAACTCCAACCCCCCATCCACCTTTTGCTAGCTCTGTTTTTCCGCCGAGTGCGTCTGCTATTAATTGATGGCCGAAGCATATCCCTATTACTATTTTCTTCGCATCATTCAGCTCAACCAAGAATCCCCTAAACTTATGAATCCATGGCTCGTCATCATAAACGCTTTTTTTGCTACCTGTAATTATGTAGGCGTCACATTCGTTCAGTTTCTTAGGGAACTGACTTTGCATAATATTGTAGTGGGCAACTTCAATAGCAGAACCTAACACTTGTTTTCCAGCTGATTTCAGCATGTTTTCAAACATAGTCGGGTAGTTGCCATAATCGGCCTGAAATTCTTCCGATACCGTATCAGCTTGTAAGACGCCAATCTTCATTTCGTAGTTAATTTTTGGTCCCTTGGATTAGTCGAGTCATTGTAATGCTTATACTGAAATGCTCAAGAATAGTGTATTTTACGCAGCCGGAAGTTCAATTTTACCCTATAGGCCGAGAATGCAATTACTAAAGTTGCGGTTATGCTCAGCCAATAAAAAGGGGTAGCTAAAACATCGTTTATTGACAGGAATTACGTTAACGCTATGCACAAAACAGACATCGAAATCGCCCGCTCCACAGAACTGCAGAGTATCTCAATTGTTGGAGAAAAACTTGGAATACCGGAGTCTGCTTTGCACTCTTATGGGCATTACAAAGGAAAGATAGACTTACAGTTTTTGAGTTCGCTGGGTGCTAATAAACTTGGCAAATTAATTCTTGTGACTGCAATGTCACCAACCCCTGCTGGCGAAGGGAAGACTACTACCACAGTAGGATTGGGTGATGCGCTCAATAAAATTGATAAACAAGCGTTAATTTGTTTGCGCGAGCCAAGCCTCGGTCCTTGTTTTGGCATGAAAGGCGGTGCTGCTGGCGGCGGCTTTGCCCAGGTTGTCCCTATGGAAGATATCAATCTGCATTTTACTGGTGATATGCATGCAATTACTTCGGCACATAATTTACTTTCTGCGCTAATTGATAATCATATTCACTGGCACAATGAGCTGCGCTTCGATTCCCGGCGTGTGACATGGCGCCGAGTAGTAGATATGAATGATCGGGCATTACGACAGATCACCATAGGCTTAGGCGGGCCTGGAAATGGCATAGTGAGAGAAGGGGGGTTTGACATAACAGTTGCTTCGGAAGTCATGGCAATTTTTTGTTTGGCAAACGATCTGCAAGACTTAGAGCGACGGCTAGGTAATATTATTGTTGGCTATACTCGCGATAAGGCACCAATTACAGCAAGGGAATTGAAGGCGGATGGTCCCATGACGGTGCTCTTGAAAGACGCTTTCATGCCCAATCTTGTGCAGACGTTGGAACATAACCCAGCACTAATTCATGGAGGGCCATTTGCTAATATTGCACATGGCTGCAACTCAATAATTGCCACGAGAGCTGCCTTAAAGATGTCTGATTATGTTGTAACGGAAGCGGGTTTTGGTGCTGATCTGGGAGCTGAGAAATTTTTTAATATAAAGTGCCATAATGCTGAACTTGAACCAGACGCAGCTGTAGTTGTCGCAACCGTGCGTGCGTTAAAAATGCATGGTGGTATTGCAAAGGATAACCTCGTCGACCCTGATGTCAATGCAGTTACCAGGGGTTTCTCAAACCTGGAGCGCCATGTAAAAAATGTGCAGTCCTTTGGGGTTCCTGTCGTGGTGGCAATCAACCGTTTTCCCTCAGATACGGATGATGAAATTGCAAGTACAAAGACTTTGTGTCGGAGGTTGGGCATTGAAGCAATTGAATGTACCCATTGGTCTAATGGAGGTGCGGGAGCGGTGAATCTTGCCAATGCTGTTGTCAAGCTTGCAAATAGCAACCTCGTCGAATATCAAAGCTTGTATGAAAACTCTCTCAGTCTTTGGGAAAAAATAGAAACTATCGCGAAATCTATATATGGTGCAGAAGAAATTATCGCGGATCAAAAAGTGAGAGACCAGATTCGTGAGTATCAACAGAATTATGGAAATTTTCGTATCTGCATGGCAAAAACCCAGTATAGCTTTTCCACTGACCCGAAATTGCTTGGTGCGCCAAATCAACATGTAGTTCCTATAAGAGAAGTTCGACTTGCTGCTGGAGCTGAATTTTTAGTCGTTGTTTGCGGGGATATAATGACTATGCCGGGGTTGCCAATGAATCCAAGCGCTCAGGAGATTCATCTTAATGAGCAAGGCGAAATCAATGGGCTATTTTAGGTATAACTATTCAAATTCTTTAATATATTACTAGAGTAGTTTTCGTGTCATGATTTTCGAAGCAATGAGGATTTTCAAAACCAATAATTTTTTGAAAGCTGCACTAGACTGGAATAACGAATAACTAGTGTGATGAATCTCTGGGATAATTGGTTAGAGTAATTTGGCATTGTACGATCTATAAACGCTAGGGGTTTATGTTATGAAGAGCAGTCGCGAAAGAAACCGAGACCTTCTAATAGTTTTGCTCTCTGTTTCTTTTTTTTCAATTACCGGCCTGTCTGATCTTATGGCTGCAACTAATCAGCAGTTTTTGCTGACATATCCAGATCTAGAAAACTCTGATGGGACAGTGGTAATGGAAAACCCATATGTGGTTTTGCAGAGATTAGTCGTTCCGGCTGGCAAATGGGAAGGAGTTCACAGCCACCCTGGCCACCAACTCTATGTGCATGTCAAAGGAGGGGAGTGGTCCGGCCGGTTAGGTGGTGAGTTGGAGTATGAAAATGATTTCAGTGCGGCGGGTACAGTAGGCTGGATGGATGCGATACCTTTAAGTGCAGGCCACAATTCAGGTAACACAGGAAATACCGACATTGATTTAATATACGTAACTCTGAAAGGTGATAACCCAATACGACCAGATTTCAACCACTCGAATCAAAGCTACCCCAATATTGCCCTATCTTTGCTATTTGAAAATGCGTTAATGATTGCGCAGCGAGGTGAGATAGACCCTGGTCAATGGACTGGAATTCATGATTCACCTGGTTATCAAATTCTAATACAAGTTAAAGCTGGGTACAGATCTGAGCGGCATAATGGAACGGAGTCCAAAAGCTTGGAGAATATAGAAGATGGTGCTGTAAGTTGGCTAGACGCTACGGAAGCTGGGCTCACCTATGAATTCGGCAATACAGGTGATACTTCGATCGACTTTGTTCTTATTACATTAAAATAACTCTTTCACTCAGTGAGCAGCTTGGTCCATAACTTAAAAATTTTGAAATATTAAAAATTAAAACCATAAAGGTGCTGCAATAGTCGTTAAGTCGCTATTGATTTGTATCCCCATTTCAAATTAATGGAGTTCAAAATGTCATTCAACAAGGACAAATCCATATTTCAAGCAGCGCTGATTGTGATGTGGGCACTATTTTTGCAAAGCCATTCCGTAGCCGCGCTAGAGGAAAAACCCAATATAGTGCTGATCCTGATGGACAACTTTGGCTATGGCGAAATTGGCGTTTATGGCGGGGGTGTATTGCGTGGAGCCGCAACACCTAATATCGATAGTATCGCTGCCGAGGGTATTCAACTGACAAACTTTAACGTTGAGGCCGAATGCACGCCATCGCGTGCTGCATTGATGACTGGGCGTTATGGGATTCGAACGCGACAGACCCCCGGGGGGACTCCTAGGGGGATATGGTATGGCATCACCCAATGGGAAATTACGTTAGCTGAAATGTTAACAGAAAACGGTTATACAACTGGGATGTTTGGTAAATGGCATCTGGGGGATACCATCGGTCGTTATCCCACCGACCAAGGCTTCGATGAATGGTATGGCATCAAGCATTCATCGGACCGTGCTTTTTGGCCGGACAGTTACAGTTTCGCGCCTAATAGCCACCCGGACGCTGAATTTGATTATGTGATGACCGGTATACGTGGGCAGGAGCCAGCCGAGGGAGCATTATACGACCGCAGCAAACGTACTTTGATTGATCAAGAAATTACGGAGAAGGCTATTGATTTTATCAAACGGAAATCTATCGAGGGCCAACCCTTCTTTGCTTATCTTCCATACACTCAAACCCATGAGCCGGTGGATGCCCATCCAGATTTTGCGGGTAGCACAGGGAATGGCGCCTTCGCCGACGTTCTGGCTCAGACCGATGCCTATGTAGGTGAAATTCTGGCTACTATCGATGAGCTCAGTATCAAAGAAAACACCATCGTTATTTTTACTTCAGATAACGGGCGCGAGGGTGTACAGAGGTCGTTTGGTTTCACCGGTCCCTGGCGAGGAAGCATGTTCTCACCTTATGAAGGCTCTTTACGTGTTCCTTTTCTGATGCGCTGGCCTGGCCACATAGCCGCGGGGCAAACATCAAATGAAATTGTCCATCAGATAGATCTGTTTCCTACGTTCTCAAGTTTTATAGACGCCGACCTTCCCAAAGATCGAATTATCGATGGTGTTGATCAATCAGAATTCTTTTTCGGTGAGTCGGAGAAATCGGCTCGAGAATCTGTCGTCATTTATATTGGGAATGAGCTCTTTGGCGCGAAATGGCGCAATTGGAAGATACTGCTTAAAGAAATCGATGAAAGCAGTTACACAATTAATAATATGGCGTATCCAACTTTTTATAATCTACTTGTAGATCCGAAAGAAGAAGTACCTGAGCTAAATTATCTTAACGACACCTGGGTTGATTTCCCCCTATTCCAGGTCATAGAAGATCACGAAGCATCGATTGAAGCGGATGCCGGTGCGCCGGGACCTTAGAAGAAAGAAGAAAGAAGAAATTGGGAAGAGTCACCTGAGAAATTAGAAGTTCCGCCAACCGATTATTTGGAGCAATAATGCTGAAAATAGGATAACAATTTATCGTGCTGTTAAGTTGCGAGCATGATCACTACTCAAACTCAATCCATGTCGTCTTCAATTCCGTGTAGTCGTTAAAAGCATGCATGGACTTATCGCGCCCGTTACCGCTTTGTTTGAATCCGCCGAAAGGTACGGTGCTATCTCCACCAAAGTAATTATTGATACCCATGGTGCCGACACGCACTGCTGCGGCGACCTTGTGGGCGGTATTAATATCACGGCTCCATACGGCGCCAGCAAGACCATAGATCGAATCATTGGCGATCTCTACGGCTTCCTCAGCGGTCTTGAAACTTAAAACCGATAGCACTGGGCCGAAGATTTCTTCCCGGGCAATACGCATATCATTACTCACGCCGGCAAAGATCGTTGGTTCGTGATAATGGCCGCCAGTTCCTTCCATCGTCTTGTTACCGCCGAACACCAGTTTCGCTCCCTCTGCTCGCCCGATTGCAACGTATTCGCATACGGTATTGCACTGAGCGGCGTCAATCATGGGGCCCATGACCGTAGCAGGATCCATGGGGTTACCGGGCATCCATACCTTGGATTCTTCGATCACTCTTGCCAGGAAGTCATCTAGTATCGATTCCTCGACGATTAGGCGTGTGCCAGCAGTGCAAGTCTGGCCGCCATTCCAGTAGACGGCGAGTGCCGCGCTAGACGCTGCCTTCTCCAGGTTAGCATCGGCGAACACGATGTTGGGACTCTTGCCGCCCAGTTCCAGAAATGTGCGCTTCAGGTTGGACTGTCCTGAGTATTCCATTAGCTGTTTGCCGACGGGCGTAGAACCTGTAAATGTCATACCGTCGATGTCCATGTGTGTGGCTAGATGCTGGCCGAGGCTGCCGCCGGACCCAGGGAGAACATTTAATACGCCATCAGGAAGTCCCGCCTCCGCGGCGAGGTCAGCAATACGTAGGGCAGACAATGGCGTGTTACTGGCGGGCTTCAGAATAACGGAGTTGCCTGTCGCTAGTGACGGAGCCAGTTTCCAGGCAGTGGTTGAAAGTGGGAAATTCCATGGAACAATCGCTGCCACTACTCCCAATGCTTCCCTAGTAACCAATGCTAGACAATCGGATGATGTAGGGGTTATCTCATCATAAATCTTGTCGATGGCTTCACCGCTCCAGCGGATTGTTCGCACTGCTGAGCCGACATCGACGTTGAGTGTATCTGAGATAGGTTTTCCTACATCTAGGGTCTCGAGTAAGGCGATTTCATCGCTATGCTTTTCGATGAGTTCTGCCCAGCGCACCAGGATCATCTTGCGATCTGTCGGCGCCATTCGTGACCATACGCCGCTTTCGAATGTGGCGCGGGAAGTGGCTATAGCAGTATTGGCATCTTCAGCATTGCAATAGGCGACATTTGTGAGGGTTTCGCCGTTAGCAGGGTTCAGAGTGGGGCGAGTTTCACCAGATGAGCTAGAGCAGCGGCGACCATTAATGAAAGCCTGGCCATCAATTTTTAATGCCGTTGCAGCAACTTGCCAATCATTAAGTGTTTTTTCGGACATATCTGTCAGCCTTAGGGGTCTAGTAAACAGGTATCATACAAAGAATTCAGTCTAGGCAATCAATACTCCGCTGTCATGCGAGCAGCTATAGTTGAATAATAAAATATTTTCAGTTATTCCCAGGTTTTATCTTTAGGTTAGGGTGCGGAAAAACTAATGCTGATCAGAAAAGCGAAATATAAAGTGGAGCGAATATTCAGAAATATAAACATAACTTAGTCCAAATCTTCTACAGCGCGGTAGGCTTGTTCGATAGCAGCTTCGGTCATGGCATTGGAAGCAGCATCAGTCGAGGCGATGGATATGTTTCCGAAGCGGCGGCGACCCAATTCCCAGTTACGCTTTTCTACTGGCCATTTTTCAGGTTCATAAGCTAGCCGGTCACTTTCTGGATCATAACCATAGGCATAACCATGGGGCCAGCGGTTCACAGTAATGCCGGCTATGTCTCTTGCAGCATCGAAACCAGCTGAGCCGAACATATCCTGCAATTGACCGCGAATATTTCGCTCAAAGGTTTCGAATGACGTGGTGAGCAGGTCGCGCCGGCCGGCATCAATCTGCTCCTTAGCACCTTTACCACGATCTCCAGGAACACGAGTCAGGTGTAACACAACGGGATTATCGGGTGATTGTGAAAACTGATAAACACCCATACTTACCGGATAATCTATCGCCAGTGAATGGTGATAACAACCGGGGCAGTATGCTCGGCGAACGCCAAGCTCAGCGAGGCTGCGCCAGTTGCGGATAAGCACGTTGGTGTAAACCAGTGGGGCTCGAACACAATTAGCGAGAGCGTTCTTCTGAGCTTCGGGCATCTCTGGGCACAACCCTGGTACGAGTGCATTATATCCAGCCATGACCACTTGATTCGCGGTTACATTATAGGCCTCTTCGCCACGCACATAAGTGATGCTGACTGGGTTGGAGAGGTTGTCAGCGATATGTCGGGCGCGAACAACCGAACTGTTCAAGCGTATGCGCACGGCTGAACTAGACTGATCTAGCCGCCCATAGTCGAAGCGAGCTGTGACGATGTCTTCCACTGAGTCCCCAAAAGAAACACTGGGGATCAATTTTTTGACTAGTAATCTGGCAACAGTGGCATTGCCATCGGGAAAGTGAAAGATGTTAGGTTCCCCGGTTGCATTGTCTATTTCATGCGCTTCAACCGGCAAGTCTAGACCTCCAAAACCAGGGTAGCCAAAACTCCGGGCATTAGCGGCGGATATCACATCAATGTTTACCGCCCAGACAGAGCGTGCGTAAGGGAGCATTATTTTCAAGGCCTCATCATTAAGGCCGGCATGGTCCCTCAGATACTCTAAGTAGTTAATGTCCTGGAGGTAAGGTATGATTTTTTCCGCAGATATGCTGGGGAGATAATTTTTTTCGTTTTTGAATAGCTTGGCCATCTGATCGCGGGTGTCTGAGGATAATGGCGACTGGGAGAGCGATTCGGGATCTGTGGGGTCTGCGCTAGTCAGATGATCCGCACCAAAGGTGGCTTTATCTAAGAACCAGGTTTCTCTGAGACCATGGGTGTTATAAAAATCAAGGTCGAAATAGTCATAGAATCGTTCTGTTTCGATACCGAGTTCCTTTATTAGTTGTTTGGCGATGGCAGGAAAACTCCCTGGTGACGACAACAGCATAGTGCCGCCATAACCGATTAAGGTCTTGCCATCAATCTCAAACTCGTTACGTTTGGCATGTCCACCGAAGTCATCGTGATTATCCAGCACAAGGATACGGCTGCTCTCGCCATGGGTTTGCCGGTAAGCATAGGCAGCGGTTAATCCGCTTATTCCCCCGCCTACTACAACGAGATCGTAGTTTTCACTGGTATCGATTCCCTGAAAAGAATCACCGTCGCGCACTCGATGTCCAACTTCGAATGAACCGGGGTGTGATCCACGCATGCCGGTGAGGGCGGGTGGATAGTAATCCGGCAGACTCTGAGCTGGTGAATTTTGTGCGAGTAGTTGATGGGGCAGGAGTGAGCCGCCAACAGCTATACTAGCCCCATTTATAAAATCACGTCGTGTTATGTCTCGATCCATGCCGAGCTTACAATCTTTTTTTCTCATAGTTCGATTCGATAGTCTGCATTCCGAGTAATACTAAACAGTACCCTGATATAGTTGTTTGGTCTAATTCTTGTAAGTCTTTTTCTGAAATTTCAAAGATTACGCGAGCTGCGCTTTAGAGTAATCTCTAAGCACATGCAGGCCAGCCTACTAATAAGGTGATCAGTACACCTTCATGATATCTTGTGCTGAATTACTGCGAAGATTTTAACGAAAACAACCTAACCGACACATAGAAGAGGGAAATACTCGAGTGACAGCAATTGCTGATAATGCACCTTCGCTTAATCGCCATGAAACGGTTTTCGATGGCTGGAGATCATTTGGTATCTCTCTCTATATGGCATTGGTGGGCTACAGTGTCATGGTTAGTATCCCTGTAATTAGCACAGCCTGGGTAAATCTACTTGGTTTTACCGAAGTCGAAGTTGGCCGCGTTGCCGGGGCTGATCTTGGCGGCTTATCCTTGGGAGCCCTAGTTACTGCTGCAATAATTACACGATTTAATCGACGTCATTTAATCTTGGTTTCTGCCAGTATTGCGATAATTGCTAATTCACTGTGCATCACTTTTGTAGAATATGAGCAAGTATTATGGTTGAGAGTGTTAGCAGGTTTTGGAAGTGGTATTTTTACGGCGGTATCAATTGCTGGTCTAGGTGCTACCTCTAGACCAGCACGCGCTTTTAACATTATGTTGTTTGCTTTTGCGTTTTCTCAAGCCGGTGAGCTTTACCTGTTGCCGATGCTATCAATGAATGGTATTTATTTTTTCCTGATCGCAAGTATTGCGATTTCTCTGCCTTTTATAAGTTGGGTACCCCCTCACGCCGTGGAACGGGGGTTGGATGTTGAAATTGAATTAGAAGAAGCAAATGATCTTAAACAGTTTGATCATTTGCCAGTTCCCCCTTATGTACCATGGCTGGTTTTAACAGCGATGTTGTTTACCTATATAAATATCGGAGCTTATTGGACATATATCGAATTAGCAGCGGCAGATAGTACAATTTCAGTGGCGGATTCGGATTGGGTTAGTAATATTTTAGTATGGGCTTCGCTTTCGAGTTTGCTAGGTTGTTTGATTGCGACAGTGTTGAGTAACCGATTTGGTTTAGCTAGACCGCTACTTGTAACTCTTATATTACAATCAGCCATAGTAATTATGCTTGCTGGAGGAATTAGCAACACGAACGTTACGATTAGTATTTTTATGTTTAATTGTTTGTGGATTTTTATCGATGTTTACCAAATGGCTACGATAGCCAACGTAGACCATTCGGGAAGGTTTGCGGCGCTGATGCCCGGTGCTCAAGGATTGGGTCAGATTATTGGGCCTAATGCCGCTGCTTCAATCTTAGGTTTTGGTTTTGGTTATTCAGGTGTCTTTATTATGTGCGCCTGTGCGTCTATGACTGGTATGGCAATTTATTTAGGTATGTACATGAAGTTGCGTAAAACCATTCCGGCATTGGCCGATGCTTCATAGGTGGAATATTCTCACTCTTATAGGATTAATGATTGCTTGAACTAAAATATTGAATTTTTTACTTTCTGTATTTATAGCAGCCGTGCCTTTGGTGGATTTTTTTGCGGCTGATTAACTGTCCAAATCCTCACATAGTTTGATACAATTTGTAGCACTATAACCCGCGTCAAATCTTGCTTGTGGCCCATAGAATGCTTATTCTGCCACTCGGGATCAATGGTGGGTTTACCTTGGTGAAGATCCAATAAAATCAAGGAATACGAGCTCGTCTTTGAAGTTGGGAGATCGCAAAATGTACGTGATTTAAGCAGATCGCAAAGTTAGCGCTTCAAAAAGAGAATCGTGGTATGGCACTAAAAAATATGAATTCTGGAGAGTCCTTGATGATAAGAACACAACGATTGCTTTCGTCATTCACCCTGAGTGT
>TARA_B110000438_G_scaffold210454_1_pt1 | contig 44975 bp, 44 predicted proteins | sample TARA_B110000438 | Tara Oceans TARA_B110000438 (sample SAMEA4398413) | marine metagenome | biome: Polar Biome; feature: [MES] marine water layer (ENVO:01000295) within the mesopelagic zone...; material: water (ENVO:00002006), including particulate matter (ENVO:01000060) such... | reverse complement strand
AAGCAGAAGTTGATGCTGTACAAGCTTCTTTAGCTACTGCTGCTACTGCAACTGCTGTAACTACGTTACAATCTGAGCTTGACGCAATTGAGGCTAGTTTAGCGGATTTACTTGCGACTTCTAACATATACTCATCTAATGTATCTGTTACAAACGCTACAACTTTAAATTCAGCATTAGCTCTTGGAAACAAGATTAATGTTCTGAATGCAGATTTAACTATTACAGGTTATTCAGGTATGGACTATGCTGGAGTACAAACTCTAGTTGATAGAATTAATACTATGACTGGTAATGTTCTATATACTGCTTATTCTTCAACTGGAACTGAGGTTGTTTTCAACAACTTAACTTCTGCTGGAAATATAACAATGACTCAGCCAGGTGGATATCATTTCCCTAAGCTGACTAACGCAGCAATCATCGATATGAAAGATGATTACGAAACAACTGTAACTAGAGTAAACTTCCCAGTATTAAAAACAGTAACAGGTCTTAAGACTGACGCTACTGCTGATACTGTTGAATTTACTTATGCTACGGCTATGGATTTCGGTGATATGGCAACAGCTCCTGGTAGTGCTTTAACTATTACTACTAAAAAGGATGCTACTTTAGATCTTGGATCTTGGGTTGCAAAAGATGCTGCTGGTAATCACATTAACTTTACATTGACTCTAAGCGGACCTGCATCATTTACTAATGGTACTGCTGCTGGAACATTTGCTACAACTGGTTTACCTGGTAACACTTTAGGTGCTCACGATGGTACAATCGAGTTAACTAATGTTGCAACTGCTGCAGTTCACAACTTTAGAGGTACAATTACTTTAAACACAGGTGTTAAGAATTTCACGGGTAACAATATTGTTTCTCTTGGACATTCTGGTGCAACTGATCTTGAAACTGTTAACCTAACAATGGTTAGAGATAATGAACCAAGTTTAAGCGCAACATCTGTTGCAGCTTTAAGCAAGAGTTCATCTACAACTCAAGATATAGCAATAACTTCATCTCATACTAAATTAACTTCTCTAACTATTACAGGTAAAGCTGGTGACGTTTCTGTTACTTCTGCTCCTGCAATAACGACAGTTAATTTAACTGGTGCTGATGCATTTGATATCTCAATTAGTGGTAACGCTGCATTAACATCTTATACAAGTGCTACAAAAGCTGAAGACTTTACATTCGATAATAACGATATTATGACTTCTCTTAGCGCTAGTCACACAACTACATTAACTGTAACTGGTGATAAAGCTGTATCTGCAAGTATTGTAGGTAACGCTGAATTAGCATCTGTAACTATTGGTTTTGATGATGTTGATGATTTAGATATAACAGGTAACGCTAAGTTAGCTACTCTATCTGCGACTGCTTTAGTAGATAATGGAACTTCAACTGCAACTGATGTAAAAATTTACAACAATGCACTTGTAGCATCTCTAGTAAGAGATACTAAGGAAGCTCCATCTGCAACTGTTGTTGCTGGTGCATCTAGTGATACTGGATCTATAACTTCTGCTTCAGGTATTTCTGGATTAGACACTTACTTAACTGATGCAATTGCTGCTGCAGGTACAATAAGTGTATGGTTAGATACAGTTACTAAATTAGAAAAACAAGCTACTTATGGTGGATCTTATACAGATTCTACTTCAAGTTTAACAGCTCCTTCTTCTACTCCAACTGCTGCTGAAGCTGTAGATTTCGCAACTAACTATACTGGGTATTATGCTTATGTATATAATAGAGATGCGTCTGCTGCTGTAACTGCAACAACTGGTGCAAGACAAAACGAGGCTTGGACTTGGACATTTGGTACAGTACAAGCTGCTGCAACATATGCAGATGTAAATCTAGGTGCTTCTGAAGGATTCTTAGTTACTTATGATGGTGGTTCAACTATCTTTGATCAAGGAGACACTTACAACGGTACAACTGTTACAACTGTTGATCAATTAATAGCTTATATGAATGCTGATACATCTTTAGATGCATTGGGTATTGATATTATTGCATCAAGAGCTGGTCACGTATCAACTTTATTAACTTTAACATACCAAAAATCAGCTGGAAACGGTCTTGCTAATGTAGCAGGTGTTGCTTCAGGTTCTGCTGGAACTGGTGTAGGTAGAGTTGCTTATACTGTTATGATGTCAGAAGGTGTTGAGTCTATTATTTATGGACCAGCAGGTGCTGATAACGATGGTGCAGCTGAATTAGTTGATGATCTTGTAACATCTTTAAATGAGCATGTAGACTTTACTGCTATTGAAGGTACTAACGGTTCAAGTCAAATAATAGTTCAAAGACATATTTCAGGTGGTTCAACTCACAGAGATTTATCTCCAGAGGCTGCTCCTATAACTGTAACTCCAATTATTGATGTTGCGATGGTAAGTACTACTATGACATTCTTAGATGGGTTTGCATCAAACACTGCAGCTCTTGCGAGTAACAACTTTGTATTTACTGTAACTGAAAGACCTCTTCCAGGTATTACTGTAACGCTTAAGAACACAGGTAATGCTGCATTCTCAGGTACAGTATCTTTCTCTATATCTACATTATCTAACACAGCTATCGTTGCGCAAGCGGATAGTGCTGCTAGTGCAACACTTCCAAATGGTGTAGCTAACAGATTAGTATTAGGTAATAACGCACCAACATTTGCACAAGACCCAGGTATTGGAGCATATGTAACTGCGTATGCTGATATTACTGGTGGTACAACAACAACAACAACTGCTGCTATAACCGGTGTATTAACTAATAGAACTGGATGGTAATCATTTACTATTAATAAGTTTTATTAATTAAGAAAAAATTAAGCCTCCCAATTGGGAGGCTTTTTTTATATTTATAATCATGAAATTCAATACCAAAAGTAACTTTGGTTTAGTATATATCATACTGCTAACACTGTCTATATTTACCCCTAGATATGGGGTGCTGGACAGAATGTCCATACAGCTTTTTTTATTAAGTGCTACAAATATTTTTGCAATAATTTCTATTCCACTAATATTTAAAAGTATTAATATTAAAAAAACAGTTCAGAGCCCTTTGATTATTTGTTTTGGTGGATATATATTGATGAGCTTGCTCTCAATGATTAAGTCAATAAATATTGTTGAATCACTAGTTAGATTTAATCAAATATCTACCTTTTTCTTATCACTTTGTGTAATAGTTTTCTTAGCTAATGAAAAAGCAATAAAATTAAATCATGTACTAGGGTTAGTTTTAATTACCTTATTATTTGATGTAGGTCTTTCATCCTATGTTTTTTATGAAATAATTACTTCACAAAACTGGACTTATGACTTTAATTATTTACTTGCTGGATTCCATGGTAATAGGAATATTACAGCTGCGTCAATAGCTTTTAGAATTCCTTTTGTAATAATTATATTAACCAGGTTAAGCAATATTTATATCAAAATATTCTTGGTTTTTATAATTACAATATCATTTTTTTATATTTATTTATTGGCTTCAAGAATGGCTTTACTTAGCATTATTATTTGTTTAGTAACCATTATCATTATTTCAGCATATGCAAAACTTAAAAGAGGGTATGAGTTTTTTAAGTTCAACAAACCGATATTACTTTACTACATTCTTCCTTGTATTCTAGCATATTCTTTGACAACATATATTGTTGAACCAACAGATCAGGCTGATGTTACAAACAGAATATCTTCATTATCAGGTTCGCAAGATGATTCTAAAAATACAAGACTAAGATATTACTCACATTTATCAGAACATATATTTAAAAACCCTCTTCTAGGATCAGGTATAGGAACATGGAAAATTTATTCAATAAAATATGACCGAGAAAACATCCAAAATTATATTATCCCCTTCAATGCACATAACGATGTGCTAGAAGTGAGTGCAGAAACAGGTATTATAGGAGGATTATTCTTTCTTTCTTTTTTTGGATATTTATTTTTCTATTTACTTAAAAATTTACAAAAAAATCATAGTGATCCTTACAGCTATTATTATTCATTAGTGATGTGCTTGCCTTTCATTTGTTATTTTATTGATTTAAATTTAAACTTTCCTTCATCTAGACCTTTTAATCAATACCTACTTTTGTTATACATATATATAATTCTGTATTCTAATAAACCACTCAATGAAAAAAATTAGTCTTTTTTCAACTCTTTTATTTCTTTCAATCTGTGCATTGATTTCTAATTATCAAGTTTTTTATATGAATATTGATCAACAAAAGCTTTTAGACGCAGTAATATATTCAACGTATGAGGCTGATGATGAATATTATCAAAAATTAGAATCAGGATACCCCACATTAACAGCCACAGCAATCCCTTTTAAAAGTGTGTTAGGTGCTTATTGGATTAATCAAGATTCGATTGCTAAAGCAGTAAGATTACTTAGAGAAGGAGAAAAGCATAATCCATTTCTTGGATTTTCAGATATGATTTTTGCTAATATTTGGGATGCTGCTAGAAATAATGATAGCATGTCTCATTACACAAGAAGAGCATTGACTAAACTTCCCAACTCTCCCTCAAATTATATATTATTATCTAAAATCTATATTAACGAAAATAAAATTGATAGTCTTGATATGCTGTTTAATAAAATCTCTTCAAGAGTTCGTGACCCTGAAATCTGGAAGATTTACCTATCAGCGATGGTTAGTAATAAGGGTTTAATAGATTCAATTAAAGTTTTAAACCATGCAAAGGAAGCGAAAATTGAATTTGCTGAAAAGGAAATTAGGCTACTTGCTAATTATATAATATATGGTGAAGAAGTAGTAAAAAATAACATAAAGCTAAAAGAGGATGCTATAGCAAATTATAAAGAAGATCCTTTTTCATCAATAGAGATGATGAAAGAGGCAATTGAACTAATCTCTACCGAAGTCTTTGACTATGAAACATTAATAGAAATGCTTTTTTTTCAACAAAATTATTCTGAGGTAATTGAAAACTATCTAATATTAGGATCTTATCTAGATCAATTAACTGTTAGATATACAACGGTCGAAATGGTAGCGATTTCTTATCTAAATCTAAACGATATCCGGAATGGTTGTTATTTAGCACAGATATTAAGAAATAATAATCGAAAATATTCAGCCTCTATTGATTCAGTTTGTAAATAATAAAATTACTAGAACTTGAATAATTCCTGTTACTCCTGAAATAATGAGTAAAGTTTTTAAATGAGAAAAACCTCTATTTAAAAGAAGATGATGTATATGAGACCTGTCTGCTTCAAAAGGAGAGACTCCTTTATAAATTCTTATACAAACAACTTGAATGAGATCAATAATCGGATATAACAGACAAACCAGTATAATCCATGGTGTGCTTAGGTTAAAATTACTTGAATCAATAGCATTACCTAGATATATTATACCAACTGATACAATTCCTCCTAAAAGTAGGCTTCCGCTATCCCCTAGAAACACTTTATTATTCTTCTTGAAGTTAAAAAAATAGAGAGGAAGTATTGAACAAATTGTAATCAATAAAAGCAAGTTTAAGCTATCAAAAGTATAATCTTGTAATAAAATAATTATAAAAATTAGACCTTTAATAACCTCGGTAATAGCCAGTCCGTCTATACCATCAGAAAAATTAACAGCATTAACAATTAAAACTATTAAAAAAATACTCAGTAATTGAGAAATCATATAAGGTATTTCATAAAGTCCCAAGAATCCATTTAAATTTTCTATTAAAAATCCTTGATCTATTAGAATTTTTGCAATTATAATTTGAAAAATAAATTTTAATTTAAAGTCTACTTGATAAAGATCATCATAAAGACCAATTGTAAATAAAATACTTAGTGGGATTATTAGTGAAAAATCAAAAAGCTCATTGGAATTATAATATAAGTAAAATGTTATAATAACAATTGTTGTAAAGACAGATAAGCCTCCATTTCTTGTCGCTAAACTATCATGCGAAGATCTGTAATTGACTATATCAAATCTATTCTTTTTAATAAAATATCTTTGAGATATAAAGATTACCGTTAAGCTAATTAAGAATGATAAAACTCCAATATTCAGCATAATATGTATCTAAATTAGTTAAAATCTCGAAATACAAACGCTATCCATTCTAATATATATTAATGAAGTAAAGCAAAAAACAGAATTTTTTTAATAATTTTTCTTTTTTTAACTAAAATCAAGTACTTTTGTTACTCAATATTAGTGTAGATTATGAAATGGTATGTTATTTATACAAAGAGAAATTTTGAAATAAGAGTTGCGAAATCGTTGAATACACTTGGAATAAATGCGTATTGTCCGGTTATTGAATACGTAAAGCAGTACTCGGATAGAAAGAAAAAAGTTGAAAAACCTGTTCTTACCTCTTATGTATTGGTTAATATTTCAGAAAAAGAGAGAGTGAATGTTTTTTCTATTCCAGGAGTTCTTAGATATTTATTTTGGCTTGGGAAACCTGCTGAAGTAAGACAGGATGAAATAGACATTTTAAAAAGAGAATTAAAAGGCTGTATTGATATACCTGAAAACACTCTAGTAAAGGGTAAAGATTTTACTATTCCATCTGGCCCATTTAAAGGGTTTGAAGGAAAAATATTAAATCTATCAAAGAATAAACTAAGACTTAAATTAGCGAGTATTGGACTGTTTATGACAGTTAATATTTCCTAGAGGACTTAGTTATAATCTGGTTTATGTGGTTTGTAATATTTGTAGCAGACACGGCGGAGCCATGAAAAAAAGATAATGTTAGAAAACTTAATTACTTCTGAAACACGACTAAGACTTTTAATAAAGTTTTTTGTTTCTCAAGCTAATAGTGGCTATCTGAATGGGTTAGCAAATGAAATGGGAGCATCTACTAATAAAATTAGAAAAGAGCTTAACCATCTTCAAGAAGCAGGATATTTAAAGAAAATAAAAGTTGATAATAAAGTTGAGTATAAGGCAGATACTAAACACCCTCTTTTTGAAGTTTTGCGTAAAGTGGTGATGAAACACCTTGGTTTAGAAGACATTGTTGATACTGTGCTGGAAAGGATGGGGAATGTTGAACAGATAGTTTTAGTTGGAGATTATGCAAATGGTCAAGACAGTGGTAAAATTGAAATTTTTCTTATTGGAAATGATCTCAACATGGATTATATATCTCAATTAGAATTAAAGATTGAAAAACTGATAAAAAGAAAAGTAAGCTTTTATTTAGCATCTAAATTTTCATCAGATCAAAAGCATATTACATTATTTAATAATAAAGCAAAATGAAATCAATAGAGAAAGAAGAAAGACCCTGGGGAAGATTTTTTGTTATACATGATGAAAGACAATATAAACTCAAAAGAATTGAAGTTGATCCAGGGGGAAGATTATCTTATCAGTATCATAAAAAAAGATCAGAGACTTGGACAATCGTCGAAGGAGAGGCTTTAGTTATATTGGATGATAAATCATTCAATTATAAAGCAGGAGATTCTATCTTAATTTCTCAGGGAATAAAACATAGAGTCGAAAATAAAACAAATAAAAAATTAATTTTTATCGAGGTTCAAACTGGAACATATTTTGGAGAAGATGATATTGTTAGAATTGAGGACGACTATAATAGAAGTTAAATGAAAAAAAAAGCAATTATTGTTTCGGGATATTTTAATCCATTACATAAAGGTCATATAGAACTTTTTCATACAGCTAAATCAAAGGGGGATGAGCTTTTTGTAATTGTAAACAATGACTATCAAAGAGAATTAAAAGGTTCTAAGGAATTCATGTATGAAGAAGAAAGAGTATTAATTATAAAAGAACTTTTAATAACAGACAAAGTTATTTTATCTATAGATATGGATAAAACAGTTTGTGCTACACTTAATAAACTTAATGCAAGCTTCTCAAGTGAGTATGACTTATACTTTGCTAATGGAGGAGATCAAAGTAATAAATCTATTCCAGAAGAAGAAGTGTGCAGTAAATTAAACATTAAATTAATTGATGGATTGGGAAATAAAGTTCAATCTTCATCGTGGCTCTTAAAAAACAACAATAGATGATAATAAAAAACATTTGTTGTATTGGGGCTGGATATGTTGGAGGGCCAACCATGGGTGTCATTGCATTAAAGTGTCCTAATATTAAAGTTACTGTTGTCGACAAAAGCTCAGACAAAATAGATTCTTGGAATGGACCATTAGATACATTACCGGTTTATGAACCTGGACTTTCTGAAATAGTCAATAAGGTTAGAGGTAAAAATCTTTTTTTCTCTAAGGATATTGATGATGCTATTGATAATGCTGAAATGATTTTTATGGCGGTTAATACGCCAACTAAAACAGAAGGGGAAGGTGCCGGAATGGCTGCTGATTTAAGATATATAGAGGCATGCGCACTTGATATAGCTAGAGTTTCTAATAATGATAAAATAATTGTTGAAAAATCAACACTTCCAGTGAGAACAGCAGAAAAAATAAAAGATATATTAAACCAGCACGGTAAAGATGTTAATTTTGAAATACTCTCAAATCCAGAATTTTTAGCTGAGGGAACTGCTATTCAGGATTTGTTTAAATCTGATCGTGTTTTAATCGGTGGAGATTCAACAGAATCAGGAAAAATAGCAGTAAAAGCATTGGTCGATATTTATTCTAATTGGATTCCAAAAAGCAAGATTTTAACTACAAATGTATGGTCTTCAGAACTTGCTAAACTTGCATCAAATGCAATGTTATCTCAAAGAATATCATCTATTAATAGTCTTTCTGCTCTTTGTGAAAAAACAGAAGCTAATATTCATGAACTTTCGAAAGCAATAGGAATGGATCATAGAATTGGACCTCACTTCCTAAAAGTATCATCTGGTTTTGGAGGAAGTTGTTTTCAAAAAGACATTTTAAACCTGGTCTACCTTTGTAAATATTATGGATTAAATGAGGTTGCAGAATATTGGCATCAGGTAGTTAAAATGAATGATTATCAAAAGAATCGTTTTGCACAAAAAATAATTAATCAATTTGAAGGAATTCTTATTAATAGAAAAATTTCAATTTTAGGTTGGGCATTTAAAGCAAACACGAATGATAGTAGAGAGTCACCTTCAATATATATTGCAAAAAAACTTTTAGATGCCGGAGCACATATTCAAATTTATGACCCTATGGTTCCTGATAGTAGAATTTTTTCTGATTTAAACACATATTTTAAGGATGATGTTAAGCTTGAAAATATAACATTCTGCACAACTATGAGAGAAGCAAATAAAAATGCAGATGGAATAGCTGTTTTAACTGATTGGGATGAGTTTAAGGAATTTGACTGGATAAACTACATAGATGAAATTAATTCAGATGTTATCATATTTGATGGAAGAAACATTTTAGAAGATGAGCTGAAAGATTATAAACACTATTTTAAATTATGACAAATATTTTATTTTATGGTGGGGCAAGTCTTCTTTCAAATATTTGGTCTAGGTATTGGAAAGATAATTTTAATATTTTCATTGGCCTTAATAAAAGATGGATAGAAATAGAAGGTGTTAAATCTTTACAATTAAAATCAAACATTAATGATTTAGATGAGATAATAACAAAACACAAAATAGATATAGTAATAAATTGTGTTGGTCTAACTAATGTTGAAGAATGTGAAAAGAATTCTGATTTAGCATTTTATTTAAATGGATATTTACCAGGTGAAATTGCTAAAATTACATCCAATACAAGCGCTAAATTAATACATATATCTACAGATCATTTATTTGATGGAAAATCTAAAGAAAATCAAGAAGATGATTTAGTTAAGCCATTAAATACATATGCGAAATCTAAGTTTTTAGGGGAGAATGAGGTTTTTAAAAATGACAGTAGTGCACTTATAATAAGAACAAATTTTTTTGGAAAGGGACCATTATATAAACCATCATTTTCAGATAAGATTATTTCTTCATTGATAAATAAAGAACAAATATATCTTTTCAATAATGTTTACTATAGTCCAATCCATGTCAATGACCTTGCTGACGGTGTTTTAAAATTAATCGAATTTAACAGGGAAGGAATCTTTAATATTTCAAGTAATGAAAGAATCACTAAATATGATTTTGGACTTTTAATTGCCAAAGCAATGAATGAAAATAAAGATTTAATAATACCAATTTCAATAGAAGAAAAAACAAATTTAATGTTAAGACCAAATGATATGAGTTTAAATAATAGTAAATTTTTAGATTCAACTAAAATGAGAATTAAATCAATAAATGATCAAGTTTTAGAGTTAATTAATATATCTCAAATTGACGTCAACACCTTACAGTAAATTTTTCGCGATATTAAATAAAAAAGAAAGAATTAAAACATTAGTTTTAATTGTCCTTTTATTTTTGGGTATGATTCTTGAAATTTTAGGAATTGGATTGTTATTGCCATTTCTAGAAGTTATCTCTAATCAGGATATTACATCTAAATACCCAATTCTTGAAAATTTATTTTTTTTATTGTCAATTAATTCATTTCGTGATCAAGTTTATTTCTTGTTGTTAGTTCTTTTTGTATTATACTTTTTTAAGGCCTTATATTTAATTTTTTTAAACTATAAACAAAATATATTTCTTCAAAATATAAATGCCAAAGTTGCTTCAGACCTTTTTTATGTTTATTTAAACCAACCTTATTCTGACTATTCAAAACTTAAGACATCTCAGCTTATAAAGCACATAACTTCTGATGTATCTTTTTTTAATACTTTTTCAAATGGAATTCTTTCATTAATTACAGAGTCGGGGTTATTGTTAGCATTAATGATAAGTATAATTTATATTGAACCAGCTGGAGCCTTTGTAATAGGATCATTATTTCTCTTGTTTTCAAGTGTTTTTTATTATTTCTCAAGAAAAAAAGTAAAAATATGGGGAGAGAAAAGAAATAATTTGATTGATAAAATATCAAATATATCACTAGAAGGTTTCAATGGATTCAAAGAGCTCTTAATTTTTCAGAAATCAAAAATGTTTACTAAAAATTATAGAGATAATAGATTTGAGTTATCTACAATTCAATCTAAAATGAATACTTTAAGTGTATTACCAAGACACTACTTGGAGTTTATATCAATTTTTATTTTTATTCTATTAATTTTGTGGAAGTTATTCGAAGGAAGTGATATTTCGTCTTTGATTCCTACCCTAGGAGTATTTATTGCTGCTTCATTCAAAATGATTCCATCTATAAATAAGATAATTATTGCTTCTCAGAATATTAAATTTTATCGTAATTCTATAGATATAATAATTTCAGAATTAGAGTTAAAGAAAAATATTGTAGATACTAGTATTTCAAATAATTCATCTAATTCAATAGCTCCTAAAGGAGATATTGAGTTTAAAAATGTCTTTTTTACATACACTGGCAACAAACCATATATTCTTGAAAACATCAATTTTAAGATTGAAAGAGGAAAAAGTATAGGTATTATCGGTGAATCAGGAGCAGGAAAAAGTACCTTAATTGATTTGATTGTAGGATTGCTTAATCCTTCTGTTGGAAATATTTATGTAGATGGTAAAAAAAATAGTTTCATTCCAGAATTGTTAAAAAAACAAATTGGATATATTTCTCAAAATGTTTTTTTATTTGATGCATCAATAGCAGACAATATAACTATGACTAACTTAAATTATAATGAGAAAGAAAAAGAACTCATTTATAAATCTATTGAAAATTCAGATTTAACTCAAATGGTTCAAAATTTACCTGAAGGAATTGATACAGCTGTAGGTGAGAATGGAATAAATTTATCTGGTGGGCAAAAGCAAAGAATTGCAATTGCAAGAGCGCTCTACAGAAATTCTAAAATATTAATTTTAGATGAGGCTACCAGCAATTTAGATACTCAAACTGAAAATAAAATAATTGAATCAATCAACAGATTGAAAGGAGACATAACACTTATTATTATTTCCCACAGATTATCTATATTAGAGGATTGCGATCAAATTTTTGAAGTAAAAAACTGTAACCTCCATAATATTACCAATTAATTATTCAACAGATATCTAACTAAACTAATATATTAAATATGCAAAACTCCTTTTATTATAAACGTGAAAACTTTGATTCAACAGGTGTAATAGTTGAGCCTAAATTAATTTCAATAACAGATGTAGATGCAGTAATAAATGATCTTGACAGATTCTTAAAGGATAATAAAGATAATCTAGAGGAAGGAAAAGAGATTAATTATGCAAACTCTGAAAAAACAGTAGTTAATTCTTTTCACAGACTTGAAAATTATCAAGGTTATTTTTTTAATGAATTATCAAAAAGATCAAAAATTGTGGATTTAGCAGAAGAATTATTGAAAGATAAAGCAGAATTAATTAGTATTCAAGCATTTGTAAAACCCGGAGACATGGGACTTGCTGCTCCTTATCATCAAGATAACGCATACTGGTGTATAGAACCAGATAATGGTCTAACAATTTGGATAGCACTTGATAAATGTGATAAATCAAATGGTATGATAAAATATGTAACTGGTTCTCACAAGATTGGAGTAGTCGAGCATACTCCTTCATTAGCACCTGGTAGTTCACAAATTATTGAAGAGAAAAATCTTCCAGATGGAGAAGTTTTTAATCCTTCTTTAAATCCTGGTGATGCAGCCATCCATCATACTATGAATATTCATGGAAGTAATCCTAATAATTCTGGTAAACAAAGAAGAGGGATTTTATTTTGCTATAAAGGGAAGAAGACTCAAAGAAACATGGAATTATTTGATAGATATCAGAAAAATTTAGATAAAGTTATGGAATTAAGAAACGCTGAATGAATAATTCAAAATATTTAAAAGCTCAAGAAACGCTAAATGAATATGAAGCTAATTCAATGCATGGTCAGCTTCCTGTATATTGGAAATCTGCTAAAGGTTCTACTATTAAAGATCACAACAACAAAAAGTTTATAGATTTTACATCAGGAATATTTGTAACAAATATTGGTCATTCAAATCGATATATTAAAAATGCAATAAGAAAGGTTTTGAATTCTAATCTAATACACAGCTACACATATCTTAATGAATTTAGGGTAAATTATATAAAAGAACTAGTTGAATTTTGTGGCTCAAATTTTGAAAAAGCATATTTAGCTTCTAGTGGAACTGAAGCTACTGAAACAGCTTTAAAATTAATGAGAATGTATGGGCTCAAGGTAGCCAAAAAAAGAAATCCAGGTATTCTATCTATAACCGGGAATTATCATGGAAGAACAATGGGTTCATTTATGATGTCAGGGTTCCCCAAAAGTAAATGGTGGATTGGTCATCAGGATCCTAATATATATTTCATGGACTTTCCTTATCCGTGGGAGGTTAGTGAAGAAATTGGTAAAGATTTCTTTAATAAGCAAATCCAAAACTTAGAAACAAAAGGTTTAGATTTCAAAAATGATATTTCAGGTATAATTTTAGAAACTTTTCAAGGATGGGGTGCATTGTTTTACCCTAAAACATATGTGAAAGCATTAAATGATTTTGCAAAAAAAAATAATATTTTAATATGTTTTGATGAAATGCAAGCAGGGTTTTATAGAACAGGGAAAAAGTTTGGCTATGAACATTATGAAGTCAATCCTGACATTATCTGTATAGGAAAAGGAATGAGTTCAGGCCTTCCACTTTCTGGAGTTGTTAGCTCTAAAGAAATTTTAGACCTACCACAACAAGGAGAATTAAGTAGTACAAATTCCGCAAATCCAATGGTTTGTTCTGCCGGACTAGCTACAATACGTTATATGAATAAGGCTTCATTCATAAAATCTTTAAATGCTAATTGTGAATTTTTCAATCAAGAACTATCTAAAATTCAAGAAGAGTTTAGCGATAGAATAAAAGTTTTTGGAAAGGGAATGATATCAGCAATAATAGTAAATAATCATAAGGGTGAACCAGATGTCTCTACTACCAATTTATTAGTTGACGATTTATTAAATAATGGACTGTTGGTTGTCAAAACAGGTAGAGAGTCAATTAAATTAGGCCCTCCATTAAACATTAAACATAGATTTTTAAAAAAAGGACTTAACATTTTACATAACTCAATTAGAAATATATTAAATGATACCATATAGTAGACAGCATATTGATCAAAAAGACATTGATGCAGTTTTAGAAGTTTTAAAATCTGACTATTTAACTCAAGGGCCAAAAACTCCATTATTTGAAGAAAGTTTATGTAGACAATTTTTATGTAAACATGCAGTAGCTGTAAATAATGCCACTAGTGCATTACATCTAGCCTGTTTAGCATTAGAAGTTTCAAAAGGAGATATAGTTTGGACTTCGACTATAACTTTTGTTGCTTCAGCAAATTGTGCTAGGTACTGTGGGGCTGAGATAGATTTAGTTGATATTGATAATTCTTCATACAACATGTCCATATCTTCTCTTGAAGAAAAGTTAAGGATTGCAAAGTTAAAAAATAAACTCCCAAAAGTAGTTATACCAGTTCACTTAGCAGGGAACCCATGTAATATGGAATCAATATTTAAACTGTCTAAAGAATATGGTTTTAAAATTATTGAAGATGCCTCTCATGCCTGTGGCTCAGAATATAATAATAAAAAAATTGGAAGTTGTGAATATAGTGATATCACTGTATTTAGTTTTCATCCAGTCAAAATGATTACAACAGCCGAGGGGGGGGTTTGTTTGACAAATAATGCAAAAATTGCCAATAAAATCGAAAATTTAAGAAGTCATGGTATTATAAGATCAAATTATACAAATCCTGATGAAAACCATGGTCCATGGTATTATGAACAAACATCTCTTGGCTTTAACTATAGACTAAATGATATCCTAGCATCTTTAGGAAACTCTCAATTAAGTAAGCTTGATGAATTTGTTAAAAAAAGAAATCAATTAGCCAATTACTACAATAAAAAATTTGAAAAAATAGATTTTATAACAACACAAAAAATTAACAGTAATTCTATATCATCTTACCATTTATTTATAATCAAAATTCATCATAGTCATCATGATTCTCGGCTAAGACTTTTTGAAAAATTAAGAAGCGAAGGATACTTTGTTAATATTCATTATATTCCTATATATCTACATCCTTATTATTCAAAAATTTTTAAAAAAAATCAATATCCAAACTCAGAAGATTATTATTCGGGCTGTATTAGCTTACCATTATATCCTGGCCTTAAAACTGAAAATATAGATCATGTAATTGAAGTAATTCTTGAGGATAAGGGTTTCCAAGCTATTTTTTAATGAAAATTACTGCAACTATCCAGGCAAGAATGGGGTCAGGTCGATTACCAGGTAAGGTTTTAAAAAAAATTGCTGGTAAAACAATTTTAGAGTGGTTAATATCAAGACTTAAAAAATCAACACTAATCGATGAAATTGTTGTTGCAACAACATTTAGTAAAAATGATTTAATGATAAAAGAAATCAGTAATAACATGAATATTCAATGCTGGCGAGGCAGTGAAAGTGATGTTCTAGAGAGAGTACATGATGCATTTAATTCAACAAACGCCCATATTCATGTTGAGTTTTATGGAGATTCTCCATTTATAGACTATAAGATTGTAGATAGATATTTAAACTATTTTAAAGAAAATTTTAATGAAATTGATTATTTAACTAATTCAATAAAGACTAGCTATCCTCCGGGTAGTGAGTTTTCAATATATAAAGCAGAGTGTATTAAATATGCACAAAAATATACTTCAAAAAGTGATTCTTTAAGAGAACATGTAGGTCAGAATATTATTAATAAAAAAAAATATAAAATTAAAAACATTGAAGCTGAGGGGATATATAATCAGCCAAACTTATATATAGAAATTGATACTATTGAAGACTTTAAAATGTTAAATAAACTTATTCCTAAAGTTATTTTAGAATATGGTGAGGATTTTTCATTGAAAGATATTATTCTTGTTTCAATGAAAGAAAAAAAGCTTTGTGAGCTAAATTCAAATGTAAAAAGAAGATGGAGAGAGTATAGAGATGACTAAATAAGCATTATTTAATTTAAAGTTTTCTTTTTCTATTATTTCAAAAACTCAATTTAAAAGTATCTTTATGAACAGTTTTTTTTATAATTTTTTTTCTATATCATTTGATTCTTATAAAAGTTTTATTTCATCTTATAATTTCATTGACAAATGGGAAAAAAAAAGAAGAAATACATACTTTTCTATTAATGATTTAGTATTTAAATCTATATATAATAAGTCACTTAAATCAAAAGATCATGATCAATTTATCTTAGATTTTATAAATTATTTTATTCATGAACATTTATCATTTAGATTTACTTTTTTAAATAGCAATTATAGTAAATCAAAGTTTATTTTTATGTCCTTTGTGAATCACTATTTTTTTTCAATTAAAACTATTCTAATATCTATTAAGCATAACGCTTTTAAATTTAATTTAGATAAACTGTCAAACATTAACAGTATTAATATATCAATTGGGTTTCCAAATCATTCATTTAACTATAGCCCTGAGAATATAAACAATCCAAGTTCATTCATTGAGTATTTAATGGTAAATAAATTTATTACTGAAGAAGATAATATTTTAAGTATTGATGAATATCTGAGGCCAAAAAGTAAATTAGAAAAAGAAAATAATTCTGATTACCCAAAATCTTTTAGACGAATTACTTTAAAAAAAACATCAAATATTTTAAAGTTGATTATAAACTTTTTAATTCTTCCATATTTATTTATAGTTTATATTTCTAAATTCAGAGTTTTTTCTTTTTCACTTTTTTCATTTTTTATTCGAGATTACTTTTTCTCAAATCAATTTAATAGTATAATTGAAAAAATAGATAAAAAACAAATAAAAATCAAAAATATTTTTGTTTTAAATCATTTAAATAAATCGGGATTAAATTATAGAGGAAAGTTTCAAAGCTTAATAAAGCAATTTAACTATGGCCAACATTATGTTATAGGAACATCTTCAATAAACTCTGATTTAATTGGCAGTAATAATACTTTAAGTTTATCACAAATATTAAGTGAACTTCCAACAAGATTGTTTTCAGAATTCCATTTGAACCCTATTAATTTTTCAAGTTACTCAAAAAACTTTTCAAAATTTAGGACTTTGATTAATGAAAAATATAACATAAACACTCTAGATATAAGTTCAAAAATTGAGATTGATAACAAATATCATCAAGACAATATTTTTTCCAATTTAGGATATGAAATAATTGAGCATATTAAATTTAAATCTTCTAGGAATATATTATTTTTTGATAATACGATTGAAACAATTAAACAAAATTTTTCAAATCATTTTTTGGGAGATATTCTAGCTTTAAAAAACTTTATATATGACTTCCATAAAGAAATAGCAGGAATATCAAAATTTTATAACTATAATTTATATTTCAAAGGTAAATACAGCAACACTAAGATTTTAAATTCAATGATTGATGAGATTTCAAAGTCATTGAACATTAATATTTACATTATTAATCCATATTCAAAAGTTCTTATAAACGATAATAGAAAGTTCGATTTAGCAATTCATTTTCCTTTTACTTCCACACATTACACCTTTACACATCTAGCTAATAAAAGTATTTATTACATACCCAATAGCTATGTTGAGAATTTTGATAAAAATATTAATGACATTTGTTTAGGAGAAGAAAATCTAAAAAAAATATTAAATTAATACTATAGAATAATCTTTTTAATGATTACTGAAGAAAAAATAATTAACTCAAGAATCGGAATAGTTGCAAATGATGCGGGAGGATCAAATTATATATATTCATTTATAATTAATCATTCAATATCTCCTTTTTTATTTTGCTCAGGTCCAGCAGTAGATATTTTTAAGTTAGTTTCAAATGCAAAAGTTACTTCATCTATTGATGAAATTATTTCAAAAGTTGATATTTTAATTTTTTCTAGTGGAAGCCCTTCAGGATTTGAAATAAATGCTCTTAAATATTCAAAAGATAAAGTTTTAACCCTATCCTTTATTGATCACTGGACAAATTATTTAACCAGATTTAAAATTAAAAATGAGATTATTTTACCAGATGCGCTTATTGTTTATGATAAACATGCTTATGATGCAGCTAAGCAACAATTTCCTAAAAACACCAATATATTACTATTTGATAATTATTATATGCAAAATCAAATAATTGAATCAAATAAGTTTGAAAGAAAAAACGACTATATTTTGTATATAGATGAGCCTATCAAAAATCACCCAAATACTTTGATAAATTATAATTATGATGAGTTTTTTGCTTTTAAATTATTTTTAAAATTAAAGAGTAAAACTAAGTATAAGGACGATAATATTATGATTAGACTTCATCCTTCACAGTCAAATCAAAATAAATATTCTGAATTCATTAATGCTGATCAAAATATTTATATTTCTAAAAATAATACACTTGCCCATGATATAGTTAAATCAAAAATTGTTGTAGGTTTTGAATCAATGGCCTTGGCTGTTGCCTTAGAATTGAAAAAGCCTGTGTTTTCAATTATTCCTAACAACGGAAAAAGTAGCTCTTTGCCTTTCAATGAAATAAAACTATTTTACAATGAAGTATAAAGTTGCTATTATTGGGTTAGGAAATATTGGGTTACTTTATGATAAGGAGGAATTTCATAATAAGTCAAAGTTCCTTACTCACACTAAAACAATATATCATTCTGAAGATTTTGAACTTATAGGAGGAATTGATTTAGATCATATTAGAAGAAAATATTTTAATGAATTAACTAATTGTAATTCTTACAAATCAATAAACCATCTCAAAAAGGAAAGACAAGACGTTGATGTTTTTGTTTTATCAACTTCAACAGAATCTCACCTGAAGGTTTTACAAGAAATATTAAGTAACTATAACCCTAAAGTTATATTATGTGAAAAACCCTTATCATATAAAATTAATGAGTGTGAAAAAATCATAGAACTTTGTCAAAAACACAAAACAGAACTCTTTATAAATTTTCCTAGAAGAATAGAGAAATCTATTGTAGCTATGAAGAAAATGATTAAAAAATCAGAATACTTTAAAGGAACAGTCTGGTATTCAAATGGAACAATCAATAATGGTATTCATTTTATAGATATCATCATGTATTTATTCGGAACACATAAAAATTTAGAATTAATATCTGTAAATCATGTCTATAAAGATCGTGATGATTTTGATTCTGATTTTAAAATTTTATTTGAAAATGGAGAAATTTATTTTTTCTCCTGGCCTGAATATCTATTCTCAAATTATAAGATTGAAATCTTTTCAAAGAAAAAAAGATTCTTATATGATAATAATGGATACAAAACTCTTATTAACAAGGTAGTTAGTGATCCTTATTTTAATGGACATAAATATATCTCTACACAAAGTGAATCTATTGAAAATAACATTAACACATCTATGATTTCTGTGTATCAAGATATACTACATTTCTTGAATGGAGATGAAAATAAATGTGTATTAAATAATATTGAACAAATTCTTAATATTCATTATATTATAAATCAACTAAAGCTAAAAATAAATGGATAAACTTGCTATAAATGGAGGTGCTCCTGTTATAGATTATAAATTTAAAACTTATAATACAATTGGAGCAGAAGAAAAAAACGCTGTACTTGAAGTAATTAATTCAGGAATATTATCAAAGTTTGTTGGAGCATGGGGTGAAAATTTTAATGGTGGTCCAAAAGTAAGATTATTTGAAGAAGCCTGTGAAAAAAAGTTTAATGTAAGACATGCTATAAGTGTAAATTCCTGGACATCAGGACTGATATGTGCTGTAGGAGCATTAGATATAAACCCAGGAGATGAGATAATTTTGTCTCCATGGACAATGAGTGCTTGTGCTGCATCAATTCTTCACTGGGGTGCTATACCAATATTTGCAGATATTGAAAGTGAAACATTTAATCTCGATCCTTCATCAATTGAAAAAAATATTTCAAAAAAAACCAAAGCAATCCTTGCAATAGATATTTTTGGTCATTCTTGTGATATTGATAGAATAAAAGAAATTGCTAATAAGCATAGTTTAAAAATTATAACAGATTCAGCTCAAGCTCCCGGTGCAAAAAATAAAGGAAGGGTGACAGGAACAATAGGAGATATAGGAGGTTTTAGTTTAAATTATCATAAACATATTCATACTGGTGAAGGAGGAATAATAGTAACTAATAATGACTATTATGCAGATAGAATTAGGTTAATTAGAAATCATGCTGAGAGTGCTGCTAAAGGCTCAGGGGTAAATAATTATGCTAATTTAATCGGATATAACTTTCGACTAGGTGAAATAGAATCAGCAATTGGGATTGAGCAACTTAAAAAATTAGATAGTTTAGTTGAAAGAAAAAGAAAAAATGCTAAACAATTAAATGAACATCTAACTAACTTAAAAGGTATTCAACTCCCATTAGTTAAGAATGAAAATTCTCATTCTTATTATGTTTATCCATTAGTTTTAAATCTTGATATATTGAATACAACAAGAGAAAAAATAATAAATGCTCTTAAAAGTGAAGGTGTACAAGGTCTAATGGCAGGTTATGTTAACATTCATCTATTACCTGCCTTTCAAAAAAAAATCGCATATGGATCAGAAGGATTCCCATGGACCTATGAAAAGTCAAGAGACAATATAAGTTATAATAAAGGAATTTGTCCTGTTGCTGAAAAACTACACTCAGAAACATTTTTAGGACTAGAAATATGTGATTTTGATCTTAGTATTAAGGACATTCAAAACATTGGATTTGCATTTAGTAAAGTTTGGAAAAATTTAAATGAATTGTAATTACCGTTTTCTATGAAGTTATCACTAATCATGAATCAAAACTCATATGCGGGAAGAGAGTTTTTGAATAAGCTTCATTTAAAAAAAATTAATCTTGACGTTATTGAAATTGGAAATTATCCTGAAATTGATATTTCAGAAAACGAAAGATGTGGAGGTCTATGGAAGCCAAAATCATCAGAATTCCTTAAAAGTTTTTTCAGATTCTACAATTTTAAATCTTTAAATTCTCCTCAACTTAATAAATTTTTAAAAGAACAACAGTATGATATATGTATACAAGGAGGAACAGGTATTTTAAAAAATAATATTATCTCAAATTTTAAAATAGGAGTCTTAAATTTTCATCCTGGAGATTTGCCTTATTACAGAGGTTGTAGTGCTCCAGAATGGCAATTATGGGAAAAAAAACCTATTGTAGCAACCTGCCATTTAATAGATGAAGGAATTGATACAGGGCCAATACTTGAAAAGTGTAAATTAAATATCAAGATGGATTCATATTCTCATTTTAGGTCTTCTATATACCCAGGAATTGCAACTTTTTTAGTAAATACTATTATGCAGATTACTAAAAACTCAAAAAAAGTAGAAGTCAAATTTGAAAAACAAGATGAATCAAAAGCTTGTTATAGAAGCTATATAGGAGATGATAAAATAAATAAGCTAAGGGATAGGTTTTTAAAACTTAATAGGAAGTGAAGATTGGTCTTATTCATGCTGGTTCAGGAAATTTAAAGTCAATTTCAAATGCTTTAAAGAATATTGGTTTTGCAACAGAAACCATTACCAAAACAAATCAATTTAAGGGAATAGATACTATTATACTTCCAGGAGTGGGGACTTTTAAAAATGCAATGAATACTCTAAAAAAATTGAACCTTATAGATTCAATAAAAGATCATGTAGATAACGAAAAGAAATTAATTGGTATTTGTTTAGGCATGCAATTGCTGTTTCAAAAGAGTTATGAATTTGGAGAAAATAAAGGAATAGGAATAATCAAGGGCGAAGTGTTGCCTTTTCAGGAATCAAAGCTAAGAGTTCCACATGTTGGTTGGAATACTTCTAGTTCTTCTGTAAATGGATTCTCTAATTTTAATGGAGATTATTATTTTGTTCATTCATTTTATTGTGAACCAAAAAATAAAAAAGATATTTTATTTCAAACAAATTATGGCCTAAAATTTTGTTCAGCAATAAAAAAAGATAATGTATATGGCCTTCAATTTCATCCAGAAAAAAGTCAAAAATTAGGACTTAAGTTATTGGAAAAAATTATTAATGAATAAGATTAGGTTGATACCAGTTCTTTTTATAAAGAATGGATTTATTGTTAGAAGCGAAAAATTCATTAAACATAAAATAATTGGAAATGTTGTAAATCAAGTAAGAAGATTTAATCAATGGGATGTTGATGAATTAATTTTTATAGATATATCAAGGACTAAAACTTATGATTCTAAAAGAGATGATCATAAAGTTGAAAGAGTAGAATCTTTAGATGATATTTTAAATGTTGTTTCCTCTGAATGTTTAATGCCGTTGACTTTTGGAGGAGGAATAAGAAATCTAAGTACAATTAAAAAGTATATAAGCAATGGAGCTGACAAAGTAGTAATTAACACTTTACTTCATTTAAATCCTTCAGAGGTCAAAAGAGCAGTATCATTATTTGGTTCTCAGGCAATTGTTGCATCTTTAGATTTTAAAATTAATAATGGTCAAGTAAATTTTTATATTGAAAATGGAACAAAAATGTTAAACACTAACTTTCAAGAAATGATTACACTATTAGAAAATCTTGGTGTTGGAGAAATTTTCCTAAATAGTATGGATAAAGATGGAACTGGTGATGGATATGACGTTGAAATAATTAAGCGCTTTGTAGAATCTACTAAATTGCCAGTTGTTGGATGTGGGGGTGCTGCATTTGTTAATGACTTTAAAGAACTTGCTTCTATAGAAGGTATATCGGGTGTAGCTGCTGGAAATTTATTTCATTTTACTGAAAATGCTTACCCCAGAGCTAAAAATAATCTTGTCAAAAATAACTTTAATTTTAGACTATACAATCCAAAATTTTTATGATGAATATAATAAAGCCTAATATACATTTTTGTATTAATTGTTCGTTTCCGTCTAGTTCTGCTGCCCCATTAGAATTTGATGATAAAGGATTATGTTCGGGTTGTTCAACAGCAAAAGAAATTAAATCTATAGATTGGTCTCGAAGAAAAATGATGTTTGAAAGTTTAGTTGAAGAATATAGATCTAAGGATAATTATTATGATTGTATAATTCCAGTATCAGGTGGAAAAGATAGTTATTGGCAAATTCATAAAATTAAACAGTATGGGCTAAACCCTCTTTTAGTTACATACCATGGAAACAATTATACTGACGTTGGCATGAAAAACTTAAAAAATATGAGGGAAGTCTTTAATGTTGATCATGTTTTTTTCACACCTAGTATAAATCTACTGAAAAAAATGAATAGGGTTTGTCAAAGACTCATGGGTGATATGAATTGGCATGCTCATGCAGGTATATTTACATACCCAATAAGAGTTGCAGTAGAAAAAAAAATACCACTAATGGTATGGGGTGAGCACGGCTTTATGGATTTAGGAGGAATGCATTCATATCATGACTTTGTGGAATTCACATATAGGTATAGACACGAGCATTGTCTTAGAGGTTATGAGTGGTATGATATAATTAAAGCCTCTGATAAATATAATGATCCAATCTCTGTTAATGAAATGATTCAATGGAAATATCCAAGTGATATAGATATTGAAAAAGTTGGAGTCAGAGGTATATATCTTTCAAATTTTTTCAAATGGGATGCTAATATTCATGGGCCTGAAATGATCAAAAAATATGGATTTCAAGAATCTGATATTCCTTTTGAAAGAACATATAGGAAAATGTCCAATCTTGATGATATGCATGAAAATGGAATTCATGATTATATGAAGTGGATAAAATTTGGATATGGAAGAGCAACAGATCACACCTCAAAAGATATAAGATATAATAAGATATCTAGAACAGAAGCTATAAAAGAAATTATTAAAAGAGATCATATAAAATCTAATGATTTGGAAAGATGGTTAAAATATGTTGGATGGTCAGAAAAAGAATTTGATTTAGAAGCTGATAAATTTAGAGATCCTCATGTATGGTGGATTAAAGATAATAAATGGTTTAAGAAAGATATTGATGGAAAAGAGAGAGAATATGGCCAGGTTTTTCTGGATAATGTTCAAAAAAATAAATTCTATAATGAAAGTAAATAAATGAAGATATTAAAGATTTATATTTTTTTATTTTCTAAATCATTTGATATACTCACACAATTAAATATAAATAATGATATTCAAAGTATACTTAAAAATCAAAGAAAATATAATTTGTTGATTAACGATTTTATTTTGAGAAAATCTAATGAATACCTTTCAAAAAAGAAGAAAATAAATAATCAATTTTTTATAGATTTCTTGAATGAATTAAATTTAAATCATTTAAAAAAAAGGATTATAATATTTAATAAAACTAAATTTTTTGGTAAAAGACTTTTTCAAATAGTATCATTTATAGCTCTTTTTATTTTTGTTTTAAAAAAACTTTATAAAGGATTTAATAATAACTCTAAATATTATAAATTAAACAACTTTAATTATTCAGGCTCAAAAGAATTTATCCCTTGTTTTGGGTTTCCAATTCACGCATTCACTTATCAAGAAAAAACTAAATATCCTTCATCATTTATAGAATATCTTATTTTAAATAATTTAATTAAAAAGAATAATTCATTATTATCTGTTGATGAATATGCTAGGCCAATAAAAACAGAAAAGCATTTAAACTCAAATTCAGTTAATAGAATATTCGTAAATAAAAAAATTAATCTAAAAAAAGTTTTCAAAATACCAATAAATCTTTTTAAAACATTTCGAAACTTTAATAGAGAATTTAAAACAAAAAATTTACTCTTATTTATTTACTATTATGAAAAAAAATCTAAGTCAAATTTAATTCTTGAATTAAGTAATACTTGTGTAAAAAAAAGAATTAACCTAAAACAGTTTTATTTTTTGACACCTTTTGATATTGGTCTATTGAAGTATGATGATAAAATAACAAATTTTAATTTTTATTCATATAGTCAAAATGAATTTATTCCACCCTCAATAAATATTCATAATGAAATAGATAACCAAACTAACAAACTACCAATCAACAAAATATTAGAAGAGATAACTCTAGATCTTTTTTCAATGTACAGTCATAATACAATCAATCTAACTAAGCATCTAAGTTTTTATAACAATACAGTTGAAAAGATTAGAACTAATTATGGATTATGTTTACAGAGCTGCATGTTTGAGAAAAAAGAAAGTGTTTATTCAAACCTAGGATTTGATAAAACCATTAACATTGAATTAAATTCAAACAAAAAAAATGTTTTGTTATTTGATTTACCAATTGAATCTTATCAATCAACATTGGAGAGACAATTTTCGGGAGATTATTTTGGTACCGAACGTTTTATTTCATCGTTTTACAAGAGTATTATAGAAATATTTGCCTCACAAGAGGTGAATATATTTTTAAAACCAAAATACTCAATACACAAAGAAAATATTAGTAGTTTTTATTTAAAATTGATTAATGACTTTTCATCTAAAAATATTAATTTAGAGATTATTAATCCATATGATAAAATCATAATTAAAGACAGAAAATTTGATATAATGATCAATCTACCCTACACTTCAACGCATCATACCCTTAAAAATCTTTCTTATAATAACTACTTCTTTGTGCCTCAGAAATATTTAAAATATTTTAAATATAAAAATAAAAACAAAAATAAAAAGATAATTGGGTCTTTTGATTTATCTAATCTTTTAAATCTTAAAAATGGGAAAAACAGGAGATAACATTAGTTCCGGAAATGCTAACTGGAAATTTTCAGGAAAAATGGTCAATGATTTTGAGTCACATGTTTCAAAATCTGTTCCAATCTATAACCGAGGACATGAATTAATTATTAAATTAAGTGATTTTTTCATTAAAGATGACTCACTTGTATACGATCTAGGATGCTCAACCGGAAAATTACTAATTGATTTAGTTAAACACAATAAACATAAAAAAAATTCAAAGTTTATTGGAGTTGATATCGAAAAAGATATGATAGAATTTGCAAACAAACAAAAAAGTAAATCAAAATTAAACTCTAACAAACTTGAGCTTTTTCATGAAGATATTGTAAACTATCAATTAAATTCTAGCGATTTAATAATCAGTTATTTTACAATTCAATTTATTCACCCAAAGCATCGTCAAAATTTAATTGATAAAATATATAAATCATTAAATTGGGGTGGTGCCTTTTTATTTTTTGAAAAAGTAAGATATAATGATGCAAGATTTCAAGACATATTTACAACCTTATATAATGACTATAAATTAGATATGGGATATTCCCCTGAAGAAATTCTAAATAAAACTAAAAGTTTAAAAGGTGTAATGGAGCCTTTTTCAACTAAAGGGAATACAGACATGCTAGAAAGGGCCGGCTTTAAAGATATTACTCCTGTTGTAACTGACATATGTTTCAAAGGGTTTTTAGCTATTAAATAGCTTTTAGATTAAATGAAAGTTTAAACAATTCAAAATAAATTCTAATTAATGGATATAAATAGTCTGCATCAAAAATTTAAGAAAAATTCAAGATTACAAGAGGAAAACACAGAAAAAATTGACTCTAAACATATTGAAATAATTAAAAATTCAAAAGAAAATTTCAAAAATTTAGAATGGTCAAATTTTAGAAACTGGAAAGATCAAAATGATATGGGGTTAAGATATCCTATGACTTATTTATCAAAGATTTTTTTAGGGATAAAAAAAAATAAAATTATAGACTTTATACTAAAGATTCCAAGAAAGAGACTTAATCATTATTTTCATTATTCATCTATGTTAGATGATATTGAAATTGTTAAGTCTTTAGGAGGAGATTATCTATTAAATGAAAACCCACAAAATAAAACTCCAGGAGCAATAAAGTTCCCTTTGGTTGAAGGTTACTCTGTTTCATCTAGATGGTTAAGATATGTATACATATTAACCAGAATAATAAAAATGAAATTACTTAAACAAGATAGTGTTTGGCTAGATATTGGCTCATATTATGGAGGCTTAGAAGGATTAGTTAAAAAATATTTTCCAGATATAAAAATTATTATGGTTGACTTTAACCATCAATTAGCAAGAAGCTATATATATCTAAATGAACTTTATCCTGATGCAAATCATATTTTGCCTAAACAAGTAAATTCAATTCAAAATATTGAAAGTATTCCTAAAGGCTCAATAATGTATGTAGAGATTGAGGATTTTGATAAGCTAAATAACTTTAAAATAAATCTCACAACAAACTTTTTTAGTTTGGGTGAAATGAAAAAACAAACTTTTAAAAATTATATTCAAAGTGATATAGTTCAAAATTCTGAAATAATCTATTTTGCTAACAGATATAGTAGTAGTCCTTTTTTTGAAAAAACTTATGATGATGCAATAAATATCTTCGACTATAAAATCAATAAAAATTTAATCTATTTAGATGTTTTTCCAATTTCTCAATATCAGATAACACCAAGAAAGATTTTAAATAGAGATTTTTTTAGAAATATTTCTAGTCAATATTTTGAAATGATTTGGAAAAATAAAAATTAGATAAGTTCTAAATATACAATATATGAAAATCACTCATCTTAATTCAGCTACAGAAATAATAGAAGTTAATGGTGTTAAAATTTTAACAGATCCATGGCTTGATGATGGTATATACTACGGATCATGGTATACATACCCACCATATGATTCTAAAAACAATAGGTTAATTAAAGATATTGATTATATACAAATTAGCCATATACACCCAGATCACTTTTGTGAAAAAACTTTAGCAAAAATTGATAAAAGTATTCCAGTCTTAATCTTAAACTATGCTGAAAAATTTGTATTAAAAAAACTAGAACGATTAGGTTTTGAAAACATAATTGAACTAGATCATAATAAGAGAACTTTATTGAAAAATGGAGTCTATATTAATATTATAGCTGCAGATAATTGTAACCCTGAAATATGCGGGCATGCTTTTGGATGTTTTTTTAATGACAATAAAAGTGGAAAAACCTATCAGATTGATTCAATGTCAGTAATTGATAATGGAGAGTATACATTACTTAACACAAATGACTGTCCATATCCATTAGCTCACGAATCTGTTAATTTAATTCAAGAAAAATATAAAAAAATTGATTTTATGCTTGTTGGATATTCTGCTGCTTCATTATATCCATTTGTTATGAAAGATTATTCAGATAAAGAAATGAATGTTGCAAAAAAGAACACTAAAATCAAATGTTTAAATTTCGCTTTTAATTTTATTAAAGATTTAAAGCCTAAGCATTATATGCCATTTGCTGGTTCATATGTTTTAGGAGGAAAGAATTGGGAGTTAAACAAATTTTCACCTATACCTAATCTTGATGAAGCGAGAGATTATTTAGATTCTAAACTAGAAAAACTAGCTACAAGCAGTAAGTGTATTTTAATTAATTCAGGTGAAAGTTTTGATATTAAAAATTTAAGTCAAACAAAAAAATATACACCAATCGATGAAAATGAAAAGTTAAATTATTTAAAGAATTCGTTATCCTTGAAAAAGTTTGATTATGAATCAACTAGTAATAAATCAATTAAAGATTTACTCGAGTTAATTGAGCCTGCATTTAAAAGATTTAAGGATAAAGTTAAGCAGATTGGCTTTAAGACAGATACTAAAATAATTATAACATTAAGTCCCGCTAAATATTTAGTTATTGATATGTCTCAACCAATCCCAGTGTATAATTTTTCTAATTCTTATGAAAAGATTACTAAACCTAATATACTTTTTGAACTAGATAATAGATTATTATTTGATGTTCTTAGAGGACCTAGATATGCACACTGGAATAATGTAGAGATAGGGTCATTAATGAGAATGAAAAGAAATCCAGATGTTTATGAACAAGGCATTCATCTTTCATTATGCTATTTACATGTTTAATTTAAAATATAGTATAACTTTTTCTTTATGAAATTTGAATTTAAAAATATCGAAAAAAAAGACTGGGATATTCTATTAGATTGGAGAAATGATTTCTTCACTAAAGAGATGTCTGTTAATTCTAATAAAGTAACAAAAGATGAACATTATGAATACTTAGAAAAAAATCAATCCAATGATAATATAAATCAATATGTTTTTATTTATAATGATTTATATGTAGGGACTATGAAAACAGATAATTCAAAAAACAAAAGCACTACTTTATCATATACAATTAATCCTAAATTTAGAAAAAAAGGTTATGGAAAACTAATGATGTATTTATTTTTGTTTGAAAGAAATGGAGTATTTTTATGCAAGGTAAAAAAAACAAATTTTGCTAGTATAAAAATGTGTGAATGGAATAACTTTAAACTTAAGTCTAAACAAAAATCAATTCTATTCTATGAAAAAATAATAAAAAAATGAATAAGAGAACTGACATAGACATTATTGATGAAATTCAATCAATTAGATCTAAAAACAACATCAATTGGATGAATATATTAAAAATAGCTTTTAAGTATGCTCCTGAAGAAACTAGAAAAGTTTTTAAAAATATTGCAAAAGAGGATAATAGTATCATAGAATTATCCAATGAATTAGCTAATAATAAGTTAAAATAAAGAAGTAATAATATTTTAATAAATGAATATAGGAGGATTTGATTTTGAAAATACAGAAAACACATTAATTATAGCTGAAATTTCAGCTAATCATAATCAGGATATTGAAGTTGCCAAGAAGACAATTTCAGAAATAAAAAAATCTGGTGCAAATTGTGTAAAACTCCAAACATATACCCCTGATACTTTAACTATTGATTCTGACAAGGATGATTTCAAAATTAAAGATTCTATATGGAAAGGTAAGTCGCTATTCAGCCTTTACAATGAAGCATATACTCCATGGGAATGGCATAAAGAATTATTTAGTTTTGCTAAAAAAGAAGGTTTAATATGTTTTTCTTCACCATTTGACAAAACTGCTGTAGACCTTCTGGAAGATTTAAAAGCACCTGCTTATAAAATTGCTTCTTTTGAAATAAACGATATTGAACTTATAGATTATGCTGCATCTAAGGGAAAACCAATTATATTATCTACCGGGGTAGCAACTCTAGCGGATATTCAACTAGCTATTGAAACATGTAAGAAAGCTGGAAATAATGAAATAATACTTCTTAAATGTACATCAAGTTATCCAGCTCCACTTGAAGATGCTAATTTAAAAATGATTCAAAAATATTCTAAGGATTTTAATGTTATAACTGGTTTGTCTGATCACACTATTGGCGATACTTGTACAATTGCTGCAGTTTCATTAGGCGCAAGAGTAATTGAAAAACATTTTATATTGGATAGAAAAATGGGAGGTCCTGATGCGTCATTCTCAATGAACCCTAAAGAATTTTCTAAAATGGTAAAAAGTATTAGAGAAGTTGAAAAAGCATTAGGAAAAATTGATTATAATTTAACTGAAAATCAAATAAAAGGAAAAGTTTTTTCTAGGTCTTTATATGTAACTAAAGAAATAAAAAAAGGAGAAAGATTTGACAATTCAAATGTTAGATCAATAAGACCAGGTTTTGGATTACACCCTAAAGAACTGAAAAATATTATTGGAGAATATTCAAATCAAGACATAGAAAAAGGTGAAAGATTTAGTTTAAGATTTATAAAATAAACTATAAATCACTTAATCAAAATCATTAAATTTGAAAGAACTAAAATTTTCAAAATTTTAAAAAAATATGGATAATAAGATTGTTAGTGTTGGATACGGTAATGTAAAAAAAGTTATAATTGGTGGGTCTAATCCTCTTGCTTACGTTGGAGGGCCCTGTGCAATAGAATCAAGAGATCATGCTTTATTTATGGCAGAGAAAATTTCTAAGATTTGTGATAAATTAGAAATTCCATGGGTGTATAAATCTTGTTACGATAAAGATTGCCGTTCATCTCCAAATAGCTTTCATGGAGTCGGAATTGATGAGGGATTAAAAATCTTATCAGAGGTAAGAGATTTATTTGGAGTTCCTGTTGTTTCAGATTTTTCAGATCCTTCCTGGGCAGCTGCTACTGGTGAAGTTTGTGACATGGTTCAAGTACCAGCTTATCTTTGTCGTCAAACTTCAATACTAAGGGCTGCGGCAGAAACCAAAAGACCTATACTTTTGAAAAAAGGTCAGTTTATGAGTCCATGGAATATGAAAAACTCATGTAAAAAAATCGAAGCATTTGGTGGTGATCAAATTATTTTAGCTGACAGAGGAACCTTCTTTGGTTACAATATGCTAATAAACGACATGAAAAATTTCCCAATAATGGCAGAAACTGGATATCCGGTTTGTTTTGATGCTACTCACTCCGTTCAACTACCAACTTCAATGGGTAATATTTCTGGAGGTCAGAGAGAATTTGTTCCCAGTCTAGTTAGATCGGCAGTTGCAAATGGAATAAATTTATTATTTATGGAAACTCATAATGATCCTAAAAATGCTTTATCAGACGCCAACACTGTTTTAGATATTAAATACCTTGAAAATATATTATATCAAGCAAAAAAAGTCCATTCTCTTAGATTAGAATTAGAAAAAGAACTTGGACCAGACGATGTTCATAAAAATAATTAATATGAAAATTAAAGAAGTAATGATTACCCCAGATAAGTTTGCACAAGTTAGCCCATCCGATTTTTTTAAAGTGGCTCTAGACAAAATGAATGATTCAAAACTTGGAATTGCATGTATTGTTGAAAACACTTCATTAAAAGGCATAATCACGGATGGTGATATTAGACGAAAATTGTTAACAGTTCAAAAACCATTTTCTGCATTGTTTAGTGATTATTCAATTGATCATGCAATTACTAATCCAACGACCTGCAATGAGAATGAAACATTAATATCAGCTGTTGAATTAATGGAAAAGAAACAAATTTGGGATCTCCCAGTTATAAATGACAATGGCGATTTGGTAGGACTTCTTCATCTTCATGCCGCAATCAAACATTTGCTTTAAAAAATTATATAAAAATGAAAAGAGAGTTATTAAAAAAATCATTAAGATCTAGAGAAAAATTATTTGGTGCATGGGTTTCTTATGCTGAACCATCTATAACCGAGACTTTTGCGAAAGCTGGTTTTGACTTTTTAGCTATTGACATGGAGCATTCAACTATAACTTTACCAGAGGCAAAGGCAATAATAACATCAAGTCAATCACATGGAGTTCCTTGCTTTCCAAGACCGGTATCTCATTCAAATGACTACATAAAACCTTTACTGGAATTTGGTGCTGATGGAATGTTAATCCAAATGGTCAACAACTCAGATGATGTTAAAAAGCTTATTAATCATATAAAATACCCTCCAATTGGAAACAGAAGTTATGGTGTAAATAGAGCTCAAGGTTATGGTTTTGATTTTGATAGTTATATAAATAACTGGAATAAAAATTCAATCTTTATGATTCAAGTAGAATCTATTGAAGCAGTTAAAAACATTGAATCTATTCTGTCTAATGATGAAATAGATGGAGTAATGATAGGACCTTATGATATTTCAGGATCTCTAGGAGTTCCTGGTCAATTAGATCATCCTGATGTTATTAATGCATCAAAAAAAGTTATTGAAGCATGCGAGAAATATGGTAAAAGTTGTGGGACTCAACTTAATGATCCAAACTTAAAAAACATTGATGGTTTATTTGAATTAGGATATACTTTTGCTATTCTAGGATCAGATTTATTTATACTCTGGAAATGGGCTGAGACTATGAAAGGTATAATGACAAATTTTAAAAATAAATAAATGTACCTAAATAAACTTTTTAATTTAAATGGAAAAGTTGCAGCAGTAACTGGTGCGGGTGGTCATTTATGTGGAGAAATGGTTAAAGCTTATGCTCGAGTAGGCTGTAAAGTAGCAATCCTTGACTTAAGACTTGAAAAGGCAAAAAAAATAGAGAAAGAAATAAATGAAGAAGGTTTTATGGATACTATTTCACTTGAAATAGATGTCTCAGATAAATCAAACTTTGAAAGTGTTCTAAATAAGATTGTTGACAAACTTGGAAATATAGATATTTTTATAAATGGTGCTGGAATTAATGGTTCTACCCCATTTATTGATATTACAGAAAAAGAATGGGACTCAATAATGAATTCACAGATTAAAGGAACATTTTTTGGATGTCAAGTAATTGGAGAACACATGCTCAAAAACGGAAAGGGATCCATAATTAATATTTCATCTGCTTCTGCTGGCCCACCCCTTTCAAAAGCATTTACATATTCAGTTGCAAAGGCAGGAATAAAGAATCTAACTCAAAATTTAGCCAGGGAATGGGGTACTAAAGGTGTTAGAGTTAATGCTATCCGTCCTGGTTTTTTTCCTACAGATTGGAATTTAAAAAATTTTATTGATGATAAAAGAAAAAAAGAAATTTTAGGACATACACCTATGAATAGATTTGGCAATCCAGATGAATTAACTGGAGCAATTTTATGGCTATCCTCAGATGCATCAGGCTTTGTAACTGGATCTGAGGTTTCTGTAGATGGTGGTTTCTCCTGTATGACAATTTAAATTATGATAACAGATAAAGTAGCGATAGTAACTGGCGGAAATAGAGGTATAGGTCTAGGCATAACAAAAAGATTAGTTGATTCAGGATATAAAGTTTTTGTTGGCGCTCGTCAAAAGCCTGAGTTTGATAAAGAGTATGACAACAAAGTCTTTTTTCAGCATACAGATGTTAGAGAAGAAGAAGATCATATTAAACTTATTGAATTTGCAATTAAAAAGTTTGGTAATATAGATTGCTATATAAACAATGCTGGATATTCAGAATGGATGCCAATTGATAAAATAGATGATGAGTTCTTAAGCAATATATTAAATACTAATTTAAAAGGAGCCTTTTGGGGTTCTAAGGCAGCTGCTAAATACCTTAAAAAAGGTGGATCAATTATTAACATATCCAGCCTAGCCGGTAAACGAGGAAGTAGTAATAATTCCGCATATGTAGCCTCTAAATTTGGAATGAATGGTTTGACACAGTCTTTAGCTAAGGAGCTTGGTCCAAAGGGGATAAGGGTAAATGCTGTATGTCCAGTATTAATAGCAACAAAGGGTCTGTTGGAAGCTCTAAAGACAAAACATGCACCTGGAAATGAAAATCCAGAAGAATTTATTTCAAATTTCACAAAAAATAACTCGGCATTAAATAGAATGCCTAAAAGTGAAGAAGTAGGAGACTTATGTGTTTTCTTAGCTTCAAATAAAGCTAGTGCAGTAACAGGGCAATGTATAAATATTGATTGTGGGGTACTCCCTCAATAAAATATGAAACCAATAGTTATAATACCAGCGAGACTAGAATCTATGCGTCTACCAAGAAAAATCTTAATAGATATACTTGGCTTGCCAATGATTGAACATGTAAGAAGACGTGTTTTGTTATCCCAAAATATTGAAGATGTTTATATTGCAACTTGTGATAATGAGATAAAAGAATGCGTTGAAAAATTTGGGGGTAAGGTTATAATGACTAAAAAAGACCATATAAATGGCACATCTAGAGTTGCAGAAGCAGTAGAAAGTATTAAATGTGATAAAGTGATTTTAGTTCAGGGCGATGAACCCCTTTTACTTCCTTCACAATTAGATGAATTATCTTTAAAAATTCAAGATGATAATAAGCATGTTGCATGGAATGCCACATCACCTATTGAAAATGAAGAAGAGCTTAATAGACACTCTTTTGTTAAGTGTTCTGTAATAAACTCTCAAATATTATATTGTTTTAGAAAATCTCCTAGCCACAATAATTTTGATCTTCAAAAAAAGTATATAAGAAAAATACTTGGATTGCTAGCTTTTAGAAAAAATTTTCTAATTAAAATTTCAAAAACTAAACCAGGGTTAATTGAACAATTAGAATCAATCGAACAACTTAGAGTTATTGAAAATAGTTACCCACTAATATCAATTCCTTTTGAAAAGTCTCAGGCGTCTATTAATGAGTCAGAAGATCTAGCAATAGTTTTAAAATTCCTTAAAAATGATAAGGAACAACAAGAAATATTTAATAAAATTTTAGCACTTTAAATTTTAATGATTTTAACTGAAGAACAGTATAAGTACATATGTAGTTCTTGTGATAAGCTTCTTACTGGAAGTAAAGATTCAGTCAGGATAGCTAACGATTGGTTGCATGTTATGAGGCCACATCCAATTTATTTTAAAAAGTACGAACATATTTTTCACACTAAAGGTTCCTTAATTACACTTATCTATATATTAAAAAATATGCTAATATATTCTGCTAAAATTTTTATCAGATTATTAAAAGCAATAAACAATAAAAGGACAAAAGTTACTGTTGATTTCAATAAATTGAACTCATTATATATATCACATTTATTAAATATTGATCAATTAAAGGATCAAGATGATTTCTACTTTCATCAAATACCTAATAAATTCCAAGGAAATAATAAATCTTTAATGTTATTAATTAATCATACAAATGAAAAGATAGATTTTAATAAAGCTTTTTTAAATAATAAAATTATAATTCCAAATACTTTATCTTTTTTTGAAGAATTCATGATTTCAAAAACCTTGATAATGGATGCTTTTAGACTTGCTCTTTCTAAATGTGACTTGAAAATTAAAATAACTGCTGCTGTAGAGAGCCTATCACCTTCTTCTCATAAAAACTTAAGGGTTGGGATTTTTGTTAAACATATTATTGAGAAATTAGAACCTGACTTTTTATTTACAACTTTTGAGGGTCAGCCTTGGGAAAGAGTAGTTTATGGAATGGCATCTAGCATAAGTGAAAAAATCAAAAAAATAGGATACCAACATGCATTATTTTTTAAAAATCAACATTCAATATCACGGCAACTAAAAAAAATGTTTAATCCTGATTATATTCTTTGTTCTGGAAAGAATAGTTATTTAAAATTTTTAAATCTAAAATTTATTGATAACAATAAAATATTATTAGTTGGATCAAACAGGTTACACTCAAGCGAATTTAAGCAACGAAAAGAGCTAAAAACTTTTTTAATTCTCCCAGAGGGAGATTTAGTTGAGTGTTTACCGTTAGTAGATTTATCAATTTCTCTTGCAGAAATGTTCATTGATATTCATTTTGTTATTAGGCTCCATCCAATAACTAATAGATTAAATCTCTTAAAACTTAGACCTAGATTAGATAATTTTTATAAAAATTTAGAGTTATCATCAGATACATTTGACAATGATTTAGAAAGATCAGATGCCGCTATATATAGAGGCTCATCTAGTATAATAAAAGCAATTCAAAAGGGACTCTTACCTATCTACTATGATATAATTAATCAACCTAACATTGACCCTCTTTTCGACTTAAGACATTTAAAAAAGAAAATTATAGACTCCTCAGATTTAATTAAAATCTTAAGCTCTAAACAAGAAGTTTTAGATAATCAACAAAAATTAATTGATAATATGAAATCCTATTTTACGGAATTCAATCATAAAGAATTAAATAAAATAATAACTTGAAAATTTCTGTAGTAATACCGTCAATAGGAAATAGAAACCTAATTCCTACACTTAGGTCAATTAATGAAAGCTCAATTAATGTAGATGAAATAATTATTTCAATTCCATGTCAAGTAGATATAAATGTAGATAAGTTTAAAAAATTCAAAAATATAATCGTTTTTAATTCAAAAGTTAAAGGACAAGTTGCTCAAAGAATTGAGGGATTCAAAATAGCTAAGAATGATTGTGTTGTTCAAATGGATGATGATATAATCCTAGAAAAAAAATGCTTAGAGATAATGCATGACTTTTTAAAAAATAATCATAACGCAGCAGTTTCAGCTCATTTTCATGATAGAATATCAAAAAAATCAATATACTCGAAAGTAGAAGGTCTGAGTTTTTCAAATTCTTTCTTTTTATCTGAATTAGATTATTTTAAAAATAAAATTTATAATAAAATAAGAACTGCAAATAATAGTAACCTAAATGGAGATATATCAATATCTGGATTTGAGATATATCCAAATTTTCAATACCATAAGGAGCCATTTATTTCAGGTTGGATTCCAGGAGGATGTGTGATGCACCTAAAAAAAAACCTAATATTATCTAATTTTTTTCCATTTCAAGGAAAAGCTTATTGTGAAGATTTATTTCATTCTATTGCCTTAAAAAAGAATAATATTAAACTATACTATCATTTAAATGCAATAGCTTTCCTTGAAATAGAGAATATTAAATCAAATTTCAAAATGTATATAAAACATTTAAGAGCTGACTTTATAATAAGATCACAACTTGTTGAACAAAACAAATTGAGTAAATCAAGAATGTTCCTGGTTTATTTAATAAAACTGTTTTCATATTTATTAAAATGATTTTAATTGACGCAATATATATTCATACTCACGGAGGGTTAACAATCTTAGATTCTTTTATAAATGGAATAGAAGAAAACCCTAGTGTCGATATAAATAATTTTCATTTTTTTATTGATGATAGAATAGACATATCTAAGACTAAAAGAATAAAAAACTATTCAATTGAACTTGTTAGGGCTAATCATTTTAATAGGAAGAAAGCATATAAGAAAAAAATTAATTTAGCAACTAAAATAGTTTGTCTAGCAAATATACCTCCACCTATTAAGTCATCAAAACCTGTATATATATACTTTCACAATTTACTGCTGCTAGATAATAAAATAACATATGTCACTCCTTACTATTTTATCTTAAATAAACTTAAACTGCAATACATTAAATTTTTTAAACATAAATTTTATAAGTGGGTAGTTCAGACAAGTTTTATGAAAAATAAATTATCTGAAATATTAAAAATTGACAAAAAAAGTATTAATATATATCCCTTTTATTCCAATGAAGATATAAACTTCAAAGAAAAAGACTTTACTAGTAAATCAATTAATTTTTTATGTGTAACGAGTAGCTCAAAACATAAGAATTTAAATAATCTTGTTAAATCTTTTATGAAAGCAAAATTAGATGTAAAAAAACAGTTTACTCTTTTTATCACAACAAATGGAAATGATATAATTAAAGAAAACATAAAGATTATTTATTTAGGCCATATTAAACGGGGTGAAATTATAAGTTATTATTCAAAATCACATTTTGTTATTTTACCATCTTTAATAGAGAGCTTTGGACTCCCCATTATTGAAGGAATAAAATCTGGCTCAAATGTTTTAATTTCTAATATAGATTCATTAAAAGAAATATGTGTACCATCAATATCTTTTAACCCAACAAGCACTAAAGATATAGTTTCAGCTATAGAAATAGCTGGAAGTTTATCTTATCAAGAAGAATCAATTCTTACGATTAAAAATGAAATCAATAACTTTATAAATCTAATTAACCGCGATGTTTAAAAATAAAAAACTATTAATTACTGGAGGATCAGGATCTTTTGGTAATGCTGTACTTGATAAATTTCTTTCATCTGAGATATCAGAAATAAGAATTTTTTCAAGAGATGAAAAAAAACAGCATGATATGAGAGTGAAATATAATAATCCAAAAATTAAATTTTTTATTGGAGATGTAAGAAGTAAAGAAAGCATAAGACCTGCAATGAATGGTGTTGACTTTGTTTTTCATGCTGCTGCTCTAAAGCAAGTTCCCTCATGTGAATTCTTTCCTATTGAGGCTGTAAAAACAAATATTTTAGGAACTGAAAATGTTCTAACTGTTGCAATTGAGTATAACGTTAAAAAAGTTATATGCTTAAGCACAGATAAAGCTGTTTACCCAATCAATGCAATGGGAGTGTCAAAAGCAATGATGGAAAAGACATTTGTTGCAAAATCCAGAAATACAAATGATACTGTAATCTGTGGAACTCGTTATGGAAATGTTATGGCCTCTCGAGGGTCTGTTATTCCACATTTCTTTAAACAGATTAAAGATGGAAAAAACATAACTGTAACTGATCCTGAAATGACTAGATTCATGATGACACTTGAGGATGCTGTAAATCTGGTATTATATGCTTTTAAAAATGGCAATCCTGGTGATATTTTCGTTCAAAAATCACCAGCCTCAACAATTGGACTGCTTGCTGTCACCATGAAAGAGATATATAAATCAAAAGTATCTATTGAAAATATAGGAATCCGTCATGCTGAAAAAGTCCACGAAACTCTACTTTCAAAAGAAGAAAGAATTATTTCAGAAGATCTAGGGGACTATTTTAGAGTTCCATCGGATAATAGAGATCTCAATTACAATAAATATTTTTCTGAAGGAAATTCGTCAATTGATTTGTTAGAATACAATTCTTCAAACACTAGACAGCTTGAGAAAATCGAATTAAAAAAATTATTAGCTAAGATAGGGTATAGTGGTTCAATCAAAAAGTAGTTGAAATTCAAAATAATCTTTAAATAATTTGAAGAAAAAAATTCTTATTCTAGGAATTGATGGTATGATAGGTCATAAAATTGCTCAATTGTTAGAGCAAGAAAATAATTTATTTGGAACTACAAGAAAAACAATTGGCCCTAAAAAACTTGGCCTTAAAACATCTAATTTGATTAAAAAAGATTTTGACAAAAATCAAAGTTTAGGTTTTTTGGATAATCTAAATCCTGACATAATCATTAATTGTATAGGGATAACAACTAGAAGAATAAATAATGATAATATTTCCAATTTGGAATTTATTAACTCCAGACTACCGCACTATTTAAATGAATGGACTGAAAAAAATGATAAAAGATTAATTCATTTTAGTACGGACTGTGTTTATTCTGGCAAATCAGGCATGTATACCGAGAGTGATAATCCAGATGCTATTGATCTGTACGGAAAATCTAAAGCAATTGGTGAAATAAATAATACTAAAGCTCTAACTATTAGAACATCATTAATTGGTAGAGAAGTCTATAACCATACTGAGCTTTTTGAGTGGCTATATAAAAATAAAAGTGGTAAGGTTTATGGATATGAAAATGTATATTATTCTGGCTTAACTACTATTAGAATGAGTAAAATTCTTGAAAAAATTATTAATTACTACCCAGACCTACAAGGTGTTTTTAATATTTCATCAAAACCTATCACAAAATATTCACTATTAAAATTAATTAATAGACATTTTAAATTTGAAATTCAAGTTAAAAAAGACTTAAAAATTAAATCTAATAAAGTTTTAATTTCAAAAAAAATTACTGAAATTACAGATATTGAAATTCCTACATGGGAAGATTTAATTTTAGAATTTAAAGAAGATTGTGTTAAATATTCTGAAATTTATAAAAATTAGATTATGAAAACTAAAATAATGACTATTGTTGGCACAAGACCTGAAATAATTAAACTTTCAAGAACTATTTCAGAGCTCGATAAATTTGCCGATCATACTCTTGTGCATACAGGCCAAAATTACGACTATGAGTTAAATCAAATTTTCTTTGAAGATTTAAAAATTAGAAAGCCTGACTTTTTTTTAAATTCAGTAGGTGATACTACTGCTGAAACAATTTCAAAAATTATTTTTGATTCAGATGAAATTATGAAAAAAATAAAACCTGAAGCTGTTTTACTTTATGGTGACACCAATTCATGTCTATCAGTAATTTCAGCAAAAAGAAGACAGATTCCTATTTTTCATATGGAAGCTGGAAATAGATGTTTTGACCAAAGAGTTCCAGAAGAAATTAATAGAAAGATAGTTGATCACCTTAGTGATATAAATATGCCTTTAACCGAACATGCTAGAAATTATTTAATTGCAGAGGGCATACCAGCAGAAAGAGTTATAAAAATAGGCTCCTGTATGAAGGAAATTCTTGATTTTTATTCAAAAGAAATTACATCAAGTAAAATTTTAGAACAGCTTAACATTTCATCTGAAAAATATTTTTTAGTTTCAGCTCATAGAGAAGAAAATGTTGATTATAAAAGCAATCTTAAAGATTTTCTAGACTCTTTAAATTTAATTTCTGAAAAATATAAAAAACCTATAATTGTATCAACTCATCCAAGAACAAAAGATAGGATTAATAAGTTAAATAAAAATGTTAAGTTAAATCCGCTGATTAAATTTTTACCCCCAATGGGATTTTTTGATTATATAAAACTTCAACAAGCCGCCTATTGTGTTATCTCGGATAGTGGAACAATAACTGAAGAATCCTCAATATTAAAGTTTCCTGCAATAATGATTAGACAAGCTCATGAAAGACCAGAGGGGATGGATGAGGGAACGTTAATTATGTCTGGCTTAAATAAAGAAAGAATTATTGAGTCAATAGAAATTGTAACAAAGCTTTACAAGGAGAAAAAAATCCCAAGTGTTGTCGATGATTATAATGTTGATAATGTTTCTCAAAAGGTTTTGAAGATTATTTTCTCTTATATTGATTTTATAAATAATAATGTTTGGAGAAAAGACAGAAATCAAAAATCAATCTAAAGAAAATAATTTGAGAATATTAGTAATATCTCAATACTTTTATCCCGAAAATTTTCGAATTAATGACTTATGTTACGGGTTGTTAGAAAAAGGATGTAAAGTCACAGTATTTACAGGAAAACCTAATTATCCAAAAGGAAAATTTTTCAAAGGATATGGTTATTTATCTAAAGGAGCTGAAGTCATAAATAATATTTCAGTTATAAGATCAAACCTTATACCTAGAGGTAAGGGAGGAGGTTTATCTCTGTTTATAAACTATATTTCATTTGTAATTTTTGGAATATTTAAATTATTTTTTTTGAAAGGTAAATATGATAAAATTTTCATATATGCTCCTTCCCCTATTACTGTTGGATTCTTAGGAATTTTAGCTTCAAAAATTTTTAAAGCTAAAAGTTATTTATGGGTTCATGATTTATGGCCAGAATCAGTTAAAGCTGCAGGAGGAATAAATAATAAGATTATTTTAAACTTGATAAATGAAATGACAAAGTTTATTTATAAACTTTCTGATAAAATATTAATTCAATCTCCAAAATTCTCTGACTATTTGATTAATCAAGGGGTAGATAAAAAAAAAATTATTTACTACCCTTATTATGCTGAATCTTTTTATAAAGAAACAATTACATCTGATGAAGTTAAAAAAAGCTTTTCTTCAGATTATCTAAATATTTTATTTGCTGGCAATATTGGAGTAGCTCAAAGTTTTGACACAATAATTGATGCTGTTAATTTGATTAATAAAGAAATTAAAATTAAAATTACAGTTCTTGGAGATGGAAGAGATAAACTAAGGATAATTAATAAAATAAAAAAACTTAATCTTAATGAAAATTTTACTTTCCTAGGCTCATTTCCACCTGAAAAAATGCCAGACTTTTTTTCTGTAGCTGATGCTCTTCTTGTAACATTAAAAAAATCAGATATTTTTTCAATGACAATACCTGGTAAAGTTCAATCATATTTAGCCTGTGGCAAACCAATTATAGGGTCTTTAGATGGAATAGGTTCTGAAATAATAAACAGTGCTTCTTGTGGGTTTTCTACTAATGCTGAATCATCAAAAGGTTTAGCAGAATCATTTTTAAAGTTTAATGAGTTAAGTAATAATAGTAAAAAAAATCTTGGGCTTAATTCAAGAAATTATTATGAAAAGGAATTTGAAAGAGAAAAGTTATTATCAAAATTAATTGATATTTTTGAGAAATGAGAAAAGTTCTAGTAACCGGTGGAGTGGGATTTATTGCTACAAATCTTATAAAATCCCTTTTAAAAAAAGACATTAAAGTTGTATCTCTTGATAATTACTCGACAGGTTATAAGTTAAATGAAATGAAAGGTGTTAAATATTACAATTTAGATATTGAAGAAATAGATAAAATTAATGAACAAGACTTTGATACCTGTTTTCATTTAGCAGCTCAATCTAGGGTTCAGCCATCTTTTGAAAATCCTAAGGAATCAGTTAGAGTAAATGTTAATGGTACATTAATGTTATTGGAATGGGCAAAAAAAAGAAATGTAAAGGTGATTTATGCAGGCTCATCTTCTAAACACCATGAACCATCAGACTCTCCATATGCCATGTCTAAATTCTTAGGTGAAGAGATTTGTAAACTCTATAAATTTTCATTTAATGTTAATGTTGAAATAGCTAGATTTTATAATGTTTACGGACCATTAGAACCTTTAGATGAAAAGTTTGGAAATGTTATAGGTATATGGCAGGTAAAAGCAAATAAAAAAAAACGGTTACCAATTGTTGGTGATGGAAATCAAAAAAGAGATTTCACACATGTTGTGGATATTGTTGATGGGCTTTTAAGAATAGCAAATACAGAAATCAAACATCAAGATGCCTGGGAAATTGGAACAGGTGTTAACTACACTATAAATAATCTATTCCAAATGTTTAAAGAACAGTTTAATGTAGATCATATATATATCCCAGATCAACGCGGGAACTATAGAGAAACTTTAAGGGTTAATGACGACTTAATTAATATGTTAAACTGGAAGCCAAAAGACAGATTAAAGGATTACATAAAAAATTTAAATTCTAATTCATGAAAAATGTTTTAATAACAGGTGGGGCAGGTTTTATTTCTCATCATTTAATTTATTATTTAATAAAACACACCAATTGGACTATAGTGTCTTTAGACAGACTTGACTATAGTGGAAACCTTAATCGTTTGGATAGTATTCTTTCTGAATTTTCTCTAAAAGAAAAATCAAGGGTTAAAGTTGTATTCCATGATTTAAAGTCTGAAATAAATCCATGGATAAAAAAAGAAATTGGCGAAATAGACATTATACTTCATTTAGCAGCAGGATCTCATGTAGATAGAAGTATTGATTATCCTATGGAATTTGTTCTTGACAATGTTGTTGGGACTGCTAATATTCTTGATTATGCAAGGTTTGTAAATGACAACAAAGGCTTGGAAAGATTTATTTATTTCAGTACTGATGAAGTTTTCGGACCAGCACCTAAAGGGGTTGATTATAAAGAAAACGACAGATATAATTCAACAAATCCGTATAGCGCAACAAAAGCTGGTGGAGAAGAACTAGCTGTGGCTTATAATAACACATATAACTTACCGGTGTACATTACTCATACAATGAATGTGTTTGGAGAAAGACAACACCCTGAAAAATTTATTCCAATGTGTATAAAAAAAATTAGAGATGGAGAAACAATTACTGTTCATTCTGATAAAACAAAAACAATTCCAGGAACGCGTCATTATATTCATGCAGAAGATGTAGCTGAAGCAATTTACTTTTTACTTAAAAAAAATATAAAATCTGAAATAGACTTTGGAGGTGCTAAGTGCCCCAAGTTTAATATTGTTGGTGCAGAAGAAATTAATAATCTAGAACTTGCACAAATTATAGCAAATACTCAAGGTAAAGACTTGAATTATGAGATGGTAGATTTTCATTCTTCAAGGCCTGGCCATGATTTAAGATATTCTCTTTCTGGTGAAAAAATGAAAAAATTAGGCTGGATACCATCTATAAAATTAACAAAAAGGATTCAACAGGTAGTGGAATGGTCATTGAAGAATGAAAACTGGATTGAACTATAAACCCTAATAAATATTGTATATTTTAATAAAAAGTTTAATTTTGCAGTTCAAAAATTAACAATGTACGCAGTAGTTGAAATCCAAGGTAGTCAGTTTAAGGTTGAAAAAGACCAAAAACTTTTTGTAAATAGAATTGACGCAAAAGAAGGCTCAAAAGTTTCCTTTGATAATGTCCTACTTACAGATGATGGAAATAAAGTAGAGATAGGCAAACCAAACATATCTGGTATGTCAGTCGAAGCTAAAATTATTGCTCATAAAAAAGATGATAAAGTAATTGTTTTTAAGAAAAAAAGAAGAAAAGGTTATAAAGTCAAGAATGGTCATAGAC
>TARA_B110000438_G_scaffold130648_1_pt1 | contig 47243 bp, 43 predicted proteins | sample TARA_B110000438 | Tara Oceans TARA_B110000438 (sample SAMEA4398413) | marine metagenome | biome: Polar Biome; feature: [MES] marine water layer (ENVO:01000295) within the mesopelagic zone...; material: water (ENVO:00002006), including particulate matter (ENVO:01000060) such... | reverse complement strand
AACATTTCTGCACGAGCCACAATTGGTAGTAGCAGTTTTCGAGCTTCTATAATTTCACAATTATCATCATCTATTGCGCTTGAGACAATTACAGCATCGGTACTATGAACATTTTTTTTATGGTGACCAATAAATATTTTAGCGCCCAATGATTCAAGTCTTGTAACTTGTTCGCTTTTACTTAAATCTGAACCTTGAATTTGATAGCCAAGCCCAAGCATTACCTCTGCAATGCCTGACATACCTGACCCTCCAATGCCAACGAAATGAACTCGCTTAAGTCGTCGCATTTTTTTAATCATAACTGCTCACATAGTTAAGACAAGATTTAACTATTTCATTAGTAGCATTAGGCTTAGACATTGAAGCCGCCAAACAAGCCCTTTGCTGGAGCTTGCTTCTATCCTCAATCCAGTTACGTAAAAGCAGAGTAAGCTTTCCATTTTTTAGTTCTTTTTCATGAATAATTTCTGCAGCACCAATTTTTTTCATCACATTAGCATTTGCAGTTTGATGGTCATCTATAGCCAGTGAAAATGGTATTAAAATTGCTGGTAATCCTACCGTCATTAATTCTGTAACTGTCATTGCTCCAGACCTACAAATCACTATATCAGCCCAGTTATATGCATCCGCCATATCATCAATAAATTCCACTAAATATAAACCAACGGGAACGTCTTCATAGCCTTTTTGCGCCTCACTTAAAGTTTTTTCGCCAGCCTGATGTAATACTTCAAGTTTTGCTGATGAAGCTAAATCTTTAAACACTTTTGGAAGAGAGTTATTTAAAATCAATGAGCCCTGACTTCCCCCAATAACTAATATCTTTATTGGACCTTTACGATCTTTTAATCTGATATTTGGAGGATCAAGTAATGTAATATCCTGTCTAACTGGATTACCTATTGTTTGAGCTTTAATATTTTCAGGAAAACTTCCCGGAAATGCCTCGATTACTAGTGATGCTATTCTAGCTAGAATTTTATTAGTGCCTCCAGCGATTGCATTTTGTTCATGAATAATGACTGGATAACGTAATAAAAAAGCTGCTAATGCTCCTGGACCACTAACATAACCTCCCATTCCAAGTATTACATCAGGTCGATGACGCAATAGAATGACAAATGAATGTGCAAATGCCATTAATAACTTAAATAACGAATAAAAAAATGCTTTAAGAGTCTTTCCACGAAGACCGCCGACATTTATATATTCAATCTTAAAGCCCGCTTCAGAAACTACTTTTGATTCGATTCCAAGTTTAGTCCCCAACCAAATCACCGAGCAATTGCGATTCCTTAAAGCTTTTGCAATTGCAAGCCCAGGAAAAACATGGCCACCCGTTCCTCCAGCCATTATCATAATTTTAGGTTGCTTCATTGGCCTTTTCTTTTTAATTTAGATTTTGAATGAGAAACATATCCTGAATTTAGCTCATGATAAATCCTCAATAAAATACCCAATGTTATCATTGTCATTATTATACTACTCCTGCCGTAACTTATCAGCGGAAGCGTTAAGCCCTTTGTAGGCAATAATCCCATATTTACACCAAGATTAATTGCGACTTGAAAAGCAAGCCAAGAACCAACACCAATACAAAAGTATGCCTCAAAAAAATGATCAGCTTTAGCTGATTTGATAGCAAGTCGAAATATCCTCCAAATTAAAATTACAAACAACGAAATTAAACCAATGGATCCAATTAAACCGAACTCTTCTGAAAAAACAGCAAAGATAAAATCTGTATGTGCTTCTGGTAAATAAAATAGCTTCTGAACGCTATTCCCCAATCCTACTCCCAACCATTCCCCTCGACCAATAGCAATAAGAGACTGTGCTAATTGATAGCCAGCATTAAAGACAATATTCTCATCCCATGGATCTAAGAATCCAGAAAAACGTCTCATGCGAGAAGGAAACTGCATGAGTAATAAGGCAAGAATAGCAGTTGTTGAAAGGAGAAATATCAGAAAGTCTCTGATTCTCGCACCCGCAACTAATAACATTGATAATACAGTCACTAATAAAACAGCCGTGGCACCAAAATCTGTCTCTAATAATATTAATATCGATGCTATACCTAGAACTAACATTGGTCGAAGAAAACCGACAAAACCTTCTCTTAACTGCCTATTTCTTCTGACCAAATAACCTGCAATATAAACCATAATACAGAGGCGAGCTGGATCAGAAACTTGTACATTTATGATGCCTAATTTTAACCATCTTGTTGAACCATTTGCGGTATGACCAAATCCAGGTATTAAAACAATAACTAATAAAAATATTCCAAATACCAGTAATAAAGGTCCCATTTTTTTCCAATAATCAATAGGTAGTATTAAGCAAAATAGTGCACCAATAAATCCCAAAAAAACTGCAAATATTTGCCTATTTAAATAGTAAAATGGTGTGCCAAAACTATTCTCAGATATGGCCGAAGAAGCTGAAGATAATGTTATTAATCCGATCATTAATAACATTAAAATGACAAGGAGCAATACTGGGTCAATTTTATAATTTTGAATTAAATCTTTTTGCAAAAAACTCAATTTAATCCCCTAACAATTCGACAAAATTCTTCGCCACGGTGAATATAACTATCAAATTGATCAAAACTTGCACAAGCAGGGGAAAGAAGAACTTTATCGCCGTCAAGACCATGCTCTGATGCATAATGAACTGCTTCTTCTAGAGTTCCTAGACAAATTGAAGAGACATGGTCTTTAAACTCCGCTTCGATTAACTTCGAATCTTCACCAAATATGATTATTTGTTTTATTTTTTTATGAACTGAATTTGCAAAAAACTTAAAGTCTCCTCCTTTGCCTTGGCCACCTGCTAGTAAAATTATTGGTCCTTCTAAAGAATTAATAGATGCTATAGCAGCACCAACATTCGTTCCTTTTGAATCATTAATAAATTCAATAGATTTATAATTTTCAACAAACTCCATGCGATGCGGTAACCCTTTAAATTCTTTTATTGCAGCTATCATATTACTATCATCAAGACCAATTAATTCACCAACAGCCAAAGCTGCTAATATATTCTCAATATTATGCGAACCGATAATTCTAACTTCTTGACTTGATAATAATTTTTTTTGGCCTTTTGATAAAAATTTATCAGCATCATCAGTTAGAATACCAAAATGGCTTTCGTCAGCTTCACTTAAGCCAAAACTAATGCTTGGATTATTATTGAGATATTCAAAAGATCCTTTTAAGTTGCGATTATATACCGAAGATAATGCTTCTTTATATATTCTATATTTTGCTTGATGATAGTTCTTTTCACTATCATGCCAATCGAGATGATCATTAGAAATATTGAGTAGAGCAGCCACTTTAGCCGGTAATTTTTGACATCTATGCAAATGGAAACTTGAGAGCTCCAGAAGATATAAATCCGCATCATCATTCAATAAATCTAATGCAGGTCTTCCAAGATTTGCTCCTGCTGAAACTTTAATATTGGATTTTTTGCACATCAAAGACAAAAGCTCTGTCACTGTACTTTTCCCATTTGAGCCTGTAATTACTACAAAATCTTTCGTTACATTCTCAACAAAAAGATCAATATCAGAAATAATTTCGATACCTAATTTAAGTGCTTTTTGAATCAAAGATTCTTTATCACTTAATCCTGGCGAAACAACTAAACGATCAATATCTTCAAATAATTGGTCATTAAAATTGCCTAAAATTACATCTGAATTTGAAATAAATTTCTTGAATAAAGGTAAATTTGGAGGATTTAATCGTGTGTCATAGTAAACAGCCTGGATATTCATTTTTTTCAAATGTCGGGCTACAGATAAACCTGTGTCACCCATACCAAATACTAAATATTTAATCATATTGACAAAGTATAAGTGAAATAATTATTCATTCCTTTATCTGATCTTCAAGCTTGCTAGACCAATTAAAACTAAAATTACTGTAATTATCCAAAAACGTACTATTATTTTTGGCTCTTCCCATCCTTTTAATTCATAGTGGTGATGCAAAGGTGCCATTCTAAATATTCGTTTACCTGTCAACTTAAATGAAGCTACTTGGATAATAACCGATAATGTTTCAACAACGAACACACCTCCCATAATTGCTAGAATTATCTCTTGCCTTACAATGACGGCAATCACCCCAAGTGCTGCACCAAGTGATAAGGACCCAATATCCCCCATAAATACCTGAGCAGGATATGTATTAAACCAAAGAAAACCGAGACCAGCACCCGATAAAGCCGCACAAAAGACAAAGATTTCACCAGCTCCCTCAATATAAGGTATATCTAGATATGATGAAAAATTTATATTTCCAGCAACATAAGCAAATAACCCCAGTGCTCCTCCCACAAGCACAGTTGGCATAATCGCTAACCCATCAAGACCATCTGTTAAGTTAACGGCATTGCTAAAACCAATAATAAAAAAGAAGCTAACGAATATTTGAATAATTCCTAAAGGTATCATTACATCTTTAACATAGGGAATTAATAATGATGTCGCGTTAATATCATTCGCTAGATAATACAACCAAATCGCTGCAATAATTGCCACAAAAGATTGCCAGAAAATTTTCGTCCATGCTGAAATTCCATCTGAGTTTTGTTTAATTATTTTTCTATAATCATCAATATAACCAATCAAACCAAATGAAATTGTTACAAATAGAATTACCCATATATACACATTACTAATATCAGACCATAATAATGTGCTGATTGAAACTGACAATAGAATCAGGGCGCCTCCCATAGTAGGTGTACCTGCTTTGATAAAATGGCTCTTTGGTCCATCATCTCTAACTGGTTGACTTAATTGACTTTTATTCAGTCTCTTAATCATTTTTGGCCCAATCAAAAATGAGATAATTAATGCAGTCAAAGCTCCAAAGACAGCTCTTATAGTTATATAGTTAAATACAGTGAAGCTAGCATCAAATTGACTTAAATAATTAGACAAATAAAGTAGCATTTCGATATTCCTTTTTGATGATCATAACTAAATTATCTCTTTTATAACTTTATCCATCCTCATAGATCTCGAGCCTTTTACAAGAATATTCATCTTAGGCGTATCTTCTATTAATTTATGTAAATGACACAATAGATCATCGATTGTCTTAAACCAATATCCGTTATCTCCAAATTCCTTAATGCTATATTTCATCATATCGCCAACTGCTAAAAGCTGGTCAATCTTTAACTCTTTAGCTTTTAAGCCAATTAATGAATGCATCTCAATAGCATCCTTGCCAAGCTCTTTCATATCTCCCATAACCAAACATTTATAATCTTTCATGGTGGCCAAAAGATCAATTGCAGCATTAGTACTAGTAGGATTAGCGTTGTAACTATCATCTATCACACAGTGGTTATTTATACCTTTTAAAAAATTCAATCTACCTGGCACAATTACTGGCGCCTCTAGACCTAGCTTAATATTTTTTATAGGCATACCTAAGCAATACATTACAGCCGCCGCGGCACAAGCATTCATTATATTATGTTTACCTAAAACAGGTAATTCAATGTTAGTCGAAGACTCAGGTAAAACCAACGTAAAAGATGAGATACGATCCACCAAGTTCACTTCTATATCTTTGGCAAAAACAGAAGCATTAGGATTAAAGCCAAAGCTTACAACAGTAGATTTTTTCGCCATATCACACCATAAATCATAATATTTATCATCATAATTTAAACATGCATATTTTGGTGGTAATTTACCTTGAAGAATTTCACCCTTAGCTTTTGCAACGCCATTTATATCCCTAAAACCCAGAAGATGAGCTGGACCAGCATTATTAATCAACACAATAAAAGGATCGGTTAAATTAACCAAATAATCTATTTCCCTAGGGTGATTTGCTCCCATTTCAAGGATGCCATATTCATGACTTTCATCTAATCTTAATAACATAATAGGTAGACCAATATGATTATTAAAATTTCCATCTGTACTCAATATTTTTGCTGAAATAGAAAGACAATTATTTAATATTTCTTTTACAGAAGTTTTTCCATTACTTCCGGTAATAGCTGTAATTTTTGCTGTCATCCTTTGCCGCCATGCGTTAGCTAATTTACCAAGAGCAATTTGTGTATTTTCAACTAAAATAGTTTCATTAGATTGAAAGTTTTTATCATCAATCACGCAAGCTGCAGCATTTTTCATAAGAGCTTGTTCACTAAACTTATTACCATTGAAGGTTGGACCCCTTATGGCAAAAAATAATTCATCTGGATTTATATTTCTAGAATCAGTATTGATGCCATGAAAATCTCTATCACTACCATAAAATTCACCGTCCATATGATTAGCGGCTTCACTTAATGATAATTTAATCATTTACTCATCTCTTTGAGTCGCAATTTCAAAGCTTTCTGTGATACCAAATTATCTGAAAAATTAATTTTCTTGTTTTCAACTACTTGATAATCTTCGTGCCCCTTACCTGCTATAAGAATAACATCCTGATTACTAGCAGATTTAATCGCGAAATTAATCGCTTCTGATCTATTAATTAATGTATGTGCAGCATCATTTGATCCCAACAAAATTTCAGAAATAATATTTTCTGGGGATTCATTACGAGGATTATCACTTGTTATAACAACATAATCAGCATAATCCCGTGCGATAAGCCCCATTAATTTTCTTTTCCCCTTATCGCGATCTCCACCACACCCAAAAACACACCAAATTTTTCTTTTACAATGCAGTCTTAAAGCAAGTAAAGCTGCTTGTAAGGCCTCTGGTGTATGTGCAAAATCTACAAACACACTTGGTAGGTTTTGATTTATTGATTCATCTATTAACTCCATCCGACCTTGGGGTGGTGGAATCTCTTCCATAGCTAATAATATTTTCTCAAAATCAAATTCATAAGCTGAAATTAAAGCGATCACTTCTGCTGCATTTTCAATATTAAATTCACCCATTAAAGGAAGAAAAAAATCTTTTTCGCCCCATGTGCTTTTTATACAAACTGTATGTCCAAATTCGCTTACTTTAGAGCTCAAAATAGATAAATAGGCTTCACCATGATTTAATGATGCTTGTCCTTTTATTACAGTTATAGCTTTATTATTTATTTTTTTAAATAATGTTCTGCCAAATTTATCATGACAATTTATAATTTTTATTTTTGAATCTATGTCTAAAAAAAGCTTAGCCTTAATTTTACTATATGCTTCAAAATTACCATGATAATCCAAATGATCTCGAGACAGATTCGTAAATATTGTTGCACCAAAAGATATGCCTGAAATCCTATCTTGCTCAATGGCATGAGAAGATACTTCCATAGCAACATACTTAATTCCCATTTCTTTGAATATAGATAATTGTTTATGCAGCTCAAAACAAGAAGGTGTTGTTAATCTGCCTTTCTCAAGATTCTTTAAACCAACACCAAGCGTTCCGATATATCCACATTTATTTCCTAGCAAAGAAAGGCACTGCTGAATTAGCCATGCCACGGTCGTTTTTCCATTAGTTCCAGTAATTCCTATGACTTCAAGATCACTTGATGGAAAGTCATACCATCGATTAGCAATTTCACCCATATATTCTCTTAGATTTTCCACACCTATTAATGGAATAGTGCAACTTTTTAATTGAGAAAGATCATATGGTTTTTCATAAATTACGGCTATCGCATCATTTTTAATAACTGATTCTAAAAAATTTAACCCATGATAAGTTTCGCCCTGGCAAGCAAAAAAAATATCACCTTTTTTTATGTTTCGACTGTCATCACTAATTTCTGTTACAGGAATGGGAGGTGCAATGGCTATACCAGACAATAATTCACTTAGGTTTATTTTTACTTTCGGTAACATTTTATTGAGACATTATTCAAGATTTAAATCGGCAATTAAGGGCGTCTCTGGAGAAGTGATATAGTTTGGCGGGATCGCCATGAGCCGCAATGACTCAGATATCACTTTTGAAAAAATGGGTGCTGCGACATCACCACCATAATAAAATTCTCCTGATGGTTCATCAATAAAAACCACGACGACCAACTCTGGATCATCTAATGGAGCAATGCCAACAAAAAAAGACCTATATCTATCTTCAGTATAACCGCCAGATCCAGAAGTTTTCCATACTGTTCCTGATTTTCCACCTACACGATAACCCTCAACTGTTGCTTTTATTGCAGTACCATCTGGGCCAACTACCTTCTCTAGCATTTCCCGAATCAAGGTTGCTGTTGATGAGCTTAAAACTCGTTTTCCTTCACCCAATTGATTAGCTAATAAACTAATTGGCTTATAAAGCCCATCATTAGCCAATATGGCATAAGCTTGAGCTAATTGAAGAGGTGTTACACTTATTCCATAACCATATGACATCGTTGCTTTGCCTATGTCACCCCATTGTGTGTGATGATGGAGCTCACCTCTCGCCTCTCCAGGAAAACCGCCCGAAGTAAGAGTCCCAAAACCAAAGTTACTCATCATTTCCCACAGTTTATCCGAATCTAATGTCAGCGATAATCTGCTCATCCCTGCATTTGATGATTTACTTAAAATCGTACCTAAATCTATGGCTCCTTTCTCAGTTCGATCTTTTATAATTTTCTTACCTATCTTAACCGGTGAGGTATCAATCAAACTTGAAATGCCATATTGGCCAGACTCAATGGCATTAGCAATGATAAATGGTTTAATGCTCGAACCGGGCTCGTACATATCAATAATAGCTCGATTCCTTACTAAGGAATGATTTAATGGGCGCTCATTATTATCAAAAGAAGGTTGATTGGCCATTGCAAGTACTTCACTGGTCAAGGCGTTAAGTACAATTATTGTGCCATATTGAGCTTGATGCTCAATTATAGATTCTTTAAGAAGTTTATTAGCAATATATTGCAATCTTAAATCTATACTTAGTTTTAGGTCTTTACCTGGCTTAGCTGTTTTGATTATACTAATATTCTCTATTGATCTACCTTTTTCATCTTTTAATACTTTTTTCTGACCTGAAACACCTCTTAACCAACTCTCATATTGAAGCTCAATCCCTTCAATTCCTTTTTCATCCGTATCTGTATAACCAAGTAATTGTGAAACAATCTCTCCAGCTGGATAAGCACGCTTATATTCTCTAGTAATAGTTAAATTTGCGATATTAAGTGCTTTAATTCTGTCAGATATTTTCGTACTAATATGTCTTCTTAAATACCAATAATTCTTTTCTTTATTTACTTCGATTTCTTTTTTTAGTTTGTCAATATTAGTATCTAAAATTTTTGATAAAGCATTGAGCTTCTCGAGGGAAAGAGAAAAATTTTTGTGGGTTATAGCAAGGCTATCCACAGGAGTACTTATTGCTAGTGGCTTATTATTTCTATCTGTAATCATGCCACGATAAGCCACTATAACTGGCTCTCGAATCTGCCTTGCATTTCCTTGGTTTATTAAAAAATCTTTACTTAAAACTTGCAAATAAGTCGCTCTCATGACCAACAAAAATGAAAGTAACACAAAAAAGCCAAGCACCCAGAAAGCTCTTACTATAAAACGTCTCGAAATTTCTTCTTTTGTCTCAGCGCCACGACTCATCTTTTTTCATATACTTTTATTTTTTTAATAGGAGGCCTTTGCAAATTAAGTTTATTTATTGCTTCTCTTTCTATTCTCATGGGTGTGGCCCAGACATTCTCTTCTCTTTTTAATTCACTCCATTGAATATTTAGCGTATCACGATTAGTATTCAGGACCTCAAGCTCAATAAATAACTCGCGAGACTGGTGTTTTATATAAATTATTGCAACTGCTGAAAAAATACATAAAACAATACACATTAATAACTGAAAATAAGATTTTTTTAGATCCATTTCATATTTCTTAAAGCCGTTTTACTACAAAACTTCACACGACATTCAATGATCAAGAAGTAATTAGCAAAGACTCAATTATTAATCTGCCTGGCGCCTTAAAAAAGCAGGTATATCGAGATATTCTTGCGTCGATTCCTCAGTCTGTATTCCATCACCAGCTGCTTTTTTTCTTTCGGTTGTTGGTTTCTCGTAATTATGATAATTAGGTTTTTGACCATTATCTGGACTTATCTCTTTTTGTATGACTCGTATTGGAGGACTTTGTGAGCTTTGTATGTCTTTTCCCAAACCAGTAGCTACCACTGTAACCCTAACTTCATCATTCATTGATGGGTCTAGTGCCGAGCCAATAATCACCGTTGCATCTGGTGCTGAGAATTCCTTGATCGTATCTCCAATTTCAGAGAATTCACCAATAGTTAAATTCAAATCAGAAGTAACATTTACCAAGATTCCATTTGCTCCCGAAAGATTTACATCTTCCAATAATGGACTAGAAATAGCCGCTTCTGCCGCTTCTCTAGCACGGCCTTCACCTGATGAAGTGCCTGTACCCATCATAGCCATACCCATTTCAGACATAACTGTTCTTACGTCAGCAAAATCAACATTCATAGTTCCTGGTGTTGTTATTAATTCAGCTATACCCTGAACTGCACCTTGAAGCACTTCATTTGCAGATTCGAAAGCATTAACTAATGTGCAATCACTACCTAGTACCGCAAGTAATTTTTCGTTTGGAATAGTTATTAAAGAATCGACATATTTACCCAGTTCGGCGATACCATTATCAGCTATGGACATTCTCTTAGTACCCTCCATCTCAAAAGGTCGGGTCACCACTGCTACCGTTAATATACCGAGTTCTTTAGCTACCTGAGCTACTACCGGAGCTGCTCCTGTTCCTGTTCCACCTCCCATTCCAGCGGTAATAAATAGCATATCTGCACCTTCAATTACCTCAACAATCCTATCTCGATCTTCCATAGCTGCTTGGCGACCAATATCTGGATCAGCACCAGCTCCAAGCCCTTTAGTAATATTGCAACCTATTTGCAAGGCTGTTTTTACTCTTGCTGTATTCAATGCCTGCGCATCTGTATTCGCACAAACAAAATCAACACCTTCAATACCAGCATTAACCATATGTGAAACAGCATTTCCACCGCCACCGCCAACACCAATTACTTTTATTATCGCACTCTGACTGTGTGCATCCATTAGTTCAAACATAATTGCGCCTCCTTTAAAATCTCGTTATCTAGTTTAAAATTAAATTCTCTCTGCTATTCTTAAAACTGCACTTCGACTTCTTACGTTTACTCCAATCTCAGCAATAGATGCCCTTACTGCTTTTCCTATAATTTTCAATTTTGGTTGAAATTCTTTTGGTACATCTGGTAAGCCCCTGTATTGCTTTGATTCCAATGATGAATTTTTAATAAATCTTTTTACTATCCGATCTTCGAGTGAGTGAAAGCTAATCACGCACAAACGACCACCGCTTTTTAATAAATCAATACTCGCAATCAGAGCGCTTTCAAGTTGTGATAGCTCATCATTTATATATATTCGAATTGCTTGAAATGTTTTAGTTGCCGGGTGTTTCTTAAAATGCATTTTTGGCAGCGCCTTAGTTATTAAATTCACTAGATCAAAGGTAGTTTTTAATGGTGCTAGATTCCTATTTTTAACGATATTTCTAGCTATTCTTGAAGAAAATTTTTCTTCGCCATATTTAAATAAGACTGCTCTTAATTTATCTTCACTGACATTAGATAACCATTCGGCTGCAGTTATACCCTTACTTGTATCCATACGCATATCTAGAGGACCATCTTTTTGAAAACTAAATCCTCTTGATGCCTGATCTAACTGAGGAGACGAAACTCCTAAATCAAAAAGTAAGCCATCAACCTTTCCAATTAGTGCCTTTCGCATCGCTATATTTTTTAATTCTGACATTTCATCCTTAATTAACTCAAAACGTAAATCACTTTTAATTTTAAGGTCAATTTCATCCATTGCTTGCATATCTCGATCAATCGCATATAAGTAGCCTTTGTTATCAAGCATGCTTAAAATCTCTTTACTATGACCCCCTCTTCCAAATGTTCCATCAATATATATTCCATTTATTTTTATATTTAATCCTGCAATAGCCTCATTGAGTAAAACTGGTATATGATCATTCTCATTTTTACCCTTCACTGAATTGATTAAAGAGACAGCGCTTCAAGCTCAGCAGATAAATTACCTTCATCATCATCACTCAGCCAAGAATCTCGTTTTTTATTCCAAATATCATCGTTCCATAATTCAAATTTATTACCTTGACCAATTAATATAGCTTGACGGTCAATTTCAGCAAACTCTCTTAACTCTCTGGAGAGAAGTATCCGGCCATTCCCATCCAATTCTAATTCTGTTGCATAACCCACCATTAATCTTTGAAGGCGTCTCGCTTGTTTGTCCAAACTTGGTAAACGAATTAATTTTCGTTCAATTTCCTCCCAATCAGGAAAAGGATACAAAAGTAAACAATAATCCCTATCAACAGTTACAACCAGTTGACCATTGCTGCGAGATTCCAGACGTTCTCGATAGCGAGTAGGAATAGCTAGGCGCCCCTTCGCATCAATCGTTACTTTTGTTGCTCCACGAAACATCATTTTTTATAAATTACTGGTTTTAGTGATAATTAAAACCATAATCTCCCACATTTTTCCACTAATCAACACTATATTCTTGAGATATGAGAGCGTCAACTTAATAAATAGAATAACTCTATTAAGTACAGTAACTTAGGTGTGTATTTGTATAAAAAATTACGATAGATTATTTATTTTTGAAACTATAAATCAATCACTTAAAGATCATAGCTAAACCATAATATCTAATTTATTATTATTCTATAAATTAATTAAGCCTCAAAATCAGTTAGTCTGAATTAAAATCAAATCTGCGCTAATTCAACTATAGTGGTTGAATGAATCGACCTAAGTAACTGATTTAATGAGTAATAGACTTCAAGAGTTAAAAAGGAGTAAATAAAAAAGTAAGAGCTGGCAATAAGCCGGGTTCTGTCGAGGGTAATCATTCATCTCGAATAGTTGTCACCAACTACCTCTAGCAACCTACCCAGAAGCCCGTTCGGAACCGACGGTATGACGTTAGTCATATACTTCTCTATTTGGTCTTGCTCCAGGTGGGGTTTTCCCTGCCATAAATGTTGCCATTTACGCGGTGCGCTCTTACCGCACCATTTCAACCTTACCAGTACAAAAGTACTTAGGCGGTATATTTTCTGTGGCACTGTCCATGGGCTTGCGCCCCCCAGGTATTACCTGGCACCTTGTCCGAAGGAGCCCGGACTTTCCTCTACTTACTCAAATAATGAGAAATAGCGATTACCGAGCCAACTCTTACAACAACTAGAATAAACCCAAATTACTAAAAAATATACAGTTATTGAGCTTATAAACTATTATTAAAGATCTTATCATCATGATAATCAAGCACTTCGTTTCTCCAAAAAAAGTACCATACAAATAATTTAAATTTATAAATTAATAAAATTAATGGCTCCTGCACAAAGCATAATGGATGCCCCCGCAATGGCATGGGAGTATTTTTCCATATAACGTATTTTCACATGCTTTAAACCACGCATGCTCAAAAAGACAGCAACCAGCATTGTAACCAATGTAACTAAGCCAAATACCACAGCAACCATAATCACTGTTATGGTATTACTTTGAGCCGCTGGATACATAAATAATGGAATTAAAGCTTCACAAGGCCCCAAAACAAAAATAATAAAAAGCGCCCAAGGCGTAAGATTATTTCGCCCCTTGTCTATATGAGGATGCATATGTTCTTTATCATGTGAGTGCTCATGAGAATGATAAATCTCACCATGATGGTGTGAGTGACTATGGGAACGAGAACGACCAATTTTTTTTAAGCCCCAAATAAAATAAATACTCCCAAAAACTAATAACAGCCAACCTGATAAGGTGCCTCGAATTTCCTCAATATGAACCAACTTCACTAGTTCCGCACCAAAGAAAATACCAATTGAGCCAATCAAAATAGAACTTAAGACATGACCAATACCACAAATGGAGGTAATTCTTAATGTTTTACCTAGAGTCCAATTTCTTGCCTTACTCAATGCTACAAAAACAAGATAATGGTCAGGCCCAATCAAAGTATGGATAAAGGCTACTGCTGCTGCAGTCGTCAATAGAATATAAATTTCATTTTCAAACATAAAATTATCTCAAGCTAAAGTCTTAGCCAGTTGATGAAGACGCTAATCGAGAGCCACGCCCTCAGTATTACCATACTAATATATTAAATTACATCTTAAGTACATGGATTCAAAGATTGAGAAACCTTTTAGTGGTTATAAATTTTTAGATCCAACAACAAAAGTTTCCTTAGAATCAAGTAACAGTCAATCTCTATCATAAACAATTACAATTTCACCTTTATTTTCATAGCTATAACGATTAACTGAACTTTATAATAATGACTTCTATCAAACTTCATAATAATACTTTTTTTATTACCCTGTATTTATTTTCATTTAGAGCTTTACCCCAAATATCATCTATAATAAAAAAATCACATTTTTAGATGAAGCAATCAGATATTGATGAAGTTGATTGTTAATCTTAAAGTCGTATCGAAATATAACTGAAAAAAAATAATATGCAACAATCACAAGTTATCGTAATTACACTAATTTTTTATCAAGTCTTACTTATTCTTATTGGTTTTTTTGCTTCGAAAAAAGTAAAAAATAACACTGATTTTTTGCTAGCAGGAAGGCAGTTGGGTCCTTGGGTTGCTGGGTTATCCTATGCAGCCAGTACTTCATCTGCATGGGTGCTGCTTGGATTTAGTGGTTTTGTTTATGTTTATGGTTATTCAGCATTATGGATGATGCCAGGTATATGGGCTGGTTATATAATAATGTGGTTAGTATTAGGCTCTAGAGTGAGAGCTGAATCTAGTTCAAAGAAATGGATTACTCCCACTGATTTTATTTGCGGTAATATTGAAGGCAGAGATAGGCGTAAAATAGCAAGTTTATCTGCTTTATTAATCGCATTTTGCTTCATATTTTATATAGCTGCTCAATTTGATGCAGCTGCTTCTGCATTCATCAGTAACTTCCATATGACTGCAGGTACAAGCTTAATTATTAGTGCATTGATAATATTATTATATTGTATTCTAGGTGGTTTTTGGGCTGCCAGCATAACTGATACCCTTCAAGCTTTTGTGATGATGATTGCAGCTCTTACTGTGTCCTTCATAACCGTCATTAAAGCAGGCGGTTTCAGTGAGATAATTATCAATCTTTCAGCGTTAGATAATAATCAAAGTAGCTGGATGGGTGGCCACTCAGGTTTTATCTTATTTGGCTTTTTGGCAGGTATGATTGGGATTGGTAGTGGTACATTTGGGCAACCTCATCTTTTATCTCGATTAATGGCAGTTAAGGGTAATCGTCAATTGAAATTTGGAGCTGCTATTGCTGTCATTTGGTCAATCATAATTTTTTGTGCGATGGCGTCATTAGGACTTGCAGCAAGAACTCTTATTCCAGAACTGCAAGCAGGAGAGCAGGTTTTTTATCTAATGGCGGAGCAACTTCTTCCTCCTGTGTTAGCTGGTATCGTTATTGCTTCAATTCTTTCAGCAGTAATGTCAACAGTTGATTCTCTGTTGCTTGCAGCATCTTCAGCTGTATCTCATGATCTAGGCTTATCAAAATACTTTAGTTTTAGTGACTTACTGGTATCACGCATAGTCATGAGTGTTATTGTCTTTGCAGCGGTCATACTCGCCTGGGTAATCCCAGACAGTATCTTTGATCGTGTTTTATTTGCTTGGAGCGCTCTAGGTGCAGCATTTGGAGCTATAGTAATAGCAAGAGTACTCGATCATGAACCAACATCAAAAGCAAGACTATGGAGTATAATTACGGGGTTCAGCTCGACAGTCTTATTTTACAGTTATGGAAATATTGCTCCTGACACCACAACTAATAATATTTCATATTGGCTTTCGATTCTAGGCAATCTTCCTGGTGATCCTTTTGAAAGATTAGTGCCATTTATATTGGCTTGTCTCATTATTTATTTGCATCATCTAAAAGATAGATCAGTTAAAATGCTAATTCAATAAACTTTTACTGCTTTTTTAATTCAAGCATCATTTTGTATATTATATTGCGTTTTATTTTAGTGACCTTCGTCACAATTTCGACTGCTTGACTGCTTAAGTTATTATTTATTAATTCATTCATTAATTCTCTAGCTAATACTAGAGAATTATCATTATTGTCTTTACATCCCTCTATAACTAAAACAAATTCACCTTTCTTAGGAATCTCGCCCCCTAAAATCATTTTTAAAAGTTCGCTAAGATTTGCTCTGATACATTGTTCGTATATTTTAGTCATCTCACGTGCTAAGAAAGCCATTCTATCCCCACCAAAAATCAACAACATATCATCTATCGACTGATTTATTTTATGGACAGAAATTAAAAAAATTAATGTTCTTTTTTCTTTTGCTAATTCATTTAGTTTTGATTTTCTTGACTCACTTTTTGCAGGTAGATAACCTTCGAAACAAAATCGATCACTAGGTAATCCTGAAGCTGACAAGGCAGTAATAATAGAGCACGGACCAGGCAATGGCACGACTATTATATTTTCTTTGTGTGCTTGAGATATCAATCGATAGCCAGGGTCATTTATTGTAGGAGTACCTGCGTCACTGACCAAAGCAACTGAACTGCCATTTTGGATAACCTTTATTAATTTCTTTGCCGCCTCTTCTTCATTATGCTCATGAAGAGAAATCATTTTTGCTTTAATATTGAAATGGGATAATAAATGCCGAGTTTTCCGAGTATCCTCGGCGGCTATCAAATCAACATCTTTAAAAGTTTTTAAGCTGCGTTTTGATGTATCATCGAGGTTACCAATGGGAGTCGCGACAATAAATAATTTTCCAATTTCCATCTTACTAGTCATAATCATTTAACGATTTGTTGATAATATTAATAATTAATATAAGAATATCCTAAATTAATCATAAATTAATCTATTAAAAGTTTAACCTTGAAAAATATATTCATAAAAATATTACTCATAACTGGATTAATCAGTATATTTTTATCTGGATGTACTCCAACAGGAACTCAAAACCAACAATCATCAGAAATTTCATCTCTATCAAAACCGATAATGAGAGATCAGGAACTGTTAGCGCCAAATTATTATTTAGAAAATTTTCCTGAACAAGTGGCATTATTACTCCCTTTAAGTGGTGATTATAAAAGAGAAGGAGAATCAATCCAGAATGGATTTCTTGGGGCTCACTATTCTTTGGGAAAAAACACACCCAAAATAAATAAAATAAGAATATACGATACTCAAAAATTTCAAAACAGTGAAAGCGCATACAATAAGGCAATCGAAGATGGTGCTGATTTTGTAGTTGGTCCTTTGCTGCAAGATTCGGTAAATAATTTAGCAAAAAAAATTGCCTTTAAAATACCAGTACTAACTTTAAATTATTTAAAAGATAACCAGTCATTAGTTGGTATGTATCAATTTTCACTATCATCAGTTGATGAAGCGATCTCCACCTCAAATAAGGTCATTATTGATCAAAATAAATATGGTGTAATTATTGCACCCAATAATGAGTGGGGCCATCAACTTAATGAGATTTATACCTCTACGCTAGAATCAATGGGCGGAGTAATTTTAGACAGTCAATTCTACAGTCCAAATGAGAAAGATTTCACCTCTGAATTAAAAGACTTACTTGGTATTTCACTAAGTGAAAAGAGGTATAATCGACTGTCTGCTAATTTAAATCAAAACCTTTCCTTTAGCCCAAGGCGAAGACAAGATATTGATTTTATATTTTTAGTAGCTCCCGAAACTACAAAAGCTAAACTACTAAAGTCACAACTAAATTATCATCTTTCAGGAGATAAAATCTTACCCATATATTCAACTTCAACAATATACTCGTATAGCGCTAACCTAAATGATCTTAATGATGTTATTTTTACAGATGCGCCTTGGGTTATAGATCAACAAATATGGCTTAAGAACCTCCCATCGATACTTCGCCAATATTGGCCTGGTGACGCCATTCAGAGTCGCCAAAATGCTATGGGCTATGATGCTTATTTTCTAGCTGCTGCAATAAATTCACAAAAAAATAATTCCATGCAAGAGCTTAACGGGGCTACTGGCCAATTATACATGGAAAAGAATGGCAAGATCAGAAGAAGATTAGCTTGGGCACAATTAATAAATGGTAACCCTAAAGTTCAGAAAAAAGAAAGAGACGAGCAGTAAATCACTCTACTAATTTTAAGTGAGATGACTTTTTTGTAATGTTATCTTTTTTTATTTCTTTGTCACTATCACTTGAGAATACCATTCCTTCTCCAGTTTCTTTAGCATACACACTTAGAATAGCTGAGGATGGGACAAATATTCTTGTTGAATTCCCATTAAATCTTCCTTCAAATGAAATAGATTTCAAATTAATATTTAAATTACTCGAAGCAGCATAGCTTATATTTAAAACAATCTGGCTATTCTGAATAAAGTTTTCAGGAACGATGACATCCTTTACTGAAGTATCTACTAAGATATATGGGGTAAAATTATTATCATTAATCCATTCAATCATGGCTTTAATCAGATAAGGTTGCTTTGATATAGCTGACGATTTCATGGGCTTGTTAATTCAAGATAACTAGATTTTTTCTAAAGTCGTATCTCTTGTTCTAATTCACTTAGACTCTCGCGAAATGAAGGTCTATCAAAAACTCTATCCATATACTTATCAATTGCTGGCACATTCGAACCCAGATCAATACCATATTCAGGTAATCTCCATAATATGGGCGCAATAGTACAATCAACTAGTGAGAAGTCATCACTGATAAAATATGGTTTAATTGAAAATAAGTCGATAGCAGCCAAAATACTTTCACGTAGCATTTTCTTTGGTTTTGTGGCTAGTTTTCCTTCACCATTAACAGCAAATTTATCAGCCAACGAATACCAGTCTTGCTCTATTCTATATAGTGCCATCCTAAATTGTGCTCGAGTAACTGGATCTACAGGCATCAATGGAGGATGAGGGAAACGCTCATCAAGATATTCAATAATTACGCGTGAGTCATAGAGAACAAGATCTCTATCAATTAATGTTGGTAATGTATGGTATGGATTCACATCCATGAGATCCTCAGGTAGATCTGGTCCAACCACACTGGTGATATCTATATTAATATTCTTCTCTGCTAACACAATTCTAGTACGATGACTATGAATACAAGTTGGCCTTGAAAATAAATTCATTACCGATCTTCTATTTGCTATGACTGACATTAATAATCCTTTTTTTATAAAAAGATAGATTCTCTTGAAAAGATTTCTTTCAAGAAATTACTTTACGTCCTTCCAAACTTCTTTCTTTAAAAGATAAGCTAGCATTAGAAAAAATGCCAAAAACATTAACACTTTAACACCCAATGCACGCCTAGCATTTCTTATTGGCTCACTTATGTACTCTAAAAAATTAACAGTATCTCTAAGAAAGTCATCAAATTCTTCCTCAGACATTTTCCCAGAACTGCTAAGCTCAAGATGCTCTGATCCTGGTTCTCCAACTATAATTTGATGACCTTGAAGCTCCCAGAGGACATTTGGCATACTTGTTCCTGCCAGAATAGTATTATCAACACCAGTTGGGCTTGATTGGTCAATATAAAAACTTTTCAAAAAACTATAAATATAATCTGTACTCTTTGCTCTTGCCATCAAGGACAAGTCAGGAGGGGCCTGACCGAACCAACTAGCTGCATCAATAGATGACATTGAAGCATTAATCGTATCGAATGATTGCTGAGCATTAAACATTAAGTTTTCTTTCAATTGCTGATCACTTAGACCAAGATCTGCAGCGATAACATTATAACGAACATATTCAGCTGAGTGACAGCCAGAACAATAGTTCATGAAATTACGTGCGCCACTTTGAAGTGATTCTATATCCTGAGGGTCATTGTTAGCATCCTCAAAAGATTTGCCAGTAGCAGCATAAATATTTGCTGAAAATAAAATTAATGCGCTTGATAGAAGAAGTCTTCTCTTAAAACGATCCATAGCTATGTCACTCTGTCCGGTACAGGCTTTGTTTTATCAATCTTGGTGTAATAAGGCATGAGTATAAAAAATCCAAAATATAATAGACCAAATATTCTTGCTAGCAAGACATAAATGCCTTCTGCCGGAAGAACACCAAGCACGCCAAGTGAAATAAAACTAATGACAAACAATGTTAGTGCTGTCTTATATATCCACCCTCGATAACGAATAGATTTTACTTTTGCGCGATCAAGCCATGGTAAGAATAGTGGCAACATAACAGCGGCACCCATCAGGATAGCACCACCCAATTTACTAGGAACTGCCCTTAACAATGCATAGAAAGGAGTAAAGTACCAAACAGGAGCAATATGCTCAGGTGTTGCTGTAGGGTTTGCTTTTTCAAAATTTGCGTATTCTAAAAAGTAACCACCCATGTCTGGAGCAAAAAATACAACTACAGAAAAAATCATTAAAAATATAATTATAGCCACTAGGTCTTTACTTGTATGATAAGGGTGGAAGGCCACTCCATCTATGGGCACACCATCTTCATTTTTATATTTTTTGATATCAATGCCATCAGGATTATTTGAGCCCACTTCATGCAATGCAACAATATGGACGAAAATTAGACCGACCAGAGCTAAGGGTAATGCAATAACATGTAATGCAAAAAACCGATTAAGGGTGATATCAGAGATAGAGTAATCCCCACGAATAATTTCGACTAAAGCTTCACCTATCATGGGGATTGCTCCAAATATCGAAATGATGACTTGAGCACCCCAATATGACATCTGACCCCAAGGTAAAAGATATCCGGCAAATGCTTCCGCCATGAGTACAATAAAGATTAACATCCCAATAATCCAAATTAATTCTCTTGGTTTTTTATAAGATCCATAGAGCATTGCTCTGAACATATGCATATATACCACGATGAAAAAGAAGGAGGCGCCGGTTGAGTGCATATAACGGATTAACCAACCCCATTCAACATCGCGCATAATGTATTCAACTGACGAAAAAGCATCCACTGCAGAAGGCTTATAATTCATAGTCAGAAAAATACCTGTGAATAGCTGAATAACTAAAACAACCATTGCTAAAACTCCAAATACATACCAAAAATTGAAATTTTTAGAAGCATAGTATTCGGTGATGTGATATTTCATAGTCTCCGTATAAGGGAAACGCTCATCAATCCAATTTAATAATTTACTAGAAGACTCTGATTGTTTTTTTTCATTACTGGCCATTATGCAGATCCTGAATCTATACCAATGGTAATTACATTGGTTTGGCTAAAAGTATAAGGAGGAACTTTTAAGTTAGTTGGAGCTGGGACACCTTTATACACTCTCCCAGATAAATCGAATTTTGAGCCATGACATGGGCAATAGAAGCCACCAAACCAGTCTGATGAGGGCGTAACTTCAAACTGAGGTAAAGGAGCGCAACCTAAATGAGTGCATGAGCCTTCCACAACAAGATATTCTGGATTGAGAGAACGATGCTCATTTGTTGCATAACTAGGTTGCAATTCTGCATTGGATGAATCTGGATCTCTGAGATATTCTGTTACTCCAACCAATCTACCCAGCATTTCCTCTGTTCGGCGAAGTACGTAAACCAGTCTTCCACGCCAAACTACTTTAATCATTTCTCCTGGCTCTAATGATGCTATAGGAACTTCAACAGGAGCACCTAATGCTCTAGCTCTTGCGCTTGGTTTTAATGAAGATAAAAATGGCACTGCAGCAAAAGCAATGCCAGTAGCACCAGTTACCGCAGTTGCGATAGTTAGAAATTGACGCTTACTTTGATCAACTTTCTCTGTCATTTAATCTTACTCCATTGATCCAATCGAAAAGCTTCTCTATTGTATTTTTTAATATGCTTTTAAGCGCATCTTTCACTTAATTTAGTCAACGATAATTGATTTAAATTTAGTTTATTTAATATTTAAAGTTTTTATTTATCTATTATTATCTTAGATGGTAATAGTGGTCATTAGTAATGATATTATACACGGTGATTATGATGATTGGCTAGAGCATATACATATAGAAATATTTTTTTAACCTGATTCTCTTGAAATATCAGCACCCAGCTGGTGAAGTTTCTCCTCAATCCTCTCGTAACCCCTATCAATATGATAAATACGATCGATTACCGTTTCTCCGTGAGCAGCCAATGCTGCAATAATTAAACCAGCAGACGCCCTTAGATCTGTAGCCATAACCTGAGCTGCAGTTAATCTCTCTTTACCTTTTATCGTTGCGTTATTTCCCTGCAATTCAATATCAGCACCCATTCTATGGAGTTCACTAATATGCTGAAATCGATTTTCAAAAATAGTTTCTTTTATAATTGCAGAACCAGAAGCTATAGAATTCAACGCGCAAAATTGTGCTTGCATATCAGTCGGAAAACCAGGGTAAGGGGTTGTTTCAACATCGATAGATTTTGGTCTTTTAGATCGCATATCAAGATTAATCCAATCGTTACCTAGTTGAATATCTGCACCCACTTTTTCTAATTTTGATATAACAGCTGCCAAATGCTCTGGAACAACATCTTTTAAGCGAATTTTCCCACCAGTAATGGCGGTTGCCACAAGATAAGTACCCGCCTCAATACGATCAGGAAGAATTCTATACTCAGTATCTCCCAGCGCTTCAACGCCTTCGATGATTATTTGATCATTGCCAGCATTAATAATTTTCGCGCCCATACTATTTAAAAAATATGCTAAATCAGTTACTTCTGGCTCTCTGGCTGCATTTTTTATTACAGTTGTGCCTCTTGCTAATACTGCGGCCATCATGATGTTTTGGGTTCCTGTGACACTCACTCGACTAAAGTTTATCTCAGCACCGTACAATTTTTCTGCGCTCGCATATATATAGCCATCTTTAACAATAATCTTCGCACCCATTGCCTTAAGCCCTTGCACGTGAAAATTAACTGGCCTTGCACCAATAGCGCATCCTCCAGGAAGAGATACTTTTGCCTCACCAAATCTTGTTAGCAATGGACCTAAAACTAAGATTGAAGCTCTCATTGTTTTTACTAAATCATAGGGCGCACAATAATTATGGATGTCAGAAGAGTCTAGTTGCATGTTCATCTTTTCATCGAAAATTACTTTTACGCCCATACTTTGTAGCAAAGTCAACATAGTTGCGACGTCATTCAACTGAGGAACATTTTGTAAATTAATAATCTCAGGGCTTAGAAGAGAGCCTGCCAAAATCGGTAATGCTGCATTTTTTGCACCAGATATAGTTAATTCACCATCTAACTGATTGCCACCAATAATTTTTAACTTATCCATTAGAACTATTCATTAATTGCCATTCTTTGTTCGAAAACGTTTTCAGTGATAAGGCGTGAATCTCTTTCCCCATGAGCTTTCCAAGACAACCATAAACCATTTGATGTCTCTTAATTAGGGACTTACCTTCAAAGTCATCAGTAATGATGACAGCCTCGAAATGAGTGTTATCCTCACTTCTAACATCGACCTTAACATTTTCAATGCCTTTACTAATCAGGCTACTAATTTCTTTTGGTGACATAATTAATTATTCCTAATAAAAAATTCTTGAGTATCTAAAGAGCAACAACTCGACACATATACATAAAATAGAGATATTATGTATTATTGCGGTAAATTCTAATTCAAACTAACAACAAATATAACTTTAAATAAGAACAATTATAATATGCTTATAGATCTTACACTACTTGCAATTGGGATAATGATTCTAATTATTGGTTCAAACTATTTTGTAGATGGGGCTGCTTCAATTGCAAAAAATATGAAGATACCGATAATGGTAATAGGACTAACGATAGTCGCCTTTGCAACCTCTGTGCCAGAAATATTGGTTTCGTTGGTAGCTGCGTTAGATGGAGAGTCTGGCTTAGCAATTGGAAATGCGATTGGTTCTAATACTGCAAATATAGGTCTTGTTTTAGGAACAATGGCACTAATAAGGCCAATTCAAATGACCTCAAAATTATATAAGAAACTAATTACACTTTTACTTCTCATTTCCATAATAATGATTATTCCATTTCTAGATAATGCTATCAGCGTCAACGAGGGAAGATTGATTTTAGGTGGTTTCATTTTAGTCATGATATGGCTAGTTAAGTTTAGCTTGAATCTATCAAATAATGATATTGATCAAGATGACCTTAAAGAAAATAATTACAAAACCTTCACCACAAAGAAAGCCCTTATTCTTCTGTTGCTAGGCTTGATTTTACTTTTTATAGGCGCAGATATAATAGTTAATAATGCGATAGAAATTGCACATAAACTGAAAATATCTGAAGCTATAATAGGTATTACATTGGTGGCTATTGGCACTAGCCTACCCGAGTTAAGTGTTTCTATTACCAGTGCACTAAAAAATGAATATGGACTGGCTGTTGGTAATATTATTGGGTCAAATATCTTTAATCTATTGGCAGTTATTGGTGTAGCCTCGGCAATCTCACCCAGCAAATTGCCTGATAATATTCTATCCGTTCACTATATGGTTATGTTAAGTTTGACCGTATTAGTCTTTTTAATAACTTTTAGAAAAAATAAAGTTATTAAAAAGTTCGAAGGATTTAGTTTATTGACGATATTTTGTTTTTATATAATTTATGTAATCTTTCAATCCTAAACTAATAACAATTTTAAATTTCAAGGTAAGTATGAAAAATAAAATGACTAGCAATGAGATTCTCTGCCTCGCCAGAGAGGTCATGTATGTTGAATCTGACGCGATCAAAAATGTCGCTGACTCGCTAAATGAATCTTTCTATGATGCTTGCAAACTTATACTCGGTTCAAATGGCAAATTAATTACTATTGGTATAGGAAAATCTGGTCATATTGCTCGTAAAATATCAGCGACGTTATCCAGTACAGGAACGTCATCATTTTTTATCAATGCTGCAGATGCCAGTCATGGTGATCTAGGTATGATATCTCCAACAGATATAATATTAGCAATGTCGTATTCTGGAGAAACTCAAGAATTGATAAGTATCTTACCTTCATTAAAGAAAATGAAATTAAAGCTAATCTCTATAACAGGTAATTCTAGCTCTTCACTTGCAAAGGCATCTGATGCTCACATATTAGTTGAAATTGAAAAAGAGGCATGTCCATTAAATCTGGCGCCAACCGCTAGTACAACTGCTAGTCTTGCTGTAGGTGATGCACTAGCTGCAACTCTTATTGAATGTCGAAATTTTTCAACTGAAGACTTTGCTAAATCACATCCAAGTGGATCACTAGGCAAACAATTACTCCTAAAAGTTTCAGATATAATGCATACCGGTGAAAAAATGCCAATAGTAAAATCAGGACAAATGTTAAGTGAAGGATTAATAGAGGTTTCAGAAAAAAACTTAGGTATGGTGGCTATCACTGATGAAAACAATAAAGTACATGGTATTTTCACAGATGGTGACTTAAGAAGATCACTTGACTCTAAAATTGATATTCATGGAACCCCCATGAGCGAAGTGATGAGTAGAAATTACAAAACCATAGAAAAAGATATGCTTGCAATTGATTCAATGAAACTAATGAAACAACATAAAATAACTCACTTATTGATTACCGATGAAAATAAAATATTACTTGGAGCTATTAATATTCATGATTTATTACAAGCTGGAATCGTTCGCTCCGTATAATTATGGAAAATATATTTAAAAATATTAAATTAATTGCCTTTGACGTTGATGGTGTATTTACTGATGGTCGAATTTATATTAATGATGCTGGAGTAGAATCAAAAGCATTCCATACTCAAGATGGTCAAGGTATTCGTCAAATTATTGAGGCTGGTATAAAAGTAGCTGTAATAAGTGGAAGAAGATCTAAAGCAGTATCATTACGCATGGAGGAACTAGGAGTAAAAGATGTGTATCTTGGCTGTAAGAATAAAAAAATTACCTTCCAAAAACTCATTAAAGAATATTCTTTGAACCAGCTAGATTGTGCATTTGTTGGGGATGATATTCCAGATATTAGTATTTTGAATTTTGTTGGATTACCTATTGCCGTTGCTAATGCTAGATCTGAAGTTAAAAATATAGCCAAATATATAACTAAAAATTTAGGTGGCTCTGGAGCTATAAGAGAAATTACTGATCTTCTCCTTGAATAATTAGATTAAAGAAATGCCTGTAAATTTAAAAAATAATTTAGGAATGATGCTACTAATTATTATTGCTGCTGTAAGCTATATTTTCTCTCAATCCCATGAAACAAAAAATTCTGACAAACAAAGTTTAAATGAAACTATAAATAATAAATTTTATTTAAACTCTACGAAAATATTAAATACCGCAAAATCTGGATTATATCTATTCACACTTGAGGCAGATTATGCTGAGCAGGAATCAAAAGACTTAATTAAATTTTATAATGTAAAAATAACTTATACCCCAGAATCAAATGTTTCCTGGTTCTTAACCTCAAAAGTTGCAAGCAAATTTAGCGAAAACGAATTTCTTTTTCTTGAGGGTGATGTAATAGCAAGTAATGGGCAATCATTAGCTGATGAAACCATAATATATTCTGATGAATTAGAACTTAATCCGAGTAAATATATAGTTAAGACGAACAAGCAAGTTATAATTAAATTAGGTGAACACAATCTCAAGGCTACTGGTATGTTAGCAACCTTGAATAAAAATAAACTTGAACTTCAATCGCAAATAAATGGTACTTTTCTGCCTTCAATTCTCTTATAGTTAAAAGCTAACTTTTTATAAGTAAAAAAAAGATGATGCAATTCAATTATAAAAAAAAATATTCACGCCGAATAATTAACTTGTTCATCATTTTTTTTATTACAACTCCTACCTTTGCTCAAATAGATACAACAAAATTACCTATTACCATAGATGCAGAATCAACTGATTATTCGGGTGAAGAATCTATATTAACATTTAATAAGCTTAATTTAAGTCAGGGTAATATAAGTATTACTGCAGATTCAGGGCAAGCAAATAAATTAGATTTTGAAAATAGCGTATGGCAATTTAATGGAAATGTTAAGATAATTTTAAGTGATGGTGAAATTAATGCAGAGTCAACCTATCTTGAATTTAAAGGTCACCAAATAAAAATTGCTACTATAAGGGGAGTGTCAGAGGATCAAGCAAGACTAACCTTGCAACGACAAGATAAACTAAGTGTAACAACAGCCACTGCAGATCGAATCGATTATGACTTTGACGCTGGAATGATCGATTTTTCTGGAAGAGTAAGTATTGTGGAAGATGGAAATCAGATATCAAGTAGTTATCTTGTCTACAATATAAAGAAACAAACTATCCAAGCTCAATCCAAAAGTCAGAATGACCCAAAGGTAAAAATAACCTTTACCCCGAGAGTTGGTAATAATGACCAGCCAATAGAAGTTAACACTAATAATGGAATAGATTAACAGTCCTAAAATGAGTATTTTAAAGATAAAAAATATATCAAAAAGCTACAAACTTATTGATGTTGTTAAAAATATCTCTTTAGAAATTAATAGTGGAGAAGTGGTTGGCTTGTTAGGGCCAAATGGTGCTGGAAAAACAACAGCTTTTTATATAATTGTTGGATTAGTAAGAGCAGATGAAGGATCTATATTTTTGGATGATAAAAATATAACAGAATTATCAATGCACAAAAGAGCAAAACTTGGGCTCGGTTATCTGCCTCAAGAAGCTTCCATTTTTCGAAAATTAACAGTAGAGGAAAATATACTAGCAATACTTGAATATCGAAATGATCTATCTCAGTCAGAAAGAGAGCATGAATTAGATCAACTATTAGAAGAACTTCACATTAGTCATGTAAGAAAAAGCATGGGGATTAATCTATCAGGTGGAGAAAGAAGACGAGTTGAAATCGCTAGAGCATTAGCTGCAAATCCTCACTTTATTCTCCTGGACGAGCCTTTTGCTGGAGTTGATCCAATTTCAGTTATAGATATCCAAAGAATTATCAAACATCTTAAGGATAGAAATATTGGTATTCTAATAACAGATCATAATGTAAGAGAAACACTAGGGATTTGCCAAAAAGCAAACATATTAAATGATGGTAATTTGATTGCAACTGGTACTCCAGAGGAAATACTAGCAAACGAATATGTCAAAGAAGTCTATCTTGGCCAAGACTTTAGACTCTAAGGTAAATTCATGAGTAATATAGAAAAACTCTCAAATCTAGATAATCTAAAAAATCGTCTAGAAGGTGGGAGAATGCTTGGAGCAAGAAACTTAATTAATAATTTACTGCCATCAGAATTAGCAAATCTTATCGAATCCCTCCCATTAAAAGAGCGTGCCATTATATGGGAAATGATTGAATTAAAAAATAAAGGTGATGTGGTAGTTGAAGTTGCCGATGAAGTAAGAGATGGATTAATCGAAGGTATGAACGCAAATGAATTAATCGAAGCTATTGAAGGAATGGCCTTAGATGATTTAGCTGATCTCGTTGCAGATCTCCCTGAAACTTTAACACAGGAGGTGATTCGCTCACTCGATCATCAAGATCGAGAAAGATTAAAACAAGTTCTGGCATTCGATGAAGATAGTGCTGGTGGACTTATGAATATTGATATCATAACTGTCAGGCCAGATGTGACTATTGAAGTGGTATTAAAGTATTTGCGTAACCAAAAATCTATTCCACAAGGTACGGATTCAATCTATGTTGTAAATAGAGATAATATATACAAAGGAGCACTACTTCTTTCTAGTCTTGTGACAGAGGATCCTGAAAAACCTGTTTCTAAGATTATGTCAAAAACAATAATTCCAATCTTAGCTACAACACATTCAGAAACAGTTGTTAGGGAATTTGAAAATCGAGATCTACTATCAGCACCCGTTATTGATGATAATAAGAAACTGTTAGGTCGGATCACCATAGATGATGTTGTCGATGTTATAAGAGATGAAGCTGAACATTCACTTATGAGTGCTGCTGGATTAGATGAAGAAGATGATATGTTTTCTCCAGCTACAAAAAGTGCAAAAAGAAGAGCTATTTGGCTGGGCGTTAATTTAGCAACAGCTTTTCTGGCAGCATCAGTTGTGGATATATTCCAAACAACACTAGATAAGATTGTCTTGCTTGCTGTCTTGATGCCTATTGTTCCTAGCATGGGTGGTGTAGCTGGCACACAATCTTTAACTATTATGACTCGAGCTATTGCTTTAGGTCATCTAGATAAAACTAATACAAAAGATATCCTTAAAAAAGAAGTTCTTGTAGGTATTTTAAATGGAGCATTATGGGCTATCGTGGTCGGAAGCTTAACTTATCTCTGGTTTTCTGAGTGGCTTTTAGGGTTAGTAATAGCTGGTGCGATGACTATCAACTTAATTGTCGCAGCAATGGCTGGTTTTGGTATACCAATAATGCTTAAAAAATTAAATATTGATCCTGCATTGGCAGGAGGGGTTGCTCTTACAACCATCACAGATGTAGTCGGCTATATTTCATTTCTTGGATTAGGGGCAATCTTTCTACTTTAATAAAATAATATCTTCAAGCTAGTCTTTATCTAATTAGAGTTAACTAGCCTAGGTATATCTTTACCATTAATAAAATCTGATAATTCTTTTTCCACTGCCATTGCATCCTTGAAGCCTAAGTCTATTAATTTCTTTGTATATTTAGCTTCAAATAATAAAAAACTTACCAGACGACTAGCACTATTTTTGTCTTTGCCACTAATACCTCTTAGAATAATTCTTATAGACCTTGGCATTGATAAACGACATTCATGGGCGATATCAGTTAAGCTTTTTGAAGGATTAATAATCATTGTATCAATAGCTCGCATTTTAAGATTAGAGGTTTCAAGGGAGCCATTATTCCTAGAGTCTATTAATTCATTAATTCTTATTAATCTCTCGTGATCCGAATATAGACCATCCATAAATAACGTATCTAATATATATCCAGAAATATTTGCAAAAGACGGGTAATCTAATTGAATGTTTTTAGTAGTTGATTCAATTTTTTGATTCCTTAAACCAATTACTAAAATACGATCCGCGCCTAAATGGATCACAGGGCTCAAAGGTGTAGACTGACGCATAGCTCCATCACCAAAGTATTCATCATTTATTCTGATTTGTGGAAAAATCATTGGAATTGCGAGACTAGCCATAAGGTGATCGATATTGAGATTACACTTCACTCCTTTTCTTCGGGTTCTAGACCACTGATCTATAATTGATGAGGATTGAAAGAAAGAAGTTGAGCATTGCGAAGAGTAACCAGCAGATGTAATTGCTAGAGCCTTTATTGAATCTTCGTCAATATTCTTTTGAATTTTTATAAAATCAATATGCTCTTCTAAAAGTTTTTGCAAAGGAGTGTTGTCTAGAAGTGATTTTGGTGCGCCAAAAGGATAGCCACCAAGGATAATTGAAATCATCCAATGAAGACTACTTTTTAACATGGTTAAATTATCCGTCTTATATACCTGATTACTTTTAAAATTCCCCCATACATAATCTAATTTATTAATAGCTTCATTAAATGATTTTGCGTTTGCTGCTATTACTGATGCATTTACCGCTCCGGCTGAAGTGCCACTTATGATAGGGAATGGATTAACAGTATCTTTCGCCTCTAAAGATGCAATCGCTTTTAAAACTCCGACCTGATAGGCACCTCTGGCACCTCCACCAGGCAATACTAATCCATTTATTGGGCGGTCATTTATTTTATTCATACTTGCATTACAGTATAGTTAAAATATTGAGAATTTACTTTAAGATCTCAATGCAATTCTTTTATTGCATCTGACAAACCGCTCAGCGTTAGTGGAAACATCCTACCTTCCATCAGTTCATTAGTAAGTTTTATCGATGGCGTATATTCCCATCGATCAAAAGGCTCTGGATTAAGCCAGACTGCATTTCGAAAACTTTTCAGAACTCGTTGTATCCATATCGCTCCAGACTCCTCATTCCAATGCTCAATAGATCCCCCAGGATAGGCGATTTCGTATGGACTCATTGTCGCATCACCGACAAATACTAATTTATAATCATTACCATATTTATTGACAATCTCAGAAACAGGAATCAGCTCCTTATCTCTTCGGTGATTGTCCTTCCATAGATTTTCATAAATAAAATTGTGGAAATAAAAGTATTCAAGATTTTTAAACTCGCTACTTGCTGCCGAAAATATTTCTTCACAAATCTTTACATGATCGTCCATGGATCCACCCACATCTAGGCATAATAATATTTTGATTGAGTTATGCCTCTCGGGCATCATCTTTAAATCTAACAATCCTGCATTTTTTGCAGTGCAATCAATTGTATTATCAATATCAAGTTGATCTGCTATGCCCTCTCTTGCAAATCTTCGTAATTGACGCATCGCAATTTTAATTTCTCTCGTACCTAAATTAACCGTATTATCTAAATTACGAAACTCTCTTTTATCCCAAACCTTAACTGCACTTCGATGTCTAGAGCCTGCTTGTCCAATCCTTACTCCTTCTGGGTTATAACCATAAGCACCATAAGGAGATGTTCCAGCAGTACCAATCCATTTACTACCACCCTGATGTCGTTCTTTTTGCTCCTCAAACCGTTTTTTCAAAGTCTCTAGTAATTTCTCAAATCCACCCATTGCCTCAATTTCTGCTCTTTCAGCTTCAGTCAACATCAATTCAGCCTGTTTTCTTAACCATTCTTCAGGAACATCAGAGAATAAATCATTCATTATTTTCTCAATACCAGAAAAATGTGCAGCAAAAATTTGATCGAAACGATCATAAAGAGCTTCATCTTTAATCATTGTAGCTCTTGCCAAATAATAAAAATTTTCTACATTAAATTCTGTGATGCCGTGCTTCATAACGCCCAATAAATGCAACAATTCTGTAATTGATGGTTTTAAACCAGCAACACGAAGCATGAAAAAGAATTTTATTAGCATTTTTTAACGATTACGTGATTCCATAAAAATCAATTGTTCGAATAAATGAACATCTTGTTCATTCTTTAATAAAGCACCATAAAAAGGTGGAATTGATTTTCTACTATCACTATTTCGGAGTACATCAGCAGATACATCCTCTGCCAATAATAATTTGATCCAATCTAATAACTCTGATGTGGAAGGTTTTTTCTTCAGACCTGGGACATCACGGACTTTATAAAAAGCATCTAATGCTTCTTTTAGGAGAATTTTTTTTAATTTTGGAAAATGCACATCAATAATAGCTTGCATCGTATTTTTATCTGGAAACTTAATATAATGAAAGAAGCATCGCCTCAAAAAGGCATCAGGAAGTTCTTTTTCATTATTGCTGGTAATGATTATAATTGGTCGATGCTTAGCTTTTACTAATTCCTTGGTTTCGTAAACAAAGAATTCCATGCGATCAAGCTCTTGCAGCAAATCATTTGGAAACTCAATATCTGCTTTATCAATTTCATCTATTAATAAAACCGGTTGAATCTCAGAGTCAAATGCCTCCCATACTTTCCCTTTAACAATGTAGTTAGCAATATTATGCACACGATCATCGCCAAGCTGAGAGTCACGCAACCTAGCTACAGCATCATAATCATACATCCCTTGTTGCGCTTTAGTAGTTGATTTAATATGCCATTCAAATAGGGGCCTTCCAAGTGCTTCGGCCACCTCAATAGCTAATTGAGTTTTGCCCGTCCCTGGCTCACCCTTAACCAATATTGGTCGTTGAAGAGTAACGGCTGCATTCACTGAGATTTTGAGGTCATCAGTTGCTATATAGGACTTTGTTCCTGTAAATGTTTCTTTTTGCATGTTTTATCATCAAATTTAAAATCTATGCCATCATACTGACATATAGTTTAACTAGAAAGTTTATATCATATTATTTTGATGAAATAACTTTAAGGATTCTCATTGAGTTAGTACCACCAGATAGACCATCCTTAGATCCTTTTGTTAAAATAACCAAATCACCTTGGTTTACATAATTATTCTTTATCATTAGATCAAAAATAATCTCATCAGATAATGTTACAGTTTCATCCTTTAATGGGAATAAAACTGGGTAAACTCCTCGGTACAAAGTTACCCTCCTTCTAGATTCTTTATGATTTGTCAGTGCATAGATTGGAATATCTGAGCGGATCCTTGACATCCATAATGGGGTAGAACCAGACTCAGTCATAGCTATAATGGCCTTAATCGAAAAATGATTAGCCGTATACATTGCTGCCATAGCTATTGATTCATCGATTGATTGAAAAGCATCATCAATACGATAAGCGTTTCTCCCTTTTCGAAGAATATACTTTTCTGCTCCTCGACATACCTCACTCATAGTTGATACAACTTTAATCGGATCATCGCCGATCGCTGTTTCAGCAGACAACATAACAGCATCAGTCCCATCCATAACTGCATTTGATACATCAGCCACTTCAGCTCTAGTGGGAGATTGGCTATGAATCATAGATTGCATCATTTCCGTTGCTGTTATTACCACTTTATTTTTCCGACGTGTTTTTCTAATAATTTCTTTTTGAATTCCTGTTAATTCTGAAAATCCCATTTCAATTCCAAGATCACCCCTAGCCACCATTAGGGCATCAGACACTTCAATCAATTCATCAAGATTCTCATAGGCTTCCGCTCTTTCGATTTTTGAAATAATTTTTCCACTTCCACCTGCATCTTCAAATAATAATCGTGTCTCACAAACATCTTTGGCACACCTAACAAAAGAAACTGCGAGAAAGTCAACCCTTAACTCTGCTGCCAATTTGATATCTTGACGATCTTTTTTAGTGATTACAGGGACAGATATTCCTCCAGCTGGAAAATTCACACCCTTATGGTTTGATAATTCTCCACCGACAATAACCTTGGTATAAATGCGAGTCATTTCAATTCTCTCGACACGAAGAATCAATTTTCCATCATCGAGTAATAATTTATCATTGATATTTATATCATGGTGGAGATTCTCATAGTCCACACCAACACCAGTGGTATTACCGTCAAATTCTCCCAATAAAGTATCAAGAAAAAATTCATCCGCTGATTTAAGAAGCACCTTACCAGAACTAAAAGATCTAATTCTTATTTTTGGACCCTGTAGATCGGCAATGATACCAATTTCACAATTATTAGTAGCAGAGATTTCACGGAGTATTGTTATTAATTTAGGGTAGTCTTCGCTTTGTCCATGAGAAAAATTAATACGAGCAACATTCATGCCTGCATGGACCATGCCTTCAAGGACTTCATGATCACATGAAGAAGGACCAAGTGTAGCTATAATTTTTGTTCTGCGTAACATTATTTTATGTTACAGATTTTAAACTAAAAAGCTTTTAAACACTCGTAAATAATGTCAACATCAGTCACCAATAAACATAAAATAAGTAAAAATACTAATGATTAAGAGAAGACAATTTATCCAAGGAGCTCTGCTGGCAAGTGCGGCACTTAATACAAAAAATATAATGGGAGCTGCTCGTTCGCCATTTGGTAAACTAAAAAATGATCCAAATAAAATTCTAGATCTTCCTGAAGGTTTTGATTATTCAATCATATCTGAGCAAGGCGCAATAATGAGTGATGGCCTAAAAACGCCAGCTCAAGCAGATGGAATGGCCGCATTCAAAGGCTCTAACGGAAATATAAACCTTGTAATTAATCATGAAAACCATCCCGCTAGTTTTAAAAATAGTGCTTTTGGTATAAAAAATGAATATTTAAGCAAAATAGACTTTGATCATATTTATGATAATGGTAACGGTATTACCCCTGGGACAGGAGGAACCACAACTATTGAATATGACCCATTAACGAAACAAACAAAAAATCAGCATTTAAGCTTAATGGGTACTGAATATAATTGCGCGGGTGGCCCAACACCATGGGGTAGCTGGTTAAGCTGTGAGGAATGCTTTAGCAGCCCTGGAACAACTTTCGAGAGAAATACAGTTGTAACAAGAAAAAAACGTCACGGTTATATCTTTGAAGTCAATGCAAGTGATAAAAATGCTACTAAGCCAATTCCACTAAAAGAGATGGGTCGTTTTGAACATGAAGCTGCCGCGGTAGATCCAATATCAGGAACTATTTATCTTACTGAAGATAAGCACAGAAGCCTCTTATATCGATTCATACCAAATATCCCTGGTAAATTATCTTTAGGTGGAAAATTACAAGCTCTTGGTATAGAAAAAAAGAACTCTTTTGATACTCGTAACTGGAATGATATAGCTATACGTGAAAATGAATGGCACGAGGCAAAATGGATTGATATGGATAATGTCGACTCAGATGAAAATGATTTAAGATTAAGAGGTTTTGAATCTGGTGCCGCAAGATTTGCTCGTGGTGAAGGAATTTGTTATGCCGATAATAGTGTATTTCTGACAGCAACAATTGGTGGCCTAGAAAGAATGGGGCAAGTATTTGAATATCGCATCAATAGAGAATTTTCTAAAAATGGTCAAGGGGCTGCTGGTCATATAAAACTCTTGGCTGAATCAAATACTGAGAGTACTTTACAGCATGCAGATAACATTATAATGAGTCCTTGGGGGGATCTCATTATATGCGAAGACTCGAATAATTATTGCGGTCTTGTTGGAATTAGCCCAAGTGGAAAGCAATATGTTTTTGCAGATAACACTCATAGTGACTCTGAGCTCTGTGGTGTCTGTTTTTCACCAGATGGCCAGCTTATGTTTGTAAATATTCAAAATAGAGGTTTAACTTTAGCGATTAATGGACCTTGGTCAAAAGTCAATAATCTTTAATCTTAAGTGCCTCAACAGAAGGTAAGGATTTCCCTTCTATGAATTCAAGAAAAGCACCTCCGCCGGTTGATATATATGAGATATCGTCAACAATTTCATATTTCTCTATGGCGGCGAGTGTGTCCCCACCTCCCGCAGCAGTGAAACCTTGGCTTTGAGCAATTGCCTCAGCAATTGCTTTTGTGCCTAACCCAAATTGATCAAACTCAAATACGCCAAGTGGTCCATTCCAGATAATCGTCTGTGCTTGAGAAATGATCTTAGAAAATTTTTCTGCCGTTTCGGGGCCAATATCAAGAATAAGGTCATCAGAAGCGACATCCTCGATAGTTTTAATAATGGCTTTAGCTTGAGGGCTAAATTCTTTGGCTACAACAACGTCAATAATTTCAGGTATTTGGCATGACTTATCTGAATTAGACAACATAGATTGAGCAATACCTAACATGCTCTCTTCATGCAATGAATTCCCAATATCATATCCAGATGCCTTGATAAATGTGTTCGCTATTCCACCACCCAAAATAAGTTGGTCCACAAGAATACTTAATGATTTAAGGACACCTAATTTTGTAGAAACTTTTGATCCACCAACAATTGCAACGATAGGTTTTTTGGGCTCTTTAAAGCTCAGTTCTAGTGCGTCTAATTCTTTGCTTAATAGAGGTCCTGCACAGGCTATCTTGGCATAATCAATTATTCCACATGTACTTGCATGGGCTCTATGAGAGCATGCAAATGCATCCATTATAAAAATATCGCAAAGATCTGCCATTTTTTGTGAGAGCGTCTTATCATTCTTTTTTTCGCCTATCTCAAATCTTACATTTTCTAAAAGAGCGATCTCACCACAAGCAACATCAGAGGCATTATGCCAATCGGATATAAACTTAACCTTTTTATCTAATAGTTTTGATAAATGCCTAGCTATGGGCTCGAGTGAATAATCTAAATTATATTCACCTTCTGTCGGTCTTCCCATGTGAGACATGATCAAAATTCCACAATTAGCCTTCAAAGCAATTTCCAAAGTTGGTAATATTGCTCTTATTCTGGCATCACTGATTATCTCACCATTTAAAATGGGCACATTGAGATCTTCTCTAATCAGAACTTTTTTATTAGAAAGATCAATATCGGTCATTTTCAGCATAAATAAATTTATCCTTGAAAAACTAATTAAATTATAAAAATTTATTTATTTTGCATTAGCCAATGCCATTGTTGTATCTAACATGCGATTTGAAAAACCCCATTCATTGTCATACCAAGAAACTACCTTAACGAGTGTACCTTGCATAACTTTGGTGAGTGTAGAGTCATAAGTAGATGAAGCAGGGTCGTGGTTGAAATCTATTGATACAAGTGGTTCATCACAATATGCCAGTACACCTTTTAACTCATTCTGGCTAGCCACAAGCATAACTTCATTAATTTCTTCAATGGAAGTTTCTCTTTCAGCTACAAAACTCAGATCAACCGCAGAAACATTGATCGTTGGCACACGCATTGAGAAACCATCCAAGAGTCCATTTAACTCAGGAAGAACAAGCCCTACAGCTGCCGCAGCTCCGGTCTTAGTCGGGATTTGTGACATTGTTGCTGAGCGAGCACGACGAAGATCAGAATGAAAAACATCAGTTAAGACCTGATCATTTGTGTAGGCATGAATTGTTGTCATTATTCCATGACGAACTCCAATTTTTTCATGCAATGGCTTCACTAAAGGGGCAAGACAATTTGTCGTACAAGAAGCATTTGAGATAATACTATGCTCTTTGGTCAGAATATTATGATTAACACCATAAACAATAGTTGCGTCAACATCAGCTCCGCCTGGTGCAGAAATAATTACTTTTTTTGCTCCTGCTTGTATGTGTTTTGAGGCACCATCCCGAGAACAAAAGAATCCTGTAGATTCAAGCACAATATCAACTCCAAGATCTCCCCAAGGTAATTTTGTAGGGTCACGTTCTGCAAAAACTTTTATTTCATCATTATTAACAATCAAGCAATTATTCTTTACTTCAATCTCACCTGGAAATCTTCCATGAGCAGTATCTCTCCTCAATAAATGGGCATTGGTATTGGCGTCACCGAGATCGTTAATTGCTACAATTTCGATATCTGAGCGTTTACCAGACTCATAGAGTGCCCTCATAATATTTCGACCGATACGTCCAAATCCATTAATTGCAACCTTGACAGTCATGTTAATTCTCCTAAAATTTTGGTTAAAATTATTAAAAACTGATACTACTAATCTCTTCTTATGAGTGACTTTGCTTTACCCACAATATTGCCTGCCGTAAAACCAAAGTATTCAAAAAGTTCTTCAGCTGGTGCAGATAAACCAAAACGATCTATCCCTAATACAGCTCCAGAAGAACCAACATAACGCCACCAACCATCAGTTACACCTGCCTCAACCGCTAATCGACACGAACATTCAATGGGTAGGACACTTTGCATATAAGCTTTTTCTTGTTGATCAAATAAGTTAGTACATGGCATAGAAACCACTCTTACATTGATACCTTCTTCAGTTAAGGTCCTGGAAGCTTCCATAGTAATACCGACTTCAGATCCCGTTGCAATTAATATGATATCTGGAATTCCATTGCAGTCAGATAAAACGTAACCACCTTTTGAAATATCTTGAACTTGGTCTTTTGATCTTAATTGATGCGGTAATTTTTGACGTGTTAAAATCAAACTAGTTGGTCCCTCTTTCCTTTCAATTGCATCTCGCCAAGAGACGGCTGTCTCTACAGCATCACATGGTCGCCATACACTCATGTTTGGCATAATCCTCAAGCTTGCAACATGCTCGATAGGCTGATGTGTTGGACCATCCTCACCTAATCCTATTGAATCATGTGTATAAACAAAGATATTTTGAATCTCCATCAGAGCAGCCATTCTCAATGCATTACGCGCATAATCTGAAAATGTTAAAAATGTTCCTGAATAAGGAATTACACCACCATGCAGAATCATGCCATTACCTATTGCTGACATACCAAATTCTCTAACTCCAAAATTCAAATAGTTACCATCAAGATGATCCTCATCAAAAACAACTGAAGCGCTGTGTTTAGTTAAATTAGAGCCAGTTAAGTCCGCTGAGCCTCCTATCATTTCAGGTAAAATTGAAGCAAGCTTATTTAAAGCCAATAAAGATGATTGCCGAGTCGCTAAATCAATGGCCTCAGAGTCAATATCAGTAATAGATTTATCTGCAAGTCTCTTCCAATCTTCGGGAAGCTCGCCATTCATTCTTCTTTTAAGTTCTTTTCCTAAATCAGGATAAGCTTCATTATATTTATGAAAAATATCAATCCATGATTTTTCAATATTCTCGCCTTTTTTTGAGCCATTCCAAGCGTCCATTATATCGTTTGGGATCTCAAAAGCAGGTGAATTCCAACCCAAGGCTTCCTTGGTTGCTTTTATCTCTTCCTCACCCAATGGAGCACCATGAGTACTTGCTGTCCCCTCTTTATTTGGGGAGCCAAATCCAATTTTTGTTTTACAACATATTAATGAAGGTCTATTTGTATCTTCCAAAGCATCAGTTATAGCATTAGAAATTTCCTTGGCGTCATGCCCGTCTATATCTCCAATCACTTGCCATCCATATGACTCAAAACGCTTCACAGTATCATCTGTAAACCAGCCTTTCACATCACCATCTATCGAAATTCCATTGTCATCATAAAAACATATTAATTTTCCTAAACCCCATGTACCCGCTAAAGAACAAGCTTCATGAGAAATACCTTCCATCAAACAACCATCACCTGTAAATACCCAAGTTCGATGATTGATTATTTCTGCATCAGGTTTATTAAAAGTTGCTGCTAATAGCTTTTCGGTTAGCGCCATGCCGACCGCATTACTAATTCCCTGACCAAGTGGTCCAGTAGTAGTTTCAATTCCAATTTCTGGTTCGCGTTCTGGATGACCAGCTGTAACTTGATCAAATTGCCGGAAATTCTTAATTTGCTCAATGCTTAATGGATAACCACTTAAATGAAGGAGGCTATATAACAACATGGATCCATGGCCATTTGAAAGCACAAATCTATCTCTATCTATCCATTTAGGATTGTTAGGGTTATGTCTCAAATGATCATTCCAAAGTACTTCTGCAATATCTGCCATACCCATTGGCATTCCTGGATGCCCAGAATTTGCTTGCTGCACAGCGTCCATACTCAGAGCTCTGATTGCATTGGCAAGCTCTCGGCGAGAGGTATTATTTTTTTCGTTTAGCATTGGCTTCCTTAATAATATATAATTGATTGTGAAATCATTGAGAGAAATGCATAAAAGTATTTTGCTTATTTACAACCAAGGTCGCAAGCAAGAATTAAAAAAATATTTTTATAACCAGTCAATATTGTAAAATATAGATTTGATACAGCTAGAAACACAATAAATAACAAAATGAAATAGAATATCTGTAACATCTCTTACCTAAATAAATGAGGCACTTATGAGTCATTCCTATCTCTTTACATCTGAATCTGTCTCTGAAGGTCATCCAGATAAGATATCTGATCAAGTTTCAGACGCAATTCTCGATGCCGTCATTGAGCAAGACAAATCAGCGCGTGTTGCATGTGAAACAATGGTAAAAACAGGCATGGCAATCGTGGCAGGAGAAATTACTACTGATGCGATCATTGATGTTGAAAATATTGTTCGCAAAACAATTATAGATATTGGTTATACAGATTCAGAAATGGGTTTTGATGGTGGTTCTTGCGCAGTAATGAATGCATTAGGTAAGCAGTCTCAAGATATTGCTCAAGGTGTGGATCGTGATAACCCCGAAGATCAAGGAGCTGGTGATCAAGGCTTAATGTTTGGCTACGCAACAAATGAAACTGATGTCTTAATGCCAGCGCCAATTTCACTCGCACACAATCTAGTTAAAAAACAAGCTCAAGTAAGAAAAGCTGGCATACTTCCATGGTTAAGGCCTGACGCAAAAAGCCAGGTAACTTTTATTTATGAAAACGATAAGCCAATTGGAATTGATGCTGTAGTTGTATCTTCGCAGCATCATGCCGATGTTAAGATGAGTGATTTAACAGAAGGAATAATGGAGGAAATCATAAAGCCGATTATCCCTTCACAATGGATTGATAAAAATACCAAATACCATATTAATCCTACCGGTCGATTTGAAGTTGGTGGACCCATGGGTGACTGTGGATTAACTGGGCGAAAGATAATAGTTGATACTTATGGTGGCTCTGCAAGACATGGTGGTGGTGCTTTTTCTGGTAAAGATCCATCAAAAGTTGATCGATCAGCAGCTTATGCTTGCCGTTATGTTGCAAAAAATATTGTGGCCGCTGAAATTGCAGAGCGCTGTGAGATTCAAGTATCTTACGCAATTGGTGTTGCTAGGCCTACCTCAATCAGCGTAAATACTTTTGGTACTAGTAAAATTAGTGAAGAAAAATTAATCGACCTAATCAATGATAAATTCGACTTAAGGCCCTATGGTATCTTGAATATGCTCGATCTACTTCGACCCATATATCTTCCTACTGCGGCTTATGGTCACTTTGGAAGAGAAGATATTGATCTAAGTTGGGAAAAAACAGATAAAGCTGAAGAATTAAAAGAATCAATCTAAACAAATACAAAAAACTAAGGAGAGCGCCATGGCTAATGAAGCTATTGCAATAAACAAAAATAAAGATGATTACAAAGTAGCTGATATTTCTTTAGCTGAATTTGGTCGCAAGGAAATTGATATTGCTGAGTCAGAAATGCCCGCATTAATGACTCTACGTGAAAAATATCATTCTGAACAGCCACTAAGTGGTGCCCGTATATTAGGTTGTATTCATATGACTATTCAGACTGCTGTTCTTATTGAAACCCTAGAGGCCTTAGGGGCAGAAGTTCGCTGGACCTCATGTAATATCTTTTCAACTCAAGATCATGCTGCGGCAGCTATTGCTGCTAATGGTACGCCTGTCTTTGCTTGGAAAGGTGAAACAGAAGAAGAATATGAGTGGTGTTTAGAACAACAAGTTTTAAAGAATGGTATTCCTTGGAATGCCAATATGATACTCGATGATGGTGGTGACTTAACATCATTACTGCATCAAAAATACCCACAAGTTCTAGATTCGGTGCATGGTGTTACCGAGGAAACAACTACGGGTGTTCACCGTCTTTACGAAATGCTTGAATCTGGTGAGCTAAAAGTACCTGCTATTAATGTTAATGATTCAGTTACTAAGTCAAAATGTGATAATAAATATGGTTGTCGTCATAGTCTTAGTGATGCCGTTAAACGTGCAACAGATCACTTACTCATGGGGAAAAAAGCTGTTGTTGTTGGTTATGGTGATGTGGGTAAAGGTTCTGCCCAGTCCCTTCGTCAAGAAGGTATGATTGTCAAGGTCACTGAAATTGATCCTATATGTGCTATGCAGGCTTGCTTAGATGGTTTCGAAGTTGTCTCTACTTATCAAGATGGAGATGTATCGAAAGGAGTTAATCAAGACTTGTTAGCTTCTACTGATATGCTTGTTACCAGTACCGGTAATTATAATGTTTGCGGTTCTGATGTTCTTAGCGCACTCAAGAGTGGTTGTGTTGTATGTAACATTGGACACTTTGATAATGAAATTGATACTGCCTTCATGCGAGAAAATTGGCATTGGGATGAAATTAAACCCCAGGTTCATAAAATATATCGTAATGAAGAAAAAAGTGATCACTTATTATTATTAGCTGAAGGCCGTCTGGTTAATTTAGGTAATGCAACGGGACACCCTAGCCGAATTATGGACGGTTCTTTTGCTAACCAGGTATTGGCTCAAATTGAACTTTATAAGCGAGAGTTTGCTGCTCAAGATGAAGCAACGCAAACCAAAATGTTACAAGTAGAAGTGCTTCCGAAACATTTAGATGAGGAAGTTGCTCGCTATATGGTGGCAGGATTTGGCGGGGTAATGACACAATTGACTCAGGAGCAAGCTGATTATATTGGAGTTAAGCAAGAAGGTCCTTTCAAGCCTGAATATTATCGCTATTAAAAAATAAAATAACACCCAAAGCCATCAATGCTTTGGGTGTTATGATTCACTCGGTATGAATAAAATTAAGCTACCAATTAGGATTATTCAAATTACTGACCCGCACATTCTTTTAAATAAAAACGATAAATTTAAAGGAACTAATCCTTATCAATCCCTAAAAGCTGTCATTGGTGATATTAAAGATTCATCTTGGGATTTTGATTTGATTATTGCAACAGGTGATCTGACTCAAGATAACCATAATAATTCCTATAAAAATTTCTTCAGATTGCTTCAACTACAAAATTCACCAGTATTTTGTATTCCTGGTAACCATGATACAAAAAATAAAATTCAGTCAATGTTGCCAAATTCAATGTTTTTTTGTTGTGAGAAAACAATCAAACAAAACTGGTTAATTATTGGTATGGATAGCTCTGTTGCGAATAGTCCAGAAGGATTTCTAGGCAAGAATGAGCTTGAGAAACTAGAACTGACTATAAATTTAAACAAACATAAATATATAATGATCTACTTACATCATCATCCCATGGATATTGGCAGTAAATGGATAGATGAGATTGGTCTAAAAAATAAAACAGAATTTTTTAATATTTTAAAAAAATATAAAAATATTAAAGTTATCTTTTGTGGGCACATTCATCAAAACATCGAAATGCGATATGATAATATTGAAATTATAGGTACACCGTCAACTTGCAGACAATTCAAACCAAAATCAGAAAAATTCTCTATAGATAATCACCCTCCTGGTTACAGAAGAATTGAATTAAATGAGGATGGATCAATTAAAACGGAAGTTATCTGGCTTGACAAAAAAATATTCAATTAAAGCTATATAGTTAACATTATTTTTATAATTTAGGCTCAATAAATATGACTTTATTCAAAGAAGCAAAAAAAGTAATTGCTGGTGGCGTGAATTCACCTGCCCGTTCTTTTGGAGGTGTAGGTGGGGAGCCTCTTTTCTTCAAGTCAGGAAAAGGTGCGTGGGTCAAAACTGAAGATAACCAAGAGATGATTGATTACGTTGGTTCTTGGGGGCCTCTAATCCTTGGACATGCATTTCCGCCAGTTCTTGATGCAATAAAAATAGCCATCAATGATGGCTTAAGCTTTGGGGCACCAACAATAATTGAGACAAAACTGGCCAAAAAGGTATGTGATTTTATGCCATCTATTGAGCGTGTTCGAATGGTTAGTACTGGCACAGAAGCAACAATGAGTGCTATACGTCTCGCGCGTGGCTATACTAAAAAAGACATAATTATAAAATTTGAAGGCTGTTATCATGGTCACTCAGATTCTCTGCTAATAAAGGCAGGTTCTGGTGCCCTAACTCACGGAGTACCAAGCTCTCCAGGGATACCAGCATCACTTGCAAAGCAGACGATTACTCTTCCATTTAATGATCCTGAAAGTGTTATTAATGCATTTAAGATTATGAAAGATAAAATAGCCTGCGTAATAGTAGAGCCCATTGCTGGCAACATGAATATGATCAAACCAATTGCTGGTTTCTTGGAAACAATAAAAGAACAGTGTCAGTTATCTGGCGCAGTTTTGATTTTCGATGAAGTCATGACCGGTTTCCGAGTAGCTAAGGGAGGAGCTCAATCAATTTATGATGTAAAGCCAGACATTACTACTTTAGGGAAAATTATTGGTGGAGGGCTTCCTGCAGCTGCATTTGGTGGTCGCAAAGATATCATGTCATATTTGGCGCCTGAAGGTCCTGTTTATCAAGCTGGTACATTATCTGGAAATCCTATTGCAATGATGGCGGGACTAGTAACATTGGAGTCAATGGATGTTAAAGATTTTCATAAATCTCTCGATAAAAAATGTGAAACCTTAATGGAAGGAATGTCCGAGATAGCCAAAACATTTGATCGGCCACTGCAAGTAACTCATCTTGGTGGTATGTTTGGCTTTACTTTCAATAAGCATGGCCCAATAAAAAATTACAATGATATTATAAAGTCAGATATTGATTTATTTAAACGTTTTTTTCATGGCATGCTGAATGAGAATATCTATCTAGCGCCTTCTGCCTTTGAAGCTGGCTTCATATCTTCAGCTCACACAGATAAGGAAATAAATATAACACTGAAGGCTACTGAAAAAGTTTTCTCTTTACTGGAGAGTTGAACCTTTAGGCATCTTCATAAAATTTTGATTAGCCGTCATAAAGGTCTTTAATAATTCTAATCTATCGAGCGGCTCATCAATCTCAAGATAGATCTGTCGCTGAGATAATTCAATAGGAAGTATTTCTGCCAACCTATATCCAACCCATGAAGCATCATTAAAATCTTTTTTTACAGATGCATATAGTTCTGAGAATTCATTCAGAATAGTCTCAAGTATTGCAGATAACGTTACATATCCCTCGGGGAGTAATAGTTTTTTTTCAGGCTCCAGTATCTCAATCTCACCCATATTCAGGCCATTTTCATCTGTATAATGACTAGTGAGTATAAATCGTTCCTTCCCAATTACTTTTAATCCTAATACGCCATCAGAACCTTGATCCCAATCAACAATTTGAGCTAATGTACCTATTTTAGAAAAGTTATTTATATCATTAGTTGATGATGGTTTATTAAGGATAATTCCAAATAACTGATCTGAAGCCATACAGCTACTCACCATATCCAAGTATCTCCTTTCAAATACTCTCAATGAAAGTGGGCCACCTGGAAATAAAATAGTTTGCAAAGGAAACAGAGATATTTTCATATTAATCCATCATATTTAATAAAGTTATAGTCAAACTTGTAATTTCTTCAATTGTGCTATCAATAAATCTTTTGCTCCACAAAAATCACCGTTACTCATAAAAATTAATACATCATCCCCTCTTAATACTGAGGTAAGTTTTTCTACCAATACATTGATATTATTAGTTATTTGCATAGCATTATTATCAAATAAATCTTGCTTTTCTAGTAAACATTCGATTTTGCTAGATTGAAAAAAAATAATGTGCTCAGCGCCTTTTACTGACTCTAATAATTTAGAATTATGCTGCCCTGAAACCATAGTGTTTGATCGCATTTCTATTGCTAGGATAATTCGCTTATAACTATGATCTTCATAAACAGCTTCGATAGTTTTCTTTATTGACGTTGGGTGGTGTGCAAAATCATCATATATTGTGATATCAGAAATTGTGATTAATTTTTCTAAACGTCGTTTTACCCCTTTATAATTTAACAATGATTTTAGAGAGCTAGCAGGAGAAATCCCTATCGAATTTGCTGCAGCAATCGCAGCCAGAGCATTTTCTATATTATATGAACCATGCATATTCCATGCACTACTATAAGATTTAGTATTTTTGTGTTTAATAGAGATATTATTTTTATTATTTTTACTAGCAACCCAATCTTGACAACCTTTAAGGCCAAAAGATTCTGTAGTTGTCCATTTACCTAACTTTATTACATCATGAATATTGTCATCAGATCCATTGAATATAATTTTTCCTGATTGAGGAGTAATCCTAACTAATTGATGAAATTGCCACTTTATTTCATCTATATTGTTATAAATATCAGCATGATCAAATTCTAAATTATTCATAATAGTAATTGTTGGTTGGTAATGAATAAATTTAGGTCGTTTATCAAAAAAAGCTGTGTCATATTCATCTGCTTCAATAATAAAATATTTTGAGTCGCCTATTTTAGCTGATGAGTTAAAGTTCTTAGGAATTCCCCCTATTAAATAACTTGGTGAATAACCATTATTTTCGAGTATCCAAGACAACATGCTTGTTGTGGTAGTTTTACCATGTGTACCTGCAACAGCGATAACAAAACGATCTTTTAAGATATTCTCTGAAAGCCATTGCGGGCCAGATTTAAAAGGTATTTTCTTATCCAGCATAGATTCTATAACTGGATGACCCCGAGTCATCACATTGCCTATAATTAAACAATCTGGATCCCTATTTAGTTGCGAAGGATCATAATTTTCATCAACATCTATATTCAAATGCTTCAGTGCATCACTCATAGGAGGATAGAAATTTTGATCACTGCCTGTCACTTGATGACCCAAAGATTGAGCCATAGATGCGATACCAGTCATAAAAGTTCCACAAATTCCAAGGATATGAATATGCATATATTATTAACTGGTTGATTCCAAGTAATTCAATATATTGGCCTGAAATATAAACTGTATGAGTAATGCAATAATAGCGATGATAATGCCAAAAAAACGGCTCTTCCCTATAGC
>TARA_B110000438_G_scaffold32500_1_pt1 | contig 48039 bp, 76 predicted proteins | sample TARA_B110000438 | Tara Oceans TARA_B110000438 (sample SAMEA4398413) | marine metagenome | biome: Polar Biome; feature: [MES] marine water layer (ENVO:01000295) within the mesopelagic zone...; material: water (ENVO:00002006), including particulate matter (ENVO:01000060) such as...... | reverse complement strand
GTAAGGTAAGCATAGTAGCATCATGTGGCTTTGATACACTAGAGGTTAACCTATGATAGAGTTAGCAACAACACTAAAGGTCATGGGGCTCATAACTATAACAGTTTGGGTCCTGTGGCTCCTACAAGAGGACAAGCGTAATGACTAAGAGAGATAGCATTATGGATGACATTACACGTAACAACACTACCTCAGGCTTACGCATAAGCAGAGTCGTACCCTTAGATATGGACGTACCCAACATGCGTAGGGACGTTAGCAGTCGCTCTAATGTAGCGTGGCTACTACGCAACCTAGCTGTACGTAACGCAGAGCACACAGAGTTTGACGCAGTCTTTAAGAAGCTGAAGAGACTCTCCGCAAACTTTAAAGCAATATAAAAAAATCAAGTCCCTCGGCCATGGGGGAGGTGAGAAATAAAATATTTTATTTTTCGGTCGAGGGGCTTTATAATAACAAATTGAAAGAGCTATTTTGAAAGCGGGCAGGGGTAAAATCACCACCTCAAATGCATAAGTACTTCATATAAAAAAATCGTAGCGTATTTTTTTTAGTTGCAAATACCCCTTTCGGCTATTATAAACTATAATAACGATAAGTAACTATACATATAAGCTATGCTATTAATAACCGAAATAAACACGGTTCCCTTAATACTGCATAGCACGGGTGCGTTTACGTACCAATTATCATAACATTCGAATATATAGCATCCGACGTTTTAGTAGGGTCGTTAAGTAAGACTCTGCAGGAGGTTTACTATGTCCTGGAAATGGATTATTATAGTGAGTATCGCTATTGGATTTGGTGCTTTAGTTTGTGACCCTGTAAAGAACAGTGGGCACAAAGCAGACTTCTTTGGTTTGAAGCAATTTAAAACTGAAGGAAGCTCTAGCAAGTAAGCATTGTTTTATTTGAATTAGTATAGAGTGATAACATGTTTGTCTCAGACAGGAGTGTACAAATGACATGTAAATGGTGTATAGTCATATTGATTGCAATGGCAGTTAGTGTGCCTATTATTATATACATGATTGATACTTTTGGACTTGTCAATCTATACAGCATTACACCAACCCCGTAAGCAGTAGAGCAAGAGTTGACGATAGTCTAACTCTATGTAGTACTGTAATGGTGGTTTAAACAGCGTGTGAGCGGTTTGTAGCAACGATTGTACACAAGTAGTACATAATTGCTTATATGACTTTTAAGAGTCATTTAGGCGTGTTTTAGGACTATTTACGATAGTTTAAAGCATGGTGAAATAGTGCTATAACGTTTAGTATTAAGAGTCAATTAGGCGTACAAAATTTGCGAAACCGCAAACGCTTCGCGTTAGTAAAATTAGCTTACCGATTCTCGGCTGAAGTGGAATCGATGACGCTACGTGTGATTACTAGTATAGTAATGAAAGGAAGCATCATGAGTAAAGAGAAAATAGCATTGTGTGACGAACTAGCTGATATTATGCCACCGGAGTATCATGAGCTAGTAGAGAGTGCTACGTATGGTAAAGAGGATCGCGGTTGGAAAGATATTGGAAGTAGTAAAGAGCTTATTGAACAGCATAGCTTATGTGCAGGCTGTCCAGAGTCTATTGCGTTCCGTTATATCATGGCAAGTATTCCAGCACCACAGGATACTGTCTTTGTAGGTTCCACTGGCTGTACTAGTTTAGTATTCCCACATGTAGCAGTTAATAACATCCATAGCTTATTTGGTAATCAAAATGCTATTGCTTCTGGACTCAAGCGTACTCTGAAATGTAGATTCCCTGGTGTTGAGAAAGATGTTATTGTTTTAGCTGGTGATGGTGCTACTGTTGATATTGGATTAGATATGACAATGCAAAGCTGGTTCCGTCAAGAGAAGTTTACTACTATATGTTTTGATAATGAACTCTATGCTAATACAGGTGGACAGGAAAGCGGACTCATGCAGAAAGGCTTTGTTGCTAAGATGGCTCCAAAGGGTAAAGCATTTGAAAAGGTTCGACTTGCAGAGATTGCCAGAGAAGCCGGGTGTGCCTATGTTGCAGTATTAACAGTTAGTAAACCTAATAGAGTTGAGCAAGTTATTAAGAATGCTGTAATGGTAGCAAGAGAGATTGGACCTACGTTTGTACAATTGTATACACCATGTATATTAGAGATTGGCAAACAGAGTATGGAAGGTCTAGATGAAATGAAAGACTCAGAGCAGATTGGTGGGCGGTTCGTACAGAAAGAGTTTATTACTGACGAAGCACAAAAACTAATAGACCAACTTGCTATTGAAAAGAAAGAACGTAAGAAAGCAGAAAAAGAAGCCGCTAAAAAAGAAGCACAAGTAAAGGTAGCAGTAGCATGATAGAAGGATCAAAGTACACATGGAGTAACGATATAGAAAAGTATGAAGCTGTTGAGAATTTATTTGACGAGCTTATACGACCTGCTTTGATGAGCGACGGTGGCGATTTGGAATTAGATCTAGTGAAGGGTCACGACGTGGTGATCTCATTTCAAGGAGCCTGTGGCAGTTGTCCATCAAGTGCAGGTGGTACCCTCCGGGGAATAGAACGTGCTTTACGATATCATATTGATCCAGATGCAGTAGTAATACCAACTAATGCATACCAGGCACCAACACAAGAAGCTCATCCATTTGGTGGACTTACGTATGCACAACAACTAGAAGAAAGGAGCAAAACTTAATGGCAACAATAATTACTGATGAATGTATTAACTGTGGGGTATGTGAACCAGAATGTCCAAATGAAGCTATAGACGATGGTGATAGCGAAGGATTAGATTTTTATTATATTGATCCTGAACTATGTACAGAGTGTGTAGGCTTTCATGGCGAAGAAGCATGCCAAGAAGTATGTCCTGTAGATTGTTGTATCCCAGATGAAGATATTGTTGAAACTGAAGAAGAACTGTTAGCAAGAGCAGTAACCCTACATGCAGACCAAGAATTCCCCGCACTAGGTGACTTAACTGATAAGACATCATTGTTTCGTAATCCAAATCGTAAAAATGCAAATTTATAAGATGAATGAAGTTTACGACCTACACGTTTAAGTGTAACAATAAAAAGTGTAGCAAACGAATTATATGTATCTTCTCAGTATATAGCATGGATGGGTTAGGACGCTGTCAGTATTGTAATAATGGCCTTTTGAAACGTGTTCCAAATGTAGATTTAACAATTAATGACGTGTCAGCTTTCTAGGGTATAAAATGCATAATCATTAAATACCTAGTTAACTAAACGAATTATCTGAAAGGGGTGATAAATGGAAATAGCAATGACACAATATAAAAACTATATTGGTGGGCAATGGATTGACTCAACGTCTAATAAGTTGATTGACGTTACGAACCCTGCTCATTGTACAAAAGTATTAGCAACTGTCCAAGACAGTAATGAAGAAGATATTAATAAAGCCGTTGAAGAAGCCACTAAAGCATTTAGGTCTTGGAAGAAAGTTCCAGCACCAAAACGTGGTGAGATATTATTTAAAGCGGCAGAAATACTAGTACGAGATAAAGAAGATATAGCAAAAATGATGACCAAAGAAATGGGTAAACCATTATCTGAAACCCGCGGCGATGTTCAAGAAGCAATTGACATGGGATACTATGCGGCAGGCGAAGGTCGGAGATTAGGAGGAAAGACTGTTCCGTCAGAACTGAATGATAAGTTTTGCATGTCCATGAGGATGCCAATAGGCGTCATTGGAGCAATCACTCCTTGGAATTTTCCAATAGCTATTCCGTCATGGAAGGCTTTCCCTGCCTTAGTAGCCGGCAACACAATGGTTATTAAACCTGCAGAAGATACTCCACTGAGTGTATTAAGACTAGCAATGGTATTTGAAGAAGCTGGATTACCTGCAGGAGTATTTAATGTAGTTACAGGGTATGGACCAACAGCAGGGCAACCGTTAGTAGAACATCCTGATGTTAAGATGATATCATTTACAGGCTCTACTATAACAGGTCATCAAGTTGCAACTAGGTGTGCCGAGCAAATGAAACCTTACTCATTAGAGATGGGTGGCAAGAACGCTATTGTTGTAATGGAAGATGCTGACATTGATTTAGCAGTAGACGGCGTTGTATGGGGAGCATTTGGTACAACAGGACAACGTTGTACAGCATGTTCAAGAGTATTTGTACACGAAAGCGTTAAAGCAGAGTTTACAGAGAAACTTGTTAAACGTGCAGGATCGTTAATGATAGGCGATGGCTTAGATGCTAAAGTACAAATGGGTCCTGTTATTAACGAGAAAGCATTAAACAAGATTCACATGATGGTTACAGAAGCTAGTTCTACTAACACTATCTTGTGTGGTGGGAAGATTAATAAGAAACCCACAGATAATATTCCATTTGCATTTGGACAATATACAACGGTCTACGGTTGGTTTTATATGCCAACTGTTATTACAGATGTAGATGTTAATGATATGATTGCCCAGGATGAAGTATTTGGTCCTGTAGTAGCAATTATATCCTTTGGCGAGACGGACGAAGTTATTGATATGGTTAACAATTCTAAGTACGGGTTATCGGCCGCAGTCTATACGGCGAATGTAAATTTTGCCTTTAGAGCCCTTAACGAAATTGATACTGGAATTACATATATTAATTCTTCAACAATTGGAGCCGAAATACAGTTACCATTTGGGGGTACCAAAGGAACTGGAAACGGGCATCGTGAAGCAGGACACAATATGATTGATAATTGCACAGAGTGGAAATCAGTCTTTGTAGACTATAGCGGAACTTTACAAAAAGCTCAAATCGAAGACTAACACTTAACCTAAAGGGGTATAAGATGAAACAAATTCTACTACTTGTAGTAGGGTTAGCAATCCTTGTTGCTACTCCTTCACGAGCAACAGCTAATCCAGAATTATTGATGTTTAGTAATCCACATTGTGGATACTGTCAAAGTTTTTTAAAAGATGTAGCACCAACTTATCATGAGTCAGACGTTGGAAAAGTATTACCATTACGAGTTATTAACATGGATCAAGATGTACCAGACTGGTATGATAAAGCATATAAAGACAAACGTATTAGTCAGATTAGAGGAACACCAACTTTTATAGTATGGCAAAACGATACTGAGCTATTTAAGTTTGTTGGATATCCAGGAAAGAATCGCTTTTATGAAATCATTGGAGGATTCGTGTCTGCAAATCAACAACTGTTTGGTAAAGAAGGAGAAGTATTTCTTGGCCACTCTAATAAAGACCAATGGAGTTCAGTACCAAAAACAAATGAACTACCGGACGCATTTATGGAGTTACGTAAACAAGCACCTCTTTCTAACATGCATAAAGATCCTAGGATGGATCCAAATTCTAGTCATAACAAACCTTTTGAGCGACCTAAACCAAGGATTCCAGATGTAGTAGTACAATCTGATAATATCTTTGATCATACATATGAAACACCACAAGATGCATTGCTGGCGGCAAAGTATTTGAAGTGTGGGTCTAATGTTCATTTCCATGCTAAAGAGAATGTTTGGATGCCTTGTTCAATGTCAATTAGTCCAGGCACTGATGACTTAATGAATGAAAGAAGATAATATGAAATCATTTAATGTTAAATTATTTTTAATGTTTATAGCTATGATGTTAATTTTTTATTTTTCATATAGTAGTCCTAGTACTGCTAATGAACATAAGCTAAAGAAGTTAGATGATATTCTTACATACTGTGATACTCGAAAGAATATTACAGAAATGGTGTCAGAAGCATATCATATGTCAGTAGCCGCTAGAGGATTAGTACACAATAAATTTCACAAAGAACTGGTAACTGTTGAAGTGTGGATTAATCCTAACAATGATCAATGGGCTGTTATTTTTACATACAAGCACAAAGATTTATCATGTATAGTTGGTGGTAATAGTATGAAGCTATTTGCACCTAAAGGCACTGGCATATAATACTTTATAGGAGTATTAAAGTGAAAAGCATTCGAGAGTGGTTAGTTGATGATTGGCAAGATAATAGATTCCGATTAATAGTAGAAACAGCTGGAGCATGTTGTTTCATAAGTGTCTATTTAATCATGGCTTGGTTTGGCGATAATACACCGATCTTTGTTGTATTTTTGTTTACCCTCTCGGGTGCTCTTTTACATTCTATAAATGCATATCTACGCAAAAGTATTAACTTACTTTTGTTAAATATCATAGTAGTGTGTATAACAATCTTTGGAATGGCTAAGATGTTTTTAGCGTAGGGGCAACGCAATGACTTTTCAGTATGCGTATGAAAAGTTTATTAACACTTATAGTACTGTAGAACAAACAGATATATCGTTTATGATATGGCTGATAGAGAATCCAAAATCGCCTTTTCATCTTCACGGTTCAGCATCTCTTAAAGATCATGATGCTATTCATGTATTACTAGAATGCGGACAATCAAATGATGAAGAAGCATTTGTAATTGGTTTTACAATGGGGACAGATGATAGAATTAAACCCTGGGAAGTAAAACTCTTTAAATTTATTTCACACTTCCTGTATCCAAAGAAGAATAGATTTACTAAAGCACAAATAGAAATATTTAATAACGGTTTTAAATATGGCAGTTCAAGAAGTAATAATCGCATAGGCGAAGTTGATTGGACAGAGTATAATTTAGATATTCCACTAAAAGAAATTCAATTAGAATTTGGAATTATGGACAATGAATTAAGTTACTTTAAGCGAGATATTAAATGAAACTATTATACCCGTTAGCTAAAAGATTTATAGCAGGACACGATATAAATTCTATGCTAGAGAATATTGCTTACTATGACTTAGTTACTATTAACTATGTAGGCGAAAGTGCAACAACACCATGCATAGCTGAAGCAAACTTAAAAGAATACAAAGCATTAATTAATGCTTTAAAATCATTATCACATAGAGAATATGAAATATCGTTAAAGCTAACTCAATTTGGAATGACTCCTACTGAATGGAAAGATCCTGTTACAGAATTAACAGATCAAGTAAAAGATATTCCATTTATTAAACTTAAATTTGATATGGAAAAGGAATCGCTTATTGATGATACATTAAAGTTTTCCCGTTGTTTTGATGATGTAGGTATTGTCCTACAAGCTAATATGCAACGTTCATACTTTGATATAGATAAAGCTATGGAGAGTTATACTAGGGTTAGAATTTGTAAAGGAGCATACAAAGGTAATATCAGAAACATGGATGATATTAGAAAAAATTATTTAAATATAGTTGAAGAAATTTTTAAGAGTGGATATTTTTATCATAAAGATTATAAGCAAGACTTTATAGCATTAGGAACACATGATGAATATCTTATTGAAAATATAAAGAAATTAGCTCGACAATACGGCGGCAAACAAAAGTTCTATTTTGAAATGCTTTTTGGAATCAGAAGGGACTTAGCTAAACGATTAATTGGTGAAGGTTACTCAGTTAGGACTTATATACCATATGGCGCAGATTGGATGCCTTATGTAATACGTAGGTTATGTGAATTTAAGAATCTTAAATTTGTTGGTGTAAATATTATAAAAGAACTTTTTGCAAGGTAAGTACAATATGAATAAAATTATTATATTTGGTGGAGGATCTATAGGTAACGCAGTATATCATCTTTTAAAAGATCGTACAGCATACAGCATTACAGTAGCTGACATCCGTGGTTCTGTAGAAGGAATACCAGCTGAGGATTATGCACAAATAGATACTAGACATCCAGGACGTAACAACTCAACACTTGGTGAATTAATTAGGGATAAGACCTTAGTTATTAATGCATTACCATATACTGAAAACTTAGTTATATATAGTGCATGTTTAAAAGAAAACATTCCGTACTTTGATTTCTCAGAAGATTCAGAACTTAATGACTTTATCCATAATATTGATTTAGAAAAGCCATTACCATTTACAATGCCACATTGTGGATTAGCACCAGGTATGAGTACAGTTATTGCAAACAACTTAACACATGACTATACAGAAGTAAATGACGTTAAAATAAGAGTAGGAGCATTATCACAGAACGCTACTAACAAATTAAAATATCATCTTACTTGGAGTGCAGACGGATTAATAAACGAGTACTGTGGTACTTGTAAAGTTATACGTAACGGTTCGGCAGATGAAGTGCAAACGCTTACAGATTACGAAACATTGTTAATAGATGGTACAGAATATGAAGCATTTAATACAAGTGGTGGATTAGGATCATTTGTAGATACTGTTATTAACGACCCACGTTACTCAAAAGCAGATGTAAACTATAAAACTATTAGACGTTTAGGACATCACGACTATATAGATTTTTTAATGAATGATTTAAAAATACCTAAGAACGATTTAATTAAGATGATTAAACATGGAGTATCTCGTACAACACGAGATTGTGTTATTATCTTTATAACAGCTAGTGGTCAAGTTGATGGGACTCATAAAGAGCGTATGTATAAAAAAATATTCTATCCTGAGAAACTAAATGATAGATGGTTTACAGCTATAGAATTAACAACTGCATCAGGACTACTTACAATGGTTGAACTGTTTTTACAGAATAAGCTTCGTAACTATGGTTACCATAAACAAGAGGACGTTAAACTTTCAGAAGCAGTTAGTACGAAGTTTGGAAGTTTATATACAATGTAATGACAACATTTTGGAAAGTATGTATGGGAGCTTTTCTTGTAGGTGCAAGTATAGGCGCAGTTTGGTTCTATAGTATAAACCTAGGATGTGCTGAACTGGCACCGTTTCATGTTAAAGCAAAAATATTATTTGATTGTGCAATCTCAGGAGGATGCTGGAAATGGTAAACTTTAAATGTAGTACATGTAATAAAAAAACTGCTCATGAACAATTATCTGAAGGCTGGGCCGGAAGGCAATGGACTGAAGATTTTATTTGTAAAGTGTGCGGTGAAATGCATTGTAGAGATGCTGAGGCACCAAAACAACAAACAGAATATTTTGTTACATCAACATATTCTAATGCAATTTCTTTCAAATATTAAAATAAGGAGATGTTATGGCTTCACTAGTTATAGCAGTAATCGTCGTAATAAGTTGGTTGTTACCTGAAGGATCGTTTGACCCAGGACCGTATGTGCAACGAAGTAAACACGAGTCAATAGAAGAATGCCGATCTAAAAAGTGGGACGGCGAAGTTTGCGTTTATACTAATGATGATGGTGCTCTACTTTATACAAAAAGGCATGGCGGAACTGTACGTGCAGAAGTTGTGGGGACAGAAAAATAATGGAGTGCTCATTAGACGATAACCCGTTTAAAAAATCTTATACAGTTAATTGTACTCCAACAATATCTCGTGAGCTAGGAGAATGGATAATAGATTGGACTGAGTCTACTGTAGGATTTCATGTAGAGTCAATCGAAACGAAACGTGAACAAATTGCAGAGAATCACTGGAAAGTAGAAACTGGAACAGAGTTAACAATATCATTTAATTCATGCCACAATAACTATCAAGAAGATGAGATATTTATTAATGGTGCAGTACATGGCTATAATCTTTGTAATAAGAGATGATTTATTTTCTTTTTATCTATGCTGGAATTATAGTCTGGATAATGTTCTTACCTAACCCTATTATAAAATGGGTAGATAAGTGGGCTTGTGATAAGGAGAACCCCCGTGAATGAGTATAGCGAAGTAAGCCAATTACGAACACAGATTGCTATTTTAGAATCTCAACTAGATCATCAAACGTCATCTTTAAGACAACAATTAGAGCTACAAACTCAGATAAACAAACACTTAACATTAGATAACAATAGGCAAGCAATGCTGATAACAAAGTTAAGTGAGGTAGAAAGCAATAAAGAAATAGTAACAAAAGTAGAAAAAACTTATAAAAAGAAAAAGCCAGACCCCATTGGAGGCCTAGGACCTACAGAAGATCTTCCTGGGTATGATGGCTAAGATAAATACTAGACTATGAAACTCTGGATTATAAAGTGTAGAGTATATAATTTTGTTTGGTATTGGAGCTATAAGCTAAGAAAACTTTTTAGGAGGTAACATGAAAAATCGTACGATGATTTTTATAATGTTATTAATGTTTGCATTAGTAATGGTTAATTTGTTTAATGTATTATGGAAGTAACATGGATTTTGGTAATATAAAAATAGCGTTAGTACAAGGACTAGTAGTTCTAGTACCAACCTATTCTGTAGCATTTTTTACAGAGAAAATGGTATATACAATACCTATGTTAGCGGCCGCAGGATTTGTAGCCGCAAGTCTTAGAAGTGATACAACCAAACGTAACGTAGACGATGATGGTCATAAAAAAGATGGAAGTCACCCTGATCATTCTGTACATAAAGATGATGGAAGTTCATAATGTTAATAACAGAATTTACTAAACCTACTGATAGAAAAGACATAGAAGCTTCATTAGAGCCATTCCTGGAATTTATTAAAAGCGGTAAAGAGATCTCTATTAAACAAATACGTAATAAATTATATCGTGCATTACAGTCTATTGGCGTAGAAGAAATTGACATTACAAGATCTAAAAATGTAGATGTAGGTGATATGAATATGAATGGTGCATATGATCCTGTTGATGATGAAGATGATTTTGGAGCATTTAGTCTTGAGTTAATATTTTCAGAAACAGATAAAACTATTGCATTTAGTAAAGAAGGTGTTCAAAATATTAAAGATAGATTAATAGATTTATTAGAACACGAAATGATACATAGAGATCAATATCGTGGTAGAGACTTTATAAAGCAACGAGAGTATAAACCAGCCAAAGGTATATCCAAAAAGTTAAAAACAACTAGAGAATACTTAGGCAACGATGATGAAATAGAAGCTTTTGCAAAAAACATTTCTAGTGAACTAATACGTAAAGTAGATAAAGACGGAGCTTTACAGCTCCTAAGGATGGCAGGTAAAACTGCAAACTTTAAAGACAGAATGAATAATTTATTATCACCAAACTTATTTGGATATTTTGCGGCTTTTGATTTTGATACTAGACATCCTGTCTTAAGAAAATTACTTAAAAAGATTTGGCTATATATTGAGCATAGTGATGGATAAAGAAAACTTAAACTACTACACCCAACGCGAATGGGATAGAGTCGTTGGTATTGGTAAAGTTCCTAAAGAATACCAACGACCTAAACCTGAAGAACTCAAGTCTTTACAACAACCCCGTTCCGACGAGACATCAAAATAAAATTAATCTTGTTTTTGTGGTGCTCAGATAATAAACGTTTGAAGCACCAATAAGTAAAGGCATCCATACCACTTCTCCTAATTAAAGTTAAAGTGCGTTCCTTCGCTTACTGCTACTTCCGTCCCTTAATAGGATGAACGTATGTTATTTAGTAAGTTGGCTCCGGGGGAACGACTCGAACGTTCACGGTAAATAATACTTTGCGAGTAACTCTTCACCAATAGCTAAACAGGCTATCGTGTCTACCAATTCCACCACCCCGGATTAAACTTATTGCTCTATACCATGCATGTTTGAAAAAGTACGTTTAAAGTTCTTGCTTCCTACACGATATGTTGTTGCTCTACCTCTTCTCTTTGATGTAGAAGAAATCTTCTTATATTCTTCAACAGCACGTATCATTCTGGTCATTCCGATTCCGCCTCCTACTCTAGGTTGAAAGTCATAACTTAAGAATTCATTTAGTTCTGCTTCTACTCGTTCTTTACCAAACTTTCCGTACAGTAGATCTGCATACATTCCGTCACTAATAGTATGGAACATGTGCTTCATTTCTTCAGGATCGCTACTACGTTCAGCTGAGCCTATTGTTTCTTGACCAGCTATAATAACATCGATCTTAGCCGCAGTTCCGTCACCGTTTTGTTTCATGTTCCAGAAAGGACTAGTATAGTTTGGAAAGTTCTTAATCATACATACACGTTCTTTATATTTGTTGTACATTGCTTCTTCATCTTCGTGTGTTAATTCTTTAGTATCAAAATCCTTACACCATTCTAAATAGTCTTTAGCTACAGGACTTGAACCAAAGCCCATGTGTTCTGTAAGCTCTTTATTCATTTTTTCAAGATCTGCGACAGTACCTGGGAATTCAAATTCAAACATTGGAAATATTAAATCATGACGTCCTGGAACTGGGTTAGGTTCTTGTCTATATGAAGTTGAGATACAAAAAAAGCCCTTCGATGAAGGGCGTGTAAGCAGTTCGTATTCTAGCCACATCTGGCCTGTTTGCGGTAGCGGCCAAACATTGCCGGCATAGTTGTATGTACTTACTGTAGTTGGATCTTCACATGCGGCAAGTATGCTTAATCTATTTTGTGTATGGACTTCGTGAAAGCCTCGGTCCAAAAAAAACGACCTTAAAAGGCCGACGGTACTTGTATATTGTTCTGGATTTATTAACTGGGTCATTGCGTGGTGCTCCTTTTATTAAAGTTAAATGTTTCCGTTTCCGGTATGTAGTTAAAGTTTAAAGTATTCCAATGATCAATGTTTTTAATACTTGTTTCCCAATGATAGCACCTTGTGGCATCCCAATCAGGTATACGGACTCTATAATCATCAGTATCTCCTTCTAAAGCATTAGTCATGAGCTTTACAAGTGCTACGTCAGTACAGGTGTCAGTAATGGTATGGGTTGGTGTTTTGTTGTGATTTTTAGTATTTTTATCAACTCTCAGCATACTAAAAGTATATTTATCCAGACGGGATAAAACTACGATATTAGTGATTATCTAGTAAACAAAAGTAATTTTGAGACCTTGTTCGAACAATATCTAGTTCTTCTTTTGGCCCCAAGCGCCTGGCCCGGGTTCCATTGGATTTTCTATTAGTGTTAGTAAACTTTTACAATACGGAATTTTATTAACGTCCCAGGCTGGAACTTTACACTTGTGCTTTTTAAGATATGCTAATTCTTCGTCAGCATCCATACAGGCTTTTGCGCCATCTAATAATCTATACCACTGACAATCTTTTTCAGTGGCGGCACTTAATGCATGTTCACTTAATGTTTTATTTGTAGTAGTTGCGGAAACTAGATCGGCGCCATTTAGTGCTACACCTATCTGCCAGGGAAGAATTGCACACCCTTGGAGTAGCAACAATGTTAGTATGATCGAACATGCTTTCACGCTTAACGCTTTCAGTTATAGACAATATTTAGTTATTGAATATGTTGTTTTCCATTGTCCCATTGTTGGTCTTTACTAACAGAAAACATCATCATATAAAACGGGTCAACACCTAAGTTAACTGCGGCATACGGAGCATTATGCTCAAACTCAAATAAGTCACCTGCATTAAAAGGAGCGATCATTTTTTCTTCGTATATAAAAATATGGCCCATCTCGTAGTCATTTAAAGGCATCCACAGACGTCTTGTTGTTTCAGTTAGTGTTACTACAGGAAAACCGTCGTGTGGTCCAAGTTTTTTAATCCACCAATCCCACTCATGAGTACCAAAATCAAATGGTGGTGATATCTGAAATTCTGTATTGTGCTTATCAAACAACTCCCACGAAAGTCCTTCAAACGCAATATGCTCAACCCCTTTGGGACCACTTTGCTTCAACCCTGTAGTTTGTCTACAATGCTCTAGCCATTTAGGATTAATCCACGGTCCATAATTTTCTAATATCTTCATAGTACTACTACTTATCTAACCAACTAGGAGAATCACTAGTTCTGTTAGATTTCTCTGATAATTGTTTAGCTTGTATAATTAACATTGGTCCAAGTTGCTTATGAGTATATCGATCAGTTACTTTTAAAATCGATCTTTTAAATCCTACAGCTAAATTTAGTGGTTGATTAGTAAGTAAACTTTTTACACACTTGTCAACTAGTATCGCATGATTATCTCGTATCATATGATTGTATCTAGTATCAATACCTTGATAATACCATTCGTCATTATCTTTATTACTACAAAATTCTGCAGACGCTACTGAACTACCTAAATCACCAATCACTTCAATCAATCCTGTATAGTCTATAGTTAACGGAAATCCAGGTATTACTAAAAGATTAAATCCTATTGTTTTTTGAATTTGTTTAAGCCATGCTAGTTGATGTTCAAACCTAAATAGATCTATATTATCTCGTTGGATATTTAAAACATAGTTTTTTATAGAAGACGCTTCTTCTTCTGTAATTAGTTCGTCTAAATTAGCAACTGAGTAATTACTATACTCAGGATATTTTTCTAGTAACCAACTCCTATTAGGCGCTGTTAGAATAACAACTACAACATCATCCTTTGTAATATTATCTAATTGTTTACGGAGTTGTAAAAGTATCCAGTCATTAGATACGCCATTTGCTGAACTATTATGTAGTGCATTAACATTTAACTTTTTACCAAGAGCACGTATCCATGTCCATTCTTCGTCAAAGTTTAGTGTAAAGCTGTCGCCAAACGCATATAAAGTACGCACATTATTAGTCCTCATTAGTTCCAAGATTATTTAAAAACTGTCTTAATTTTGTAGAATCAGTTTCAGCATGTATCTTCGGAGCCGCTATACCTTGTGTTGGATCATTGTTAACTTCGTTTGTTTCTGTAACTGTACTAGTTGTCTTTAGTCCTTGAAGTATTGGAGATGTTGCTACATTAGATTGATATGCTTCTTCTTCATCTAAGTCTGTAACACGTAAACTATCAACATCAAATCCTAAATCAATTTTACTTCCTATACCACTTGATGATCTAGTTTTCATTAATTGTATTTGATAACGCCCACGCTCACGCATAGCTCGACTTGTAAAGATACCTATAACATTATCTGCTGTTTGTATCTTACTTAATCCGCCTGCAATGTGTGAATGATCAAATTCTATTTCTTCAACACTTGCTCTGTTTAACTGTGATGCTGTTACAAATATACAACCAAGTTCCATTGCTAAGTTTCTTAGTTCTTCTGATACAAATTTATCTTTAACATATAAATCACTAGGTGACACTTTTCTACTTAGTGGCATTAACAGATCTAAATAATCTATTAACAATACATCTACTTTACGCTCTGTCTTAATTTCATATTCTTTAATAAAACTTCTAATATCGTTTGCATTCTTACCACTTGGCATATACTTAATTTGAAATGCACCAGCTTTCTTACCAACTAGTTTAACTTTCATTTCAACGCCATCTAAGTCTTTAAATATTTCTCTAGTTGGAGTTTCAGTTAACATACTGTCGATACGCATTGCAACTAATGGCTCTGAAAGCTCTAATGTAATATACACTACATTCAGTCCTTGAAGCACCCAGTTACAGCCCATGTTAGCTAAGAATAAAGATTTACCTGCACCAGACCCACCTGCAAATATATTCAGTTCACCTTTGTTAAATCCACCAAATAACTTTTTATCTAATGATTCCCATCCAGTACTTACTTGACCATTATTATCTTTTAACGATAATAGTCTAGCTCTAGGATCACCAAAGTAATCAATACCTATATCTTTTTGTAATCCAATTTGTACAGCTTGTTTTACTAAGTCCTCTACAGGACCATACTCACCTTTTTCTAATAGGTCAGCACTTTCAAGAATAGCTTTTTCTAAACTTTTGTGTCTACAAAATATTTCAAAGTCATTTAGTAACCAATCATAATGTGCTTCATGCATATCCTTAGACGGTTCTAATTTTATATCACACGAACTGTTTATAATATCTTGTGTTGGAAGTGTGTTATGTTCAGCAACAAAGTCTTGTAAGAATTGTGCAGTTGTTTGTAGTCTACGATCAAATAAAGCCGGATCAAATATACCTTGACAACGTACAAATGTTTGTGCATCACTTAACATTATTTCTAAATATGTTCTTTGTATATCGTAACCGTAGTCTGTATTTTGTTTAGTCATTTAATTATTATACCACATTTCACGTTGAAAGTCAATATGTTTCTTGTCCATTGCCAAAACTGCTCCCACACATGATCCAGGGTCACCTGGATTTGGAGGTATGTAAACATTTTCCCATTGATCTGCAATTTTTTGTATTGCTGTACTATTTAATGCACATCCTCCTACAACAATAAGATTACGACTTGATTGTGTTTTAAGTAACCATTTACTACATGATGTTACAATTAATTCAAAAACAAATTGAGTTGCATTAGCGAGCCTTGCCAAATCTTCCTCGCTTGTTAATTCAGGTTTATACCAGTTACACCCTTTATGAAGATTAACTTTAAACGAAACTCCAGGTAGTTCTCCATTTAACTCGCCTTCAATAAAAGTTGCTACCATGTCGTTTATTAGTTCTAAATTTAAGTGTGTAGCTATACTTGATCCTAATGAGTCAACTTTATATTCATCTCTATTTGCTTTAAACCCTAATCGTTGTGTCATAGCAGAATAAAATAAACCAACACTATGTGGATACCGTTGTGAGTAAACTTTCTTAAGTCTACAACCTATACCTGCCCACATTGTAAGAGTTTCAAACTCACCAATACTATCTAAACATAAAACATTTGCGTCGTCAAACTTACTAGTATAATAACCGTATGCGGCATGACTAGTATGATGTTTTGCATACTTAATAGGGCAAGTAATACCCCATTGTTTTAAATACTTTGGAATATTGTTTTCAGAAAAACCACTCCACCCTTGTCCTGCCCAGACTTGTCTAATACTTTTAAGGTAAGGAATTTCATACCATATAACTTCATCTGGTGCTCTCCAATCGCCGGCTTGTTTAGCGGCATTAACAAGTTCTGGATTTAGATGAGGGTCGTTATCTACCTTAGAAAAGTCTTTAGCCAAGGCCGCCCATACTAGTTTTTTGTCTTTAAAAACTGCTATACTGGCATCATGACTATTACCAACTATTCCCCAAGTAATCATTTTATTTTCGACTCTCTTCAATTCTATCAATTAGACCAAACTCCATAGCTTGTTCAGGAGTCATAAAGTTATCACGTTCCATTGCCGCATTAACTGTGTCAATGTCGCTACCACAATGTTTTACATATAGTTCATTTAAACGTTTCTTTGTTTCCATCATATCTCTAACATGGATTTCCATATCAGTTGCTTGTCCTCTAAACCCGCCTGATGGTTGATGGATCATTATCTTACTATTAGGTAACGCAACACGTTTACCTTTTGCTCCTGCCATTAATAGTAACGAGCCTGCCGATGCCGCCTGGCCTATACAAACAGTAGCTACTTCAGGTTTAATATATTGCATCGTATCATAGATAGCCAGTCCGGCACTTACTAACCCGCCAGGTGATTGGATATACATTGATATTGTTTTTTCTTTACTAACTGATTCTAAAAACAATAGCTGGGCACATATTGATGCCGCAACATAATCGTCAATTGCTCCTGTTAAAAAGATAATTCTATCTTTTAGTAATCTACTATAGATGTCGTAAGCACGTTCACCTTTTGCTGTAGATTCAACTACCATTGGTACTAAGTTTGACATATTTTTTTATTCTCCTAATAATTATTGTTTGGTGCTGGTGGAGGCTTTCTAATAACCTTATTCTCTTTATAAGGTTTTGGATGCTTAGGTTTCCACGACACATGTTTCTTAACTATTGTTGATGCTTTCTTCTTTGGCATTATTTTCTCCTTAATCATAACCTCTGCCTTGTTCATCATACCAGGATTCCATTCCTGGTCTAATGTTTGAACAGTTTTGTTTTACTGTTAACTCTACTGATATTGGTTTAGTTACAGTAGTTTCTATTGCTAATGGTGTCTTACACTTTCCACATGTAGTAGTCCAATTAGGAATTAATGTTACTACTTCTGCTATATGTGAAGGTAAGTTCACTGCTTGGTAATGCGTTCCTGTTGCACCACTATGTTGAATTGGAACATCAACTCTAGCTCTACATACTGAACAGTATATCATAATAATGTCGTTATCGTCTTTCCGGGTAACTATTACTCCGTTAACTATTTCTGCATCAGCCGGGTCAATAAAGTGTCCATCTAACATATCATTTCTCCTTTAAAATTGGATTCTTGTTTCTGTTGGGATTAAAGAACCGTTGCTAATATTGCCTACATTAAAACTCATACTAATTCTTTCAACATCACTTTTAAATGGATATACACTATGATTTAATTCTGCATGAAATAAAAGTATATCTCCTGTTTTAGGAACAACCTTATGTGTACCGTTTACTCCTAATACATTTGGTCCATAATGGAATTCTAATTGTCCTGCACATGCCATGTTACTCTTACTATGTTGTGCCTCTTCTGCAATTACTTCAGGTACATCAATATACAGTACAGAACTTAACATTCCTGTATGCGAATGTGTAGGATTAAATTCATTTGCTTTTTGATAATTAATCCAAGGTTCTGTGGAAAAAGTATATTCGAACATTTTATCTTTATTATCCACTGTTCCTGCATCATACTCAGCTCTATTAAGTAAGTGTGAAGCAAATCGCTCTGCTTCTGCTTCTATATAATTTTTTATGTGTGGCAACAGTTCATGATAAAATTCATTCTTCATAGCTGTTCCTACTGACCATAACACTTCTTTTTTAATGTTGCCAGCAAGTTTATCTGAAAAATCTGCACCTGATACTTTACTATCTTTAGCAATATCTCTTAAAAGATCCATCATCTCTTCACGCATTGTTGAGTGATAAATTGTAGGACCAAACGGTCTAAGAAGTTTATACTCCATTATTTAATATTACCTTTAAAATTCCTGAGCCAAAGATAACCATTGCCGCAGTATTAATAAAAATTAATGCTCTGTCATGCCATAGCATACCAACTACTAACCAACCTGTTACACCTGCAAAATGAAATATTAAATTATAAGGTTCCATTCCCCCTACACTTGTTAATACCATTCCCCATAAAATAATAACACTTGCTGACCATTTAATATACCAACTAAGGTCGCCTTTCGGTGTTATCTTTTTAAAGACCCGAGTAGAGTTTAATGCTTTAATCTTATCATTTAATTTTTCTTTATATTCTGTCATACTATTTCTAATGCGTTGTTGGTTTAACAAATGGCGTTACGTCCGATCGAGTCTCTAATATTGTTTCAATTATTCGTTCAAATCCTTCTTCTGATAGTGCAGTTTTATAGATACGCATACCTTGTGCCATCAGTACTCCAGCACACTCTATTGGAGAAACTTCGTCATCTAAACATAATTCTTGCACTAACTTTTCTACACGCCTGTACGCAAGTTCTGTACTATCAGGACTATTTTCTTTTCTAATCATTTCGGTACCTTCTCAAATGTTTCTAGTAACAATGGACCAAAATTACTTATTGCCCAACCTAGTGCAATAAGAGTTGTTACTCCTACTACTAACCATTTCATTTTAAAATCATCAACAATCATTTTAATTCCAATAAGTTCGTTTCCTAATACTCTTAACGAAATTTCTAATTTTCCATCATCATCTTCTGGCATCCTTGCTCCTTTCGTTTACTTGTATATGAATGGATCTTTTTTCTGTAATTCTTTAATCCGTTTTTTGAAACGTCGATTTTCTTTCCATGTTTTATATGGTGCACAAATCTTATTCCAAAGGGCCTTCAAACAAACCATTTTTTACTCCTTAACTTAATCTTTAATTCACTTTCTTCAGCATACGAAACAATAGTATGTAATGTAAACATTCTTCCGTATTTTAGTATAGCATCATTTACATCTTTTACATCTGGCTCCCAATCAGGCATACTAACCGACCAACCTAATTCCATTGCTTGTTCCATTAGTTTAACTCCAGCAGTATCTCTATCTGGGACTACTATTACTTGCTTATTTAAACTATTTAGAAGTAGTGCCTGCTGATCTCTGACTTCACTGCCCAAAAGTGCAACACCTTCAATGCCTATAGCGTCGACAGGCCCTTCTACAAGTATTACAAATAATCTTCTATAATCCTGAGCATCTAAGTTAAACACATATCCTGGTTGCTGTTCAGACAAATATTTTGGATGACCTTTTGTAATTTTACGTGCAGTCCAGCCAACTATTTTGTCTTCATAATAAAATGGAATTATTAAACGATCTCGATAACCTAAAGAAGCTGACCAATGAAAGTTATAGTCTTCAGTATACAATTGTCGTGACTTCATATACATTATAACTTTTTCTAGTGCTTCAGGCAAATCTTTAAATTGTGAAATTGGTTTAGCATCTTCTGGTAATGGAACTGTATTAAATTCAGGTAATGTAACTATTGGATTTGCTAATCCTTCTGCTTCATTAAATTGCAATACTTGTAATGCAAGTGAAGTAATAGTACTATCAGACACACCTAGCCATTCTAGTAAATGCTTCATCTTAGGAGAAAGTTTTCTACCTTGTTGCCAACTAGCTTTAAACCCACAGTTAAAACAATGAAAGCTAACACCACCATCACCATTTGTTATTAATCCACCACGTTGTCTTTTATCTTGTGATGTTCCATTATGATGACAACACGGTGCATTAAAACTTGTCCACCCACTAGGAGTAGTTTTCCGTTTTGCTGGTAAGTGCGAGTTTAATGTGTCTAGTACAAGATTAGTCATACTAGTATTATAACGTAAAGTTAGAGTAAAGTCAACTAGTTTTTAACAAGTATTTTGTCAATTGTTCCAGAAACTTTATTTTCATATTTGGCTCGTATGTACGAGAAGACACCATTAAAGTTTACAAATTGTACTTGGGTTGGAGATGCTAAATCGAGTGTTGAAATATCAGCCCATACAGTTAATCCTGAAACTTGATTTTCTAATGTACCTTGTATGGTTACTTTTCCTTCAAACTCTGTTGTGTATATTGCCGCAGTATGTAATGCTTCATTACCGTTTTTAACAGGGTCTGCTGATATAGCCTCACTATTAAAAATACTACTATCATATGAATCTTCAATAAATGTTTTTAATTCATATGTAGTTGCTGGTCCTGGAAATGCGTCAGTACTTACATGTATAATACCAGTAGCTTTATAATCACTATCACCGTATGTTAATACTTTAGAATTATCTGATGTTTTAACTAGGTAGACATTATAGCTTAGATATTGTGATTTTAAGTTTAATAAATCATTATCCGTAACAGTTACAGTAAACTGGCCTTTTCTAGTTGGCGTAGACGTTTCAACAATAACTCCGTTGTGTTCTATTACAAGGCTTTTGTTTTCATCAAATGCTACAAACTTAGGAGTATACGTAGTTAAAATGCTTATGGGTTTCTGGTCCGGATTCTTAATTTCAAAGGTAAGCACATTGTCTATTCCTTTGTATACTTGTAATTGTCTACGATACACTGGTCTATACTCCGTTATGTTATTAGCCAAATCAGCAGTGAGTATGGCTCTGTTGGTTGATAAATATCTAGGTATTAACTGCATGTTAATTTCACTTTATACATAATAGTATTTATTTAAGATAGAGAGTATGCTACTAAAAGACATAGAAACAAATTTCCCATTTTTAAGCGTTGTACAGTACGGTGGCGACGAATACATAGGCATCATTGCCAACCAAGATCAATATGTTACGTCGATCTACGTATATACTATGATTAAAGAAGAAGAAGAAAAAGAACATTTTATACGGATGGGCGAAGTTTGGTGGTTTGAGAGCAATAGGACTATTCCTATAAGTATCTTCTTGCCTAGAGAGTTTGCTAGATTTAAACACGCTTTAGTAACTATGAATACTAAAGATGTTAAAGTAACAGTAGGCCCAGTAGTAAATTTAGGCAATTTAGCTATAAAGCGGGTTAAAAGAAAAAGTGTTCAGCTTGTTCGTAAACCTAAATCATGATTTTAATTAAAGAAAACGAAGATAAATCTCGGGCTGTATATAAATTAGCTGACGGGCGTTATAGAAAAGTCTGGGCAGTATCTGATCAAAAAGCTCTAGATCATCACGTTGAACTTTTAAATAAATTTATGCCTCATTGGGTTATTGACAGTGGAATAACTACACAAAGTATGTATATTGACACGTTACCTATATCAGGTAAAACAGCTGATACTGTTGAACATACACAAGCATTTATAGATAAAATTTATGAATTTTGTCTTGGCAACATTAATACAACCTTTCCGTATGCTCACGGTGATTGGTCATTAAGTAATATTATTCTTACTGGTGAGGATGTAAGTATTGTTGATTGGGATAACGTAGCAATCTCTAAGCCAGCAGATGTAATAATAAAATTACATAGTGATTTGCAGTTAGCGTTTGGAGATAAGTTTACTTTACCTAATGAATTTTATGTTCCTAAAGAAACATCTAACGAAGAATAATTTATTTGTATCGTTTAGGAGATAGTTTTTCTCTATAATGTTGAGGTGCAAATATAGAATTATGAATCCATTGTGTAAGTCTATTAATCTTACTTCGATGATCCCCTACAGCAGTTTCCATATTATATTCTTCACGCTTATACGGAATTATTTGGCATAAAGGCATACCTCGTTCGAACAGTATCTCTTCGTCCACTTTAGATTCAAAAAATGAATTTACATGTAGTTCATGATAAACATCAGTATCAACACTTCCTGTTAACACTTCCAAATTATGTTGTCTATGATAAAACGGAGCAATCATAAAACTGCTATATCCTTTAGGCGTTTTTAATTCCCATGGGTTTTGCCATTTAAATGATCCTTTCCATTGATTTTCTTTAAAAGGATAATTATCAATTTGTTCATGTGGATGAGTGGCGGCACTAAACAATGGTCGACCGTTTTGATTTAAATTTTGCGGAGTCTGAAATTGTATCTCTTCACCTACGGTTAATTTTACTTTTGTAAGTTTATAGTCACACCATAATGGAATAATATAACCCATGTTAAGCATATCAAGTATTCCTGGACAACTTCTTACAGTAGCCCAAGCATGTTGATCATGATCGTTTTTAGGTTTTTGTTGCTGAAACCATTCAGGCCAAAACTCACTAGCCGGAACTGGTGGCAGAGTTTCTTCTAATTCTTTAAATTGAGTAAAAAATAATATATCATTTGGTTTCATAATTATTCCTCATAAAATGGACCATTAGGTTCATCTTGAACGTTTGCCTTTAATGTTTTAAAGACTAATGTTATTCTAGGTTTTGATTTAAATGGACTTCCATAATGTTCCATTTCAGCAGGAAAAATCAGAAGTTTGTTTTGCTTATAATGAATTTTTCTTTGGTATTGATCATTTTCAGAATCTGGTCTATAGAAAAATGCACCGTCTTTATCGTCTGGGGTCATCATTAACATCACAGTATGTCCAGCATTTTTTATTAGTTTAGAATCTACATGCCACATACCTTCCATTGTAGGATGTTGTATATTAAAATATATTCTGCTAAAGTTAATATCGTAATCAAACTCTTTTTCAATTTTCTTAATTATATACCCTATCATAATATCCGAATGATGAAAGTCATGTGAGTACATTTTAGAACCTTCTTTACGAGAACGTTCAACAAAGTAATGGGGCAATTGATTTAAAAATACATCACTTAGATAAGAAGTTAATTCAGGATCTAACCAATTATCAATTTCTCTAACTTCTTCATACTTCATGTCTGCGTTCCATTCTTTAGTTTACATGTATATACAATGTTTTTCCAATCTCCATCCTTAGGACTGGCTTCGTATTCAAATCTAGTTTGTGTACACACATTATAGTTGTTAAATTCCTCAACTTCTTGACTAACACACATTCCGTCTGCTCTACATACTGTTAAAATTAGTAACCATATAATATCAGTCATTTAGTTCTTCACATATTAAATTCATTTGTACAGTAATTGCGACAGCATACGCAATTGCATGAGCTTTCTTAAAGTAGTATTCACCACTCTCTGGGCGAAGCCATATAGTCTTGCCAATCTCTGTCCAAGTCTTCCCTAGTAGGTGACGTTTCCCCGGACGTATCATTGCTAGTATCATTGCTAGTTGTTCTACAGATCTCGGTTTCATTTGCTCTAAAATTGAACCATGATCTCCTACGTGAAACAATTGCTTTACGAAGTCTTTGTGATCTAGAAGTTCCCATAATGGTTCCTTTGCTACTAACTTATTTAAATGATCTTCATCTTTAACATCTTTATAAAGACTTACATTTAAAAGATCCAATTTAAAATACCCTCTGTCATCTGCAGATTTATGATCTACTGTTGACATATTATCCACTGGATTGCTTGGAATTTCTGTAAAGTAAACTCCTGTGTTGTGTTTCTTACCTGAATTTAATTTCGCAATGCGATGTTCTAATTTATCTAGAATAACACTTCTATCTGCAAAATCAATATCAATATCTGGCATAATTTATCCTATGTATAGTATGGATCATTAAAGTTAGGATCGTCAACACCTTCTACGGCCTTTACTTCAGGTACATAATGTTTAAGCATATTTTCTACACCCAATTTTAATGTTACTGTACTACTTGAGCACCCTGAACACGATCCACTCATTAACATAAGTGCAACTCCTGTTTCCATATTAAAATCTTCAAGTCTAACTTCACCACCGTGCATTGCTACACTTGGTTGGATTTTATCTTCAACTAAAAAATTAATCTCTTTAATTATTTCTTCTTTTGTTCTATCGGTCGCTATCATTATCTAGGTTCTCTCTATAAATTACTTTCCCTTGCTACTTCTCTAACAAGTTCTACATCTGCAACATGTCTTTTAAAACGCATTGCCCAATGTTGTGGGTTTAATACATGAAATACTATTTGTAATTGTTCATCATTAAACTTACTTAACATTTCTTTCCCACTCTTTGTATTAAGTATCAACCATGGACTTATTTTACCATCTTTAATATCTTGACACGCTCTATTTAAACTAGCATAAGAAAAATAATGATTCCATTGAGCCTCTTTGTCGATACCCCAATCCATCATTGTTTTAATAGATCTTTCAAGTGCCGTTTCTACACTCTCTTTAAGTATTAATTCTAATGCATACTTTTCATATAGTTCTTCCCTACACCAGTGATCTAATTTAACTCCACTAGTAACTACATAGTCTACATACTTGTCAGGATATAAAGGTCGTACATTACTGACAAAACTGCCAAACTTGACAAAAGCATTATAGTAAGGACTATCGCAAAATTCTTCATACGTTTTTACTCCAGCGTATTTCTGACACAATTGATAGAATCTTATAAATGTAAGATGTCCTAATTGCACTCGCTTTTCATCTTTTTGCACATGTCGTCTTTTCTTTTCACACATATGAACAGCAAGAGTTTTTTCTCTTGTGTATCCTGTATTACAATACTTACAGATATATGGTTTAGAATTTGACATCTTTTTTCTCGTACCCAAGGTCTTGGGCAAGTTCTTTAAGTTCCGCTTTTGTAGATATTCTAGCAAGTAATTCGACCTCATCTTCTTTCATATTAGGATATGTTGTTGCTAAAAACTTTGTTGCAGGAGTAACTTTTATTTTTTTCTGTCCTATCCAGCCATGCCTACGTGGCGCTCTTTTAGCATTATGAGTACCACACAATGTTAACCATTGTAGCTTTGGATGTTTTGCAATAGCCATATAGTTTTTGTTGAAGTATTCGTTAGTTAACAAAACTGCTAACTCTTGTGCATCACGGTTACCTTCAACAATACTTGCATATCTGTTTAACAGCCAAAAAGATAACTCCTTCTTTTCTTCTTCGCTCCAATCGTCATACGCTGATTTTACATCACCGTCCATACAAGCGAAGACTTCTGATAATGGTAACTTTCTTTTAGAACTCATGTTTATATTATACTTTCTTATTTGTTAGAAGTCAAGTATTTTTTAGTATACCATTCTTTAAACTTTGGATCAGCTTCGAGTTCTTCTTGTACTTGTTTAGCAGATAATTGATCTGATCTAATACAATCAGCCAATTGTTGGTACTTGTGTTCTATATCAGATCCAAGTTGTCCGTTACCCATTGTTTTCTCCTAGGTCTTTCTTTTCTTCTTCCTCAGTTAATATATTGCCATAATTTGGCCATCCATATACATTAGGGTCTTCCCCCAGATATCTCCAACGTATTACTCCTGTATCAGGATTACGTTCATAGATTTTAGGTCGTTGGTCCTTCATATTTTCCAAACTCCTTTTTTAAGACGACATCGTTATTTTCATTAGATGTCCAGCCTTCGGGTTTTAAGCGCCAAGATTTTCTGTCCATTATATAATCACGACATCCTTGACACCATTGTTTATTATTCCTATCGTGAATTCGTACGTTAACTCTTTCAGTCCATGCACATAGTGGACATTTGTAGTGATACAAAGGCATTTATTTCTCCTTGACAACTGTTCCTACAGTTCGTCTTACAATATCATTATGGTCAAACTCAGCCCAATAAAGTTCAAAAGCTACGCCATCTTTTACACCTTCAAATTGATGAACCTTTCCTGGTTTAACTACAGTAAAATCTCCTGGGCCAAGAATAGTTTCATCTACTAATCCTTCTTGGTCGTCAGTTTGCCAAACACGTACAATCATCGAACCTTGTTCAACATAGAAGCCGTTAAACTTATATTGATGTTCGTGTTCTGAACATTTAAAGCCTTCCTTAAATTCAATACGATGAAATTCTAATACACCGTTAGCATGAATTAATTCTGTTTGACCCCATACTTTACCTGCTTTTACTGTCATATCTTTTCTCCAAATGTAAAATAACTTTTCTTTACCATCAAGATTTAGTTATAGTGTTAATTCCTCTAACTCTTTTTAAATCAAATTCTGTATCAATACCATATCCAGTTGGAGCACATGCAGGTTCAATATGAATATCGATTCCTTGGTTTAATATAGTTAACTGCTCCAATTTCTCAGCTAGTTCTAGCTCAGACTTACCCATTTGCAAATATTGTTTTAAAAAACTAACCCGATAAGCATATAAGCCAACATGACGGAAACACAAATCTAAGTTAATTTCATTACTATTTCTAAAAGCAGGGATTGGTGATCTTGAAAAGTACAATGCTTTGTTGTGTGAAGTATATACAACTTTAACACAATTTAGATCAAAGTAAGACTCTTTACTATCAAGTTTTTCACATAGTGTTGCAACGCTCATACTACTATTAATTAAATTAGAGGCAACTTGGTTTATAGCCCTAGGACTCATCATAGGTTCATCACCTTGAACATTAACAACCACTTCGTCATCATTAAACTTTAAAGACGTAACTGCTTCTGATAAGCGTGATGTGCCAGATGTGTGACTTTGATCTGTCATGCAAACCTCGGCACCAAACTCTTTAGCAACAACACTTATTCTTTCATCATCCGTTGCAATAACTACACGTTTAGCAGAACTCTTAACAGCATTTGAATAAGTGTGCTCAATAAGTGTTTTACCATTTATGTTTTCTAGTAGTTTTGCCGGCAAACGACTAGAGGCATACCGAGCAGGAATGATAACTGAGAAATCCATTACTATATATCTTCTCCAAATTTAAATAACTTTTCTTGTACATGACAATCAATATTTACATATCGTCTAACTGTATTTGGATTATTTCTTGGAGTAACTCCATGTATACTATCAACTGTATTTAGAAAAGCTACTAATGTATTTTTTGTATAAGGTATATGTCCAACTACTTCAATGTCATCGGGTAATGCTTCACGTCCCCCACCTTGTCTGCGCCATTGTCCTGTTGTTTTCTTTTTATAAATGTTTAATCCACCATCATCGCCTTTGTCATTAAACTTTTTAAAGTAAAATAAAAATGCAAATAGTTCTCTAGCTTGATCAACATGAGGTGTTCTAATATGCTGACTGTCAATAGCATTTATAACAAATTGCATTTCCATTTTCATAGCATCAACTGGTCCTGTATCGTATCTAAGTTTTACTTCAGACCTTGCATATTTAATGTGTAACTTATCACCATAGTGTGTTCTTATTGCTTCGCTGAGTACTTGTACAACTTCATCTTTAAAAGATTTACTAGTATGAAAGTCTGCAAATGCTTTCCACAACGGCGTAATAAAACTATAATCCCAATCTTTTTGTTGATAGCGTTTATCACCAAATCCTAAGGTTTCACCATTAAGTATATGCTCCTCTGGATATTCCTCTTCTAACTGTTTATATAATTCCCACGGCAATACTTGTGGTATATGAATATGCGGGAACGGATCCATCTTAAGATGTTCCGGTTTAAAATTCTGTAATACTGATAACTTCATTTATATCTCGATTGGATTTCGTTACTTGAAATATTATCATTATTATATAAATGTTGTTGTGGAGAACTAAACTCGTTATTCTCTAACTTTTGCATAACTGCAACAATCATTGGATCACGCTCCCATGTATCTAAAGCAAAATCATGTCGGTATCCTTTATCACGAGATAGTTTGCCGCCAAGTTTTTCAATACGTCCGGCATTACTTTCGCCGATCCATAGTTGACACAATTTATAATTGTTTTGTAATGCTAGGCACGGAAATAAATTAGGTTGAAAATTATAGAAGCCATGATCAACCCATCTATAAAAAGGCAATACGTGTACCATAAAGCCTTTGGGCTGACATAAGTCATGAGCATTTTTAAAGACCATATATTGATTGAAGACATGTTCTCCTGTACCATTATTAGTTACTAAATCGAATTTTTCATTAAATCCGTAATGTTTACCTAAATCCATATTTAAATCTAGTGCAACTGCGTCCTTGTCAGTGTTTACATCAATAGCAAGGTATTTGTTAAATCCTATATCATGATAGAATTCTTTTGTTGTAGAAAGATTTGGCGTACCTGTAATGCCAAGCCTGTTATAAATTTTTGAACGTGACTTGTTATTTTTTAATCTTTGATTTCCAAGTTCAACTACTGACGGTGTACACTTTCCATTACATGTAACTTCATCTAAGATAGTATCTATTGCATTAGTTATTAAATTTGTAAAAGACATTAAATGTAATTAACTCCTATATTAACTCTAACATTTGCATCAGTACATGTTGTACTTGCATGTTCTAAACTTCCGTCAAATGTTAGGAGTCGGTTAGCTCGACTTTCTATTTTTGTACCATCTTCTAAAACTGTATAACCGTTGTTAGAATTAATATATAAGATTGAAGAGGTGTGTTTAATGGCAAAATCAGAATGCCATCCATGTTGATGATACTGTCCTACATTAGGATAAAGATTAGCTTTGACACGCATTAATGCTGTAACATCAAGAGCATCTATAAGTGGTTCAAATACGTTTCCGTAGTTTGTCCAAAACTTATTATCTCTATAATATCCGTGTGTAAAGTAGTAGTATTTTCCATCTTCGTCAGTTTGGGTATCAGCATATCCTACTACCCCGGCCATATAATTCCAAGGAAAATGATCACCCATAAGTTGATCAGAAATAAATCTAAAAACATCTCTGTCTAAAAAATTGTCTTGTATTGTGTGTTCTGTTGCTGTCATAAATTAAATCTCATTGTAGCACGGGCTCCTGTAGTAACTTCTTCATACATTGTACCAGCAGGAATATATAATACGCCTCCAGGCTCTAACCAAGTTTCACCAACCCCAGTTAACGCATATCCTACCTTACCAGGTCCTCCAACAAGTAATACGTCTGTTTTATTACTATGTGGTCCATATGTTGGTGCATCTTTTTCAAACGATACATAAATGCATGTTAAGTCTTTAACTTCTTTTATTTTTGTTATTTCGTAAATCGCATGTTGTATAGAAGTAGGATAATAATTTGAATGTAATATCATTGTTGGTAAATTATCTGGATCTAAGACTCCGTCAATGATTTCATTACCAAGATACTTAACAGTTTCAGGTTCTTTTGTAGAATCCCATTCTATTTTTTCTAACACGTCGTCCCAAGTAATATCCTTAGATTGTAAAAATTGGTCAGGTATGATTTTAGGATCTTTAGACTCGTGTGTTTTCTCTTCAGACATTCTTCTCCACCACGACGATATACTTGTTATTAGGATGTACTACGCCTTTTTTATCTGTTCTTGTTTTCTCTGCAAATTCGTGGTGCACTATTTTGCCGTCAATATGTTTTTCTATTAACGGTTTCCACCACCCTGGATTTTCAACAATAAGATGTGCATTACGTCCGTCTGGTAAAAACTTTTTAGCAGGACTAGTTGCAATAATTAAAAATGCAATTTTTGTAAATAACTCATTCATATGCTTTAATACATTCTCTAAAAATACAGGTTCGATATGCTCTAATACGTCTGTAGAGACAAGCATATCAAATGTTCCTTCGGGTCTAGTATTAAAGTTAGAATTTCCTGGATCATATCCTTGAACAGTCATGTCTGGATATGCTTCTTGTAATGCTAAAGTTACTCCACCTTTGCCGCACCCGTAATCAATAATACTTTTTGGACTATATTTTCTAATCCATTTTTCTGTTTGTTTTAACCCTTTAGCATCACCAAATGAAGCTTTCTCACTATGCAGTTGAGCTAATTGTAATACATATTCTTCACTAATTGTCTTCATTTAGTCTTTCCTCTTGTTTCCGTATTGCCACTATACGTTTTAAATACCCGCCCGATGTGGAATGAGCTACACCACTATTTAATTGGTTTTGTTTTTCAGAACTTATAAGATGGCAGTGAATTTCTATGGGTTTATCAGACATTGGTACTAGTTGTAACCAAGGTAATCCAGCTGGAATTGTAAGTTGAGTATCGTGTGGAATAAAGATATTATTTAAACAAGCATGTTGGTACTTGTATTCTATAAGTCCCGGAACAGTCCAGTAAGATAAAGGATTATCATGATGCCAATCTGGTTTCATCCAAACCCATTGCACTCCTGTTTCTTCTACTAACGTCCACGGAGATGTAATTTTAACATGAGCCAATCCTGGTTTATGATGTTCGAAATCACGTTTATCATGTTCTACCATTTGTATATAATCGGGTACTGCATGGAAAAACTTATTCCCACCAGCATCTACTTTGGCATGAAGTTCACACCAAGCAGGAAATATAATTCCTTCTTTAAGGATGCCGTTAATTGCAGGACAAGTTTTTAATGTTGAAACAGGCATTTTGTTATAGCCAGGCATATCTGTTTCTCTATGCTGTGGTAAGTTTTTCCACCAGTCTGGCAGAAACTTTCTAGCTAACATAGGTTGGTAAGCATCATACTGATCTTTCATATCAGTATATGCATTTACTACAATAGTATCTGTTTTCTTTTTTTTCCAAAACATATTATAGTAACACTCCATAATCAATCATTTCACTTTGTCGACTAATGTCTTTAACAAAATAAGCACATAAAGGATCGTCTCCGTCTTCAATTGGTATTGCTAATAGTTGTCCGTTTTTCATTTTAGGAAAATACCATTTAACATCATTATAAAAATTAGTTATTTTTATGTCCCCCCAATTTAACGTATAACTTGTTAGAGGATTAAACAAGAATGCTTCGAACCCTCTATCATTTAAACTTGTTAACGGTAGTACTTCGATATCTCCTGCACCTTCACTATCGCCGACAGCTAGACTCCAATCTACTGGCATTGTAATTTCTTTGCCGTTAATTTCTAATACCATAGCAGGAGCACTAAAACTTTCTAAAAAGATTAAAGGGATAAAAAAGAAATCAGCTTCTTTAGGATTTGAATTATCTAAAACAGCAAATCGAACGTCATCATTTAATTGTTCGGGTAAGTTGTTTAGATGGAATGTTTGGTTCTCTAATGTTAATATTTTCATTTATTTTCCTTATTAAGTCCAGTCAAGTTTTTCTATTGAAAAAGGATACTGAGCTTCTTTATAAAACTTTTTACGTTGTGTTAAATGACGCTTTGCATACTTACACGTTGACGTAATATCCCATATTTGTACAAAGTCTTTATCTTCTGCCTTACGTACACCTCTGCCTATTGATTGTATAACACGAACAAAACTTTTACCCGGTTCAATAAGAACAAGATTAAAAATTCTAGGAATATTAATTCCTACAGCCGCTACACCATAAGTTGCAATAATAACTTTATTAGTTGCTTCTTTAACTTCGTCATATTGCTCTTTCCTATCTTTCAGTTTTACATCACCTTTAATAAAAACTGAGCCTGGTATGTGTTCTACTAATAATTCTCCTGCCTTAATACGGTCTACAAGTATTAATGTATTTCCTGAGTCTCTAATAGAGCTCATCATTTTGCCTATGTATTTTATTCGTTCTTTGTGTGTAACAAGATATTTTAATTCTTCTGCATAACTATTATGCACTTGTGTATCCATTAGCTGTACTACATTAACATGACAGTTAGATAATACACCTTTATCTTGTAACTCTTTAGCACTTATCTTTCCTATTACAGGTCCTATACTTGCTAAGATTGCCTGGAATTCAAAATCTTCTTTTGGTACAGTTCCAGTTAGTCCCCACCTAAGCGGAGTATTTTTTAGATTCATTGTCAATAGTTTTTTTAATACTTCAGCTTTAGCTTGGTGTACTTCGTCAACAATTAACGTTTGTACGCCTTCTAAAAACTCTGCTAGTGTTACTACAGCGTCATAGTCTTTACTTTTCTTATCAAGTATGTTCAAACTTTGCCACGTACAAATAGTATGCGTTTTACCAAGTTCTTTTCTATCACCAAAGTATACACCAACATCTAATCCACAGTTAACATAATCTTCTTCTGTTTGTGTAACTAAACTTTTATTAGGAACAATTACAAGTGTGCGTCCATATGGTTCACAAAGATGTGATAGTGTTGCAGTAATGATTGTTTTGCCAGCCCCTGTAGCAACTTCTTGTAATGCTTGTGGAGTTTCTAAAAAATTATTAACAACTTCTACTTGGTAATCTCTTAATACAATTTTTTCACCAGCGGCAATGTGTCCTTCTGGCCAAGTTTTATGTGCCCAATAGTCCTTATCAATTTTATTAAATGCTAAGTTATGCTTAGTCCGAAGGTCGCTAATTTCTGCAACTTCTACTCCCGAATCTACTAAAGTATTAACAATAATATCAAGATGGTTAACATACCCTGTTCCTCCTATACCAAAAAAGTTAATCTTGCCGTCCCATCGACCTAATTTATATTGCGGTAAGTATCTTGCATATGGTACTGCGAACTTTAATTTATTTGCAATCTTACGTCGGTATTCAACCGGAAGATTTTCAACCTTCACATTAACTTCATCTTGAATTACTATTCGACAACTTACCATTAAATTATTTCTACCTTTCTGTCACCAATTTGACACAATGTTCCAAACGCCGATACATCAGTATCATACTGTATGTATAAATCAGATGTTGAAACGTATCCATCTACTTTAGTGTAATTTCTTCTACTACCTAAAGTAAATGCACATACAGGTTTCCATTGAGTTCTTATTAAAGGTTTAGGAACCTTATTACTATTAATATACACTACTTTTGTTTTGTTGTCAACTATATTATTTAAGTGGTTCTCTCTGATAAAATGGTTAAATTCGTTTCCTTTTGGAGAATCTAATCTAAACATAACACTCATTTCTTCTGTTGGAATAAAATTTACAAAGCGCCTATGCAGATCAATTAGTTGATCGTGTGCTAGTTTATTATCAAGAACGATTAATAAAGGATATCGATCTAACTCTTGTATACTTGCTAACACATGATCAAGAGACCATTTTGCACTATCAATACATATTTGTGGATGTGGCCGTTGTGTAATTTTCGCTGTAAGTAATGAACAATGTTTAAAACTTTCTAGTACAGCATTTTCATCAATCCATTCAAATCCGTATAAGTATCTTCGATCATAATATTTCCAAAGGTTAGTTTGGCTAGGTTCTTTACCAATACTATTAACACAATGCTCTAATCCTTTACTAGGTAGATTAGCTATTTTATAATCATATATACCTGGAATATAGTTCTGTTTATTATTATCAAATTCTACAAGTTGATTATATATGTCCATAATGGGTTGTTCTATATTAAACTTCTTTTCAAAACGTTTAGCTATAGTAACAAGTCGCATAACATATTTTTCTTCAAATGGAAAGAAGTGTTGATGTTTTTCGTAGAAGTATTCTTTATCTACACTATTTTTTAAATCTTCAATGTGTTTTAAAACTTTTTTATTAAAGGGGAATCTAATTACAAGCATTTTCATATCTTTGTAATCTAAAAGTTTAATCCAATGCTCTTCATTAATTTTACGTAAAGGATCGCGTAGACGTTTAATACACGCTTGAAGGTCTATTTCATGTGCGTCAAATTGCGGTGTATAATAATCAACTAATAGCTTTTGTACAAGGGTATATTGACGTTGCGTTAATGCAGTACCTCTAAATACTTGTTTAGCAATACTAAACATTATTTTATGGTTGTCTTTGTGTAGTTTAAAATTTTGGAGTTTAGAGAGTGCAGGGTCGTCATGGAATTTAAGTTGGCTTATTCCAGCAACTAATTCTAAGCAATCTTCAACAGTAAGGGATTCTTTTCCAACACTTTTTCTAAACATAATATAACTATTATACTATGTTACAAGGAAGAAGTCAAGTGTTTATGTGGTAATCCTTGAGAAATTTCTTCAATTGTCCATTCAGTGTACGCTAAATCATTAAGCCACTGTTGTCTATCAGGCATAGCTGGATTATTAATAGTGTCTAATGAAGTGTTACTGACATCCCAAGCTAAACTTTCAGGACCTACAAAAACAGGAATGCCACCAATAACTGCTTGGGTAGCCGGGTTGCTAGACCAATTTACTACTGCCCATGCATTATGGAAATCAAAGTCAAAGTCATCATATGTATTTGGAATTTGTTGGGGTATTTCGTATGTTACGTTTGTAAATGTTTTAAGTTCAGTTAATGTTAATTTATTTCTAGGATGTGAACGAACAATTATAGGTCGTGCTGTATGGTGTCTTATAGTCTCAATAGTAGCAAGAACCCAGTCATTCATATTTGGCATATCACGCCATTGATGACTTTTATCGTGTTGTCCACATATAATTATGTCTCTGCCACTAGTACGCCAAGGCTGTAACTTTAAATTTAATAAGTTTGCACGTTCTGAACTATTTTCTTTAGGCCCAAAGTTTGCTTCCCTATTAATTCCGTTGATTCCAACTTTCCAAGTTGTGCCGCGTTTGATTCCGCCAACTTCTAAAACTATTACTGGTTTATTTTGCGATTGGCATATTTCCCAGATGTTTTTGTTTGAAGCCATTCTCCCGTTCCACAGAATACTCCAAATAACACATACGTCACTGTCATGATTGTTATACACAACATCGTGACCGGAAATACGACACCCACTAGCAAAGTTATCAAACACAGGTCTACTGTTTTTTGCACCATAATCTGTCCATAAGCTAAACTTCATTCCAATACTTCTCATTTCTAGGCAGTATAAGATCTTTTTTTCTACTGCTACCTTCTGTTTTACGAACACCTTTCATATGATCAAGCCACGCTCCTAAAACAGAATTAATTAAAGGATGACCACCACCGCCGGTCTTTGCTGTATTATTATAAATGTGTTCACTATAATCTAATACATTAGGATACTTTGCCTTCATTTGATTTAGTATGTGACCAAATACAAATGAGTCATGCCATTCATCTAATTTAAAAATACCGTCTTCGGCTTCTTCATAATAACGTTCGAACTCGTCTAAAAATTGTCTACACATTCTATCTTTAATATTTAAACCGTAAAATCCACACTCAGGCCAAGTTTGACTTCCAATGCCCCTACCTACATACGTGATCCATTTGTTTCTTGGCAATAAGTCAGAAATTTGTTGATGACTCCAGTTACTATGGACAAAGGTATCTGCATCAATCCATACTATCCAAGTAGCTTCAGGGTCTTGACATTCTTTAAATACAGAATAAACTTTATTAGCAAATCTAATAGCATGCCATTTAAACTCTTTATGATGGTCACGTGGGCGTCTTTCAGGCCACGGACATTTACCATTTGCTTTAGGTACATCTTTCCATTTTTCTTTAAAGGCTGTTAGTTTTGTTAATTCTTTTTGATCTTTAATAGTAATTTGTTGAGGTCTAGGGTTACTTGGTTGGCAGTCTTCAGCATAAACTATTAATGGAATATTGTTATCAACACGCTCTGCAAAGCTATTAATAAATCTTTGTCCGTACTCGATTAATCCCGGTTTATGAAACGTAGTTACAAATTTAATATCCATTGTTGTTTCCTTTACTTTATGTAGCTATTCAAATAGTCCTTAGTATCTTGTTTTATGTTAGGAGTAAAAAGAAAGCCAAATGTTTGTAGACGCCATAATAATACTTCAGGACCTTTTAACAGACGGTACCAATAAAATGGTAAAGACACTAATGGCATTTTATTCATTCCTGACCGACACAAAATAAAATCTTGGATCTGTTGTCGTGAGTGGCGAATAAGTTTCCAGTTCCCTCGTTCGCCTAGAGCCTTAGCTATTAAAAGAATATTTAATAATACTTTTATCATTTACCTTCTTCTTTACTCTGCGTATATTTTAAAGCCGCTTTGCCTTTGTTTCGTTTTCCTTGATGGAATACATGTTCTCTTTGCCATGCCATAGCCATTCTAGGGTTACAAGAGCATTGCCATCTAAATTGTGCATCGCACTTTCTACAAAACCTTGAATTAACTCTACTATCCATTATATAAAATTCCTCATGTGTTGCCATGCTTCTCCAGAAAGTAAATCTTTGAAGCTCCAGTGGCATTGTGCTATGTTATTAATCCATTGAGTTCTATCTTTTTTCTGTAAGTTGTTTATATCATTTAAATTAGTATGACATACTTCAGCTACTTGACTTGCAGTAGGGTCTTCTACTATTACTGGTACACCTTCAATTACACTTGCTACAGCCGGACTACTATTATAAACTATTGTAACCATACTTTTTGCTAAGTCGTGTTCTATACGAGGTTCAAAACTAATACGTACATTAGGTCCGTGAATTTGTTTTGTATATTCAGGAGCCTTTTTATCGCCTGGGTGCGGTCTAACTATAATAGGTCGTTGGCTGTATTGTCTAATATCTGCTATTTTACTATTAGCCCATTGAACAACATCTTTACCTTTCATTGACCAACCACCATTACGTTGTAAGCATAACAGAATACATTCGCGTTCATTTATTGACCACGGTTGTAAACTAACGCCTAAGTCGCGTTGAACCTTACGCCATTGCCCATCTGTTGCATTACTATTACAATAATTTCCAGTATCATTAAAAACACCATTAACACTATATCGTAAATAATGATGGGGTTCGTTAGTTACTGCTTTATATAAAAATAAATTACTGTCTGCTGTTATAAATGCTTTATTTTTTGTGTTGTTTGATATACCTCTTCTAAGTTGTATATGTGGTACATGAGCACTTCCTTCGTGTATAAATCCTTGCATAACTGCAACATCACAGTCTAATAACTCAAACCCATCATATACAAGACCGTTATCGCCGCATTCTCTTACCCCTGCAATATAGTTACGTATAATCTGTTCTTTGTGATTATGCTTTAATGGTTTAGTTCTAGTTCCAGGAGGAATAACTTTAGTGTAACCGACTACTCTCATTTTATTTTACTCCAAGCATGTCCATTTAACATCTCGTTATACGTAAACTGATTATTAGCAAGGTAACGGCAAAGCCATGTTAACTGTTTACGACCTGGATGTTGTACAAATTCAATTTTTTGTAACTTTGTTTCACAAATATCTTGAGCACAATTAGGACCTAATACTATTGCAGGTTTGCCATAAATCATTGCTTCTAGGGCCGCAATACTATTGTATGTTACTAAACAATGTACATCATCTTCTAATGCTTGTTCCATTGTATTAACTGATACTCGAGCTTCTCTACTAGGTTTCTTTCTAATTTCAACGGGTCTTTGTGTATGCTTTTTAATTTGCATAACAGTATTTTCAATCCAGATATCTAAATCTAATTCAAAATATTTCATTACTTTTTCACTAGGAGGAACTAAAAGAATCTTTCTTCCTGGTCTAACATCTTTAAACTGTATAGCAAGACGCTTCCATCTTTCACCACTATAATGTTCAGGAGCTTTTATTAATAAATTAGCATCAAGTTTTCTTTGTGCAGTTATATCATCATCCCCTGTTTCTTTTACATTATCTTCTAGTCTATCTCTAGCAGGCATATGAAGGTTTTGTAATGCATTTTTAACTATTCGATGATAAGTCTTTTTACCACTAGGGTTAGTTGGGCTTGGATTATTTCCAATATATCCTGTATCCATAAAGTAAAAATCTCTACCTTCTTCAATACATCTTTTAATAATTTTAGTTTTGCCTAACCCTCTTACTAAGATTGGAGTTTTATCATTCCAGTCTAAATCATCTGCCCTAATATATTTTCCGCCTGATCCTAATGCCATTGCCATCACAAAAGAATCAACTAATCCAAATGGTAATTTTTCTTTTTTCTCTACTTTTTTAATTCCGCTATCAACACAAATTAGATTAGGCGCTTTAACATCTTCAAATGCCCGTGTTACTGCATTAACGGCATCCTTAGCATGACCTGTTGCTACAGCGGAAAGTATATGGTTAACTAGTTCTTTTAATTCTGGTTTCAAATGCCTGGGGTCCCATTCCATGTTATTTTCCTTGCATAGTTTCTGCAAGTACATCTTTCCAAACTTGATTATACTCACAGTTTCGATAATCTTTAAACCAAGGCCCACCTTCTGTATAATGTAATGCTTTAGGTTTACCATCCTTTGGTTCTTTATACCAGCCCACTAACCAATTCCAATCAATAGGTAATGAACCAATTTCTTCATCTTCTAACCAGGAAAATCTATGTAAATATTTTCCTGTTGTATCTTCATTGTTAATTACATCAACTGTTAAGTTTTGATTACTTGGATGTCCGCAGTTCCATAATACTAATGAACTCCAGTTTTTTCTTGGATATTGTGTTTGTACTCTTCCGTCCATCTTTGAACCAGGCTTTGGTTTATATTCATGTTGTACGCACATAACAGCATACTTGTCATCAACTAAATTAAATAAGTTTTGTACATCTTCTAAAAATATAACATCATCGTCACAAAATAATGCCCACCCTTTATAATCCATTATATGCGGAACAAGGAATCTAGTAAACGTAAACTCAGTTGATCCAAGTTTGTCAGGTTCTCTCCAGTATAATTTGCGTTGGCGTAAATCTTGTTGTGCTAACGGCTCAACTTTAACGTCATTATTAAATCGTTTAATACTATGTTCACACACTTGCCAAGGAATGTCGCTTCGAGTGTCGTATCCAATAAAGACTTTATTCATGCACGGTCCTTCCTAACCCAGATTGCTGTCTGGTCAATAGTATGTATCTCCATGGTATCTCCAAAGACGTCATGAAAGGCTTTTTTACTACCTTGCCAACTGTTATAGTCATCAATTACACATATACCGCCTAGTGATAACTTAGGCCAAAGTACCTCTAATTCCTTATACGTACTTTCGTACCAGTCAGTATCTAATCGAAGTAATGCAATATTAGTTGGTACATTTCCGGGATTCTCAAGTGTTTTACATACATCACCAACAACATACTTAGTTTGACTTTGTGGAATAAATGGATTTATATTTTCAACAACTTCATTTAATTCTGCTCTACACCACTGATCATAACCTTTTTTTGCCTTAGTACTTTGATGTGCAAATCCATAAGATCCGTCAGCATTAATTCTATAATCTTCGTTAGTTGGGGTTGTCATGCCTTCAAATGTATCATACAACCAAAATTGTCTTTTGCTTTTTACGTTTCCTAACCAAGCACTAATTATTTGTCCGCCTTTATAAACACCACATTCTACTATAGCACCTTCAATTTTTTCTTTATCTAATTCTTTAACAGTATGATATGTATGTAACAGTCGCTGACCACTTGTCATAGTATAAGGTTTACATACGTTTAGCATGTTCCATTCATCTTCTGTAAACTCTTCTTTACGCAATTCGTTTAACATATTATCCTAGAAACTTAAGATCCAAAAGAATACTACAAAACATAATAAAACAATCAATGCCCATTTTTCTGGGCCCTCTATGTTTCCATATTTCTTAGATTCTTCCCAAACTTCTTTCCAATTTATTTTCATAAGCGTTCAATGTCCTCTTCAACGCATCTTCTACCGTATTGTACTTCTAATATATGACACGGTTCTGTTGTATGATTATATCCTTGGTGCCATTCATTTTCTCTAATTGTAACTGTTTGATTTACAGTAAACTGACCAAGTTCGTCTAAGTCTGATGAAACATTAAGTGTATAAACTGTACAAGTTCCTTTAAGAATGTACCAATGTTCTGCTCTATCTTTATGACGTTGCATACTTAAACGTTTGCCAGGTTCTATTACTAATTCTTTAACTTTGTAATCAACCTTATCATCTAATACTCTATACCAACCCCAGTTACGTATTGTTTTAGGATTTTTCCATTCTTCTAATATCCAACTACTAGAGTTTTTCTTCTTATCACCACCAACCCCAAATGCAAATTCTACATCGGGATGATTACCCCATTGTTTCATTTCAGGAATGTTCCCTTCTGTTCTATCTCCACCATTAGCAAAAATGATTTTTCTTGCGCCTGTGGCCATAGCTTTGTAAATTGCACCACCGGAATCATCAACCCTATCGTCATTTGGAATATCAATAACATTGTCAACAACTTTAAGATTTTTAATGATTTCACAGCGTTCAGCTATTGGCATAAACGCTCTTCCTTTTTTGCGTATTAACCATTCATCGGAATTAATACCAACCCATAATTCATCGCCTAGCTCTTTAGCCGCTTTGAAATACGCAATATGCCCAGAGTGGAGAGGGTCGAATCCTCCTGTAACCAATACAACTGTTATCACAACTGTATTTAATCTTTATCGGAGAGTAGCTTGTATATAATTGATTATTGTTTCAGGATCAGATACTTCGTATGGATCATCGTCATTACCTGTTTGGTTAAATCCAGGCTCAACAAATGCTTGATCAACAATACCGTTAATAACATATAGTGAATAACGCCACGATCGTGGACCAAATCCTAAATGTCGTTTGTTACAACTAACGCCCATTGCTTGAGAAAAGTCGCCATTACCGTCTGAAAGTAATTTAACATTTTTAATACCAAGACTTTCAAACCATGCATTCATAACAAACCCATCATTAACTGAAGCACAATATACTTCGTCAATTCCTAAGCCTTTAAATCTATCATAAGCTTCGTCATATGCTGGCAATTGTTTAGTTGAACAAGTTGGTGTAAAGGCTCCTGGCAGACCAAAGATTACAATTTTTTTCTTTGCAAAAATATCCGCAGTACTAACTTTTTGAAAGTCACCCATTACTCTATTAACAAATGTGACATTAGGTATACGATCAAATCTTTCTATTTTTTGAATAGAGCCCGGTAAGGCAGGATGACCTATTCGTTCGTATTTGTCTTTATATGCCTTAGCATACTCATCAGGAGTAGGTGCTTTTGCTGTTTCGTTCTCAAATGTTTTATCAGTATTACGATGATTCCCACCGTATTGATCTTGAATTTGTTTGCCCATTTGGGTGTCAGTTAGTTTCATTTGTATAGTTTCCTCCAACGCTGATCATATATGTTTTTGTCGGTCTCTGTCATTAAATACTCGGGAGTTCTATCCATCCGTATTGCTAGATCTTTTATTTCTTTGCCTTCTTGTGTTAACTCTGCATCTGGTACTTCAATTAATTCTTTAATATAATTCCAGCTCAAAGTGCCCCCTCCTTATAGTCTTGCATCTTCCATGCCGGCAACTCGAAGCTTCACTATATTAGTTAGTTGCCATTGCTTTTGGTCTAGAGCTTTTGTGACTCCTAACCATTTATTCCGCATAAGTGCGAATTCATTAATAATTTTCTCGTAATCAACTACATCAGCTTCACCGTCAACATACTTTTCGACATCACGACTGCTTAATGCTCGTTGATAATTTTCCAAATATTTTTTAAAAAATGAACTTCTTAAACGGCGTAATTCAATATTTAAATATTCTAATATTGCTTCAAGCTCTTGAAGTTGATTAAACCGTTGTTCAACTAAGCCGGGCATCTCTGCCGCGGCTTTTTCAACACTACCTTTGATTCGTATTTCAGCTTTTGCTTCTTCAAGCTCATGTTCAAAATATCCTATTGCCGCAGGTATCTTATTAATATCTTTTGCAACGTCTGAATACCAGCCCATTAATAATCCTCAGGTTCGCTATCCTCGTCATAATCTTGTTCTTCATCTTCAAGATAATAAGAAATAGCTTTGTCTAGGTCATTGTCAGAACCCAACGCATCTCTAAATGCTTCATCGGAACAACCAAAATCTGCACATAAATCAACATATCGTTCTGCAACGGTTTCCATGCTTTTTTTGTCAACGTATTCTTTAAAGCATTGCCAAATTTCGCTAACGTGTGATCCATCTTCCATCATATAATCCTTACTCCTCTATGTTAGTACCAGTATCTTCAACTTCAAGTTCTTCTGCTTGAAAAGAATCGAAGTTATTCATAATTATGTCTAACTTCTCGCCTGACCAGTCTTTTCGATATTCAAGAGTTTCCTTACCAGTTGAATCAACGTATTTAAGTCGATTGCCTTGCTGTACTAGTAGGCCTTTCTTCTCAAATAAATCAACTAACCCTGAGTACGGATCCATGCCTGTTTCATATGGTATTTTAACTTGTACGCCTTCAAAAGGTTTTGCATAACGTGTTTTCATAACCTTACAAGCGGCTCTAATACCCATTACATCAGTTACTTTTTTACCATCTAAATCTTCTTTAAGTTTTAGTTTTTTCATTGCAACTACAATACTAGATGCGTAGATAAATCCTTGTCCACCACTAATTTTATCATCTGGGTTGAACATATCTTGTGATGCGTAAGTGTGATTAGTACATACTAGTCCTACGTTATGTGAACCAATCATATTAACGGTATTACGTACTAATGAAGTAAGTGCTTTTGGTTTACGACCCATATCACCCTTCATATCACCCTTATTAAACTGATCTACATCAGTTGGTGTTAGTAACATACCCAAGCTATCAATAACAAACAACACCTTAGGTCGGTCTGTATCAGCCATTTCTTTGTATTCTGACATAAAGGTACTAATAGTTTTAGCAACATCGTCAATCATCGACATGTTAAGTTTTAGGATTTTCTTTTCGTCTGTGTCTACATTAAGTGCTTGTAACCATTTTTCATCTAATGCATTTTCACTATCAATTAGTACAACAAAGATCCCTTGATCTTGTGCCGCCTTGACAATGTTACCTGCACAAATGTATGATTTACCTGCACCTGATTCTCCAGCAAATACAGTAACTTTGCCTAAAGGAACACCTTTATTAAAGTCACCACTTACTAGATAGTTTAGTGCATAATTACCGGTACTGACCCAATCAGTTGGATCATTAAAGCCTGAACTCATACCTGTAATAGATTTTGTTAAGTTTTTACGAAACTTAGAAACGTCAAATGCTCTATTGGTCATAATTTCTCCTTTATCCAATTATTATAAGGGTGACTGTTTCCAGCCACCCTATATAACATCGTTCTTAGTTGGTTTGACGTGAGCGGATCATCTTTAAGATGTCTTCCGCTTTATTATTATCCGTCGCCGGTGCTACTTCTTCAGCAACTGCATCAGTAGTAGTAGCTGGTGCTTCTACTTCTGGTGTTACTGGAGTTGGAGTTGGACTTGGAGTTGCGGCCTTTACAGGATCTCCTGTACGAGCCGACATTCCCGCTGGGCGGAAATAACTACCAAATTTTTCCATGTCATACGCCTCGCCATCAACTGATGCTTCAAACATATCTTTGATAGCGGCAACTTCTACCTCACCAGGTTTCTTAGGTAGGTAATCGTTTAACGTATACAAGCCATGATCTTCTACAGCTTTATACTCATCTTCATTTAATGGACGCTCTCTACGTGCCCAAGTTGAAGTTGAATAGTCTGCATAACCACCTTTAGAAGTTTTAGAAATTCTAAAGTCTACACCTGCTGTATAGTCGGTTGGCATTTCTTGCATGTCAGGATCCATTAATGCACCCTTTATGATTTGGAAAATTTGAGGTCCAATAATAAAACGTCTAATTGGATTTGTTGGAGTGGTATCCTCGCTAAGAGGGTTATCAGTTACAAAGCCCTGGAATACATATGAACGTTTCTTCCAATACTTACGTCCCATATCTTCTAGGTTTTTATCTTTGAACCAACCACGTACTTCTGAAAGTACAGGACAAGTTTCGCTATACATCTCCATACATGGAACTTGTACTTGTACAGGACGAGAATCAGTTTGATTCTTAACTCCTGCAAAAGGTAGTTTGATCATCAAACGTTCTTTCCAGAAGAAAGTATTACCTTCATCTCCGTCTGGTAAGAAACGAATCGTTGCCGACTCACCTTCTTTTAAATTCCAAAATGGGTAAATTGCGTTGTCGCCGCCGCCTGAACCGCCTGAAGAGCGATTTTCTTGTTCTTTCAATTTTGCACGAATTTCTGCTAGTGTTGCCATAATTATAGCCTCCTTTAAGTTGTTTTTAAGCCTTCGTTGCTAGTGCCTTGTTAATAGTAGCACATGTTAAACATTATACTACGTTCTACTTAGTAAGTCAAGTTCTTATTTGCCGAAAAAGTGGATTTACTGGGAAATACCAGCCAATTGCTTCACGCGAGACATTTGACCGTCTTGGTTCTGAAACAATTTTGCAATCATTCTTTCTGCATAAGGAATACTCTTCTCACCAAATTCTTTTTCTACGGAAGTTAAAACTGCCGTTTCGCCTTTTGGAAATTTGTTAGTAGTATAATCATAATAACTTTTGATTAGTTCTTCTAGTCTTTCCGATGGTTTTCTTTTGTCGCCTTTATCGTCTTTGCCGTCTTTGCCTTTTTGTTTTAACATCTTTTTAATTATTTCAGGATCAAAGTTTTGTCCCTTATCTGGATGTCCTAGTGGTGCCGCCTCTGCAGGTACTTCTGTGTCTGCTGTATGATCTGCATCGTCTGGTCTACCTAATTGTATTTGATCCATAATTTCTGGAGCTTTAGCTTCTATCCATTTCATTACAAGTGGTGTTACGTTAATGTCGGAATCTTTTTGTCCAATTTTACGGAACATCTCTTGTAGTTTAGGATCGTCAATAATTCCTGCTAAACTTGAAATAGCATTAGCACCATTAACACCTGCTGGAAAATGATCAGCTACTAATTCGTTAATTTTACTAATTGCTTGATTTTTAGTTTCTTCGTCGCCGTCTAATATTGAATTCTCAGCTTCACCAACGATATAAGAAATAGCTTTTTCATAATTTGCTATTGGATCAAATGCTTGTGGTTCCATATCTTCGCCACCTTTATATAATCTATGCCCTGGGTCTCTTTCGTTATCTCTTTGAGCCATTTTATCGCCAGCATCTATAGTAGCCTGTTGCATTATCTCTGCAAAGTCGGCTTCAAGTGGCCATGCCTTAGGTCCATCATCAAAATCATGTGAATTTATTCTACCTGGATTGTTTTCGTTGTCTACATAACCTTTAATTGAATTAGGATCAACTTTTGCATTGTCACCATCAACATGAGCTGTATAAGTTATTCCACCCGGAGATGGTTCTCCATCATCGCCAGTAAATTCCCACTCCATGTCGCCTTCAATATCGTTTTGATCTGTTTTTTCAGATAATAAGTCTTCTGGTCCGACTTCGTCAACTTTTTTGGAATCATTAATAAGTTTATAAACATACGGAAATACACTTTTTAATTCTTCATTAAATGATCTAATAGTTAATTCATCAATCCAACTGTTACTAACTTCTTCTGGAACATCTTCTAATACTTCTTGTTTATAATTCTCAATAGCATTTTTATAATATGCTTCACGTTGTAATTTTAAACATTCTTTTTTAACAGTCTCTAATCGTTCGTTAACAGCATTAACATAACCTTTTAAGCCTTCTGCCATTACTGCACTACGATTCATATAAGTTTTAAATTGACGTAATTTAGAAAGTTCTTCGCTGAGTGATACGATATGTTTTCCAAATTCATCATAAAGATGTCCGCCTTCACTTACATGACGTGCTAAGGCTCTTGCACCGTTTAAATGTCTAAACGGATATTTAAATCTTTCGCCATTATCACTTTCAATATAAATGCTATGAACGTGTTGTGTTCTTGATCCAGCAATTTCTGGATTAACTGCTTGTGTATGTTTAAGTACTAAACGAGCTTTGTCGACATCTTCATAGCTTGTTCGACTCGTTCCGTACATTGTAGATTCACTCATTGTTTTGTCTCCGGAGCTATTTTTAGTTAAGTGTGCATAATCTCGCTTGTCAAGATTTGACTTTGTAATATCGCGTGTATCAAAATTCATCATATTTTTCTTAGAAAATACTCTTAATTCTTTTAGGAAATCGTACCAGCTACTTTTAACAAGATCTGCTTCATCAGTTATAAATGAATCATTATAAGTTACTACTACACCGTCTTCTTCGTTAATAGTAATACTTACTTTTCCTAGTATTCTTTCACCTTCTTTAAAATCAAAGTCAAAATAGCGAGCCGTTTTTGGATCGTCAGTAACAACCCCTTCTGCATCACCTATTGTAACCGACGGAAATCGGCCTCTAATCTTAGCAAATAAATTTTCTGATATTTTATCCATTGTGCTCATATTATTATTTATCTGTATTGCGTCGTAACCATAATAGGCATTGGCGGTACAAAATCCTCTTGTTGTTCGTCATCAGCTTGATTAAATGTGTCATATACTCTTGGATCCCATGCTTTTAGTACTGTAATCATACGCATTGTTAATATTGAAGCCATTACTAAATCGTCAGTTTCTCCTGGTTTTGCTTTAAAGCTAGACCCTGCCGCAACAAATCCTTTAAGCTCAGTAATTAAAGGTTTACTGTTTATTTTCATCCTATCGTTTTCGATCATTGTTTTAAGTTTAGCACATGCACTTACTTTTGATATATGTGTAGTATTAAATCCTTTACGAAACTTCCGAACATGTCCTTTTTTCATTGGTTCACTAACAAACATGCCGGGTATATTTTCTTCGCCAAAATCATTAATAACAATAAGGGCGGCCTCGCCTATAGCATTATTTTCTACACTCCAATAAATATTCTGCCCTGTTGAATTTCCAGCATCTTTAAGATAGTTACATATATCTTTCATAATTCTAATTTGTGCAGGTATCGGTGTTGTATTATGGCGCCATTCTGCAATTTGTATATATGTAGGTAATTCGACAACTTGAATTGCTGAGTAATCACCTCCAGTACCCATTGCTGGATCTAAAGCAACTACATACGTTTTATCTCCTGATGGTTTTCCGTACCAACGAGTTTGTCCCATATTCAATACAGGATTTACTCCTTCTAATGTAGATAATTTAATTGAATTAATTAATGTTTCATCATAAACTAAGAATTCACAACCATACTCACGTCTAAATCTTTCTTCACCAATACGTCCTACTTCTGCTTTTGCCCAATCATCGTCTCTATCTGGATGGGCATCCCATGGTGCAGTATATCCATGAAATCCGTTAATTCCAACTTTATTTTCATTACCGTTGTCGTCAAATTTATTTTGTGATTCTTTCCATATAATTGCAAAAGTGTCTTCGTCTGAGTTTGGTGTTGATGTAATAATTGCACGACCACCTGTTGCTAGTGTGGGCGACATTGAAGTCCAAAATTCGTCAGCAATACTTGGATTAACAAATGCAAACTCATCACAATATAGTAATGATATAGACATACCTCTACCAGTATTACCTGTAGTAGTAGCACTTACTAATCTACTACCGTTTTCAAATTCCATTGAACCTTTATTGTAGTTTGTTACACCAGCACGAATAAAGTCTGGACATAGTTCATATCCGTAACGAACACGTTGCATAATTTCTTGAGCACCAGCAAACTTATGTGCGGCAATTAATATTGTTTGATCAGGATGGAACATAGCATACC
>TARA_B110000438_G_scaffold71335_1_pt1 | contig 48750 bp, 49 predicted proteins | sample TARA_B110000438 | Tara Oceans TARA_B110000438 (sample SAMEA4398413) | marine metagenome | biome: Polar Biome; feature: [MES] marine water layer (ENVO:01000295) within the mesopelagic zone...; material: water (ENVO:00002006), including particulate matter (ENVO:01000060) such as...... | reverse complement strand
ATTTTTCTGGTAAAAACTTTAAACTATGACGAGTCAACCTTTCGTAATGCTGGATGAAGCGCTCTAATTGCTCTTCATCCATTAACGCGGGAGCATCCAATGAGCTTATTTTTCTAAGCTTCTCTTCTTGCAGTTTTCGCCATTCAAATACCTGCTCATAGGAAGGTGCTTTCAACATGATCAGAAATTGGATTTGATTAAAAACAGACTGATAGTGATCTGCCAATTGAGAATTAACGAACTCTCGCCAGTTTCTATCTGAATCTTCTTGTGCTTCGAATACATTGATCGGGTCTTTTAACTGAGCAGCGTCTTGCACTGGTGCGGCAACGCACCACCCTTCAAGTATTATCATGTCTAAGCGGCCGTTGACGCGTTTCCAGGTCGATTCAGAATAGCGATCGTCCAATGCCTTATTAAATCTTGGCAAGCAAACAGATTGACCAGGTTGCTGAGCGTGCAAGCTGTTTAACTTCTCTAAAAGCAATGCTATGTCATGGGTGCCCGGTACACCCCGAGTTATTAGCATTGGATGTTCTTTTTCTGCAAGCTCTTGTCGTTCCTTTTTTGTGAAATAAAAGTCGTCAATTGAAAAGCTGGCTATATTAAATTCTCGAGCTTCCAGCAGTCGGACAAGCAACTTAGTTAAGGTAGTTTTACCTGTACCTTGAGCGCCATTAATGCCCAGCAACAAAGGCCCCTTTGATTTCAAAATCAATTTCGCAATTTTTTCGGCCAACGGCACAAAGTACTTTATAGCATCTTGCCCATAGGACTCTGGCAAGGACTCCTGTTCAATGAAATCGTGGATGAGTTGTGAATACATTGTGTATAACTAGCAAGCTAAGTGTTGAGCCCAGGACATAGTACAGTAGCATGATTAAAAGGATCAATTACTACGTGCCGAGCAAAATAAGCCTGTGTTACGATGACACTATCTAGTTAGATTTTTGTGTCTTTTCGTTTTTCCTCTGACGGCTATTGAGTTAATTAATTTTAATGAAGTTTCCTATTCTTCCAGAACGACCATTGTTAATTTCTCCAAGCTTAGCTGCAACCATTGGTTTACAAGAAGCTCTTATGTTGCAAGTACTAGCAGATTTACTCGAATTTCGTGAGCCGGTGGCATTATCAAATAGTCCAGAACTTAAAGGAGTAAAAGTTGCATATTCAGAGCTGCTCTCTCTTTTGGGATTTTGGGAACTTAAAGACATTAAGTATATCCAGGCAAATCTGCAGAATCTGGGTATGCTAACGGTCGAATCTACGACTGCAGACGACGAAATCCTCGTTGCTATAAATGACAAAGGGCATGCCAAAGTAAAGAGTGGAAATGAAATTGCCAAATCAACTTCAAAAATGCCAAAAGTTCCTAACAGTGGAGCTGCTTCTTTAATACCTATAGATTGGCAGCCAGATCAAAATTGGATCCGTTTGTGCGAACAACATTCAATCCCAGAACAATTTATTTACACGCTAATACCCGAATTCGTGAATTATTGGAGAGATCGTGGGCAATCACGTTTCTCCTGGGGGAATGCCTTCTACAAACACGTTTTGAAAGAATGGCGTAATGATCAAACTCGAAAAGGGGTCCACGAATCAGCTACTACTATGTCGGCAACTTGGTTCCCAAATCCGGATGCGGTAGAGATTCTCGAAAACGCAGATATCAATCGTAGTTTTATTGAGGATGCCGTTCCAGAATTTGTTCTCTACTGGCAGGAGAGGGGGGTTGTGCACGGTGCCTGGAATACGAAGTTTATTGAACATATTCGCCGTCAATGGGCTAAGTTTGCGGCTTCCTTCGGCAGAGATGATACACCTAGAGCTATCTCTGGTGACTGGCAACCCAGTGTGGACTGTTTCGAAATCTTAGCCCTGGCTGAGATTGATGAAGATTGGGCAAAAAGCCGAGTACCTGAATTCGTTTTGTATTGGAAAGACAGTCAGCAAGTTAAATCTTCCTGGAATACCGTTTTTCTTCAATTTATTAAGCAAGATTGGGCTAGACAACTAAAACATTTGGAAACTACCGAAGCATCAGATGCAGAAAATCAATCCATTGCTGGATCAAGCCAGCAAAGAGTTAAAGAGAAATTCCAGCAAATCGCTGACCGAAGCTGGGCAGAGTAGTAAATCACCCGACCTAAGCCGCGACCGTATTGCTGAGCCTGATTATGACTATGAGAATGATAGAGTGCGCGATCATGTCGATGCTATTAATCAAGTTTTCGCTGAATTCGAATTTGCTTATCACAATCAGTTTCATAAGGCCTTTGCAGAATCTGAATCTTTAGTGATAGCTAAGAAATATTGGCTTAGTAGTTTGGAGCGATACTCTCCGCGCCAAATCGTGGCTGCTGCGAAAAAAGTGATTCAATCACAGGAATATTTGCCCTCTATAGCAGTTTTCACACGTGCTTGTGATGAGGGAACGGGTCTCTTTGGTCTGCCTTCAGTGAGACAAGCCTACTTGGAAGCCTGTTCTGCTCCTTCACCGAAGAAACACTATAACTGGAGCCACGAAGCTGTTTACTTTGCCGGCAAGGCGACTGGATGGTATCTATTAGCAAATGAGCCTGAATCATCCGCGCTTTCAGTCTTCGAATATCATTACGAACAATTGTGCAGGCGAGTTGTTAATGGGGACCAGCTCACTATTGAAACACCTGAGGCATTATCGGACAAGATAGAGCGCAAGCTAGGCAAGGAAGAGGCAAGAGCACGTATCGCAAAATTGAAGAAAAATCTGGGACTTTAGCTATGGACTGCACACTAAGCATTTAATTTTTTGTGTTTGATACGTTTCGGCTGAGAAGAGTCACCCAGATGTTTTTTTCGCTCTGCTTCATAATCTGAATAGTTCCCTTCGTGAAAGAACACTTTGCTCTCGCCTTCAAAGGCGAGGATGTGGGTGCAGATGCGATCGAGAAACCAGCGATCGTGAGAAACTACAATTGCACAGCCTGGAAAGGCCAAGAGCCCTTCTTCTAGGGCTCTAAGTGTTTCTACATCCAAGTCGTTTGTCGGCTCGTCCAGTAATAAGACATTTCCACCCCGTTTAAGTAATTTGGCCATATGTAATCGGTTGCGCTCACCACCGGATAAATCTTTGACAAATTTCTGCTGGTCACCACCGCGGAAATTAAATCGACTCGCATAGGCACGAGAAGAAATTTCATATTTACCGATCTGCAGCAAATCCTGTTCGTCGGAAATTTCTTGCCACACAGTATTCTTCCCGTTCAGTTCGTCACGGCTCTGATCGACATAAGCCAGATCCACGGTTTCACCTAATTCTATGTGGCCGGAATCTGGTTGTTCGCTGCCCACTAACATCCGAAGAAACGTTGTTTTGCCTGCGCCATTGCCACCAATTATGCCCACTATGCTGCCTTTAGGTACGGAGAAACTTAGCTTGTCGATTAGGATTTTATCGCCGAAACTCTTACACAAGCCTATAACTTCAAGGACTTTATCACCGAGTCTTGGTCCAGGAGGTATATAAAGCTCTTGAGTTTCATTGCGTAATTGAAAATCTTGGGAATTCAGCTCTTCGAATCTCGCTATTCTAGCTTTGCTCTTGGATTGACGACCTTTGGGATTAGCGCGGACCCATTCCAATTCAGATTTGATTGTACGTTCATGAGCTGCTTGTTGTTTTCCTTCTACAGCTATTCGTTTTTCTTTAGTTTCCAGCCAAGCACTGTAATTCCCTTCATAGGGGATGCCATGACCGCGGTCCAATTCCAGAATCCAACCTGCAGCATTGTCTAAAAAATAACGATCATGTGTAATAGCAACTACGGTACCCGGGTATTCCTGAAGAAATCTCTCCAGCCACGCTACGCTTTCCGCGTCAAGGTGGTTGGTGGGTTCATCCAGGAGAAGCATATCGGGTTTAGAAAGCAACAATCGGCAAAGTGCAATACGGCGCTTTTCTCCTCCGGATAAATGCCCTACAGATTCTTCCCAAGCAGGCAAGCGCAGAGCATCGGCCGCAATCTCTAAGGTTCTTTCAATTTGCCAACCATCCACAGCATCAATGGCATTTTGTAATTCACCCTGCTTCTCAAGTAGGGCATTCATCTCTTCGTCTTCCATTGGCTCGGCAAATTTGTCACTAATTGCATTAAATTCTTCAACTAGGCCAATAATGTCTCTAATACCATCTTGCACATTTCCCCGCACATCTTTGGAGTCATCCAATTCTGGTTCTTGGGGTAAATAGCCAATGTTGATGCCGGGCTGGGGTCGGGCCTCGCCATTAATATCGGTGTCTCTGCCTGCCATTATCCTAAGCAGTGTCGATTTGCCCGCTCCATTGAGACCCAATACACCAATCTTTGCACCAGGGAAAAAAGAAAGTGAAATATCTTTCAAAATTTCTCTTTTGGGCGGCACTACCTTGCCAACACGGTGCATCGTGTACACAAACTGCGACATTCTTAACTCCGAGACCTGTTTTTATGAAGCGCCTATTATTGCATACGACATGTCGCGTTTCTTGGAAAAAAATTGGTAGCAAAACCCCAATATATAGATGCTCATCGAAGAGTCATCGGGTAGAATATCGCCTTCGAAAATCTCAGCTAGATATTGGGAGTAGTGAATGTTCAAAAGCGATATCAGCCTATCGGAATTTGATCCAGAAATTAGTGCAGCTATCGAAGCGGAAAAAACTCGTCAGGAAGAACACATCGAATTGATTGCATCAGAGAATCATACCAGCCCTCTAATAATGGAAACGCAGGGCTCAGTATTAACTAACAAATATGCGGAAGGTTATCCGCGAAAGCGCTACTACGGCGGCTGTGAAAACGTCGATGTAGTTGAAGAAATAGCGATTGCCCGTGCTAAAGAATTATTTCATGCAGATTATGCCAACGTACAGCCTCATTCTGGTTCGCAAGCAAATGCATCGGCCTACATGGCTTTGCTTGAGCCAGGTGATACTCTCTTAGGAATGAGTTTAGCGGATGGTGGGCATTTGACCCATGGCGCTAGTGTTAGCTTTTCGGGAAGGATCTATAAATCGTTTCAGTACGGTCTAAAAACAGGAACCGGTGAGGTCGATTACGATCAAGTAGATGCGCTAGCTCAAGAACACAAACCGAAGCTAATCATAGCTGGTTTTTCGGCTTACTCTAGAGTTATTGATTGGCAAAAATTTAGAGACATTGCTGACAGTATTGGAGCCTATTTTCTTGTTGATATGGCACATGTCTCAGGGCTAATTGCAGCCGGTGTGTATCCAAGCCCAGTGAATATAGCTGATGTGACCACATCGACTACTCATAAGACTCTGCGCGGGCCGCGCGGCGGAATCATTCTGGCGCGGTCTAATCCAGACCTCGAAAAGAAATTAAATTTTGCGGTATTTCCTGAAAGCCAGGGTGGACCATTAATGCATGTGATCGCAGCTAAAGCTGTTTGCTTTAAGGAAGCCATGAACGAAGGTTTCGTTAGCTATCAAAAACAAACCATCGAAAACGCGCGTACGATGGCTAAGGTTTTTATAGATCGTGGGTTTGATATTGTTTCCAATGGAACTGATGATCATCTCTTTCTTTTAAGTTTAATAAAGCAGGGTGTTACAGGTAAAGATGCGGACGCGGCTCTAGGAAGGGCGAATATCACAGTTAATAAAAACGCGGTTCCCAATGATCCTAATCCACCGTTTGTTACTAGTGGGCTGCGTATTGGCTCCCCGGCCATAACTACTCGTGGTTTTAAACAAGCAGAGGTTAGTGAACTAACTGGATGGATGTGCGATATCCTGTATGATTTAGAGAATGAAGAGAAAATAGTTGAAGTAAAATCTAAAGTGGTAGAGCTTTGCTCGCGATTCCCTGTATACCAATAACTATTTGCAATCAGGCTATTTAATAATCAACAAGAAACAACTAGAGCAAAAGGTTTTATATGCATTGCCCTTTCTGTAGTGCCGTAGACACTAAGGTAATAGATTCTCGTTTAGTATCTGAAGGAAATCATGTGCGCAGAAGGCGCGAATGTATTACCTGCGAAGAACGATTCACGACCTACGAATCAGCAGAATTGGTTATGCCAAGAATCATTAAACAAGACGGCATTAGAGAACCGTTTAACGAAGATAAACTTTTCGCAGGCTTATCTAAAGCTCTGGAGAAAAGACCAGTCAGTATTGAAAAGGTGGAAGAAGCAGTCAGTCGTATTAAAGCCAATCTTCGCTCAACGGGCGAAAGAGAAATTCACTCTCGCAATGTGGGCGAGCAGGTAATGAAAGAGCTTCGAGAGCTCGACGAAGTTGCCTTTGTCAGGTTCGCTTCAGTTTATCGAAGCTTTAAAGATCTTAATGAGTTTAGAGAAGAAATCGATCGGCTGTCAAAAGACACCTCAAGCTAGTTCCAACAATCACTTTCAATTCTGTTAGAATCGTAAAACTTTACAACGATATAATTTTGCTCGCGAAGATTTTTAGCTCTTATCGATAGTACGGAGACAAAGAGTTTTTGTTATGAAGGCTCTACAGAATCAACAGCTTGATCCAGCTATTCTTGAATGGCCAGTCTATATGCAAAGAGCATTGCAATTGGCTGGTAGTGTATTGTGCACCACACCAAATCCCCGGGTCGGATGTATTATCGTAAATAATAATAGCGTCGTTGGAGAGGGCTGGCACATAGCTGCTGGCCAAGCGCACGCTGAAGTAATGGCTTTGCGATCAGCTGGAGATCTTGCACAAGGAGCAACTGCTTTCGTTAGTTTAGAGCCTTGTGCCCACCGCGGCCGAACAGGTCCTTGCAGCCAAGCTCTGATTAAAGCCGGAATAGCTATAGTTGTTGTTGCGGGTATTGATCCTGATGAGCGAGTCGCAGGGCAAGGAATTCGAGACTTAGAGGCGGCCGGTATAGAAGTATTCCACCTAACCGATTTTGAGTCTGAAGCTCGTGATCTCAATACTGGCTATTTCAAGAGGCAAGAATCTGGATTGCCACTCGTTCGCTTAAAATTAGCAATGAGTTTGGATGGTCGAACTGCTTTGGCAAATGGTGAGAGTAAATGGATTACTGGAAAGGAAGCGCGTGCCGATGTACAAAAATTGCGAGCAAGCAGTAGTGCGATAATTACCGGAATTAACACTGTGCTGTCCGATGACCCAGCACTCAATGTTAGAGCAAATGAGCTTGCATTAAGTGAGAGCGAGTTGATGAACAATGCTGAATTATTTGCATCACAACCATTGCGCGTCATAGTAGATAGTCAAATGCGGACACATGGCACCGCAAAAATACTAAGTGAGCCAGGCTTAGTGAAAATATTCTGTAATGAAGGTATGAATGTTAAAAATAACTTTGCAAACAACGTTGAAATTATTCGGTCCATTTCGGACTCCCAAGGAGTTAATTTAAATTTTATGCTAGAATATCTCGCTTCAAAATTTACATGCAATGATGTGTTGATTGAAGCTGGTCCTACCTTAAGTGGTAGTTTTATTCGCGCAGGATTGGTTGATGAACTAGTCGTTTACATTGCGCCTAAGTTGCTTGGTAGCGATGCGAAACCATTGTTTGAAATCACTGGTTTAGAGTCATTGGTGGAAAGCACTCAATTTGTAACTAGTGAAGTAACGCAAATAGGAACCGACATTAAAGCCATGCTCATCAGAAGCTAAGTTTTCATCTTATGTTTACCGGTATAATAGAAGCAATTGGCGTAGTTCAAAGCCTTAGTAAAATCCAAGACGAATGGCGCTTGAAGATTGATTGCGCCCAATTGGATACGTCTGATGTAAAGCTCGGAGACAGCATTGCCGTGAGTGGATGCTGCCTTACAGTAGTTGAATTGGATCAAAAATGTTTTGGAGCGGATGTTTCTAACGAAACAATTCGCTGTACGGCATTAGGTCAAGTAAAGAGCGGTACTGTCGTAAATTTGGAAAAGGCGATGTTGGCGACTAGTAGATTCGGTGGGCATATAGTCAGTGGCCATGTCGATGGAGTTGGCACACTAGTAAGTTCAGATCCTGAAGGGCAAAGTATGAGATTAGTATTTGAAGCGCCGAATGAACTTTGTAAATATATTGCAGCCAAGGGATCAATCTGCGTCGATGGTACTAGTTTAACCGTTAACAAAGTACATGGTTCGCAATTTTCGATTAATATTATTCCACATACTCAGACGGAAACTATTATTGGTAGTTACGAGATCGGTAACCGGGTTAATCTCGAAGTCGATTTAGTGGCACGTTATCTAGAACGTCTCGCGCAAGGAGATAAGGCTGAGCAGTCAGCTCTGCTTGATAGAGAATATTTAAAAGCCAACGGGTTTGATTATTACTAGCTATCTAAACATGGAACTTAATTCAATAGAAGAAATTGTCGATGATATCCGTCAGGGTAAGATGGTTATATTGATGGACGATGAAGACAGGGAAAATGAGGGAGACCTTATTATCGCTGCTGAACGCGTGCGCACTGAGGATATTAATTTCATGGCCACTAATGCCCGTGGATTAATTTGCCTTACTTTAACTAAAGAGCGCTGTGAATATTTGAAACTACCTTTAATGGTAAATGAAAATAACACGCTCTATAACACGAACTTTACTGCGTCGATTGAAGCTGCAACCGGCGTAACAACGGGAATATCTGCTGCGGATCGAGCTCGAACTATTCGCGTTGCGGTAGCTAGAGACAGTCAACCCGATGACATAGTACAGCCCGGGCACATATTCCCCATAATGGCACAACCTGGTGGCGTGCTGCGTAGAGCAGGTCATACTGAAGCAGGATGCGATCTTGCTCGACTCGCGGGCTATCTCCCTGCTGCTGCTATTGTAGAGATTATGAATGAAGACGGCTCAATGGCGCGCCGTGAAGACTTAGAAGTATTCGCAAAGAAGCACGACATAAAAATTGGAACAATTGTAGATCTAATTCATTACCGTATCGCCAATGAACACACTGTGACACGAGTAGAAACAAACACACTACAGACTCAGTATGGGGAATTCATTGTCCATAGCTACAAAGATTCCATTAGTGGCAGTCTACATTTAGCTTACGTAAAAGGGGAGATACAGAGTAGCGATTCCGTGCTAGTTCGAGTTCATATTCCGAATACTGTAAGAGATGTTTGTGAAACCTTTAATGTAGAACGAACAAGTTGGTCTTTTTCCAGTGCTCTAGAGCAGATTAGCAAAGAGGGTAAAGGTGTTGCCGTGTTATTATCTGGGGACGACTACGGACAGAACCTGGAACATAATTTGGCGTCTGCGTTGGCAAGACACGGAGAGGTTACGCCAGCGAATAGGCCCGGTAGCGATCTGACAATTGGAACAGGGTCGCAAATCTTAAGAGACATTGGCGTTGGAAAGATGCGCTTGCTAAGCTATCCAGCTCGATTTAACGCAATCTCAGGTTTCGATTTAGAAGTAGTTGAGTTTGTTCAGTTTAATCAAAAATAGAAGTCGCTTTTGTTAGATTTCTCAACTTGCTAGGAAAGTATCATGAGTACGATAAAAACTATCGAAGGCAGTTACGCTAACTCAACTGCCAGTTATGGAATCGCAGTTGCGCGGTTTAATAACTTTATAGTTGAGCGATTATTGGATGGCGCACTTGAAGCGTTGCGAAAACATGGCATTCAGGAACGCGACGTTACCATAGTAAAAGTGCCTGGCGCTTATGAGTTACCTCTTGCTGTTAAAAAAATGGCGGAAAGTAAATCCTACGATGCTATTATTGCCTTAGGTGCAGTGATTCGTGGCGGTACACCGCATTTCGAATACGTAGCAGGTGAGTGCGTTAAAGGTCTTAGTCAAGTAAGTCTAAACACTGGCATCCCAGTCGCTTTTGGCGTCCTTACAGTAGATACTATTGAGCAAGCTATTGAGCGAGCCGGCACTAAAGTAGGCAATAAAGGTGAAGAGGCAGCTCTTACTGCTATCGAAATGCTAAGCCTTGCGCGCCAGTTGGAGAGCTAAGTGGCAGTTAGCAAAACTGCAACTGCAACCAAGTTAATTCGTGGCGACCGCAAGAAAGTCCCTCTCGTCCAGCGAAGAAGGGCAAGAAAACTAGTTCTGCAAGCTTTGTATCAGTGGATTATGGCCGGCGCTGATCCTGAGCAAATTGCAAAACAGTTTCATGAAGAAAATGAAGGCAAGATGGATTGGGAATTCTTCGATAATGTTTTTATGGATATTCCAAAAATCATTGAGTCTTTGGATTCTCACTTAGTTCCTGTGTTGGATCGGGATTCGAAAGAACTCGATCCTGTGGAAAAGGCACTTCTCTATTTAGGCACATATGAACTTGCCCACCGTGCCGACGTGCCCTATAAAGTCGTCATCAATGAATGTGTAGAATTAGCAAAAATATTTGGTGCAACGGAAAGTCATAAATATATTAATGGCGTGCTTGACAAACTTATCCCAAAATTGCGACCGACAATTGTTTCTCGTCGGTAGTAATTTCATAGTCTAAATTCTATTTATACTCATCATGAGTCTTAGCGAATTTGAAGTTATAAGAGAATTCTTTAACAAGAAAGAGCTCGCTTTGGATCGCGAGGAAGTATTGTTAGGAATTGGTGATGACGCAGCACTTCTAAGTGTGCCTTCTGAGAAAGTCTTATCAATTTCTACTGATATGTTGGTAGAGTCAGTTCATTTTCCGAAAGATGCTGCGCCTGCTCAAATTGCCAAGCGTGCCCTGCTTGTAAATATTAGTGATCTTGCAGCGATGGGAGCGGAACCTTTGTGTTTCACATTATCTCTTGCCCTCGCCAAGCAAAGCGAAAGATGGTTACAACAATTTAGTCAAGGATTGGTTGAAATTGCACAGCGCTATAACATTGCCTTGGTAGGTGGTGATTTGGTGGCTGGCCCAACTACGATATCTATTCAAGTCCATGGGCTCAATAGTTCTGAAAATTGCCTGCGGAGAGATAGGGCTAGAGTTGGTGACTTAATATTCGTCACAGGTTGTCTGGGTGATGGGGCAGTTGCATTGGTTAGTCTAGGATTAAAAACTCACCTGGGCGATTCCTTTAAGATCAACAAAGAAGAATATTCAATAAATTGCCAAAATTATTTTAATAGCATCTATTTCGAACCTGAGCCTCGAATTGAGTTTGCAAGAAGCTGTGGCAAATACATCGCAAGCGCTATTGATATTTCTGATGGTTTGATTGGAGATCTGGGACATATTTGTAAAGCAAGCGGAGTTGGTGCAACGCTGTTTGTCGACGAAATTCCATACTCCCAATCAGCAAATTGCTGTATGTCAAAACCTAATTTGCTGCAGGCGGCGCTATATGGTGGAGATGATTACGAGTTGTGTGTGACCGTAGCAAAAACAGATCAAGAAGCATTTATGCAAGCCGCGGAAAGTACAAACACTCCAGTACGTTGTATTGGTGAAATAAACGATAGCGATAGAATTTGCTGTCACAACAATTCTGGCGAAGAGCTCCAGCTCCATAATGAGTCCTATATGCATTTTTCGGGAGAAATCCAAGAATGACTGGGCTTGCCAGAACAGTGCTAACTAACCCAATACATTTTTTAGCTTTTGGTTTTGGTGCTGGCCTCTCGCCTAAAGCGCCCGGTACTGTTGGGACAATTGTTGCTGTTCCATTCTATTTAGTGTTAGCTCATACCAGTGTCTGGGTTTATGCTGGGATTTTGGCTATTAGCTTCGCTATTGGCATTTGGCTATGCGGGCGCTCAGCAGAGAATTTGGGTGTCCATGACCATGGTGGAATTGTTTGGGACGAGTTTGTTGGCTATTGGATAACTATGTTTATGGCGCCCGCAGGTTGGATGTGGGTAATTCTTGGATTCTTGCTTTTTAGATTGCTAGATATCCTGAAGCCCTGGCCAATTAATTTTATAGACAAACATGTAAAGGGGGGCTTAGGAATCATGCTAGATGACGTTTTAGCGGGTATAATGTCGGCCCTGTGTATTCAGGCCCTGTTTGTGCTGTTCACCCGAATAGGCTGAAAGCAGGGTCTCGAGAGTCTGAGGAAAGTAGCTTGTCAGTTGAATTCGTAGCATCCGCCTCCTTGCCTACGCAGTGGGGGTATTTCACTATTCATGGTTTTGAAGAAAAGAGAACCGGGAAAGAACATGTCTTACTCACATTCGGTGATGTAAGTGGCGACGACCCCGTACTTTGTAGAATTCATTCCGAGTGCCTGACTGGTGACTGTTTGTTTAGCTTGCGCTGTGATTGTGGCCCACAATTGCAAGCAGCGATGGAAGGAATCGCTGCAGAAGGGCGTGGAATTATCCTTTACTTACGTCAAGAGGGAAGAGGTATAGGCTTACTGAATAAGATTAAGGCCTACGCTTTGCAAGACTCTGGTGCTGATACCGTTGAGGCGAATGTTCAACTAGGATTTGAGCCAGATAGCCGTGAATATCAGATTTGTAAACCTATGCTCGATCATTTTCGGATAGCTTCATTAAAGTTGATGACAAACAACCCTCGCAAAATCAATGCGCTAATAGAAATGGGTGTTGAAGTTCCCGAGATTGTCCCATTACATACCGAAGCAAATACCCATAATGCAAGTTATCTTGCAACGAAAGTCGATAAGCTCGGCCATATGGAGTAAACCTGCTGTTCTAGTTGTGCCTTCCCCAGCCAAAACAATAATTGTAGACTTTATCCGACACGGCGAACCCGAAGGCGGTGATATCTTGCGTGGGCGGGTTGATCCGGTGCTTACCGCATTGGGTTGGACTCAGATGCAGAAAGCAACAGGCCTTTCTGAATCTCATCAACCAAGTGAAACAACACCTGATTGGTCTGAAGTTATTAGCTCGCCTTTAAAACGCTGCCGTTCCTTTGCAGAACAAGTCGCAGAGCATACGCAATCCCCGATAATAATTGCTGATCAATGGCAGGAAATTGACTATGGTGATTGGGATGGTATGCAAATAAGTGAATGGCGCAAAATTGCTGCCGATCAATTTAATGCTTTTCGCAAAGATCTTTCGGCTCTCGCTCCACCGAATGGAGAAGATTATTTAAGCTTCAAAGATCGCATACAATCGGCTTGGCAAGGGCTTGCAAGCAAAGACGATGGTAGCCACTTGCTCGTTGTTACCCATGGCGGTGTGTTGCGAGTTGTATTACCAACGGTTCTTGGTATGCCGTTGAATCGAAGCTTTCCCCTATATATTCCGTTTGCGTGTTTTAGTCGTGTAAAACTTGAAATTATAAATGGAAAAATCAATGCCAGTCTGATTCTTCATAATGGTGCAGAGCACCCAGCCAGTTCGCTTTAATCTTTAGAGTGATGAGCGCGCACTTTCAATGTGGGCGCACATTTGTTTAGCTCCGATCAAGGCACGGGGCGTATGTCTTTGTAATAACTCAGGCGGTATAGAAAACAAATTATCTTTTGCAACGGCACCTAGATTTGGCCACTTTTTCCAGTCATCTAGCCATTCTGGACGTTCTATATCTATGCCGCTGGCGATTATTACCTCAGGGTCTCTTGCTAGAACTGCTTCATCGCTCACTTTTGGGGCTACTAGCTGAAGTTCTTCAAAGATATTGCTGCCACCGCACAAGCTGATGATGTCATTGATCAGTTCGTTACCCCCTGAAGTTATGAGCGGAGCATCCCATACCTGATAAAAAATTTTTACTGGTGATTTGTCGCCATACTCTGTTAATAGAGCACTGTAAGTTGTTTGAAACTGGTTTATGGCCTTGGCAGCCGCAGCTTCAGTTCCGGCAAGTGCAGCAAGTTTTTCAATATGGCTTGGAATAGACTCCAGCTTTTTGGGTTCAGCGATATAGACTGTTAGGCCAAGTTGTTTCAGCCTTGCAACCGTTGCTCTGGGATTACCACTTTGCCAAGCGACAACAAGGTCTGGCTTGAGTTGTAGAATCCGTTCAAGGTTCAATGAGTCGAAACGACCAACAATCGGTAAGTCGATGGCCTGTGGTGGAAAGTCGCTGTATTCCACTACTCCAACTAGCTTATCACCCGCTCCTGCTGCATAGATTAGTTCTGTTAGAGAGGGAGCCAGGCTAATTATTCGCTCAACGGGTTGGCTCAGAACGATAGTTGATCCTGCATCATCGATTATCTCGACGATCGAGTAGGCATAAGAGGTCGCCACTAACGAAAATAATTGGGCTAGAAATATTGTGCGGAAAGTTTTCAATAATCGATACCCTTTTGTACTTTTACGCCTGCATTAAAAGCATGTTTAGTATCTGCAACTTCGCTGACAGTGTCGGCCAGTTCAATGAGTTCCTTGGAGGCATTCCGGCCAGTAACTACAACATGTTGATGAGCTGGACGTTTACTAAGTGCTTCTAGCACCATAGTTTTGTCCAAATAGCCATAAGTCAGCATATAGGTGAGCTCATCTAGAATTACTACATCGATGTTGTCATTGCTTAATAAGGATAGTGCTTTCCCCCAAGTAATTTCTGCAGCAACAATGTCTTTTTCTCGATCTTGCGTCTCCCAAGTAAATCCGGTTTTCATAACATGAAATTCCACTAGGGCATTATCTTCAAACAACATTTGTTCGCCGCATTCCCAAAGCCCTTTGATAAATTGTACTACTCCGCATCGCAAACCATGACCAATACTCCGTGCGAGCATGCCGAAGGCAGAAGAGCTTTTGCCTTTGCCATTCCCTGTTAATACTACAAGCAATCCCTTGTCGATAGTTGCTTCTGCGATTCGGCTATCAACGTGTTCCTTCTTTCTTTTCATGGCACGTTTGTGCCGCTGGTTTCTGTCTTTCTTATCACTATTTTCGGTATTGGACACAGTGCGTGCTCCGGGTTATTGATTCTAAAAATTTAATCTGATTCCGATGTAAGAAGCTCGATCAGGCGAGATGAAATCGAGGACTTCTTGATAGGTTTCATCCAATACATTCTCTAGGCGAGCATAGAGTAAAATATTCTCTGAAACTCGATAACTTGCACTGATATCTAAAACCTCAAAGTCATCAAGATCGACGGGTGAACCGAATTGCTCATCGACGGAATCACGAGACACTCGATAAAAAGCGCTAAGGCGAAACTTCTCAGAGAAACTAGTGAAGTTGATACCAAGATTTGCTAATTGTTCCGGCCGTCGTAAACGTTGCATACCATTTGGTCGTGCAGTTTCATTATGGGTGTAGTTTGCGGAAAAATTCAAGAATTCAGAAACTGTAATAATGCTACTGAATTCAATTCCATCTGATGTACTAGTGCCAGAGTCCTGCAAGTATCCGCTGAATCCTGCCAGATCGAAAAAAAGCGCATCTTCAACTTCTTGGTCGAATCTAACGACTTCTAATCTAATCGGCCCGGCACGATACTCTATGCCGTACTCAAAGCCAGCACTTTGTTCTTCTGATAAAAGCAGACCAGCTGCTGGCGGGAAAGCGAAAGGGCCAGCATTGTAATCAATTTCAAACAAACTTGGTGCACGAAATCCTGAACCGTAACTTCCTTTTAACTTTATTACCGAAGCATCTAAAGTAAATAGATAGGCGGTTGATATTCGATAGCTACTGTGACTGCCGAAATCATCATTTTCGTCTCGACGAATACCTGCCGTTACAAAGAAGTTGTCTGAAAAATCACTGAGAAATTCCAGATAAGCACCATCATTATCGCGCTTTAATGAGCCGTTTACTTCTTCTTCAAAGTCGACCCCATACACTAAATCAAATCCGGGTAAGTTGGTGGCACTCCCAACATATTCTATTCTATTAAGCTCACCGCTGGATCCAAATGATGGTGATCCTAGCGCAAAATCATCCCTCTCAGTTCTACTTTCTGAATATGCCAGCGAATGGGAAAAAGAACTAGAACTGTAGTCAAGGGAAAGTCGTGTTGCTTCAAGCTCATAAAGTGAATCACAATCATAAGCTGTGGTCCCGGCAAAACAGCCATCGTATTGAGTTTTTCCCTCGACATTGCGATGAACCAATTGCAGGCGAAAATTTTCGCTCAAATTTGTACCCAGCCGAGCATGAACAGTGCTGTTTTCATAACCGTCATCATCGGCTAATACGGTATCTGATGCCCTAACATTGTATCCGTCAGTTTCAAATTCGGTTGCTGAAAGTGAAAAATCTATAGAGTCGTTAGCTGCTGCTAGATGAAGATTGCCTAGCTCAGTGCTGCGGCTACCATACTGCCCGTCCAATATTACAGATACGCCGGGGTCAGTTGGCTTCGAGTTAATTGAGATTACTCCTCCTGCATCAGCGCCATAACTTAACCCTTGAGGTCCACGCAATATTTCAACTCGACTGACGCCGCTGCTAAGAATATGCTCAAAAGGAGTAAAAACTTGTGGCGCGCTAGGATCAGAGATTTTCAATCCGTCTAGGAGAGTTAAAGTACGGAAGCCTTCTTCGCCTCGAATTCTTAGTGCAGAAGTGGCTCCCATGCCACCGTTAGTAGTTACTGCAATGGCTGGCGATTGGCGCAGTATATTTGCAAGAGAAAAATTACCATGAGCTTGCAACATATCCTCGGTTAGTACAGAAATAGAGGTGCCAATTTGCCGAATAGGCTGAGGAATCCGATTCGCAACAACGACTAACTCATCCAATGTTTCCGTTTGAGCTGGTTCTTGTGCCTGGCTTGGAATAAAGAGGCCGGACGTGATGCTAGAAAAAATAAGTACAAGTTTTCGGACAAACATAAAACTCCCAATGAACACATTCGCTATGAAGCGATACAAAAATTCATCAGGGAGGGGTCAGGTAGAAGAGTCAAAAAATCAACTCTGCCACTGATGGAGCCCTCCGCTGCATCAAAATGTAGCTGTCAACTAGGTTGGTATCGGACTTATCGAAATAGAATTCGATTCACCGTTGCGGGGGCAGCGCCGGCTTTTCACCGACTTCCCATTTAACCTATGCTTTTTTTGAGTATTAAATAATCTAATGAGCCCAAAGCACAGGACCTAATCAAGCTTATTCCGTTATGGAATGGCGCAGAGTGTATTTGGCTTGATCAGGACAGTCAATCAAGAAAAAGGGATTACTTAAGAATGACGCTAAAGGAAGGTTTAAACAGCTTCTGACTGAATTTTACAATCCATTAACTTTTGCTTAATTGCTTCAGTAACGCTTGCGCTGTCTAGGGCAATGTCTGCCAAAATTTCTGGGACTTTACCGTGTTCAAGAAATTTATCAGGTAGCCCTAAATTGAGAATAGGGATCTGATAATTTGAGCGCAATAGGTACTCATTTATAGCTGAACCCGCGCCCCCCATAATCGAATTTTCTTCAATAGTTACGATGAGTTGGTGTGTAGCCGCCATATCACCAATTAAGTCTTCGTCTATTGGTTTGACAAAACGCATATCTATCACACTCGCATTGATGCTGTTGCCGCTTTCCAGAGCTGTACTGACCATGCTTCCAAAAGCCAGGATAGCCACGGAACGTCCTTCTCGTCGTATTACAGCTTTGCCAATTTCTACAGTCTCAAGATTTTTATCAACACTAACGCCTGGACCTTTACCACGCGGGTAGCGCACAGCTGCAGGTCCTTCATGAGCATATCCTGTAGAGAGGAGCTTATGGGTCTCGTTTTCATCACTCGGCGCCATTACTATCATGTTGGGTATACAGCGCAAGTAGGTAAGATCGAAACTTCCTGAGTGAGTCGGTCCGTCTTCTCCAACCAGGCCAGCTCTATCGATAGCGAAAAGCACATTTAGATTTTGTAAGGCAACATCATGAATTAGTTGATCATAAGCTCGTTGTAGAAAAGTAGAATAAATGGCCACGATTGGCTTAACACCATTGCAAGCCATCCCAGCGGCAAAAGTTACAGCATGTTGTTCCGCGATTGCTACATCATGAAATTTCTCAGGAAATTTCTGAGCAAACTCTTGCATACCCGAGCCTTCCCCCATTGCTGGAGTAATCCCTACAACTTTATCATCAACATCAGCAAGTGAGCATAGCCAGTTGCCGAACACTTGAGAATAAGTCTGTGAACGTTTTGTTGTCGTAACTTTGGTTTGCTGCTGATCTGCTTTCGAGTCAATTTTACTTAGGGCATGCATGCCGTAGGGGTCGTTCTCAGATTCGGTGTAACCTTTACCTTTTTGTGTCACGATATGGAGAAGCTGAGGTCCTCGCAGGGTTTTAATATTGTTTAATATCTCCACTAGGCCAGAAACATTATGCCCGTCGATCAAACCAATATAGTTAAACCCTATCTCTTCAAACAAGGTACCAGGAGACACCATGCCTTTCATGTATTCTTCCGCTCGGTGGACAGCTTTTAAGGCGGGAGGAATTTTGGATAATACCCGTTTACTTCCAGTTCGAATGAAGTTGTAAGGTTTGCTCGCCCACATCCTGGCAAAATAGCTGGAAAGGCCTCCAACATTATTGGAAATGGACATATTATTATCATTCAGAATAACGAGAACATTATCATCTAAATGGCCCGCATGATTTAGGGCCTCAAATGCCATTCCTGCAGTCATAGCCCCGTCACCAATAATAGCAATATTATGGTGGTCCAGTTCCTGCATGCGCCCTGCGACCATCATACCCAAGATCGCACTGATTGATGTGCTGGAATGGCCCACACCGAAAAGATCGTATTCACTTTCCTGACGATTTGGAAAAGCCGCTAGACCCCCTGCTTGGCGCATGCTTAGCATCTGGTCACGCCGACCTGTTAAGATTTTGTGAGGATAGGCTTGATGCCCTACATCCCAAACGAGGCGGTCTTTTGGTGTTTCGAAGACATAATGCAGAGCGATGGTCAGCTCTACCACACCAAGTCCAGCGCCGAAATGTCCACCCGTTTGACCCACAGAATAGAGCAGGAATAATCGCAGCTCGTCTGCTAATTTAGAGAGCAGTTCTAAATCTAATTCTTTAAGATCAGCTGGGCACTGGACCTGATCAAGAAGAGGCGTTTCCGGTCGCATTGTTGGTATTTCATCTAACATGGATGTATTTCAACTCTAGGTGCGTCAAATTTCAAGCTAATCAAGCGATTGGGGCGCGTAAAGTAATGCAGGAAGTAGTTTCCGTCAATCAGTGTATTCGACTCACAATATAGGTGGCTATGTCCCTAAGGTTATTGGCAGAACTAGAAAACCCCCCAAGGGATTGGATTGCTTTTTCTGTCAACTCTGTAGCTTTATTTTTCGCTGCTTCCAGGCCTAATAAACTCACATAGGTGGATTTTGACTGAGCGCGGTCGGACCCTTGTGGTTTGCCAAGCGTTTTTGTATCACTAATTTCATCGAGAATATCATCTTGGACTTGGAATGCGAGACCGATATTTTCTGCATACAACTCGAGTGCCTGCATTTGGTTGTCTGTAATTTTTTCGTTACACAGTGCACCTAGACAAACGCTGGCCTTGATTAATGCACCTGTCTTTAGTCGATGAATTGTTTCCAGATTCGAAAGATCTGTAGCAACACCACTGGCTGCAAGATCCAATGCTTGACCACCTGTCATACCAGAGATACCGGCCGCAATGCTCAATATAGAGATCATTTTTAATTTAGTTGCAGGAGACAATTCTTGGTCTTGTTCAGTCAAACATTGAAAGGCGAGAGCCTGTACTGCATCTCCAACTAGAATCGCCGTTGCCTCGTCATAGGCTTTATGTACACATGGTTTGCCTCTGCGCAGATCGTCATCATCCATAGCAGGAAGGTCATCATGAACGAGTGAATAACTGTGAAGAAGTTCAACGGCGCAAGCGGCAGAGTCAGCTGTTTTAATTTGCGCACCCACCGCTTTTGCACTGGCATAAACCAACACGGGCCGGATTCGTTTGCCACCATCAAGGCAGGCATAGCGCATTGCTTCCAACAATCTATGACTCGGTATTGATTGCGAGAGAATTTGTTTTAAAGACTGATTTACCCGTGTTTGACTTTGAACCAAAAATTCACTCAAAGTTTGAGAATGTTGTAGGGTCATGAGATGGTTTATTCGTTGTCCTTGAATTCCAATTCTTCTGTATCACCCTTTTCGCTAATGAGCACTTGAACTTTTTGTTCGGCCTCTTTGAGGGCTGCCTGACATTCTCGAGTGAGTTTAATTCCTTTCTCAAATGCTTGGAGTGAATCTTCCAAGGTCAAATCCCCTTCTTCCATCGAAGAGACCAATTCTTCAAGTTTTTGCAATGCTTTTTCAAAATCAAAGGATGCTTGCTTCTTCTTAGTCATAAATTCGCGCCATCAGCATAAAGCTCCGTCTAAATAGAATTGTAAACCTAAAAGCTTAGATAACCAGAGTATAAGCGAATTGGCTTCTAAAATAGCCTCAAAATCACCTAAATCTACCTTAATAACTATAAGACTTATAAGCCTACCCTTTAACTAATTTGCTAGATACACATCTTGTTGCTCAGGAGGCTGTGGGGTATGCTCAGACGGAGTGTTAACACACTTTTCAACCAAAGAAATCTTGATAGAAATTAAAGTGAAAGTCATGAATAGAGACGGAAGTAATAGAGGTTCGGCGGCTAGATCGTTGGCTTTATATGCTGCATATGTTTTATTGGCAGTGGCGATACTGATTTACATTTTGGCTTTCTTTGCTGGCAGTACTGGAATCGCTATAAATGGCGGGGCAATCAATGAAGAAAGAAATAGTATAACGATAGCTTTGTCAGAAGAGCCCCCACAATTAGATTCTACCAGGTCAACCGATGCGGTAAGTTTTGTCGTACTTGCGCATACAATGGAAGGATTGATTGCTTATGATCAAAATGATCAGCTCACTCCAGGAGCAGCCGAACGTTGGGAGATAAGGGATGACGGTGCGACATTCTGGATCCGAGAAGAAGCGACTTGGAGCGATGGTCAGCCAGTAACCGCTCATGATTTTGAATTTGCCTGGAAGCGGGTTCTTGATCCAGATACTGCAGCAGAATACGCATTCATTTTGTATCCAATTAAGAACGCTGAGGCAGTGAATCAGGGGAATCTTCCCAAGGAAATGTTGGGTGTTCGAGCGGTGACAGATTTAGTTTTAGAAGTTGATTTTGAAAGACCGACTCCCTATTTTGACAAACTCGTTGCTTTCAATACTTATTTTCCAGTTCGAGAGGATTTTTTTGAAAGCACTAATGGCCGTTACGGTGCTGATGCTGGAATGTTATTGTCTAATGGCCCCTATATTTTGACTGAATGGATTCATGGCGCCTCAATGTTGTGGGAAAAAAACCCCTATTATTGGAATAGTGAGAAAGGACTTCTGGATGAAATTGTAACTGCTTATATAACTAATGATGCAAATGCAAATCTAAACCTTTTTAAAGATGGTCAGATCGTGCAGACAGGGCTTACTGCCCCTATGTTGCCAACTGCAATGGAGCAAAGATGGCAGATAGACAGGTTTATGGATGGGACACTATTTTTCTTAGAATTTAATCACCGGGAAGGTCGGATTACCGATAATTTGAATTTTAGGAAAGCTTTGTATTTAGCGCAGGACTCTTCGGAACTAGTTTATAAAGTCTTGAAGGAAGCAAGCTATTTGCCAGCAGAGAGTTTATTCCCGATTTGGATTCAGGGTCTTCAAGGAGCTTTCCGTAAAGAATATCCTCTACCAAAACATAGTTTGGATTTGAAAAAGGCTCGGGAATACTTAGACTTGGCCCGACAAGAACTAGGTCTTGAAGAATTTCCGCCAATTATTTTATTGACTGGAGATTCGTCTTTGTCGTTGCTCGCCGCAGAATATTACCAGGAGCTTTATAAAAAGAATTTAGGTCTAGAATTACGTATTGACGCTCAAATTTTCAAACAACGTTTAGCTAAAATGACTTCAGGCGATTTTGATATCGTAATGGCGGGATGGGGCCCAGATTATTTTGACGCACTGACTTTTGGTGATTTGTTTGCTTCTTGGAACCTTAATAATAGGGGTCGATATCAGAGTGAGGAAATGGATAATCTTGTGAGAACGGCACAATCTGAGCTAGATCCTCAAAAACGAATGGATGCATTCGGTAGTATTCAGGAATTGATTTATTCAGATGTGGTTATTATTCCTATGTATGAGCGAGGTGTTTCCTTTGTTGTAGACCCTCGGTTAAAAGGTTTTAAGCGCAGATCAGTTGGCCCCCAAGTTGACTATAACTACGCTTACATAGATTCACCTCAGAATTAGAGTTGCGTAATTCTAGAGAAAAAGCAAACGACTAGGTTTATATGTTTCTATTTGGGTTAAAACGTTTACTTCAGGGCGTGGTAACAGTCTGGTTTATTGCTACTGCTACATTTTTTGCTATGCATAATGTGCCAGGTGACCCTTTGCTCAATGAGCGAGCGGGAAGCGAGGCGATAAAAGCAAACCTTGAATCCAAATATGGCCTAGATCAACCTTTAGGCACGCAGTATTTTATTTATTTACGAAATTTGTCTCGAGGGGATTTTGGAATTTCTTTTACACAAGAAAATCGCGAGGTGAATGACATAATACGGGAACATTTTCCTGTGTCCGCTATTCTTGGAATTCTTGCGATTGTATTCGCAGCAACTGGTGGAGTTTTATTCGGAGCTCTTACCGCTATTTATCGTAATAGATTGCCTGACTATATTATTATGATTCTCGTAATACTAGGTATTTCTGTACCTAGTTTCGTCATTGCAGCAATGAGTCAATTGATGCTTGTTGGAATCAATAATATGGCAGGATCGACTATATTGCCGGTAGCAGGTTGGGGGACTATTTTGCACATGCTAGTACCCGCCCTAGTGCTGGGGTTGGGCACTATGGCTTATCTTACGCGGTTAATGAGATCGTCTATGTTAGAAATCATTGGTTCCGATTATATAAGAACCGCTAGGTCAAAAGGTGTGCCGCCTCCACGTATATTTGCCAAACACCAACTTCGTAATGCGATCTTGCCAGTTGTTACGGTATTAGGGCCTTCGATTGCCTCTATTACTACCGGTGGCTTTGTTGTTGAGCTAGTGTTTGCGATACCGGGGCTAGGCAGATATTTCGTTCAGGCGGTTCAGCAGTTAGATTACACAGTGATTATGGGCACTACTGTATTCTACGGAGCCTTTTTGGTTTTTATGGTGATCTTGGTCGATATTCTTTACGGCTTTATAGATCCCAGGGTTAGATTAGAAAAATGACTGATCTAGCCCCCGCAGATTTTGAGCCAATTCGCCATGCTCAGGAAACCCAAGGTATTTCCCGCCCTTCTTTGTCTTATTGGCGAGATGCGTGGATCCGGCTGAAAGCTAACAAAAGAGCGATCTCCTCACTTTTTCTAGTTATAGGTTTGCTTCTATTCACGATAGTCGGTCCTGTCGTGTGGAATGTAGATCCAGCTCTCCAGGACTTAGATCAGGTCGGTCAAGCCCCAGGCAGCGGGCGTTTGGCAGTAATTGTAAATGAATATGAACCATGGGTCGGGGAATCTGAAGCCATAGGAGCTGGGCTACGCTTGGCGGAAAATGCAACGACTATGGCTGTTAGGCTGAGATGGGATAATTTATCTGGTGCGATTGGATATCGAATTTATCGGAATATTTTCCCTGTCGGTCCGGAGCGAGCATATGGAATTCCTCTGGCAGAATATTTTGATAATACTGTGCTGTACTTCGAAGATCGTCTCGATCTTAAGCCAAGGCGTTACTACTATTCGGTAGTACCTATAGATGCGACCGGAGTTCTTCTTGATGGGTACCAAACTATTCCGGTTGATGTTTTGAGGGTCACAACTTTAAGTGAAGTAGAGTCTCAAGGATTGTCTAGAGGAAATATTAATTTGGGAATCGGTGATAGTGTCAATTTGGCGTTTCACCCCTTAGGTACAGATTATTTGGGTAGAGATATGCTCGCTCGGCTAATGGCGGGAGCGAGAGTATCCTTGTTTATTGGTATCGGTGCTCCTTGCCTATTTATATTATTTGGCATCTTTTATGGCAGTATGGCTGGGTTTTTAGGGGGTAGAGTTGATCAAATTATGATGCGCTTTGCTGACTTTGTGGTAGCTCTGCCTTTTCTATTATTTATGATTCTTTTTAAAATTGCATTTGGAATCGGACCAGGCGAAAGTGGTATTTTCCCAATGCTGGTAGCCTTAGTCATTTTAATGTGGCCTGCTACAGCAAGGTTAGTTAGAGGACAAATACTGCAAATTAGAGAACAAGGTTATATTGGAGCGTCCCGCCTGTTAGGCGCCAAGACTAACTATTTAATATTAAGACATATGTTACCTAATACTCTCGGCGTAGTACTAGTGACAATAACGTTTGCGATACCGGGTGCAATATTCATCGAAGCATTTCTTTCTTTTATTGGAATGGGCGTTGCTCCGCCAACTCCTTCATGGGGTTCGATGTCAAATGAGGGCATTAAGAACATGCTAACATCACCGCATGAACTTATTTTGCCGGCGATACTGATTAGCATTACAGTCTTGGCTTTTAATCTTTTAGGTGATGGATTACGGGATGCGCTTGATGCTCGATTGAGGAATCAGGAATGAGGGAGGCAGCAAAATCAGGGACTGGCTCTAAATTACTTGAGGTTAGAAACCTTGAAGTTGAATTCGATACCTATGGAGGAATTGTTAAGGCTGTTAGAGGTGTGGATTTCTCTGTTGATAGTGGTAAGACGCTGGCCATAGTGGGTGAATCTGGTTGCGGCAAGTCTGTTACTGTTCAAAGTATGATGGGTTTAATACCTATACCTCCGGGAAGGATTACCTCCGGGTCAGCCTTGTTAAGGGGCCAAGAGATTTTGGGGGATACCGTAATAGAAGGAAAAGAGATTAGGGGAGCTGAGATAGGCATGATATTTCAGGACCCCATGACATCCCTGAATCCGACTATGACAATTGGAGATCAAATTGCTGAGCCACTGCAGATTCACCGTGGATATAGCTATCGGCAGGCTTTTAACGAAGCCATTAATTTGCTGGATCTGAGCAAAATTCCAGAAGCCGCAAAGCGCGCCAAACAATATCCTTTTGAGTTCTCTGGCGGCATGCTGCAGCGAGCCATGATTGCAATGGCAATTTCATGTAAGCCATCAATTTTGATTGCTGATGAACCCACGACGGCTCTAGATGTAACAATACAGGCACAAATTCTGGACCTGATGCGGGATCTTCAGAGCCAAACAGGCATGGCGATTATTCTCATCACTCATGATCTTGGAGTTGTTGCAAGGATGGCTGACGAAGTTGCAGTTATGTACGCAGGTAAAATTGTCGAACATGGAACTGTTGAAGATGTGTTCTATCGTTCTGCTCATCCTTATACACTTGGTTTGCGCGCAGCAATGCCTACTAACGATCCGGCAAATCAGAATCAGCTTAATCCGATAGAGGGAAGTCCTCCAGACCTGTTTTCACCACCCCCTGGTTGTGGATACTGCGCGCGATGCCCTTGGGCGATGTCGATATGTCAAAAGAGTCATCCAGAGGGTTATTATCTGAATAGTGGCCATTATAGCCGTTGTTGGTTGCATCATAATGACTCCGAAATCAAACCCAATCAGCTTTCTTTCAGCTAAGAAACCTATGGTTAATCATGTGGAAGTTCCTATTTTAGAAACGCGGAATCTAACTCGTTATTTCGATCTAGGAAAAAAACAAGTCGTTCATGCCGTAGATGGAGTGAGCATTTCCGTTGGCGAAAAAGAAATAGTGGGACTGGTGGGAGAGAGTGGCTCTGGTAAGTCCACCCTTGGCAAGACCATTCTGGGGTTACACAATAAAACGTCTGGCAGTGTCAGTTTTCGTGGTCAAGTTCTACCTCAGAAATATCAATCGAAAGACTTTCAGAAATGGTCTAAGAAAATGCAGATGATATTTCAGGATCCATATTCCTCTCTGAATCCAAGGATGACAGTTGGAGAGATTGTTGGAGAGGGCTTACGTCTACATTCTGGACGTGATGCTGCGAAAGTTAGGGAGCAAGTGGCTGACTGGCTCAGCAAAGTGGGGTTACAGGCAGATCATATGTCGCGTTACCCACATGAATTTTCAGGAGGCCAACGACAAAGAATTGGGATTGCCAGAGCACTAATTCTAGAACCAGAGTTTATCGTTTGTGATGAGCCTATTTCAGCTTTGGACGTCTCGGTTCAGGCTCAGGTGATTAACCTGCTGGGTGAGTTAAAAGAAACAATGGGACTTACTATGTTGTTTATTGCTCACGACCTTTCTATGGTTCGATACGTTAGCGATCGAATGGCGGTTATGTACCTTGGCTCATTGATGGAAGTGGGGAAAGCCAATGAAGTGTATTTCGATCCCAAACACCCTTACACAGAGGTACTTATTGGATCCAATCCAGAGCCTGACCCAAAAGTGGAAAGGAGCCGGCCATCGACGGCGATTCAAGGAGAGATTCCATCTCCAGTTAATGTGCCTCCAGGGTGTCGTTTTGCTAGCCGCTGCCCGAAAGTGATGGATGTGTGTTTGCAAACTACGCCTGAGCTTGTTCCTTTGAAAGACATCGATCGTAGCGTTGCTTGTCACCTTTATTGCTGACAAATCGGAAGTCTGGTTGGTGCAGGAAGTGATTGTTACGGGTATGGATCTACCAATCCGCGCACTTTAATAATAAGGCCGAGATTGTGAGAAAAACATATTCGAGTGTTCAGGTGTTATTGCAGCAAAAGGATAAATTTGAAGTTCATTATGGGAGTCAGCCAGACCAAAAGAAATGCTATAGCGTGTTGCTATTGAGTTCATCAGAGCTAGTTTCCAATATAAATTTACTGGATATAGGCAGGTTTAAAGCCGTGAAGATCGATTGTCGTAGCAATGAATGTGAACGAGAATTAAATGCTCAGCGCTGGCGCAGGAATATCTGTTGTATTATTGCAGTATGGGAAGAATCGAAGGATAAGCTAGTCAGAATTATCAAGACCGCGCACGATCTCGGTTAATCCTCTAAAATCTGTCTTGCCGCTGCCCATTCGCGGGAATTCAGCAACAGTCACATATTTTTTGGGTAGAGCAAGATTAGGAATCTCTTCGCTAAGTTTTTTCACGATAGCTTGCTGATTGATCGCTGTATTTGTTACTGCTACGATTTTTGAGCCACGCTTTGCGTCAGGGAGTTCGACTACGCAACACTCAACCTCTTCAGGAGTGACATTATTCAGGATTTCTTCGACCATAACTAAGGAGACCATTTCCCCGCCGATTTTTACAAATCGTTTCAACCGGCCTTTATGCCAAATATATCCATCCTCGTCCAGATAGCCGAGGTCACCCGTATCGTACCATCCAGACTTAATACGTAGGTGGGTTTCCTCAATGTCGTTCAGGTATCCCTGCATAACACCGTCCCCTTTCACCAATATTTTTCCAGTCTCCCCAACAGAGCATTCTTCACCTGTATCGATATTTTCAATCTTTACTTCAGTTCCAGGAATAGGAATGCCAATACTGCCAGGCCTGTTTGCATCTCTTGGATTAACCGATATCACTGGGGAGGTTTCTGTCGTGCCATATCCTTCAAAAATTTCAAGATTATGTTTTTCACGGTAGAGTTCGCGCAGAGATTCTGGGCATTTGTCTGCGCCAGAAACAGTTAGTTCCACACTTTCAAAATCACCTGCCTTAGATTGTCGTGCATAACCTTCTAAAAATAACGGCGTGCCAACTAGGAGTGAAGGCCTATCTTTCTTAATTATTTTTGCAACTGTTTTAAATTCAAGAGGGTTCGAATAGGTGATCGAGGTCATACCTAAACATAATGGTGTCCAAAGGTTTATTGTCAGGCCAAAGACATGAAAATATGGCAATACAGCAAGTAGATTATCCATACCATAGATGTTCATCATGCCTGAAAATGAGTCTATATTAGACAACAAATTTTTCTGAGTTAGTTGCACTACTTTTGGGTCTTTCTCGCTGCCACTGGTAAATAGTACGACTGCTGCTTTATTCAAGTCATGTGATCCAGAAATGCGTTTTAACCACGAAGTAGGCATCTTGGATTTAATCAATGCTAGTAATTGCTCCGAGCGACTAAGATTTTCAAGAATATCTTCGATGAAAACCATATCTGGCAATTCGGCACACCCAGTTTTTTCTAAAAGTGCGCGCGCCGTTATAATTTTTCTAAAATCACATTTCTGCTGTGCATATAAACAGTTTTTTTCAGCACCAGTTGAGTAGTTGATCATAACCGGCGTTTGATCAGCAAAGATTGCCCCTATTATCGCTAAAGCACCACCTGCTGAGGTGGGTAGCATAATGCCGATTCTACCTCGTTCAATCTGTCGGAAACGTCGGGCGAGAATTAGCGCTGCAATAAGTGCTCGGGAATAGGAGACATCCCGACCTGTAGTGCGATCTATGATCGCCAACTTATCGGGATTTGCGCGGACTGTATCTATAAATCTATGTTGAAGCATCATTGCATATTCACATAAAACCCTTACTTGGAACAAGCTTCAGGGGATGCTAGAGTAATTTGATCTATAAACAGGACTTCGGGAAAAACGTTATGACTCACCAATTTTTACCCCTTAAGTTATCCCAGTTTATTCTAGTTACTACGCTAGCGCTGAGCAGTATTGCTTATGCTCAGCAATCGGAAAGACCCCCATTCCAACACTATTATGTGCAAGGCAATGTTCACATGTTTGAGCCAGCAAACACCAATGGTAATCCTGGGGCATTGATAGGTGACGACGGCATCCTACTAATAGATTCTCATTTCGACTTTTCAGTTGAAGACTTGTTGGCATCATTAGGTGAAGTAAGTGACCAGGAAATAAATTTTGTAGTTAACACTCATGTACATCCAGATCATATTGGTGGGAATAATAAACTGGCAGCTTATGGTGTAACTATTCTTGCTCATGACAGCGTTAGATTGCAGATGTTGGAAGAAATCCGTATTCCAAGGCGTGGTGGCAGCTACAGTCCAGCCCCAGCCCCGGCTGCAAGACCGGTAATTACATACAGCGAAGCGATAAGCTTTCATCTTAATGGAGAGGAGGTAAGAGTCTTTCTGGCTCCGCCGGCGCACACGGGTGGAGACAGTTTTGTTTATTTTATGGGATCAGATGTCTTACATTTAGGTGATGTGTTTCGTACTAATATGTATCCAATTATCGACAAATATAACGGTGGAAGTTTCCATGGCATGATCGAAGCAATGGGGCTCGCAATAGGTATGGCAGGTCCTAATACAAAAGTAATTCCTGGTCATGGCGCGGGGCCGAGCGATAGAGAAGGCATGATTGTTTATCAACAACTTCTATTTACTATGCGCGATAGAGTACAGGCATTAATGGAAGAAGGGATGTCAGCGGAAGACATTATCGCAGCAGAACCCATGGCAGACTATGATGAGCGCTACGGGGGGATCCCCAGTTGGACGTCTGTTGATGTCATTCCTATTATTTATGAAGAGTTATCGGAACGATAAAACAGTCTTATAATGATGACGGTAATTGTGATGGATCTAATCAAGACACAATTACTGACTCAGATCTAAAAGAAGATGCTTGGGGCCAGCAGAAACATCTTTTTTATCCTTGGTAAGAAATTCCTTTCAATGTAAAAAGGTAATTTAATAGTCATCCGCTCTAATACACTCTAGCGAAAGGAAATATCCTAGTATGATGTTTTTTGGCCAATGCCACTGCGGTGACGTGAAATTTGAAGTAGAAAGTCCAGAAGTTGCAGAAATTGAAAACTGCAACTGTTCAATTTGTACCATGTCAGGTTATTTGCATCTAATCATTCCTAAAAGTAACTTTCGGCTGTTAGCAGGGGAGCCAGAGCTAGCCACTTATACATTCAATAGCGGTATTGCAAAGCATTACTTCTGTAAAACTTGTGGCATCAAACCTTATTATATCCCTCGCTCAAATCCCGACGGTGTTGATGTAAATGTCAATTGCCTAGAAGAGGCACCCAGTAAAATGAAAATAGTTGATTTTGATGGTCGCAACTGGGAGCAAAATGCTCACACTCTTGCACATAAAAGTAAACCATCGTAGCTTCTCATTGTCCCTATTCAGTGTTTAATATAGATGTCTAGTATTCTCCGGAAACATTTCAATACAATTTGGCTAGCACTAGTCGCAGTCTTTTTACTACTATTGTTTCTATTTCCTGGCTGGATTAATCCGGGCTCAATTGCAAATTTTCTCAATGGCTTGGGGGCTATAAGCCTGCTGGTTTATGTGCTTCTGTCATTGAGCAGAGCGTTACTAATGATTCCCAGCACCCCTTTTGTGCTAGGTGGGGCTATTGCATTTCCTGATATGCCGCTAGTGGTCTGGCTTATATCAGCTTCAGGAGTTGTGGTCGGCGCCCTGCTAGTATACAGTTTCCCATCTTTTGGCAGCTACGATCGGTTTTTGGAGGAAAAATATCCAGATAAGATCTTGTTTCTCAAAGAAAAAATGAAAGGCGAATATGCCTTCTGGATAATCGCAGGTTGGGCATTTTTCCCCATCGTCCCCACTGATGCGGTGTGTTATGTGGCGGGACTGGCAAAAATAACCTATAAAAAGATGATTGTTCCTTTGCTGATTGGTCAATTACCGCTAGCAACTGTTTACATTTTTCTAGGTACTGAATTCGGTGAGTGGCTGAGGATATGACGGCGAGATTTAGGTTCAGGGATTCGATCAAGCTAATAAAAAATATTAAGACTACTGGGACAATAACCCCTAGCTCGAAGAATCTAGTTCGACGTCTATTAGCGCCAATAGATTTTGCATCAGCCCGCTGTATCGTAGAACTTGGTCCAGGCAATGGCTGTGTCACGCAGTCTCTGCTAAAACGCATGTCTAAAGATTGTGTTCTTATATGCCTTGAAGTTAACAATGAGTTTGTCGCTCAGTTAAATCGTGTTGAAGATTCTCGATTGCATGTGTACAACGCTTGCGCTTCATCCATTCGAGAGATACTTAATGAATTAAATTTTGTTGAAGCTGACTATGTTGTTTCGAGTCTGCCTCTCTCACTTATTGATGACGATGTAGTTAAAAATATATTGGTTGAGGTTGATTCCAATTTGAAAAAAGGTGGAAGATTTTTACAGTATCAATATAGCTTGGCCAACTACGGTGACATGAAACCGTTCTTTCGTGACATTAAGCTTAAATTTACGTTTCGCAATATGCCCCCTGCATTTGTCTATGAATGCATTAAGTAGTAGTGCTCAATAATTAATTTTCTTCTTGCTTATTGGTTGCTGACTTAGTTGAGTCAGCGTAAACTCGTTGGTCACTTCGATTAATGTTGTGAGGAACGATTCAATACTTGGAGGCTAACATGTCGCTGCGAATCAATGATGTTGCACCAAATTTTACAGCGCAAACCACTCACGGTGAGATAAATTTCCATGAGTGGCTGGGCGAACAATGGGGCGTTTTATTTTCTCATCCGAAAGATTTTACTCCTGTATGTACTACCGAACTGGGCTACATGGCTGGACTGGAAGAACAATTTGTAAAACGAAATTGTAAGATAATAGGTTTGAGTGTTGACCCTGTCGATAATCATAATGAATGGGCGAAAGATATCGAAGAAACTCAAGGCCACGCAGTTAATTATCCAATGATTGGTGACAGCGATTTGGCAGTAGCAAAACTTTACAACATGTTACCGGCAGATGAGTCGGGATCGTCCGAAGGAAGAACTGCGGCAACCAATGCAACGGTAAGGTCAGTATTTATAGTAGATCCGAATAAAACCATTAAGTTAATGCTGACCTACCCGATGACAACCGGCAGGAATTTTGATGAAATTCTGCGCGTTCTAGATTCCATGCAACTTACGGCAAAACATAAAGTTGCAACGCCTGTTAATTGGCAGCAGGGTGATGATGTCATTATAGTGCCTACAGTATCTGATGAAGAGGCAAAGGACATGTTCCCTGATGGCTGGAATACTGTTAAGCCCTATCTTCGGACTACCAAGCAACCTTCTGAGTAAAAATCTAGAAAATTAAAGGTAGTGTTGGTAAAAGGCTGAAAAATGATCAGCCTTTTACTTTGGGTGTTTGTTTAATCTACCAAGGGTATGCGATTGTCAGGGTCTGGTCTAAATATTAGGTAGGTAAGGTCTGTTTCCAATTCGCTGAACCAGTGGGGAGTATGTCCTGGGATGACAATGACATCTCCAGGCACAACTCTTCTGCTCACTCCATTCTCGATCTCAGTGCCCCGAACCCAATTTTCATTTTCTTGCTTGGCCTCTGTCATTTCGCCACCTGTCACCAGAGTGGCATAACCGCTCAGCATGTAATAGATTTCAGTGGTGTTTACCTGGTGAAGGTTGGAGCCACCTGGAAATTCCTTGGGTCTAAAAACACCATAAACACCAACGCGATAATCTCCAGTCACTTCTACAGAACGAATTGGTCGGTCACTTACTCGATCGCGCGGGAGGTTATCGATAAACTTAACGATGTCCTCAGCTGTTACATCTGTAGCGAAGGGAGGAATAGTCGGCGCAGCTGTTTGCGCTAAAACATAAGTTGTTAAAGACGTGATCGTAACAAAACCAACAATCGTAATTGCGAGTAAGATTTTTTTCATCGTGAAAATTCCTCTATTTATTTTGGCTTTATGTATTAAATTCGCCTCAAGCTTTGAAGAGCGCTTTAAAGGTAGGGGGTAAACTGAGCAGCGAATCTCGCTGCTCAGTTTTAATACAATTTGAATTAGCTAATTTTGGCTAGGGAGTTTGAAGGCGAGCATTTCAGGGCTATGCTCGCGATCGCCAATAGCGACTAGCACATACTGTTCTCCTTCATGCAGATAACTAATCGGGGGACTGGTCGTTCCCGCCTCAAGTTCGATTTCCCAAACAGTTTCACCAGTTTCTTTGTCATAGGCTCTAAACCAAGGCCCACCGCTATTGGTAGCGATCTCTACCGGCATATCGAATGGAATACGACCGCCAGGACGCTGGTTTGTAAATCCTTCACCCAAAAACAAGAGCGAACCGGTTAGCAAAGGAGTTGGGCGACCAGGTACTCCAAGTTTCTCTAAGCCCAAATGCGCTATCGCAGGGTTATCAATGGGCCCGTCACCATTTGGTACCATCCAAACATGATCACCGGTGTTCATATTGATAGCGGTAATCCGACCATAAGGCGGTTTAAATAGTGGTAAGCCGCGGGGCCCAGCGACCCACCGTCTTGAGCCTTTAGTGTAGGCAAGATTAGTTTCCTCAGGGTCACCCGGAAGAATATCTGCCACAAAAGGTGAGGTAATAGAAGGAATGTAGAGATAGCCAGTTTGTGGATCAAAAGCTGCGCCCTGCACATCGGCCCCACCTTGCGAGCCCGGTAATTGTATAGTTCCCTGGGTGCCTGTATCTGACGCAATTGAGGGTGGGGTAAACACTGGCCCTGTTACATAGTTGCTAAATATTTCTAGGGCTTCTGCTCTTAATTCTGGCGTAAAGTCGATTAAGTTATCTTCGGTTGCACCTTGTCGATCAAAAGCGGCAGGTTTTGTTGGGAAGGGTTGAGTTGGAGATGTTACTTCTCCTGGCACTTCTGATTGAGGCACTGGTCGTTCTTCAATTTCCCATACTGGTTCACCGGTTTCTCGATCGAACACAAAAGCAAATGCTTGTTTGGTTAGCTGAGTTACAGCTTTGATTTCTCGGCCATCGACAGTAATGTCCATTAAGATTGGTGCGGCTGGGGGATCGTAATCCCATAAGCCATGATGGACAGTCTGGTAATGCCAAATACGATCACCAGTTTCTACATCCACTGCAACAATGCTTTGGCTAAATAAATTATCACCAATGCGGTGGCCACCGTACATGTCATTCGTAGAAGAAGAGATTGGCATATAAATCATGCCAAGTTCTTCATCGGCACTGAACAATGCCCAAACTGGAGCATGTCCTGTGAATGACCAAGAACGATCTTGCCAGGTATCTGTGCCAAACTGACCTTCTTGTGGAATAGTATTAAATGTCCACAAATGCTCACCAGATCGTACATTGAAGGCATGAACATCGCCTCGGTAGGCTTCTTTGACATCGAAGGTGTCGGACATTGATTGCCCGAGTACGATGACATCCCGAACTACCATAGGCACTCCACCCCAGCGATAGCGTTCGAACTCCGGTGGCATAAGCTGTAAATCGACTCGACCTTCATCGCCAAAATCAGGATAAGGTTGTCCGGTTGCAGCATTCAAAGCTGTCAGATAAGTGCCCCGCTGAACAATGATGCGTTCTTCATTGCCGTCGGACCAATAGGCAATGCCGCGAGTTGGGGCACCTGGCAGACCTTCTGACCCTCCTGGAGGCTCCTGCACCCAAATGGTTTCGCCAGTACCCGGATCGAATGCTTCAACCAAGCCGACACCATTGGTCACATAGGCTACTCCATTTTTTACAACTGGTGCAGCGTTCCAAGTATTCGAGTATCGTTGTCGCGGATTCATTGCTACGTAATATTCGTCTAAGGCGGGACGTCGCCAGACGATTTCTAAGTCGTTAATATTGTCCGCGTTTATTTGGTCGAGTGGCGTATATTTCGTGCTGCCAATTTCAGCACCGTAGGCATCCCAATCGCCTGCTGTAGTTCCCTGTCCTACAGGTCGGTATTCCGGCTCAGTAGCAGCAGGATCAGAAATGGAAGTGCTGGAATTCGAGTGAGTGGCTTGCTGCTGGTTATCACACCCTGTTAACAACAAGATTGCTGCAAGGCTAGATATTTTGACGATTTGACGTGGCTTCATTATTGTTGTCCCTGCTTTTTATTCCTGTCATTTTCTTGAATTAGCGTAAATGCTTTTCGAGTAGGGATTCTACCTAAAAAAGCGACTTTAGAAACAAGAATAAACCAGATTTCTGGATTCTAATAAAGAGCTAAGCTATTGAAATAAAGGCAAGTTCAGCATAGGCTCTAATGATCCCTGCCGAAGCGGATACCGGAAATGTCCGAAATTATCGTGATGATTCAGAAAGTGAAGAAAAGCCTGAGACCCTTGAAAGCAAATTACTATCTGCTTATGGGATGTTTGAGAAAAGCCTAGGTGCAATCGGGCATGAATTGACTTGCCTAAAATCAAACAATTAAAAAATAGAACCAGTTAATCTTCTTGTTAATGAGGTGCAGCCAATGTCAATAAATCTTGAAATTACTAGGCGACAATTGTTGGCAGGTATCGGCGCCACTGCATTTCTTCCATATTCACATTTGCTATCCGCTGCAGAAAATAAAATGCGTGGTGCCTTAATGATATTGAGTACACCGTATACAGACCAAGACGCAGTTGACTATGAGGATTTAGCAAAGGAAGTAGCTTTTTGTGCACGGTGCGGTGTACAAGGTTTGGTTTGGCCGCAAAATTCCAGTGAGCAGCGTTACTTAAGCAAGGAAGAGCGCATCAAGGGCTTTGAAATTTTGGCTGAAGCCAATCGCGACACCGGAATGGCATTAGTATTTGGAGTCCAAGCGGACGATACTGAAGGCATGCTTGAATATGCAAAGAAGGCTGAATCACTAAATCCCGATGGCATGATTGCGATTCCGCCAACTACTGCAAATTCTCTTGAAGATATTCGTAACTATTATCGCGCTCTTTGTGAAATCACGGACAAACCTATTTTTGTTCAAACCAGTGGTGGGCCTGACATTGAACTCACTATTGATTTTCTAGTAGACCTCGCCCAGGAGTTGCCGCAATGCGGGTATATAAAAGAAGAATACGGGCGAGTTCATGAGCGCATGCGAGCATTACAGCAATATCAGCCTGATCCGATTCGTAGCGTGTTTGGAGCAACGCTCGGTAGGGGCTGGCTCTATGAAATGCGCATTGGTACCGATGGTGTGATGACAGGCGGAGCGATGTATGGAGATGTTTATGCAAAACTTTGGGAGTTACATCAAGCAGGTGAAGAAGACGCGCTAAGAGATTGTTATTCCCGATTACTACTTATTCAGAACTTAGACAATTTAATACCTGGTGTTCGTCTTTATGTAATGCAGATGCGTGGTGTATTTAAGACTACGAAGTCTCGCCGTGGAAACTATAGCTTCTCACCGCAACAAATTTCAGAAATTAATTATCGTTTCGATGCGCTAAAATCTTATCTAGTGATTTGATATCGTATAGTAGGGTTAAATTTTAATTTGAGTTAATAATTTTATTATGTCTATGGCTACTATATTAATTGTCGATGATGAACCTGCTATACGGGACTTGGTTGACATTACTTTGGATCTAGCAGGATATAAAAGTATTAGTGCTTCAAACGCACATGAGGCGCTGGTTTCAGTGATTGATAAAAAACCAGATTTAATTTTACTCGATTGGATGCTTCCTGGTGGCAGTGGCATTGACCTGGCTCGCCGTTTGCGTCGCGATGAAATTACTGCGGTAATCCCAATAATCATGCTTACCGCTAAAACAAGCGAAGATAATAAAGTGCAGGGGCTCAATGTGGGAGTAGATGACTATGTCACTAAACCTTTTTCACCTCGGGAACTCGTTGCTCGAATAAAAACAGTATTACGCCGAGTTAATGGCACAAAAAAAAATACGGTTCTTCAGGCGTTTGATCTGCAGCTGGATCCAAATAGTCATCGAATTTCTATAGAAGACAGACCTATTGAAATGGGGCCTACAGAATTTAGGCTTCTTAAATTTTTCCTGCTCAATCAGGAGAAAGTATTTAATCGAGATCAGATACAAGATTCTGTTTGGGGAGCCAATGTTTACTTAGAAGAAAGAACAATTGATGTACATATTCGCCGATTAAGGAAAGCGCTATCTTCAGTCAAAGGCACAGCAATTGATTATTCAAAACTAATTCAAACAGTTCGTGGGGCCGGTTATCGGTTTTCGATTAGGCCTTTTTAAAAAGTTCAATTATTTCCATAATCAGTTCTTTTAGTTTGTTTAAAAAATTTTAGACTACCGGCTCTTTAATGTTTGAAAGTGAATCCTCCTAGTCAACTAAAGGGGTCCGCGACGCTAAGAATTTATCGGCGAAAAACTGGTCAAAAACATCGAATTTAAGACTTCATCAAATCTTTCATAAGTCTAATTTAGCTTATCAAAAGGCTGCTATTGACCGAGATGCTCTATCGATGAGCCAGCATGCAATTAAAATTATTTGAAATACATTAGGTCTCGAGCCAGATCAGCGTTGGCAACTGACCTGTTTAACCTCTTTGAATTTCTACTGATGACCTCTACCAAGGAAGAGTTATTTGGCGCAAATTCACCATTTGGAAGGTGAAGATTATTTTCAAAACCTACGCGGCAATTCCCGCCAAGTTCTATTACTCTTTGCATGCACAGAGATTCAGTCTTGCCGAATGCGCAGAGCCACCAATTACACTTTTCTGGAATTGCATTAAGTAAAGGGTCTAAATCATCGACATCTGACTGTTGGTTTTTAGTGTATCTACCTAATACCAATAAGATGGTGTGGTGGTCTCCGGGAATTAATCCGCGCTGGAGAAAGGCCTCGAATCGATGTAAGTCATTCAAATCATAAAGGATATACTGTGGAGCTATATTTTCCCTGCTCATCCATTGGAAAAACTTAGCAGCTTCCCTCTCATGAGATTCATCTGGGCAAAATTCTCGAAGGGCTATCGATACAGCCTCCGGTTTAACTAGCTTTACCACTTCGATCTGTTCGTCCGGTTGATAAAGCCCAACAGCTTCAGTAGTTATCTGAATAATCAGGGAATCGCCGACGCGAGAACGAATCGCATTAATCGCTTCTTTATATAGCAAAGGATCCAGGCTGTGCCTCTGGTCCTTGTCTCGAACATGGAGATGGATCATGCAGGCGCCGGCTTGCAGACAGTGTTCAGCAGTGCTGGCCAGTTCTGCTGGAGTTATTGGAATGACAGAATGCTCCGCCTTGGTTTTTCTAGCACCATTAGGTGCTACGGCGATCATTAGTGGACTTGGTGCTGACATTGGTAGCTCACTTTTCTTCAATTTTTCCCCTATGTTACTTTTAGATGCAGAAAATGCCTAGCTGCTAGCTGGGCGTCTGATTATTTTCTATGTACAAAGTTGTAGAGTTGAGGTGCGTTTAAATTACATAATTAGTCCTGGCTGTTCACTTACCCGTTAAGGTTACTAATATGCTGCTAGTAAAAACGCTTTTTGTTAGGATACCAGCGTGCAAAGTAGAAAATGATAGAGCCCAGAAATCGAGATGTTGAAGAGAGGTTTCTTGTAAACCTTGCCTGAGTAAAAATTTCTAGAGGATGTGTTTGATTTATGCCAAACGATCATGACCACGATCACACGGAACCACCTTCTGATATTGTTTTAAAGGTTAAAGCGCTAGAGAGTTTGCTGGTTGAAAAAGGATTGGTGAATGCTTCGGCACTCGACGAAATTATTGAGACTTACGAACACAAGGTAGGTCCTCGCAACGGTGCCCATTTAGTTGCAAAAGCTTGGCACGATTCGGATTTTAAACAAAAACTCTTGGAGAATCCCACTGAAGCGGCAGCAGCACTTGGTTATGCTGGTAGGCAGGGGGAACATCTTCAGGTCGTGGAGAATACGCCTTCTCAGCATAATTTAGTTGTTTGTACTCTTTGTTCTTGTTATCCGTGGACTGTGTTGGGGTTACCTCCAGCCTGGTATAAGTCTGCTCCCTACCGTTCGCGTGCGGTTAGTGAGCCTCGATCAGTACTGCGTGAGTTTGGCACTGAATTAGAAAACGAAGTCGTGATTCGCGTTTGGGATTCCACTTCAGAAATGCGCTACTTAGTTTTACCGTTGCGACCAACGGGCACTGATGGATGGACCGAGGCGCAGCTGCAGCAACTAGTTACGCGAAATTCGATGATTGGCGTCGAACTCGCAAAATCGCCAGCCAAAATGAATCAGAACAATCAAGGTATCGACTAATGCAGGGCGGACATGATCTTGGCGGCAAACAAGGGCTGGGTCCAATAAACCCAGAATCTGAAGCAGAAGAACCTGTGTTTCATGCGGACTGGGAACGGAGGATATTTGCCTTAACTTTGGCGACAGGTATGCTGGGTAAGTGGAATATTGATCAATCAAGATATGCCCGCGAACGGCAGCATCCTATCAACTACCTAGAGAACTCCTACTACGAGAATTGGTACGAGGGTGTTAGTAAACTGCTGGTGGAGAACGGCCTTATTAGTGAAGCAGAGCTTTTAAGTGGGGCATCGCAACAAGCGGTAAGTCGAGAGTTTCGTGTCCCGAACAAAGAAGATGTAAAAAAGATTCTAAGTTCCGGGGGACCAACCGAAGTGCGGCTAGATGTGGGGCCTGTGTTTAGTGTTGGTGATTATGTAAGAGTTGAAAGAAATTTCACGCATGGGCACAGCCGTGCCCCCACCTATGTGCAAGGCTGTGTTGGTGAAATTGAAATTCATCATGGCGGACATATTTTCCCAGACAAGAATGTTGAGAGGCAGTTTTCTGGGGAGCATTTATATGCAGTTCGATTTTCTGGGAAAGAACTTTGGAGATCTGATATTGGCAACGACGAAGTGATAATTGATTTGTGGGAACCCTATTTAAGGTCCTCAAATTGATGCAGAACTTTCCTTCCCAGCCGCAAAATGATAACGGCCCTATATTTAATGAACCATGGGAAGCACAAGCATTTGCAATTGTCTTAGCGCTGCATAAAGCTGGTAAATTTAGCTGGAGTGAATGGGCAAATTACCTCAGTGAAGAAATTAAGTTAGCGCAACAAACTGGGGATCTAGATCTCGGCGACACATACTATCAACATTGGTTAAGGGCGCTTGAAAAAATCACTGTAACAAAAGCTTTGATCACAAGTAAGGACATTATGCGCAAAACAGAACAGTGGCGGTTAGCTTACTCGACTACTCCTCATGGTCATCCGGTTGATTTAAATTAATATCTTTGGGTAGGTGTTGCACGACAAGAAAATATAAATAAAATCGCCGATTTTTTAAATTACCGATTGGCAATTTCCCTGCGCATGACTATGATTCTCTTTATTGATAAAAAGCCAGCTACTAAGTAGATACTAGAAAACAAACTGAAAGCAATAAGAAGATATGGCAGGAAGACCACGAAAAGCTGAACCCGAAGTTGCACTGGCGGCAGCCATGAATGCTTTTTGGGAAAAAGGCTATGAAGCGACATCCATGTCAGACCTCACAAAGGCAACCGGGTTACACAAAGCCAGTCTTTATAAAACCTTTGGTGATAAACATCAGCTTTTCGTTTCTGCGCTAAAACTCTATTTTAGAAAATCCTCGAAAGCTCAAAAAGAAAGTCGTAATGGTGAAGAAAATCCTATCAACGCCATTAGAAATTCGGTTGATACAACAATAGATCAGTGTGCTGAGGGAAAGGGCTGCCTAGCTGTCAACTCACTAATCGAAGTTGCCCCTTTTGATGCTGAAATTGATCGAATACTAAAACAATTTAGGCAGCATTTAGATAAACACTTGGCTGGTCTTGTGGACGAGGCTAAATCTGCCAAGCTTGTTTCAGGTTCAGTTGATACAAAAGAAGCGGTGCGCATGATTTCTATATTTTTACATGGTCTTTCCGCCAACATGGCAGCGGGCATGAGCGCCAGCAAGGCGCGGGCGTTATTACATGGTCAGTTGGATCTAGTGCTGACCCCACGCAAAAAGTCGAATCGGTCTTAGTTTGATTTCTTTGGTTTTTACTGACAGAAATTCAATCCTGAAAAAACTTTAACCAGTTACCTTTGAGTGAATCAAGTTCATTCAAAAGCTCCTTGCTTTTTTCTAAAGTAAACATTGCTTCTTGTTTTAAGCAAGATTGTCGTAAGTTAAATATTTGGGGCGAAGCAGATTTTAACCAAAAAAATGGGTAAATGCGTTAGGATAAAAAGGCTTAGTGCTATTTTATTCTAAGTTAGTTATCGAGGAGCAATAACTTAATCGGTTCACTTTGGATACCACTCGCCACGACGAAACTCGATCCCACTACCAGATAGCTCAAGTTCGAATGCATCTAGGGATTCTGCAACATTTAAACCCCCAGGAAGGGTTGAGCCGGCAAAATCGGGATTCCCTAAGCGTCGAACCCAGTCTTGGTCGAAGTGGTAAGTATAGACAACTTCAGGGTTAAGAATTTTGGTGCAGTCAGCAGTTGCTTTTGGAGTCATGCGTGCAAGGGGAATGTTCATAGGCATGAAGGCGACATCAATGTCTTGTAAGGCTTTTATTTCATCCACGCATTCGGTCACCCCAGCGAAGAAAAACTTCTTACCACCCAAGGTGAGAACATATCCATTGGCATCACCTTTTGGATGCTCAGGAGCTCCTAGTATAATATCGTAGGCCGCTACCGCTTCAATTGTGACACCTGCTACTTTCAATAGCTCTCCATTAATTGCTACAACCGCATCAGGAAGTTGGGTCAATCCATTCTCAGCAATTACAACGCTAGTTGAAAAGTCGCTTAAGTTTGCTATTGCCCCAGTGTCTAAATGATGCCCTGGGCTATCCGTGACCAGGATTAAATCAGCAGTTTTAGCGTGGGAGATATCTATAGGCGCCCATGGATCAACTTGAACAACAAACCCATCGTATTCCAGTTGTACGCTCGAATGAACCAATGGTGTAATTTCAATTGCCCCATTGGTGCCAGCAACAGAATCAGCTAGAGCTGAGTTGCCGAATAGAAGCGAAGAAAGGCATAGTAAAATCAGTCGATTGGGGCTTGAGATAGCTAATTCATGCATAGTTTTATTCTTATTTTTGAGATTAGATGGAATACTCTGATAGTAAGTATATGCCGAAGGTTTTTAAGTTGGAATCTGTGTACACAAAATTAAGTGGATTTAGAGTCAAAATAGGCGGTATTTACTGGCCTCGAAAGTCACTTTAAGTACTGGGCGAAATGCCTTGCAAGCCCCATCTCTTGCCGGATATAGTCCATAGCTGACAAGTAATAATGATAATTACTAGCGAATGAGGAGCAGCCCCATGCGCAACAAAGATAAGCAGGATAGTCGGTCTGATTTAGGCCCTAATATAGATCCTGTGGTGAAGTATGTAGATCCAATCCAAGGTCTTAATCCAAAGCAGCAGTCTAGGCGCGACTTTCTAGAAGGGTCCGGAGCGGCAGTAGTTGCAGGTGCTGGCATCTCAGCACTCGGATTATCAACGGCCGAAGCGCAATCTTCGAATTCTGCAGCCAGAACTGCTATTAGCGTTATGGTTAATGGCATTCAGCACAGTGTGGAAGTGGAGGACCACTGGACACTCGCTGAACTTCTAAGAGATGAGCTGGATTTGACCGGAACCAAGATTGGCTGCAATCGCAGTGAGTGTGGTGCGTGCACGGTTTTAATGGACGGCCAACCAATCTACTCATGCAGCCAATTAGCTGTGTGGGCCAATGGAGCTGCCATTCAAACCGTGGAAGGCCTAGCACAAAATGGTGAATTAAGTCCCGTACAAGAGGCTTTCGTGGTGAATAATGGACCTCAATGTGGTTTTTGCACTCCGGGTCAATTAATGACAGCGACTGCACTTTTAAACAACAACCCCTCACCGACTGCCGATGAAGTAAAAGACGCTATGGTAGGAAACCTTTGCCGCTGTTCGAATTACAACTCGATCGTCGAAGCTGTGGTTATGGCAGGCGAACAAGGAGGTGTGGCATGAGCGAATTAACCCGAACTGGATTAGAGCCACTTAACATTGTTGGTAATGAAACGGCACGTGTAGATGCTGTTGAGCGGGTGACAGGCCAGGCGAAATATACCCGAGATTGGAAATTACCAGGCATGCTCTATGCCAAAGTACTGCGGAGCCCTCATCCTCATGCCCGCATAGTAAGTGTTGATACAACTGAGGCAGCAGCGCTTCCGGGTGTGAGGAGTATTATTACTCATGAAGATGCACAAATTGTGTGGGGGGCAGGCTCTGTAAACGGAGGTCGTCAGTACAACGATGCAACCAAAGACGCGACTCTACATCCCCGCTTTATTTTTAATAATCCTGTTCGTTTTGTCGGTGATTCTGTAGCGGCAGTAGCCGCAACCGATCGCCATATCGCTGCACAAGCACTGACACTTATAAAGGTAGAGTATGAAGAATTACCGTTCGTTCTAGAGCCTGAAGAAAGTTTGGCTGACGGTGCGCCGCAAATCTGGCCGGAAGGAAATCTCTGTCCTGATTTTCGTGGAGAGCTTACTCCGATGGTTTCCGATATAGGTGATGTAGAAGCGGGCTTCGAAGAAGCGGATCAAGTCTTCGAGGAACGTTATGAAACTGGCTTTATTCACAATGCTCAAATGGAACCTCGCTGTGCTCTAGCTCATTGGCAGAACGATAAGCTGGTGCTTTACACGCCATCGCAAGGAATTTCTAATTGCCGCCACGATACGGCTCGAGATCTCGGTTTGGAAGACCATCAGGTTCAGGTAATTACCAAGTATATGGGCGGAGGGTTTGGCAACAAAAACCAGAATCAAGACGCCGACTTGGTAGCAGCTACCCTTTCACGACGAGCGGGTGTGCCGGTGATGCTGGAGTATTCTCGCCGAGAAGATTGGCTTGGTGTTCACGGTCGCTGGCCAACGGTGCAAAACTATAAAATAGGCGTTAAAGATGATGGAACTGTAACTGCGATGGAACTTCGTGGCTACAGTGGAATGGGCCCTTATCGAAAAAACTCGGGTGGAATTGGCGGTATGGATGCTTATGGCTGTCCAAACCGTTATCGAGAAATTTATCCTGTTTATACTAATCGAACAACGTCTGGAAATTTTCGGGCACCTTCGGAGCCTCATGGTTTCTATGGTGTAGAAAATATGATGGATGAAGTCGCTTATCAGATTGGTATGGACCCAGTCGAGTTCACAAAAATAAACATGCGTCGCCCCACTGAAGAGCAACAGTTTACAAACTATTCGTTGGAAGAGGTTATCGATGATGGTGTTGAGCGCTTTAATTGGCAAGCGCGACGCAAAGTTTTGCCGGGCTCCGATGATGGGCCAATTAAGCGCGGAGCTGGATTCTCTTTTATGATGTTTAGAGCTGGTGTTGGAACATCCAGCGCAATTGTTCGTGTGAATGCTCGCGAAGAATACACACTTTATGTTGGTGTTACCGATATTGGTCCAGGCGCCAAGACCACTATGGGAATGATTGCAGCAGAGGCTCTAAATGTGCCTTTGAGTCAGGTGGAGGTGGTTTGGGGTGATACAGATCGCTGTCCTTATTCTGTAGGAGAGTCAGGCAGCCGAACCACAATCATGACAGGTATCGCAGTAGTAGATGCTGTGCAGGATCTCCAACGCCAGATTGCTGATGGAGGTATGCCGACAGGCAGTGATGTATTAATCGCATCAGCTACTCCAACTCCGACCACCGACGGGAAGACTAGACAATGTTTTGGTGCACACTTCGTGGAAGTCGAAGTAGATACCCGGATCGGTAGTACGCGAATTTTAAAATATACCGCTGTCCATGAATCTGGACGGATAATTAACCCGACAACAGCGCGAGATCAAATTCGAGGAGCAACACTCCAGGGCATAGGTCAGGCACTCCATGAAAATTTGCTCTATGACCCTAAAAGTGGTCAGCCCTTAACGCCAGGTTATTACCGAGCACGTCATCTGACTCACAAAGATATTCCAGATATCGATGTGCACTTTATTGAAGTTGATGACGGATACGGACCTTTCGGTGCTAAAACAGCAGGTGAGTCGGGCATCATCCTAGCGCCCGCTGCAGTAGCCAACGCAGTAGCAAATGCGACTGGCAAGCGCATGACGTCTTTGCCAATAACGCGAGATAAGATTCTAGGAGCGATGGCATGAAATCACTGACGAATATCAATGCGACTAGTTTTAATCAAGCGGCGGCGGCAGCACAGCAAGCCAGCGAACAGGGGCAGTCAGTTGCTTTTTCTGGTGGTGGCACCGATCTTCTGCAACAGATCAAAGACGGCACCGATGCTGCCGATGTCATTATCAATCTGCGCAGCGTGCCCGATGGTCGCACTATCGAATCAAACGGAACTGGGGTTTCTATTGGTGGCTTAGTCACCCTGACTGAACTTTCAGAAGATCCTTTAGTTATTTCTGGTTTAGCGGCAATTGCTCAAGCGGCGGGTTCGGTTGGTACGCCTCAGATTCGAAATGTTGGCACTTTAGCTGGGAATATTACTCAACGCCCATGGTGTTGGTACTACCGAAATGGCTTTAATTGTTTTAAAGCCGGTGGCGAAGAATGTTTTTCTGTTAATGGTGAGAATGGACAGCATGCCATTTTTGGTGGTGGTCCTTCTTATATAGTACACCCTTCAGATGTTGCGCCGGCGCTAGTCGCATTTGATGCGGTGTTTCAGGTAACAGGTCCCAATGGGGATCGTGAGGTGTCGGCTGAAGATTTTTTTCTGCTACCTATTACTAACCCAGTGCGGGAGAATTCCCTGGCAGAGAACGAACTGCTAACAGGCGTGCGCATTCCTAATGTTTCTGCCAACACAGTGAGCACTTATCACAAAATCATGGATCGAGAGGCTTGGACTCATGCTGAAGTTGGCGTGGCTACTGTAATTCAAAGAGACGGCAATGCGGTGCAAGATGCGAAAGTCATTCTCGCTGGTGTAGCGCCAATTCCCTGGCGCGTGCAAGCTGTGGAAGATTTTCTTTCAGGCAAACAGATTAGCGCGGCGGTGGCACAAGAAGCGGGTGAGATTGGTATTCAGGATTCACAGCCTCTGTCCAATAATGCACACAAGTTACCAATGGCAAGTGCTGCAATTGAGCGAGCGATATTGAGTTTGGCCGCTGGCTAAATTCATGCATCTTAAATGAAGCGACGTGATTTTTTACTACTACGAACTGAAGGCAGCGAACGCGTCGCTGACTTATCCTGTGAAAAATTGTTTATACATTATCAGGATCTCAATGCTGGATTTCAGCAGGGGAATAAGGAAGAAGGTATACCCGATGACGCTGATTGGTGGGCGGGAGAGCCATCTCTGCACATACGCCGAAGCGATCCGGAAACTTTCTTTAGTGGTGTGCTGGATGATCTCAAAGAAGTAAATACGATCCAGGTCCAAGATATGGAATGGCTGGCTCAGGGCGAATTCCGGGTTAGAGTAGACACCTTGCTCACTGCTTTCAAAGCCCGAGGTGGGGAAGTTAACTACAAAACCAACAAGGAAGCAGAAGTTTCGGCTGTTGGATAAAACCTGAAAATTATTGAATATCTCGCGTTGCCGTCAAGAATAGATATTGGCAACAAATTAGCGTATTACGATTAATAAAAAAGCAGAATTATCTTGAGGCAGAAATCAATCATGGAAACTATCAATAAAGTGACGCAATCCTTTCTGGTTATTCTGTCGTCATCGATTTTGCTCACAGCATGCGATGGTGGCTCGCAAACATCTCCCATTGAGAGTTCTGCACTAGTAGCAAGCAATGTATCCGCAGCTGATGTTGCGGTTGACAATCGCATCCAGGCGCAAGTTGAATCAGCTTTAGCAAGTGCAGCTGACCTTCCTGGTGGATTCACCGTTGAAGTTAACGAAGGTATTGTGTTGATTAGCGGTTCCATGGCTTGTGAAGATTGTGGCGGCCTACGAACCCCAGGTAATATTGGCACTGTCCAGCAAAGCCTGGGTGGTGTGGTACGCGCGGTTTCAGGTGTCATGAGAGTAGATTTCGATCTTTCCTATCCATCTGATTAATTTTACAACCTATCCCTAGAGTGTCTAACTCATGAAGTTTGCTGAGATACGAGCGCGTGCGGAAAAGCGCAAGGGAGTCACAGCACTAAAAAATCTCTTACCCAAGAACTTAGCTCCTAAAGAGTTAGAATCCCTCGGCGATGATCGCTATTTGGCTATGATGACGAAGGTTGTAAATCAAGCTGGATTCAGTTGGAAAGTGATTGAAAATAAATGGCCAGAGTTTGAAGAAGCTTTTTTTAAATTCGACCCTATCAAACTGGGCCTACTATCACCGGAGCAATGGGAGGCCTACACAGCTGATCGTAGAGTTGTTCGCAATTGGCAGAAAATTAGAGCCCTTCGAGAAAATGTATTTTTTATACAAGAAACTGTTAGAGAGCTAGGTAGTTTCGGGAAATTTATGGCGAACTGGCCCGTTGTCAACCAGATCGGTTTGATGGAATATTTGAAAAAACACGGCTCCCGCCTAGGTGGAAATTCTGGGATGTACTTTTTACGGAGGGTTGGCAAGGATGGTTTTATCCTATCTAAAGATGTAGTTGTCACATTGAAGAGTACCGGGCTTGATATCGCTGAGCGTCCCACCAGTCAGCGAGATTTAAAAAAAGTACAGGATCAATTCAACGAGTGGCACGAAGAAACAAAACTGCCTTTTAGTCACTTGAGTCGAATTGCAGCATGTTCAGTGGGCGAGAATTTTCTGTAAATGGGTCCTCGCTGAGGAAGATAAATTAGTTATGTATGCTAGAGCTCTATCTCGGTTAAACAAAACGACTTCACTGCAAAAACAAATCTTTTATCCAGTGCTATTTTCATTAGTCGCCACTGGGTTTATTTTTGGTCTAACTTATCTCTTGGATCCTGATACGGTTCTCGATATAAGTGATTCGGAAAGTATAGAAGCCGCACCTTGGGTTGTAGCAATTTTTTTAGGTCCCCCTATTGAAACCTTTCTATTTCAAACGCTCTTATTATTGGCAGTAAAACGTATTACAGAATTTTGGGGGCAGGCAGATAATTGGTTCCCTGCATTTCTAGCGACCTCTATCGTTTTCGCAACCGCTCATGGAGTTATGGAAAGTTCACTATATATGGCATTTGTTAATACTTTGACGCGAGCACCTCTAGCGATCGCTTTGGCGCTACTCGCTATTTCCCAAAGAACCCAGAAAAGTGGTAGGCCGTTTTTGGCAGTAACCCTAGCTCATGGTTTTTACAATTTAATGGTCTTTGTCCTGGTGATTAGTATTAATTTGCTGTTGCTAGCGTAGATCAATATACAAAGTACAATAACCAGCATAATGAACTACCAAAATTCTGAATTATGATTTCACGCTCTCTAATCATTTTACTATTTGCGTTGATGAGCAATCTGTTAACAGCTCAAGACGACCCATTTATCTACGTGCTAGGAGTTGTGCAAGATGCTGGTTATCCCCAAGCCGGATGTTACCAGCCACATTGTTTGCCAGGCTGGGCAAACGCTGAGTTGCGCCGAGGTGCTACCTCTTTAGCTTTGGTTGATCCAGCGGCAAACAGCAAGTATCTATTTGAAGCGACGCCGCATCTCCCAGAGCAACTCTATAATTTAGAAAGGATCGCTCCCGATAGGCGTTATTCACTTGGGGGAATTTTCCTTACCCATGCCCATATAGGCCACTACACAGGCTTGATGTTTTTTGGTTTCGAGTCTATGAACGCTGATAGTTTGCCAGTTTATGCTATGCCTCGCATGGCAGAGTACCTCGGTACTAATGGTCCTTGGAGTCAGTTAGTTACTATGAATAATATTGTCTTGCGGGAACTGAAAGATCAGCAGTCGGTTAAACTTAGTAATGTGACCGTCACCCCAATGCTTGTTCCTCACAGAGATGAGTTTTCAGAAACCGTGGGCTATCAAATAAGCGGACCTAATAAAACTGCGCTATTTATCCCTGACATCAATAAGTGGGAGATTTGGGATCGCAGAATTATTGAAGAGATACGCGCAGTGGATTATGCCTTGGTTGATGCGACGTTTTTTGATGGCAATGAACTACCGGGTAGAAACATCGCCGATATTCCGCACCCTTTTGTCGTCG
>TARA_B110000438_G_scaffold123149_1_pt1 | contig 48846 bp, 43 predicted proteins | sample TARA_B110000438 | Tara Oceans TARA_B110000438 (sample SAMEA4398413) | marine metagenome | biome: Polar Biome; feature: [MES] marine water layer (ENVO:01000295) within the mesopelagic zone...; material: water (ENVO:00002006), including particulate matter (ENVO:01000060) such... | reverse complement strand
ATAGGATGATGAAATCATTTGAAGAACAATTTTATATTGAAAATCCCACTCGATTTGAAGCCCTTAAACGCAATTTTCTATTGTTATTATGGCTCTTTAAAAGAGCGTTGATGTGGGCTGGGAAAGGCCTGATCATTCGGCTTGCCTATCAAAAAGCCAAAAATACGGGTAAACCTCTCGTAATTGAAGATCTCATTAAGGATTGACTGTTGAAGAAAGATTTCCCATCACCAGAAGTGCCTTTCGCATATCGTGATCAGCCATTATCAGGCAATATTATTAATGGTTTAGGTGAAACCACAAAAAGAGCTGCAACGCAGGTATTTCATGGGTCAGGTGCTAGGGATCTCGAATGGGGTAAGCTAGAGCTTTTTTTCGGGCTCATTAATCCATTCAAAGTATCTTGGTTAAATTTAGTGAATCGCTGGATGCTAAGAAATGCAGATGGCCCAATATCAAATAATGTTAGAAAGATTACATCACAAACAGATATTACTGCTGAAATAAAAGATTTAGCAATGAGTTTTGGTGCTGGCTCTGTTGGTATTAGCCCCATGATTAAAGAGGCTCTCTATAAGGACGGTGAAATTAACTACGCAAATGCGATTGTTATTTTATATCCAATGGATACCGATGAGATGCAGCATGTGACCACTGGTCGTGCTGGCACTGAGACAATGAGAGCTTATATGGAAATTTCCAGGACAGCTATTGAGCTATCTAAAAAAATTAGAGCAATGGGCTGGCGTGCTAGGGCTTATTGTGAGGGCGCTGACTTATTGCATATCCCATTGGCCATCAATGCGGGTCTAGGACAACTGGGTAAGCATGGATCGCTTATTTGCAGAGAGTTTGGATCGAGCATGAGAATTGCCACGATTTTGACCGATCTGCCCTTAAATCATGACAGACCCATTGATATTGCGGTTGATGATCTTTGTATTGGCTGCCGAAGATGTACGCTGGATTGCCCTGTAGATGCGATTAGTGATGAGAAGCATATGGTTCGAGGTGATGATAAATGGTACGTCGATTTTGATAAGTGCGTGCCTTATTTTACAGAGGCCGTTGGATGTGGAATCTGTATTGAGGTCTGTCCTTGGTCGAAACCAGATCGAGGATTTTCACTGTCAGAAAAATTACTAAAAAAGCGAGAAAAAAATAAATTAAAAGAATTACAATAATTTATTAAATATTTATATCATGCATTTATTATAATATATTAATCTAATTTATATAATAAATAACTTAAAATAAATACCGTCAGGTTCATCAAGGGAATGATTGGAATGCTTAAAATATTAATTATATTAGTTTGGCTGAGCATCACCTCATCTGTATTTTCGGCTAATGATTATAATCTAATTATTATGGTACCAGACGATCATGCCCGAAGAGCTATGGGGGCTTATGGTGATGACCAAGTACTGACCCCCAATCTAGATCAGCTTGCAAGTCAAGGAGCCCGATTTGCTAATGCTTATGCGGCTGCACCTGTTTGTTCGCCTTCAAGAGCAGCTTTACTTAGTGGTCAATATCCTAGTCAAGTTGGCATCAGTGATTTCCTGATGTTAAATAAAAATTACAGCAACCATGGAATGGACGAGCGAGTAATTATTTGGCCAGAAGTATTAAAAGATAATGGCTATGAAACTGGGTTGATTGGAAAGTGGCACTTAGGTGAATTGCCAAAATATCAACCTCAGAATCGTGGGTTTAATTATTTTGTTAGCTATGATCAAGATTTAACCCCATTTAATCCATTGTTGAATGTTAATGGTACTTTAAAAAAAATTAGTGGTCATACCTCCAATATTTTCGCCGACTATGCGATTCAATTCTTGCGTAAGAATCAAAATAATAAATTTGCCCTAACAGTTGCCTTTCGTGAGCCGCAGGTACCATGGCATCAAGTGCCTGAAGAGGACTTAAGAGCGGTCGAACACATTGACCCGATTGTGCCTGAACGTGATGGAATTGATCAAGAGTGGCTAAAAAAAATCACACGTAATAATTATGCATCCATTCATGCTTTAGATAGGTCTATAGGGATGATTTTGAATGAACTGGATAACCTAGGCTTGAGTGAAAATACTATTGTCATCTACATTGGTGACCATGGCATGTTAATTGGCCATCATGGGTACTATGGAAGGGGTGCTGTTGGAGTAATAGCGGGTGATGAAGTTATCGGTTATGAAGGGATTGCAAATTTATATGATGAGGCAATAAAGATCCCATTTATTATACGATCACCAGGCTTAATTGAGCCAGGACGGGTAATTAATAGGCCTGTTTCAAACATCGACATATTCCCTTCTATAATGAGCGCCCTTGAGATAAAGGTACCAGCATCTCTGACATTAGCGGGCCTCGATTTATTCTCATTGCTCAATGAAAAAGAAGAATTAGTATCTAGACCAATATATGCTCAATACAGTATGAGAAATTTTGGACGCTCTGATTTAAGAATGATAAAGCTTGATGACTGGAAATTAATTAAACGTTTTAATTTGAAGGCTAAGACAGAACTAACTGATGAGCTATTTAATTTAAGGATAGATCCAGGTGAGCAGAAAAATTTAATTAATGAGGTATCCAGTAAATCGATGTATCAAAAATTAAATGAATTAATGAATGTTTGGATGAAAGATATTGATGATCCAGTGCTATCATCTTCTTTTTAATTTATAAGTTACCCTATCAAATAAGGAGTTATCATGGCGTTAGTTAGACCGCTCGAAGAGCATGAAATCGAAAAAGAACTGTGCGAGTTTATTCAGTTTTTCAAGGGGCCACTAGGTGTCATTCCTAATAGTGTTCGAACCATGTCGAGAAGACCAAAAGTTGCGCGAGCATTCACTGAACTAAACATCGCTGTCATGGAATGTCACGGTAAAGTTACACCTGAATTTAAGCGTATTATTGGCTATGTGACTAGCTTTGTATCTGGTTGTCGATACTGTCAAGCACATACTATTCTTGGCTCTCAGAGATTTGGTTCCAGTGAAGAACGATTAAATGAAGCTTGGAATTTCTTGGAGAGCTCTCACTATGATCAGGCTGAAAAAGTGGCATTAAAATATGCATTTGCAGCGGCCAAAGTTCCTAATGAAGTAACGAGTGAGTTAGCTGATGAACTGCATAAATATTGGGAAGACGATGATATCGTTGAAATTACAGCTGTCATTGCCTTATTTGGCTATCTTAATCGGTGGAATGACTCAATGGGCTCAGCTCTTGAGGATCTGCCAATAGAGGCAGGTGAAAAGTACTTAAAAGATACTGACTGGGTTGTCGGCAAGCACACGTAACTAATTGGAATTAACTGCATGTCATCGGCTCCAATATATAATATAGATTTAGCGTGCTTTAAAAAGAATCCTTATCCAGATTTGCGGTCTATGCGTGCCATGGCACCCATTGCCTATGTACCTCAACTGGGGGCCACGCTTTTCACAAAACGCAATGATATTTTTATCAATGAAAAAATCATTGAGGTTTTTTCGTCCTTACAGCCAAACGGTCTGATGACTCGACTTATGGGTGAGAATATGATGCGAAAGGATGGAAAAGAGCATCAAAACGAACGCCGTATCATATCGCCATCAGTTTCTCCAAAGACAGTTAAAAATCAATGGCTTAACTATTTTAATGAATATGCAGATCACTTGCTCGATGGATTATTGAAAAAAAAATCAGGTGAGTTAATTCAGGAGTATGCAATGCCATTATCTGCTGAAGCGCTCAAATTAATCACCGGCCTGACAAATATGGAGTTCGCTGAAATGGATCGCGTCAGCCAAGGAATGATTGATGGATGTGCAAATTATAGTGGTGATAAAGTTATTGAGGATAATTGTAATGATTGTACTGCTTCAATAGACCGTCATATTGATCAGATGTTACCAAAAGTTAAGGCTACCCCTGATCTATCGTTATTGAGTGTACAGTTAGCTTCTAAATTGGATGAAAAACAGATAAGAGCCAATATCAAGTTGGCTATATCTGGTGGTCAAAATGAGCCAAGAGATGCTATTGCTGGGACTATTTGGGCGCTGTTAACCCACCCTGAGCAGCTAACTAAGATTCATTCAAATAAAGCCAGCTGGCTGCAAGCATTTGAGGAGTTTGCCAGATGGATATCACCCATTGGAATGTCACCGCGTCAAATTGCAAAAAAATATACATATAAAGATATTGAATTTGAAAAGGGTGAGCGCGTTTTCTTTATGTTTAGCTCAGCCAATCGTGATGATGATATTTTCAAGGACCCAGATAAATTTAAGGTGGAGCGAGACACAAGGTCATCAGTAACGTTTGGTGCTGGGCCTCATTATTGTGCAGGAGCTTGGATATCACGTGCACTCATAGCAGAAGTGGCGTTACCAAAAATATTTAATCGATTGCCAAATCTAAGAATTTCGGGTTCTAATTCGATTGATTTTGATGGCTGGGCTTTTCGAGGACCGAACCAGCTTCTTTGTCATTGGGGTGATGAGTGATAGGTTTTTAATGATTATGATTGTGCTTAAGCAGGTATTTGCAGTATAATAGCTACTGTATCAAAGATAGCCGGTACAAGCAGGTCACCTTAGAAAATTTTGACCCCTATATGGGGTTTTTTGTTATCTAAGTTTAGAGATTTTAGCGATATATTTAGAGGGCTAGTAGCCCTTTTTTTGTGTTTTAAAACAAGTATTTATAAAAATGAGTTAATATGGATTTTAATGATTTAAAATTATTAATCGAACCTGCTGTGAATAAAATAGGTTATGAGTTAACTGATTTAGAAATGAAGTGGAACGGTGAAAACAATCTCATTAGATTATTCATCGATCAACCAGAAGGGATTGGTTTAGAAGATTGTGAAGCAGTAAGTCAACAAATTGGTATGTTGATGGATATTGAAGAGCCAATCAAAGACGACTATGTTTTGGAAGTATCGTCTCCTGGCTTGGATCGTAGATTGACAAAAATTGATCATTATCTTCAATTTTTAGGAAATGAAGTGAGAGTGAAATTAACTATTCCTCAAGATGGCAGAAGAAATTATAAAGGTAATTTATTGAGTGCAAATGAGGATTTTATTGAAGTAAAAGTAGATGGTGAAGTACACAAGATATCAATAGAAACTATTGATTTCACGCGTTTGGTCCCGGTATTTAAAAATAAGAAATAGATTGTTTTGGAGTGTAACTTAAATGAGTAGAGAAATTCTTGCGGTAGTGGATGTTGTATCCAACGAGAAGGGCGTCGAAAAAGACGTTATTTTTCAGGCTATGGAAGCAGCTTTGGCAGCAGCAGCTGCAAAAAATCATGAAGAGGATATCGATGCAAGGGTGTCCATAGATCGAGAGACTGGAGATCATGAAACGTTTCGACGTTGGTTGGTATTTGCCGATGAGTCAACTGAGCTTGAAACTCCAGATCATGAGTTGAGAATGATTGATGCATTGGATATCGATGAAAATGCTGAGCCTGGTGGCTATGTAGAGATCCCCATGGAATCAGCACCTTTTGGCCGTATTTCAGCGCAAATGGCCAAGCAAGTCATTGTTCAAAAAGTACGTGAAGCTGAGCGTGAAAAAGTCGTTGAAGCTTATAAAGATCGTGCTGGAGAGTTACTTTCAGGTCTTGTTAAAAGAGTCGATCGCAATGGTATCTATATGGACTTAGGGGGTAATGCTGAGGGTTTTATTTCACGAGATAGCATGATGCCAAGAGAGGCTGTTAGAGTCCATGACCGAATTAAAGCTTTACTTGTAGAGGTTCGATCTGAACCAAGAGGACCACAATTATTTATGACCAGAACTTCGCCTCAATTTTTGATTGAGCTATTTAAAATAGAAGTTCCTGAGGTTGGACAAGGATTGATTGAAATACTCGGTGCGGCAAGAGATCCAGGGTTAAGAGCTAAAATATCAGTTAAAAGTAATGAACCACGGATTGATCCAGTAGGTGCTTGCGTTGGTATGCGTGGATCGAGAGTTCAGTCTGTTTCGAATGAATTGGCGGGTGAACGCGTTGATATTATTTTATGGAATGAAAATCCAGCGCAGTATGTAATTAATTCAATGTCTCCAGCTGAAGTCATATCTATTGTCGTAGACGAAGATGCACATAGTATGGATGTTGCAGTAGATGAGGAAAAGCTCTCTCAAGCTATTGGTCGCGGTGGTCAAAACATAAGACTTGCCAGTGAACTTACTGGTTGGGAATTAAACGTAATGACAGAAGTGGATGCTGATCAAAAAAATGAACAGGAAACGCGAGTTGTTATAGATTTATTTACTGAACAATTAGATGTTGATGAGGAAGTAGCGTTAATTCTAGTGCAAGAGGGATTCACTTCAATTGAGGAAGTGGCTTATGTGCCAACTTCAGAATTGGTTGAAATTGAAGAATTCGATGAAGATATTGTTGATGAATTAAGAAGTCGTGCCAGAGATATGCTCTTGACGCAAGCAATTGTAGATGAAGAGAAGATTGAAAATGCTGAACCTGCAGAGGATCTCTTAAGTCTGGAAGGAATGGATAAGGGATTAGCCTCAAAACTGGCAAGTAAAGGTATTGTTACAAGAGAAGATTTAGCGGAACTTGCAACAGACGATTTGCTAGAAATTGACGCTATGGATGAAGAGGCTGCGGCATCTTTAATAATGAAAGCCCGTGCTCATTGGTTTGATGAGAGTGAAAAATAGATTTTTGGAGTTAATTAATGGCTGATGTAACTGTCTTACAATTTGCAGATGTTCTAAAAGTACCAGTTGAAAAGTTACTGGCGCAACTCGATGAAGCTGGTATCAAAGTCAGTGGAAGTGATGATGTAATTAGTGATGATGCAAAACTCGAACTTTTGACATACCTTCGTCGGAGTCATGGTTTAGGTGGTGATGATGAGGGTGGCTCGCCAAGACGTATTACGCTCAAAAGAAAATCACAATCAGAACTGAAACTAGCAAGTACTCAAGGTAGATCAAGAACAGTAAATGTTGAGGTCAGAAAGAAGCGCACATATATAAAAAGAGATGTTCTTGAAGATCAGGCTGAAGCTGAAAAGAATGAATTAGAATTAAAGAAAAAACAAGAACAAGAGCGAATCGATAATGAATTGCAAGAAAAAGAGCAATTAAAACAAGATAAAATCGAAGCCGAACGTCTTGAAAATGAAGCTAAACTCAAAGCTGAATCTGAAATTAAAGAGCAAGCTGAAAAAATAGAAACCACTCCTGTAGAAAATATCACACCAAAAGATGACAAAAAAATAGAAAAACCTGACGGCGCTAAAAAATTCACCAATGAAGATAAAGAGCCTCAAAAACAAAATAAAAATAAGGGTAAAAAAAGAGGCAGTCTGGCTGATACTCGTTATGGAAGGAAAGAGCTGCATGTGGCGGGAGATAAAAGCGGTAGACGCCGTAAAAAACCAGCCGCAAGAAGGCGATCTGTATCTATAGACGGAGATGGTCAGCATGGCTTTGAGAAGCCGACTGCACCTATAATAAAAGAAGTTATTGTTCCAGAAGGAATAATGGTTTCAGAGCTTGCTCAACGCATGGCTGTCAAGGGTAATGAAGTCGTGAAGGTCCTTTTTAATATGGGGGCAATGGTCACAATTAATCAAGTGATAGATCAAGATACTGCAATATTAGTTGTTGAAGAGTTAGGTCATGTTGCAAAAATTGAAGATGAAAAATTAGAGCAAGATACGTTAATCTCTGATGATCTTGATGGGGAAAAAGTTTCACGTGCACCTGTAGTTACAATTATGGGTCATGTTGATCATGGTAAAACCTCGTTACTTGATTACATCAAAAATTCAAAAGTTGCAGATGGTGAAGCTGGAGGTATTACGCAGCATATTGGCGCTTATAATGTAAAAACAGAGAAAGGTAATATTACATTTTTAGATACCCCCGGACACGCGGCATTTACAGCCATGAGAGCGAGAGGGGCACAGGCAACGGATATAGTGATACTAGTAGTGGCAGCCGATGATGGTGTCAAGCCTCAAACGATTGAGGCGATAGAGCACACAAAAGCAGCAAATGTTCCTATGATAGTTGCTATCAATAAAATTGATAAAGAAGATATTGATTTGGAGAGGGTAAGGACCGAGCTCTCAGTGCATGAAGTAATTTCAGAAGAATGGGGTGGAGACAATCTTTTTGCCTCAGTCTCTGCCCAAACTGGTGAGGGTATTGATGATCTTTTGGAAAAAATATTACTTCAGGCCGAAATAATGGACTTACAGGCGGTTGCTGAGGGTCCTGCACGAGGAGTTGTGATTGAATCAAGCTTGGATCGTGGAAGAGGTGTAATGGCGACTCTCTTGGTTCAAGCAGGGATGTTATCTAAAGGTAATATTCTTTTAGCTGGTGATGAATTTGGTAAAATAAGAACAATGTTTGATGAGTCTCAAAAAGTAATGAAAGAGGCGGGCCCTTCAACGCCAGTTGTAGTGTTGGGTCTTCCAAAAACTCCTGTATCTGGAGATAGCTTTTATGTTGTTAAGAGTGAGAGGCAAGCTCGAGAGTTGGCTGAGAATAGAAAAGAAAAAACACGTGAATCTAAAGCCATTCAGCAGCAGAGCGCTAAATCAGATGATATTTTTTCTCAAATCAAAGATGAGGCAGGAAAGTCTGTCGCTATATTAATTAAATCTGATGTTCATGGAAGCTCAGAAGCCTTAAAAGATGCATTAACTAAATTAAATAGTGATGAAGTGAAGGTCAAAATTATTAACTCTGGGGTTGGTGGTATCAATGAGTCAGATGTTATTCTGGCAGAAGCATCTAAAGCCGCAATAATTGGATTCAATGTTCGTGCTGATGCCTCGGCTAAGAATGCAATTAAAGAATCAACAGTCGATATTCGATATTATAGTATTATTTATGAAGCTATAGATGATGTAAAAACATCAATAAATGGCCTCTTAGCTCCTGAGATAAGAGAAAATATAATAGGCTTAGCAGAAGTCAAAGAGGTCTTTACGTCTCCTAAATTAGGTAATATTGCGGGCAGTATAGTAACCGAAGGTCACGTAAAAAGAGCGAGCCCTATTCGTGTTTTAAGGGAAAATGTAGTTATTTATGAGGGTGAGCTTGAATCACTTAGACGCTTTAAAGATGAGGCAAAAGAAGTGCAATCAGGCACTGAATGTGGAATTGGAGTTAAAAATTATAATGATGTGAAGGTTGGCGATCAAATAGAATGCTTCGAGAGAATCGAGATTGCTAGGACAATTGATTAAATTTACCTGCAACATTATTGCGATATAAAAAAATGGCAAGAGAATTTTCAAGAAATCAAAGAATGGGGCCTTTAATTTTAAGGACCTTGAATGAAATAATTCGCTTTGATCTTAATGATCCTGGCCTAGCGGGGGTCTCATTAACCTCAATCGACTTAAGTCATGATTTAAGTATCGCAAAAATTTATTTTAGCTCGATTCGATTTAACGATGAAATTCATATTCCAACTGAAGGACTTTTGAGGGCGACTGGCTATTTAAGAAAGAAGCTTGGCGCCTCAATTAAAATAAGGCACGTGCCTGAATTGAGATTTTATCATGACGATAGCATCAGCAAAGGTATGGAAATCTCTAGCTTAATTGACCAAGCTAATATTGCAAAAAAATTATAATTTATTTATTTTTTTAGGAGATTCCCTTGGGCTCTAGTAAAAAATCTTTTGAGCCAGTGAATGGCATTATTTTGTTAAATAAAGAAGATGGATTGTCTTCAAATAGGGCTTTACAGAATGTAAAAAAATTGATTGGTGCTAAAAAAGGTGGGCATGGTGGTAGCCTCGATCCTGCTGCTACTGGCATGCTGATTCTGTGTTTTGGTGAGGCCACAAAAATCTGCCCCTATCTGTTAAACAATACCAAAACATACAGAGTTATTGCTGAACTAGGTAAATCTACAACTACAGGTGATCGAGAAGGTGAAGTTATAGAAACGTCAGATATTCATGTTTTTGATGATGATTGCTGGGTTGGTATTCTCGAAAAATTCCTTGGTGAATCTACTCAAATCCCCCCAATGTACTCAGCGCTAAAAAAAGACGGTCAACGATTGTATAAATTAGCCAGAAAAGGTGAGGTAATTCAACGCGATGCACGAAAGATTAATATCTTATCAATAAAGCTTGAAAATACAGAAAATAATTCTATTGAATTTTTGGTGACAGTCTCTAAAGGTACTTACATCAGAGTCTTAGTTGAAGATATTGCAAAAGCAGCTGGCATGGTTGGCTATACCAAGATGCTTCATAGGGTTGGGGTAGGTAATTTTAAAGAGATTCAAATGCTGTCTTATGAATCCATTGAGACATCAATAGCGAGCAAGAAAGCTGAGTTTAAAGATTATCTCTTGCCTGTGGATTCAGCATTATCAGATTGGTCAAGTATTCAGCTTGATCAGGAACAACTCGCAATGTTTCTTAACGGGAGATCTATAAAAGTCACATCTTCCTCTAGGGGGCTTATCAGAGTTTATGATAATGAAGAAAAATTTATTGGTATTGGTGAACTAAACGAGGATTATTTTTTAATGCCACGCCGTTTATTTCATCTATAGCTTGAGAAAATAAAAAGATTAGGAGTAAGTTAAAGTTAAATATTTTTATTTAATATAATATAATACTGTTACTTGGAGTGACTAAGCGCTAGAATAGCGCGCTTTATAGTAATATCAATAATTAAACGAAGAACTATCGGGGTTTTTAAAAAATGTCACTATCAAGTGAAAGTAAAAGTACAATTATAAAAGAATATTCAAGAGGCGAAGCAGATACTGGTTCTCCTGAAGTCCAAGTTGCTATCTTGACTAAACGTATTACCGAATTGACTGATCATTTTGGTGAGCACAAAAAAGATCATCATTCCAGGCAAGGCCTTCTAAAAATGGTTAGTAAGCGACGAAAGTTACTTGATTACTTAAAAAAGAATGACCAAGGTCGATACGCAGAGTTAATTAAAAGTCTTGGGTTACGACGTTAATAGACAAAATAACTAAAAAAATCCTATAGCGCTCAAGATTTATTTGAGACAACAATCAATCAATAAGAGTATTAATAGTGAAATCAATTAAAAAAGTATTCCAATATGGTGACCATGAAGTAACTATAGAGACCGGTGAGATAGCGCGTCAAACAGATAGTTCGGTGATAGTTTCAGTAGAGGGCACCTCTGTATTAGTAACCGCAGTAGGTAGAAAGCAAGCAGATCCAGGTCGTGATTTTTTCCCACTCACTGTAAATTATCAAGAAAAAACATACGCGGCTGGAAAGATACCAGGTGGATTTTTTAAGCGCGAAGGAAGACCTTCCGAAAAAGAAACATTAACATCAAGATTGATTGATAGACCTGTGCGTCCATTATTTCCAAAAGGTTTTAAGAATGAAGTGCAGGTAATTGCAACGGTTATTTCATTGAACCCAGAAATTGATCCAGATATGCCCTCTTTAATTGGAGCGTCTGCTGCATTGAGTTTATCAGGAATGCCTTTTGCTGGTCCTCTGGGCTGTGCTCGAGTGGGCTATATTGATGGTGAATATATTTTAAACCCTTCAGTTACAAGCTTAATGGACTCAGATCTTGATCTTGTGGTGGCAGGAACAAATGATGCTGTGCTGATGGTTGAATCAGAAGCTAAGATTCTTTCAGAGGAAATTATGCTTGGTGCTGTTATGTTTGGTCATGAGCAAATGCAACTTGTCATAGAAAAAATAAATGAGATGGTCGAAGAAGCAGGCAAACCAAAATGGGAATGGTCAGCTCCAGAAACTGATGAGAGCTTAACTTCGGCTGTTAGTGAATCTGCAACTGATGGATTGACTGCAGCATATACAAATATAGATAAAATGGAGCGGCATCTTGCAGTTTCTCAGTGTAAAGAAAAGGCATTAAATGAAGTTAATGAAAAACACGAAGATAAGTGGTCAGAAGATGAAATTAAAGGATCATTATCTAAACTAGAAAAGAATATTGTTAGAAATAGGGTTATTGATGGAGAACCAAGAATAGATGGTCGAGACGTCAGTACAGTGAGAGCGATTGATGTTAGGGTTGGTTTGTTGCCAAGAACACATGGATCAGCCCTCTTTACTCGTGGTGAAACTCAAGCAATAGTTGTAACAACACTTGGCACTGGAAGAGATGCACAAATGATCGATGCCTTGATGGGCGAATATAAAGATTCATTTATGCTGCATTATAATTTCCCTCCATATTGTGTTGGTGAAACGGGTTTCGTTGGCTCACCAAAAAGACGTGAAATTGGTCATGGAAAACTTGCGAAAAGAGGTATTCAAGCAGTAATGCCAGATCAAGAAGAGTTCCCATATGTAATTCGTGTTGTTTCAGAAATTACTGAATCTAATGGCTCTAGTTCAATGGCATCAGTTTGTGGAACGAGCCTCTCGTTGATGGATGCAGGGGTACCAATTAAAGCCCCGGTTGCTGGTGTTGCGATGGGTTTAGTCAAAGAAGGTGATAAGTTCGCAGTATTGACTGATATCTTAGGTGATGAAGATCATCTTGGCGATATGGATTTTAAGGTGGCAGGTACAGACGAGGGTATTACAGCACTTCAAATGGATATAAAGATTCAAGGTATCACTAAAGAGATTATGGATATTGCCCTAGAGCAAGCAAAAGAAGCCCGATTGCATATTCTGGATGAAATGAATAAAGTTATCACTTCTCATAGAGAAGAAATGTCAGAATTTGCACCGACGATTACTACATTTAAAATTGATCCAGAAAAAATTAGAGATGTAATTGGTAAAGGCGGTGCAGTAATTAGAGCTATGACAGAAGAAACTGGAGCTTCAATTGATATCGATCAGGATGGAACTGTGAGAGTTGCCTCAATTGATGGAGCATCAGGAAGAGAAGCGGTAAGAAGAATTGAACTGATAACAGCAGATGTTGAGGTGGGAAGGATATATGATGGAAAAGTAGTACGTCTGATGGATTTTGGTGCATTTGTTACCATTCTTCCGGGAAAAGATGGCTTAGTTCACATATCTCAAATTTCAGATGAGCGTGTTGAAAAAGTTAGCGATAAACTTTCAGAGGGTGATGAGGTAAAAGTTAAAGTGCTTGAAGTGGATCGACAAGGAAGAGTAAGGCTAAGCATGAAAGATCTGGATGCCAGTTAAATCAGGTTTACAGAGATATTTAATATTCTGAGTTAGGTTTTTCTACACTCTTAGTCATTTTTAAATTTTTATCACTCCAATTTTCAATAGCCCAAGCCCAAATATCTTTTAAGCTGCTTGATGCTAAATCGTCGGGTGGCTTTTGCTTTAGAGCTAAAAGACCATCAACCAAATTTCTAGAGTTAAATTCGTTAGATATTTCTTTTGCGCCAAACTGTTTGCTTAGTTTCTGTTTATTTTTACCCACTACAACTGGAATATGACTATAGACTGGGTTCTTGTAATTAAGTATATCTTGAAGATACAGCTGGCAGAAGGTGGAGTTTAATAAATCATTTCCTCTCACAATATGCGTAATCCCCAGTTCATTGTCATCGATAATTGTAGCCAAGTGATATGAGATTATATTATCTCGTCTCCATATTATAAAATCACCAATATCTGCATCTAATTGAGAAGATTGAAGGCCCTGTATTTCATCGATAAATTTTATTCTTAATTGATTGGCGAAAATTCTAATTGAATAATCATTAGTGATACATTTATTTCTACAGGTACCTGTATAGATAACTCCATTTAAGCCAGTTTTATTTCCTTTAAGTATTTTTCTTGAGCAGTTACAACGAAACACTTTCTTATTTTCTATAAGGTAATTTTTTATTTTATCGTATTGAGTGCCAGAATTTGATTGATATTGAACATCCTCATCCCATTCAAAGCCATGAAGTTCTATTGTTCTTTTGATCGTATCAGCTGCATTTTTTTGCTCGCGTAGATAATCTGAGTCATCAATTCTCAAAAACCACTTACCATGATGAGTTTTTGCTTCTAGATAACTTGCAATCGCTGCAATAAGCGAACCAAAGTGCAATGGACCTGTTGGTGATGGCGCGAATCTACCTCTATATTGATTTTTACTTAGAGTATCAATGCCACTTGAATCATTCATTTCTAACGATATCGATCATCCCGATCTCTGTACTGACGTTCTGATAATTCACGTCTTTCTTGAGCCTCAAGGGATAGCGTAGCTACTGGCCTTGCCTGTAATCTTTTTAACCCAATTTCTTCACCCGTTTCATCGCAATAACCATAATCACCATCATCGATTCTTGTGAGTGTGGAATTAATCTTTTTTAGGAGTTTTCGTTCTCGGTCTCTTGTCCTTAATTCTAAACCAAATTCTGACTCTTGCGTTGCACGATCATTTGGGTCAGGAAAATTCGAAGCTTCATCTTTCATATGAACAACAGTTCTATCAACTTCATTCATAAGATTACTCTTCCATTTGAGCAGCAATGTTCGAAAATAATCTAACTGTGCATCACACATATAGACTTCACCACGTTTTGGCTTATATGCTCCAATCGTATCTAAAGGGCTGCTCATTAGATCTATTTTTTTTGCTTCTTTATTCACTTTTTTTGTTGGCATGCTTCTGTTACTCACTATGACTTTATGCATTGATTTAATTCTATGAAACCGTGAGCATTATACTGATCTATTGCAAACATGGAAGTATAAAATTATTCAATTATAATTTTTCATTGCATTCATTCTGTTTGACGATAAATAAAGATTCTATTTAATAACGAATATTCGTTTTATTTTTGTAAATGCATTACAATTAATTCTCATAAAAATCAACATGGATTTAGCTGTATAAATGCGATTAAGTAAGGTAAAGCTCGCTGGTTTTAAGTCTTTTGTTGACCCCACGGTCATTACATTTCCGTCAAACTTAGTTGGTGTAGTTGGTCCCAACGGGTGTGGCAAGTCTAATGTTATAGATGCAGTTAGATGGGTAATGGGAGAGAGCTCAGCTAGTCGATTGCGCGGTGACTCAATCACTGACGTAATATTCAAAGGCTCAAGCTCGAGAAAGCCAGTGGGTGCTGCCACAGTCGAGTTAATTTTTGACAATACCGAAACCTCTATTGAAGGTGAATATGCAAAATATAACGAAATATCCATAAGAAGAGTTGTCTCACGTGACAGTATCTCAAACTACTATTTAAATGGAGTTCGTTGTCGTCGAAAAGATATAACTGGGATATTTTTAGGTACCGGCCTAGGGCCTCGAAGTTACTCTATAATTGAGCAAGGCATGATATCTAGAATGATAGAGGCTAAGCCCGAAGAAATGAGGATCTTTATTGAAGAAGCAGCTGGGATTTCAAAATATAAAGAACGTCGAAAAGAGACCTCCAGTAGAATTGGTCGTACAAAAGAAAACCTTGATCGCTTACTTGATGTTATTGATGAGATTGAGAAACAAATCAATCATCTCAAGCGTCAAGCAAAAACAGCTGAGCGCTACAAAAAAATGCGACAAGATGAGAGGAGGTTTACAGCAGATATTCTGGCGATCAGGATTCGCGAGTTAAATCAAAATGCTTTGAAAATTGAAAAAATATTCATGGAAAAGAAGGTATTGCTTGACTCTAGGTTGGCAGATCAACGAAAAATAGAGGCAAATATTGAATCTCAACGTCTTGAGCATAATGAAAAAATGGATTTATTCAATAAAGTACAGGCTAACTATTACAAAGTGGGTTCTGAGATTAGTCGCTTGGAGCAATCTATAGAATATTCAACTGAGATAGAGGCAAGACAAAAAAAAGAGCTAGAACAAGCCATTCAGAATTCCAGTGAAATTGAAAATCATATTTCTTTAGATAAAGAACAAATTGTAGATATAGAAAATGTATTAAATACATTAGAGCCGAGCATAATAAATGCAAATAATTCTGAATCTATAGCTAAAGAGTTATTAAATTCTGCTGAACAGGCCATACAAGCCTGGCAGAGAAAATGGGATGATTTTAAATCAAAAGAAAATGAGCTCACACAGTGCGTAACTATTGAATCAAATCGACTCTTAGATAGTGAGGTTGGACTAAAGTTGATTAATGAAAAGCAGGACAAATTGAGGAAAGAAGAAAAATCAATTGACACAAAATCTCTGCAGCAAAAGATCATTCATATTGGTGAGAAGAATAAAAATAATCTTTCATCTAAAGCTTCTTTGGAGAAAACTCTCTTAAAATTAAATCAGGAGGTTATTGATTTTCGAAAAAGTAGTAACGATCTGGTCGCCATTTTAGATGAATGCCAAAATAACTTAAGAGTTAAAGAGATTGAATTATTCAAATTAACCGCACTCCAAAATGCAGCTTATGGCAGTCAAAGTGATGATGATATCAAATGGCTGAAGACAAATGGATTATCAAAGAATAAGCGTATTGCACAAAATATAACAATTACTAGTGGTTGGGAAATTGCGGTTGAAACAGTACTGGGTGATTATTTAGAAGGTTTATGTGTAAATGGTATACAGCAAGGTATTGAAGTAATAAAAGGCATTAAAGCTGGTCGTTTTACTATGATCAATAGTGCTCAATCCAAACAAAAGACTGACTTTAATTTAAATTCACTTGCCTCGAAGATTGAGAATGCGCCCGACGCTATTTATTCACTGCTAGAGAACATTTTAATTGCTGATACATTAGACCAAGCTCTTGATCTCAGTGAGAGTTCTAATATAAAAGGATCAGTAATAACTAAAAATGGTGTCTGGTTGAGCACGGACTGGATAAGAGTGTTTCGTGGTAAAGATGATATTGAGGCAGGAATTTTACCGAGAGAAAGAAAAATACGTAGTCTTGAAAAAGAGATAAAACAGTTGGTTTTCGACTGTAATACTTCGGGTAAAGATCTAGAGAGTATGCGTGGTAATCTCCAAAAAAAGGAGCTAAAGAAAGACCAGATTCAAAATGAAACGGTAGAAATTGCTAATAGTTGTCTAAAAATAAAAGGTGAATTAGATTCATTAGTAAATCAATTAGACCAACTTAACATTAACCAGTCTAATTCTATGGAAGAGGTTAATAATTTAGAAGCAGAAAAAAGCGGGTTGGAAGCAATTATAAAAAAATCTACAGATAATCTAAATGAAGCAAATCAATCAATAATGAAGCTTGAATCTTTGAATGCAGATTTAGAAAGCGAAAAAAATAAATTAAATTTGGAGCTTGAAAGAGTTCGAAGTCAATTCGAAGCAGATAGAAAAATTGCACAAGAAATGATTATTCAATATGAAAGTAAAAAATCAACAAAACTTTCTGCAGCTCAAAATTTAGAACGAATGATCTCTCAGCAAAAACATTTTGAAACTCGAAAAGAAGAGATTCAAAAGCAAATAGAATTAAATAAACAACCCTTGATTGATAGTAGAAATTTTCTTGAAGAGCAATTATCAGAAAAAATTAGTGCAGAACAAGATTTAAGTAATGCCAGAACGGTTGTCGAAACAATGGAAAATGATTTAAAGCAATCAGATCAAGCTCGACTAGAAAAAGAAAGAGCGGTGAGTGAGGCTAGAGTTAATCTTGATGAATCCAAAGAAGAATCACAAGTTATCAAAATTAGGCGAGAAGGCTTAGTCGAGCAACTTAGTGAAACTGATTTTAGTTTCGAAGAGTTACTTGATGAAATGTCAGATGCTGCAACCTTGGATAATTTTAATGATCAATTAGAGAGAATTTCTTTAAAAATTAATCGTCTTGGACCAATAAATCTAGCCGCTATTGGTGAGCTTGAAACGAATTCTGAGAGAAAAGAATATTTGGACTCACAGATGGAGGATTTAAATAGCGCCTTATCTACCCTTGAGAGTGCTATTCGAAAGATTGATCGAGAAACAAGATCTCGTTTTCGAGAAACATTTAATCAGGTTAATTCTGGTTTTGAAAAATTATTTCCAAAATTATTTGGTGGTGGCCAAGCTTATATGGAATTAATTGGCGATGATCTTTTATCGGCTGGAGTGTCCGTTATGGCAAGACCACCAGGAAAAAGAAATAGTACTATTAATTTATTGTCTGGTGGTGAAAAAGCATTAACAGCAGTCGCCCTTGTGTTTGCTATTTTTGAACTAAATCCTTCACCGTTTTGTATGCTTGATGAGGTAGATGCACCGCTAGATGATACTAATGTGAATCGTTTTTGTGAAATTGTTAAGGATATGTCCACAAAGGTTCAATTTATTTTCATCACTCACAATAAAGCGACGATGGAGCTTGCTAGGCAACTCTCTGGGGTCACTATGCAGGAACCAGGCGTTTCACGATTGGTTTCGGTTGATTTGGATGAGGCTGTTAAGATGTCAGTGGATTAGCAACTAAAATGGATATTAAATAAATGGAGGAAATGAGGTGGATATTACTGATGCTTGGCGGGTTACTTGTGCTGGGTATTTATCTGTTTGGTGTCTGGAATAAATCCGATGTATATTCAGATAGACAAACTAATGAGAGAGTTGAGCCCTCAATTATCAATCTTGATGAAAATTCCAATCAGTCAGAAACCAGCGAAGATGAGTCTGAAAAATATTCTCAAAAATTAATGATTGATCCAGAATTTGAGGAGCTAGAACCAGAAAAACAGTTTGTTGTAACTGTCCGGTTGGTAGCAATTAATAATTCAAGTTATGCGGGTGATGATCTGGTTCTAGCTTTACGTGAACATGGAATGCAATTAGGTGACTACGGGATATTTCACTATTATAAAGATCAAACTAAAAGTGTGATATTTAGTGCAGCAAGCTTGATAGAGCCAGGAACATTTGACTTAAAAATGATTAAAGAGCAAAGGATACCCGGTATCACTTTTTTTATGACACTACCGATTGCTGTTAATGGTATCGAAGCATTTGATGAGATGCTTACAGTTGTAAAAAAAATATCAATTACCTTGAAAGGTGAGCTATTAGACGAATCTGGGAGCTCATTTAGTATACAGAGAGAACGATATATTAGAGAGCAAGTAATTGAATACTTATTTGAAATAAAAAAACAAAGTTCAAAAAATCATGCCTGAAAAAAATGTTGAGCAGATAATCACTCGTTTAACTAGTTGTATTCGAAATCATAATCATCTTTATTATATTATGGATGAGCCAGAAATTTCTGATGATGAGTACGATAAACTATTCAATGAGCTAATAGAGCTTGAAAAAAACTATCCAGAATATCAATTCGATTCATCACCAACACAAAATGTAGGCGCAGAACCATCTTCAGCCTTCAAGTCCATTGAACATACCTTGCCTATGCTGTCATTGAGTAATGCTTTTAATAGGGAAGAGTTGGATGATTTTGATCGTCGAGCTCATGAACGGCTTAATCTACCATTAGAACAATCAATTCATTATGCATGTGAATTAAAATTTGATGGTACAGCTGTGAGTATCGTTTATGAAGATGGTGTTCTGGTTAGAGCGGCAACAAGGGGCGACGGCAAAAAAGGTGAAGATGTTACTCATAATATTAGAACTATTAAATCAATACCACTTGAATTGCAGGGTGATAATCATCCTTCTTATTTGGAGGTTAGGGGTGAGGTTTATATGCCGTTATCTGGTTTTATGAATTTTAATAAAAACGCCCTAATCAACAATGAAAGGGTTTTTATTAATCCTCGTAATGCGGCTGCTGGAAGTCTTCGTCAATTGGACCCAAATTATACAAAAAAAAGACCACTAGATATTTTCTTTTATGGCGTTGGTATCTCCAGAGATATTATTTTGCCACCTAGGCATAGCGATATTTTATCTCTTTTGTCAGAGTGGGGTCTAAGAATTTGCAAAGAAAATAGACTGGTTGATGGTATAGATGGTTGCATGAACTTCTATAGTGAGATGTTAAAAAAACGTCATACTTTTGATTACGATATAGACGGTTTAGTTTATAAGATAGATCAAATTTCATATCAGGATGAATTAGGTTTTGTGTCAAGAGCGCCTCGTTGGGCGATTGCACATAAGTTTCCTGCTGGTGAGAAAACTACATTAGTAGAGTCTATTGATTTCCAGGTCGGAAGGACAGGAGCCATCACGCCAGTTGCAAAGGTAAAACCGGTTTTTGTTGGTGGTGTCACAATCACTAATATCACATTACATAATATGGATGAACTTCACAGAAAAGATGTGAGAGTGGGTGATAGTGTTTCAGTAAGAAGGGCTGGTGATGTAATACCAGAGATAGTGAGAGTAATTAAACTTAAGCGACCTAAAGGTACTAGCGAAGTCATGATGCTTGAATTATGCCCTGAGTGTAATTCTAAAATCATTAGGTTATTAGGCGAGGCAGTATTTAGGTGTACTGGCGGTTATAATTGCAGGGCTCAACAAATAGAGTACCTGAAACATTTTGTCTCTAGAAAGGCCATGGATATAGATGGTTTTGGGGTTAAATTAATAGAGCAATTAGTTAATTTGGAAAGGCTTTTAACTCCAGATCAAATATTTTCATTAACAAAAGAAGAGCTTTGTAATCTTGATAGAGTCGCGGCAAAAACTGCAGAAAATCTAGTACAAGCAATCTCTAAAAGTAAAAGCACCACATTAGATAAATTTATTTTTAGTTTAGGTATTAGAGAGGTCGGCCAAACAACAGCTGAAGTTCTGGCGAACTACTATCAAGATCTCAGTAGCTTGATGCTTGCATCTGAAGAGAGTCTCCAAGAAGTGCCTGAAGTTGGTCCGATAGTAGCAAGGAATATAGTAGGTTTTTTTGAAAATGAGCATAATAAAAAGGTGGTTAAAAATCTAATTTCATGCGGTATTGAGTGGGCTCCTAGCATACCAATTAAAAAGGAAGAGCAAGTTTTTAAAGATAAAACTATTGTAATAACAGGTACATTTTCCACCTTTTCAAGAGAAGAGTTAAAAGCAAAAATTAGAGATATGGGCGGTAAAGTCACAGGTAGCGTATCAAAAAAAACAGATTTCTTAATATCTGGCCAAGATCCTGGATCAAAAATTAAAAAAGCAAATGATTTGGGTGTAAGGGTTATTTATGAGCAAGAGTTTTTTGAATTGTTTAAAATTATTAATTAAGAATGAAAAAGCAAATTAATCCAAATATGAGCCCTCATCTTGTTAATTTAATAAAAAGAGTACTTGAGCCGCTTATTTTGCTATTTGTTAAGTATGGGGTAGGGTATAAAGTTTTTGATTCTATAGCAAAAAAGATTTTCGTTTCGGTGGCTGCAAAAAATTATGGTTTAAGATCTAATGATACCAATATCTCAAGAATTTCTTTGATGACTGGCTTAACGAGAAAAAATGCCGCTTTAATTAAAAATCAAATTATCAAAGACGAGGATTATTCCTTAGAAATGAATGCCACGATAGCTAAATTATCAAATATTTGGTCGAGTGATACTTATTTTTTAGATCAAAAAAATTGCCCATTGGCATTAGAGTATAATGGAAATAGTCCTTCATTTTGTGATTTAGTGAGTAAATCAAAGATCGATGCACCACCAAAAGCAGTTTACATAGAATTAGAGAGGTTATGCATTATTGAGAAGGACTTACAAGGATATATCTCTTTAAAAAATTATAAATATATAAATCTAGCAAACGAAGAAATTCTTGCAAGTCGATTAAAGGACTTACTTCCTAATTCTTAATAATTTGACGATCTTTAAATTTCTTATTTTAACGTTTCTAAGTATGCTTGGAACTCATCTTGAATAATCTTTTGTCGTATTTCACTGCTAACACTATCTAAAGTAGGAGGAATTGAACTTCTTGAGTCCTCTCTTAAAATGACATGCCAGCCAAACTCAGTCTGTATTGGATCAGTAGTATAGTTGCCATCATCAAGACCAGCTACCGCGTCTGAAAATGGTTTGACCATTTGATTAGGTGAAAACCATGTCCCTAGTGATCCACCAGCTGTTGCAGATGGACCAATAGAATTTGTTGTAGCAAGATCTGAAAATACTTCACCATTATTAAGTTTTTCGATTATTGTGATCGCCTCACTTTGAGTTTCAAGTAAAATATGGCTAGCCATATATTCTCTGGATGGAGTTGTTTCTATGACTTGATTGTATTCAGATAAAATTTGTTCCTCAGATACATTTACAGTAACAAAAAACTCACTAGCCACAGCTTGGGCAATTAAACCTCTATTCTGCAGTTCAATTTGTGCTTTTATCTGTGGATTTTGACTTAATTGAATTGCACTTTCTTGAGTTGATAAAAGATATATATCAGTCAATTCATCAAGATATAATAATCGTTGCTCTGGTGTTGTATCTGCAGCTGGTTGTTGTGTTCTGCTTTGTATGTATATATCCAGAACAAGACTATCTATATCAGAGCCATTTATGGTTTTAACCGTCTCTGCCCAGCTTATTGTTGGGATGATCATAGCGATCAACATAAAAGCTAGACCGCTACGAATTCTTGAATTTATTTTAGATATATTATTAGTTATCATTTTTTTATCCTAGATTAATTTTATTATTCTGAGTTTGATTTGGCTTCTGCAGTCGTTATTGCTTTAATTTGCAGGGCGTGAATTTTTGATTTCATTAAATCTTCAAGTGCTAGATATATCATTTGATGCCGTTGTAATCTTGTTTTTTTGTTAAAGATTTCGGATTTTATATGAACAGCAAAATGACTTTCCTTATTGTATTCTTTATGGGCTTTATGTAAATGACTTTGATTTTTAATCAACAGCTCATCTGGCTTAAAAGTTTTTTTTAAAATAGATTCTATTTCTTTTTCGATCATCAAGGTATAACTTTCTTGAAAGGCTTTACAGTTATTTCTTTGAATACCCCTGCTTTTACATAAGGGTCTTGATTGGCCCAATCTTTTGCATTTTCTAGTGACTCAAATTCTGCAATAATAACACTGCCACTAAATCCAGCTTCGCCCGGGTCCTCGTTGTCTATTACTGGGATTGGTCCGGCAACTAGAATACGCCCTTGTTCTGTTAAATCATTCAATCTAGCGAGATGGGAGTCTCTAGTTTCCATTCTTAATTGAAGGCTATTTTCGATGTCTTTACCAATTATTACATACCACACAATAGCTACTCCTAAAAATTATGAACCATTCTTTTTAATTGCTGAATTTAACCAGATACTCTGAATTATAACGAATATAAGTGTAATTCCAAATAGTCCAAATAATTTGAATTTTACCCAAAACTCTTCATTGTAATTGTACGCAACATAAATATTTATCGCACCACTGAAGATGAAAAATATAACCCACATTAAGTTTAATTTTTTCCATTGTTCATCTTTTAGTTCAGCCGCTTGTTTAAGCATTCTTTTTATAATTGGTTCTTTGCCAATCCATTGACTACCAAAAAATACCAATGCAATTAACCAATTAAGAACGGTTGGTTTCCAATATAGAAAAGTTGGATTCTTAAAGAAAAGAGTTGCTGCCCCAAGGACTATCACTAAAAGTGTAGAGCCTAGGTAAATTTTATTGATTTTTCTTGACTGCGCCCACTGGATGCATAAGCCTATCGGCATTGCAATCATAAGTGCTTTAGTGGCAAAGAAAATACCACCATTAAAGTAGGCAAAAATAAATATGATTATTGGGATATATTCAGTGAGAAATTGCATATTGGATTTACTTTATAAATATTAGGATCATATTAATTTGTTAATTGTGGATATTTTGTTTCTTTATCTACTTTAAATTCACTTTACTGGTATATTATCAAGCTAATGGTGTCCTAGAGCAATTTTTATATAGAATTAATTGATTTAAACTAGAAAAAATCTTTTTCATCAGCATCTTTATAAGTGACTGACTCAATGACCATAAAAACTGAAACAGATATCAATAAACAATATGAGATGCCATTCGCCGTAGTAGAAGGGGAGCCGGTAACTGAATTACCTCAAGATCTCTATATACCTCCGTTTGCTTTAAAGGTTTTTTTAGAGGCGTTTGAGGGCCCATTAGATTTATTGCTTTATTTAATTAAACGACAAAATCTAAACATACTAGATATTCCTGTTACAGAAATTACTCAACAATATATCGATTACATTAATTTGATGGAGGAAATTAAGTTAGAGCTTGCGGGTGAATATTTGCTGATGGCAGCTATGTTAGCAGAAATCAAATCTAGAATGTTGCTTCCAAGACCAGAAACACTCGATGAAGAAGAAGATCCTCGTGCAGAGTTAGTGAGGCGCCTTCAAGAATATGAACGCTTTAAAATCGCGGCAGAAGAGTTAGATTCCTTACCGCGCCTTGAGAGAGATATTGTAATTGCTAATGCTGAGGCACCAAATAAATCTGTAGTTATAAAATTGCCAGAGGTCACAATAAAGGAATTATTAATAGCTTTTCATGATGTTCTGAAGAGGGTTGAAATGAATTCGGAGCTTCACTTTAAAAAAGATACTTTATCAGTTAGGCAAAGAATGGTGGATATAATCAATCAAGTTCACAGCAAGAAATTTATCGATTTTATTGAGTTATTTAATCCTAATGAAGGAAGAATTGGAGTTGCTGTAACATTTCTTGCTATTCTGGAATTGTTAAAAGATGCAGCAATAGAAGTAGTGCAAAATGAGGAATTTGCCCCAATGCATATAAGGGTATCTTCTTCAATTCACTCTCTTGATGGATGAGTTTAAAATTAAAATTTCAAAAAAAGGAATTAGATGAATGAATGAGAATGATGTTAAATATTTCATTGAATCCGCACTATTTGCCTCGGATAAGCCTCTTAAATTAGATAAAATTGAGAGTTTATTTGAAGAAAATATGAAGCCAGAAAGAGCTTTGATACGAAAGTGTATAAAACTATTACAAGATGAATATGAACCACGAAATATTGAATTAATAGAGGTGGCATCTGGTTTTAGGATACAAATAACTTCAGAAGCATCAAAGCGTCTAGATAAACTATGGGAATGGAGATCACCCCGATATTCGCGTGCATTGTTTGAAACATTAGTACTCATTGCTTACAAGCAGCCAATCACAAGAGGCGAAATAGAAGAAGTACGTGGAGTTTCTGTCAGTAGTAATATCATTAAATCTCTTATGGAAAGAGAGTGGATATATATTTCAGGACAACGTGATGTTCCTGGTCGACCAGAGATGTTCGGAACTACAAAAATTTTTCTTGATTATTTTGGGCTTAAAAAAATTGAAGATTTACCACCTTTAACTGATCTTTCAGATTGGGAGGCAATTAAAGATAAACTGGACCTCCCTGAGGTAATAAAACAAGAAAATAAAACAGAACGTGAAGAGAATCCTTTGCTGAAAAAAAATGATTCTTTAGTTATAGAAACTAATGAAATTATTAATGATGAGGATTTAGAGTCAGCTAAAAAGATTTCAGAGACTAATTTTTACGATATTGTTGGAAGTAGCGAAAACGATTTATCATCTGAAATTTCAGAACAAGTCAGTAAATCTAAAGATGAATAAAATAAAATGATGCGCGTCCAAAAATTTTTAGCTTCAAAAGGACATGGCTCCAGAAGAGAGGTTGAACGCTGGATAAATGAAGGCAAATTAAAAATCAATGGAAAGAAAGCACAAATAGGCGATACAGTTAAAGGTGACGAGTCTTTCTACTTAGGTTCGCAGCGACTTTATGTCAGCCCCAAAAAGCTCTCTCATCAACACATAATCTATAATAAAAATAATGATGAAATATGCTCAAGATCTGATCCAGATTACAAGAAGTCTGTATTCGATGCTTTGCCAAAATTAAAATCCATGCGATGGGTAATGGTAGGTCGATTGGATGTTTCGACAACAGGTCTTCTTTTATTTACAACTGATGGTGAATTAGCTAATCGATTAATGCATCCATCATATGAAATCATTCGTCAGTATGCAGTCAGAATATATGGCCATCCATCAACAAATGATCTTAATTCTTTGTTAAGCGGTGTTGAATTAGAAGATGGTCCCGCATCATTCCTTAGTGTTAAAAAGAAAGCTAGTGGTATGGCGAATGTATGGTACGAAGTAACTTTAAGTGAAGGGCGTAAGCATGAGGTTAAGAGATTGTGGGAAGCTGTTGGGTTCAAAGTGAATAAATTGATACGACTTGGTTATGGCGATATCAAGTTACCAAAATCATTAAGACGTGGCCGTCATCAACCATTGATAAATGATGAGATAGAAAGCTTATATAAATCAGTGAAGCTAATTGATAAAGGCATATAAGCAATCGAAAATATAGAACCTGCTTACTGGGCGTCGAAACATTTACCTGTGACTCCGATGCTTTGATCGTCTAATAAATATATATAGGAATCAATAATTTCATGAGGAGATTTTAATTTATCTCGATTTTCAGCTGGATAGGCTGCTAGTCGCATTTTTGTTTTTACAGCTCCAGGATTAATACAGTTAACTCGAAACGAAGTATGAATTAACTCTTGCGATAGTATTTGGCTCAATGCCTCAGTGCCAAATTTTGACACACAATAGGCCCCCCAAAAAGCTTTTCCAATTTGACCAACACCACTGCTGGTATAGATTATTGAAGGCTGCTTGGATAACTTAAGATTGGGCATTAAGGCTTGAGTTAATACGAAAGGGGCGGTTAAATTGACGTGCATTACTTTTTGCCATAAACCAGGATCATATTGCTCGATTGAAGACCGATCACCCAGAATACCAGCACAATGAATCAATCCATCAAGGCAATCAAAGTTGTCCATTATACTCTCAGATAATGAAGAGTAGTTCTCTGAGGTGGCTATTTCAAAATCAAGCATTGCAATTGTTGGTTTCTTGGATCTAGGGTTACTCACTATCTCATCATGAATAGCCTCAAGCTTCTTCCTATTTCTACCATGAATTATGACTCTAGCACCTAAATTTGCAGATTGGAGTGCTAAAGCTCGACCAATACCATCTGTTGCTCCAGTGATTAAGATGTTCTTATCATTTAGTATATTTTCACTAGATTTATAATTGTTAATTTTTTGATTGACCATCGAGATCTGCCTTTTCTTGTCAGTCTTTCGGTTTATTTAGTTCGCGAGTTGTTTTATCAATAAGCATAGGTTCGGTAATTTCATTTTTTGTACTAACACCCAATTTTTTAAGTTTTTTTGCTTGAGGTAGGACATTCCTTTCGAGAGATCCAACTGCTTTATTGTAATTTACAACAGTACTTGTTACAGCACTCCCTAATTTCTCTATATGCTCAAAAAATGTTCCCAATCTTGCGTGAAGCACTTCAGCAATATTTTTGATTTCAAGAGCATTATCGGACAATACTTCTTGCCGCCAGCCGTATTCAACAGTTTTCAACAAGGCGATAAAATTAGCTGGTGTCGCTAGTATTATTTTTTCTTTTAAAGCGTATTCCATCAGCCCATGATCTTCCTCTAAAGCAGCCATTAGGAAATTCTCAACAGGAATAAATAAAATTACAAATTCTGGGCTTTCAGGAAATTGATTCCAATAAGCTTTTGATGCAAGCTGATTGATATGTTTACGGACATTCTTGGCATGCTCTTTCAGTAAAATTTTTGTTGTATCTTTGTTAGTTGATTCTGTTGCAGCTCTATAGCTCTCCCATGGAGTTTTTGCATCTACAACTAGATGTCTTTTATTTGGCATTTTTACAATCATATCTGGCCTAATAAGACCTTCATCTGTTTTTTTACTGGCTTGAATATCGAAGTCACAATGCTTAGACATACCGGCAATTTCTACAACTCTTTCAAGTGTTATTTCACCCCAATTACCTCTAATTTCTGGTCTTCTTAAGGCATTAACTAGATTATTAGTCTCGTCAGATAGGGATTTATTGTTTCGTCTCATTTCATCTAGTTGTGACTCAATACCACCATAGGCTTTACTTCTTGCTTTTTCCATATCGGAATTTTGTTTTTGTGATTCTTTTAATACCTCTTTAATAGGATCGATAAGGTTTTGAACTGCTTGTTCACTTCTCTTTAGTTCTTGTTTAGATTTCTCTTGTTGTTTACCAAGATTTTGCTCGGCTAATAGTAAAAAATTTTCACTATTTTTTTGTAGTGACTTACTTGCCATTTCATGAAAAATTTCTCGCAGAGGATCTGTTGCTGATTTAATGGTATTTTCACGGTCATTTAGAATATTATTTTGATGTTTATTTTCTGACAGAAGTATATTTATTTTATTTCTAAAGTAAAACCAAGCGGCTAAAATCCCAAACACAATATTTATAATAATTATGCCTATGAATTGCCATGAGTTTAATTCTATTAACATAGATTAAGTTCGCTCCTAATTTTTTCGCTCAGATCTTCTGGTGTTTTGGCGGTAAAGTCAGAATTCCAATCAGATGTCTTATTGCCTCTATTGATATAACCATATTGAGCTACTATAGTTTTCATACGAGCAGCTTTACCTGCGACTATATCTCTTTCAGCATCGCCAACATAGATAGTATTTTCAGGATGAATATTCATCATCTCACAAGCTAGAATTAAAGGCAGTGGATTTGGCTTTCGGTTTCTTATGGTGTCTCCAGAAATAACAAATGGTGTCAAACGTTTCAATGCAATTAAGAGGGGGAGTGTCATTCTTGTTGGCTTATTCGTTACGATTCCCCATTGAATCTGATTTTCTTCGAGATCATCAAGTAGTTTCTCGAGAGGATGAAAAAAATTAGAGTCAATACATAGGTTATCTTGATAGAGTTTTAGGTAAATTTTTTGGAGCTCCATAACTTCGTTTTTTGAGGCTAATGGGAAACCAATATTAATCAATCCTATTGATCCATCGGAGACATAATTACGAGCAATATCTCTGGTTACACTACGATCACCATGATATTTTTCAATCATCTTTAACAGCACCTCAGTCATGTCCTGGGCTGTATCTATTAATGTTCCATCAAGGTCGAACAAAATACCTCTAGTGATATTACTCATTTGATTATGATTTTATGAAATGCAGCATATAGTTAACATCTAAATTGTCACTTAGAGAGTACTTCTCATAAATTGGGTTATATTTTAGTCCTGTGCTGCTATGAAGCTCTAAATTAGAATTACGTGCCCAATTGTCTATCTCTGAAGGTTTGATGAACTTACTATATTCATGGGTACCAACTGGAAGTAATTTTAGCAGGTGTTCAGCGCCAATAATTGCATGAAGGAATGATTTTAGATTCCTGTTAATGGTTGAAAAGTAGACTGAACCACCGGGTTTTAAAAGAGTAGCACATGACTTAATTATAGCTTCTGGTTCAGGAACATGCTCAAGCATTTCTAGGCATGTAACGACATCAAAGCTCTCTTTTTTTGAGATGGAGAGCTCTTCAGCAGTTGTCAGTTGATAGTCAACCGTTGTCTCGGATTCTATTTGGTGAAGTTTTGCTACATTTAGAGCTTTTTTGGCCATATCAATACCTGTTACAACAGCACCTTTTTTTGACATAGCCTCTGATAAAATACCTCCACCACAGCCAATATCAGCAACTTCTAGGTTGTTTATATTATTGAATTGGCAGATGAAATCTAGCCGTAATGGATTGATCTGATGTAGTGGTTTAAAATCACCCTCAGGGTCCCACCATCGTGATGCTAGATTATCAAATTTATTAATTTCATCTGCATCTATATTTGTTTGATTTTTTTCTCTCATTTAATGCACTAGTTTAATGTAATAAGTAACTGATAATTATTATTATTTTTAATTTTATCTTTCAATTGAAATAGGTCGACAGCAAAAATAATTTTTTTGTAAAAAACACTTCTTATTTATACATAATATATGCCGAAAATATCTCTATTGTGATAGTATAACTCTATTAATGTTAGCCTTCTTTTTTAGTTATTGTAAATATATATTTTTATATTCATCAATGACACTTTTTAATTATTTTGGCTCTGAATACTATGTCTGAAGTTGCAAAAGAAATACTTTCAATAAGTCTCGAAGAAGAGATGCAGCAATCCTATTTGGATTATGCAATGAGCGTCATAGTTGGACGTGCACTACCAGATGTTCGTGATGGATTAAAGCCAGTCCATCGACGAGTATTATATGCTATGCGCGTACTTGGTAATGATTATAACAAAGCTTACAAAAAATCAGCGCGTGTCGTTGGTGATGTAATTGGCAAGTATCACCCTCATGGTGATACGGCTGTTTACGATACAATTGTGAGAATGGCACAACCATTTTCAATGCGTCATATGTTAGTTGATGGTCAGGGAAACTTTGGCTCTGTTGATGGTGATTCTCCAGCTGCGATGAGATACACAGAAGTCAGAATGGCTAAAATTGCCCATGAAATACTTGCAGATCTGGATAAAGAGACTGTAGATTTTTTAGAAAATTACGATGGTTCAGAGTCTGAACCATCAGTCATGCCAACAAAAATTCCAAATTTATTGATTAATGGCTCTTCTGGTATTGCTGTTGGTATGGCCACAAATATACCGCCACATAACCTAACTGAAATAATAACTGCATGTTTATCTTTGATCGATAATCCAGAGATTGAAATTAAAGAACTTATGGAGCATGTTCCAGGTCCCGATTTTCCGACTGCTGGTATGATTAATGGGACACAGGGAATTTATGAAGCCTACTGTACTGGCAGAGGTAGAGTGCATATCCGCGCAAGAACAGAAATAGAGGAGCTTGGCAAACGGAATCGTGAAGCAATCATAGTTACTGAATTACCATACCAAGTTAACAAGGCCAGACTCATTGAGAAAATTGCTGAGTTAGTAAGAGATAAAAAAATAGAGGGAATCACTGAACTTAGAGATGAATCCGATAAAGATGGAATGCGAATTGTCATAGAACTTCGTCAAGGTGAAGTGACAGATGTGGTGTTGAATAACTTATATAAGCAAACGTCAATGCAAACTGTCTTTGGTATTAATATGGTTGCTCTTCATGAGGGTCAGCCAAAGCTCCTGAATTTAAAACAGATTTTGGAAGCATTCATCGCGCATCGACGAGAGGTGGTGACAAGAAGAACAATCTTTGAGCTTAAAAAAGCAAGAGGTAGAGCTCATATTCTGGAAGGGCAAGCAGTGGCGCTAGCTAATATTGATGAGGTTATCAAGTTAATAAAAGCCTCACCCACACCTGCTGAGGCTAAGATCAGCCTTCTCAATAAAGCATGGAAGCCTGGCAGTGTTGATAAAATGCTTCAAAAAGCTGGTGGCATGAATACAGCACCTATAGATCAGGAGAAACAGTATGGTTTAAATGATAAAGTCTATACGCTTTCACCGATTCAAGCACAAGCTATTCTTGACCTTAGATTGCATCGTCTAACTGGGTTAGAGCAAGATAAGATATTAGAAGAATATAAAAATATACTCGAGTTGATTAAAGGCTTACTCGAGATCTTATCTGATACAGACGTCCTGCTTAAGGTTATTCGTGACGAATTAAACGAGATTGTCTTAGAGTACGGTGAGTCAAGGCGAACTGAAATTAATCAAGATTATACCAATTTAATGGATGAAGATCTCATACCTGATGAGGAGGTCATAGTTACTTTATCTCACAGCGGTTATATCAAAGCTCAATCATCGGACGTCTATCAAGCTCAAAAAAGAGGTGGCAGAGGAAGATCTGCCACTAAGATGAAAGATGAAGACTTTATCGATAAGTTGTTTGTTGCAAATACTCATGACACTCTGTTGTGCTTCTCTAGTAAAGGAAAAATATACTGGATAAAAGTTTATCGTGTTCCATTAGCGAGTAGAGGTGCTAGAGGAAAGCCAATAATAAATCTATTGCCACTTGAAGAAGGCGAGAGAATAAGTGCTGTTCTTCCAATAAGAGAGTTTACTGAAGATGCTTTTGTATTTATGGCAACTAGCAACGGAACAGTTAAAAAGACCCCTTTGAAAATGTTTTCACGACCTCGATCAAATGGCATTATCGCTATCAGTCTAAAAGATGACGATTTAATTGATGTGGCTATTACTGACGGAAATAACGAAGTTCTACTGGTAGCAAATAATGGGAAGGCTATTAAATTTGATGAAGCTGATGTGAGGCCAACAGGTAGAACGGCTTCAGGTGTTCGTGGCATTCGCTTAAAAAGTGATTATAGAGTAATTGCCTTATGCATTGTCAATGATGGTTTGTTGCTTACAGCAACTGAAAATGGCTATGGAAAAAGAACAAAAATTGAGGAATTTTCTACCCAAAAACGTGGTGGTCAGGGAGTAATTGCAATAAAAACGTCAGACAGGAATGGACTTACAGTTGGTGCTTTACAAGTAAGTGAAGACGATGAAATTATGTTAATTAGTTCAAATGGAACCTTGGTAAGGACACCTGTTGAGGGTATTTCTGTTGTAGGAAGAAATACACAAGGTGTTACTTTAATAAGATTGGTAGATGATCAAAAATTAGTTGGTTTAGCTGGAATAGAGGCTATTGAAGGTGATGAGGATGATGATCATGACTAATCTTAGCCAGAAAACCTATTATTGTTACTGAAAAAGGTTCTAGTTAATGTCGCGTGTGTATAATTTTTCAGCAGGACCTAGCGCCATACCATTGGTGGTTCTGGATAAAATCCAAAAAGATATACCAAATTGGAATGGTAATGGTATGTCTGTTATGGAGGCAAGTCACAGAGGTGGATCGTTCACTCAGATAGCTGAAAAAGCTGAATCAGATCTTAGAATATTACTTAATGTGCCTGATAACTATAGCGTATTGTTTTTACAAGGCGGTGCAACCCTCCAATTTTCAATGGTTGCACTAAATTTAGCTTCTCAAAATAAATCTGTTGATTATGCGATCACAGGAAGTTGGGGTAAAAAAGCAGCTATAGAGGCATCTAAATTCAATAAAGTCAATATTGTATGTGATTCAAAAGGTGATAATTACACTTCAATAGCTAATGAAAAAGATTGGACTAAGGATGCAGGAGCGGCATATTTGCATATTACAGAAAATGAGACAATAGGCGGTGTGGAGTATAATTTCTTACCAAAATCAAATGGCGTACCAATAATCTCTGATATGTCTAGCTCAATACTCTCAAGGGAAATAAGCGTCTCTGATTATGGTTTAATATATGCGGGAGCTCAAAAAAATATTGGTCCTGCGGGTCTTACTTTAGTTATTATAAGAGATGATTTAGTTGGCCTTGCTGGAAAGAATATTCCAAGCCTTATGGATTATAAAACTTATGTTGATTCTGGTTCTATGTCTAATACTCCGCCAACATTTTCTTGGTATGTTGCAGGGTTAGTTTTTGAGTATTTGATTGATCTTGGTGGTATAAAAGCTATAGAGAAAACCAATATTAAAAAATCAAATATGCTTTATAATTATATAGATGAGTCAATGCTTTACTTTAATCCAGTAAATAAAGATTGTCGCTCAAGAATGAACGTCCCATTTCTTCTCAATGATGAGTCACTGGAAAAGAAATTTCTCCATGAGTCAAATGAGAAGGGACTAGTAAACTTAAAAGGGCATCGAAGTGTTGGTGGTATGAGGGCATCTATTTATAATGCGTTAAGCATCGATGCCGTTAAAGCTTTAATTCTATTTATGCAACAATTTGAGATTGATAATAAATAAATTTATATAAGTATTTTTATGCATAAAATTCAAATATTAAATAATATCGCAAAAGAAGGTTTAGCCAGATTTTCTGTCGATGATTACTGCGTTAGTACTGAGGTGACTGACCCAGTCGCTATAATATTGCGATCATATGATATGCATAATTTCTCTATTTCAAAATCAGTTAAAGCGATCGCTAGGGCAGGTGCAGGGGTTAACAATATCCCAATAGAGTTAATGACTAATCAAGGTATTCCAGTATTTAATGCCCCTGGTGCGAATGCTAACGCAGTAAAAGAGCTCACAATTGCCGCATTGTTAATTTCTGCAAGAAATATTTGTAATGCTAGAGATTTTGTTCGATCAATTGATTGTGATGGTGATGAGCTTAAAAAATCAATTGAATCTGGAAAGAAAAAATATGCTGGTATTGAATTGCCAGGAAGAACGCTTGGGGTGATAGGTCTAGGAGCAATAGGTGTGCATGTTGCAAATGCTGCATTAGCTTTAGGTATGAAGGTTATTGGTTACGACCCTAAAGTGACTGTGAATAATGCTTGGAAGCTATCATCTGGTGTTGAGAAAGTAGAAAACTTAGAAGATATCTTTAAAAGGTCAGATGCAGTCACAATTCATGTTCCCTTGATTCCCGAAACAAAAAATTTAATCAATGCCAAATGTCTAAGTTTATTAAATAATGATTCTATTATGATAAATTTCTCAAGAGGTGGGGTAATAAGCTCGAAAGAGGTTATAAATGCGCTAGATGAGGGTATCTTGAGGAGTTATGTTTGCGATTTCCCAGAACCATCTTTGATTGAGCATGAAAAAGTTATTGCTTTGCCTCATCTTGGGGCATCGACATTAGAAGCCGAACAAAATTGTGCAATCATGGTTGCTGAGAATCTTAAGGATTACTTAGAAAATGGAAATATCAGTTATTCTGTAAATTTTCCAAGTGCCGTCCTGCCAAGAACTAAAACTTATAGATTAACTGTATCTAACAGAAATATCCCAAATATGGTTGGGCAGATATCCACCTGTCTTGCTGCAGTAAATCTGAATATTGAAGATCTGTTAAATAAATCTATCGGTAATTTAGCTTACACAATTGTGGACTTAGACGCGGTTATACCAGATTCAGTTATCAATCAAATTTCTAGTATTGAAGGTGTTCTTGCAGTTCGTAATATTGGCATTGACTGAATTAATATTTTTATATTTAATAACAACATGTTAGCTTATACATCTATTTTAACTTCAAATGAAAAAGATGAGTAAAAAAGATAAAAAAATTGTTATCAATATGACTAATATTCGAGAGAATATTGATTCACTTGATTCCCAAATCCAAAATTTAATCAGTGATAGAGCTGAGCTTGCAAAAAGTATTGGATTAACAAAAACTAAGGATGGTTCTTCTACTGATTTCTATCGACCAGAGCGTGAAGCAGATGTGCTTAGAGCTGTTCTTGAGAGAAATAAAGGGCCATTAAAAAATGAAGAAATGGTTCGATTATTTAGGGAAATCATGTCTGCTTGCTTGGCTCAGCAAGAACCATTGAAAGTGGGATTTTTGGGTCCAGAAGGAACATTTACTCAAGCCGCTGTATACAAGCAATTTGGGCACTCTGTTAGGGCACTTCCTTGTATATCAATCGATGAGGTTTTTCAAGAGGTTGAAAGCCATGCTGCAGATTTTGGTGTTGTACCTATTGAGAATTCCACTGAAGGTACAGTTAATAATACACTTGATATGTTTCTTTCTTCCTCGTTAAAAATTTGTGGTGAGATTGAGCTTAGGATCGAACATCATCTTCTTGGAAACATGACTGACCTTAAAAGTATTAAAAGAATATGCGCGCATGAGCAGGCTCTTGCTCAATGCAGAGGGTGGGTTCGTGAGTATCTTCCTGAGATTGAATTAATTGCTGTTAGTAGCAATGCGGTTGGTGCAAGACGAGCTAGAGACGAGAAAGGGACTGCTGCAATTGGAGGTGAATCAGCTGCGGGTGTTTATGATCTTAATATTTTAACTAGAAATATTGAAGACCGATCTGATAATACTACCCGTTTCTTAGTGATTGGCAGAAATATGATTACTCCTAGCGGTGACGATAAAACAACTATTTTATTATCAGCAGATGACACAAAAACAGGTGCAGGTGTTTTGTACTCAATTCTTGAACCTTTTTCTGCTAATAATATCAATATCACTAGAATAGAGTCTCGACCGTCCCACAAGAAAAATTGGGATTATGTTTTTTTCCTCGATGTAGATGGCCATGCTGATGAAAAATCTCTTCATTTGGTCCTCGAGGAACTGCGAAAGAGCTGCTCATTATTGAGGGTTTTAGGGGCTTATCCAAAAGTGGTAAATTAGATAAAAATACCTATGGATCTTATTGTTCTACCATCTAAATTAAAAAACAGTGAAGCATCAGTGCCTGGTGATAAATCTATTTCACATAGGGCATTGATATTTAGTGCTATTGCTGACGGCACCTCATCTTATGCTGGGTTTTTATTAGGGAGTGATTGCTTAGCTACTCTGAAAGCACTTTCAATGATGGGTATAAATATTGAGCAAAATGATACTAATCTAACTATTCATGGCGTCGGTTTAATGGGTCTAAAAAAACCTCTAGCTCCGATTGATCTTGGTAACTCTGGTACTGCGGTAAGACTCTTAGCAGGGTTATTATCGTCACAGATATTTGATTCTGAGTTAATAGGTGACTCATCATTATCGATAAGACCCATGCAGCGAATCATTCAACCATTAACAAGGATGGGAGCAGAAATACAAAGTGCTTCTGGCTTTTTGCCCTTAAAGATAATTGGTAATAAAAATATCACAAGTATCTCTTATGAAATGCCAATAGCAAGCGCCCAAGTTAAATCATCAATCCTGCTGGCTTCCCTCTACGCAAACACTGAATCAACAATAACAGAGCCAAGTGTAACGAGAGATCATACTGAAAGAATGTTAAGCGCAATGAATTGCTCGATTACATGCAGTAATAATGTGATAAAAATATCGCAGCCTGCGAAACTGCAGCCTTTAAATATGAGAATACCAGGTGATTTTTCTTCAGCTGCATTTTTGATTGCTGCATTTTTAATCACAAAAAAATCTTCGATAACTCTAAGAGATGTTGGTGTAAATCCAACTAGAATTGGTTTTTTAAAAATAATTAAAAATATGGGTGCACAGGTTGAGCTTAAAAATAATAGATTATATGGCAATGAGCCTGTAGCCGATATATATGTTCAATCGTCGACCTTGAAAGGCATTACTTTAGATGATCCAGATTTAATTTCTCTATCGATTGATGAATTTCCTATCCTTTTTATTTTAGCTGCATATGCTGAAGGAACAACAAAGATAAATGGAATTAATGAGTTACGTCATAAGGAAAGTGATCGAGTAAAGTCTATGTGTATTGGGATGAGAAATTTAGGTGTTTCAGTTAAAGAGGAAAAAGATGGAGTGGTGATTACAAGCAGTAAATTTATGGGTGGTGAAATAGATAGTTTTGGCGATCATCGAGTTGCTATGTCTTTTGTAGTAGCAGCGATTGGAGCTAAAGATAAAATTAAAATCAAAGACGTTAAAAATATTGATACCTCTTTTCCAGGTTTTGTGGATCTTATGAGAAACTTAGGGCTCTCCCTATCAATTAACGAGCCCAGTATGAAAAATTATTAATATGATAGATATACCAATTATAACAATTGATGGACCAAGTGGATCGGGGAAGGGAACCATTTCAAGAAAAATTGCTAGAATGCTAGCATGGAATATTCTGGATAGTGGGTCTTTGTATCGAATTGTCGCATTTTCGGTGCGGAAGTTTAATGAAGATATTAATAACGAGGCTAAAGTAAAAAATTTAATCGCCTCATTAAGAATAATTTTTGACACGACAAATGACGATAAGCAACTAATTTTATTGAATGATGAAAATATCCTTAATCTAATAAGAACCGAGGAATGTGGTATAGATGCATCAATTATTGCTCAATATTCATCTGTAAGGGCTGAATTGATGCTATTACAAAGAAGCTTTATTGAAGCTCCGGGCTTGGTTGCTGATGGACGTGATATGGGTACATTCGTCTTTCCTGAAGCAAGGCTAAAGATTTTCTTAACTGCAAACCTTGAAGAGAGAGCCAGAAGAAGGCATAAACAGTTGAAAGAGCTGGGTAATAATGTTAGCCTCACCGCCGTTTCTAGGGATATTTCTATTCGTGATAAGCAAGACGTTGAAAGAAAGCATGCACCTTTAGTTCCGGCTAGCGATGCATGTATTATCGATTCAAGCGATATGACGATCCTGGAAGTGTCTGAAAAAATTATAAAATTATACAAACAATTAAATTAGTATAATTTTTATGTAAAACACTTTCTTACAAGATGTAAGAAAAATTTTAGTAACCGCTTGCAGCACGGAAGTTGTAAAGCGATATAATAAGAATTTGTTATAAATTCTATGGAATACAAAATGTCTGAAAATTTCGCTGAACTATTTGAAGAAAGCTTTGCTAGTAAAATTATTAAGCCTGGTACCATTATTAATGGAACTATTGTTGAGATTAATAGTGATGTAGTGGTTGTATCGGCAGGTCTGAAATCTGAAGCAATTATCCCTATTGATCAATTCGCTGCAGAGAAAGATACTATAGCTGTCGGTGATGAGATTGAGGTCGCTCTCGACGCTGTTGAGGATGGTTTTGGGGAAACAAAACTTTCTAGAGAAAAGGCTGTAAGAGCAAGATCGTGGATTAATCTCCAAGAAGCTCATGACAAAGGTGAAGTCATAGAAGGTCTAATTAGCAGCAGAGTTAAAGGTGGTTTCACAGTTGAAATAGATAGTATTAGAGCTTTCCTTCCAGGCTCTTTAGTTGATGTGAGGCCAGTAAGAGATCCCTCATATCTCGAAGGCAAGACATTAGAATTCAAAGTTATTAAATTAGATAAGCAACGAAATAATATCGTTGTTTCAAGAAAGGCTGTTGTAGAGTCAGAGTACAGCGCAGAAAGAGCTGAATTACTTGAAAATATTCAGGAAGGAATCACAGTTAAAGGTATAATCAAAAATCTTACAGATTATGGTGCATTTGTTGATCTTGGTGGTATTGATGGATTATTGCATATTACGGATATGGCATGGAAGCGAGTAAAGCATCCTTCAGAGATCGTGAATGTTGGTGATGAGGTAGATGTAAAAATTCTGAAGTATGAGCGAGAAAAACAAAGAGTTTCGCTTGGAATTAAGCAGCTTGGTGAGGATCCATGGCAAGCAATAAAAACGCGTTATCCTGTTAATACTAAATTAATAGGGAAAATTACAAATATTGCTGATTATGGTTGTTTTGTTGAGATCGAGGAGGGTGTTGAAGGTCTTGTGCATGTATCCGAGATGGACTGGACTAACCGAAATGTTAATCCTGCTAAATTAGTAGTAGTTGGCCAAGAAGTTGAAGTTATGGTTCTAGAAATCGATGAAAGTCGTCGCAGAATCTCATTAGGTGTCAAGCAATGCCAGGCAAATCCTTGGGCTGAGTTCTCGGAGCAGGTCAAGAAGGGTGATACAGTCAATGGGCAAATTAAATCAATAACAGATTTTGGTGTATTTATTGGCTTAGAAGGTGGAATAGATGGGCTGGTACATTTATCTGATCTCTCATGGGAGTTGAGTGGTGAAGAAGCGGTTCATAATTATAAAAAAGGACAAGATATTGAAGCAATTGTTCTGGCAATAGATTCAGATAGAGAGCGAATTTCACTTGGGATAAAGCAACTCAACGAAGATCCATTTACAAACTGGCTTTCAGAGCATCCAAAAAATTCACTCATAAATGGTAAAGTTACAGAAGTTGAGGCACAAAATATTACGATTGATATTGGTGATGGGGTGAGCGCTTCAATGCATGTCTCTGAGTTGTCTCAAGAAAGGGTAGATGATGCCAGAACCATGGTCAAAGTTGGTGATGAAATTGAAGCAAAAATTACAAATATCGATAGAAAAAATCGATCAGTTGCCTTATCAATTAAAGCTAAAGAAGAGCATGATGAGAAAGAGGCATTAAGTAGTTATCAAAATGATTCCTCGACTTCGTCATCGGGTTCCACAACTCTTGGTGAGTTACTCAAAGAAAAAATGACTAAAAAATAGTTTATATAAATTTCTGGTTACTCTTGCATTCATTTGTTGCTAATATAACATTTGAATTAAAAAAGTAATTTTAGATTAGGAAGAATATGACAAAGTCAGAAGTTATTGAGAGCATGATTCTTAAACAAAATCATCTGCCTGCAAAAGATATAGAGTTAACTGTAAAGCATATATTGAGCTTGATGAGCGAATCGCTTTCGTATGGTGATAGGATTGAAATCAGAGGTTTTGGAAGTTTCTCTCTTCACTACCGGCCAGCCAGAATAGGCCGAAATCCAAAAACAGGAGAACCTGTTGCATTATCTGGTAAACATGTACCTCACTTTAAGCCTGGCAAAGATCTAAAGCTCCAAGTAAATGAGGGGAAAGATCAAGAGATAGATGGGTAAATACACTTTAGTCAACTGCAAAGACGTTTAGATTTTAATATTCATTGTAAATTAATCAATTTTTCTGGCTAGGTATACAATGATAAAAAAAATAACACTTATATTATTAGTAGTATTAATATTTATATTAACCTTATGGTTCAATAATAATAATTCTAATTTGATCTCAATTGATTTGGAAGTCATCCAAATTACGTCACCAGCCAGCATTATATTTGCAGTAATATTTTTTAGCGGTTGGTTCTTTGGGCTTTTGTGCTGCCTTCTTTATATCCTAAAACTCCTGAATGGAAATCGTATATCTAAATCTCTTTTAAGAGATAAAGATAAAGAAATCAATCAGTTGAAAAATAAGTCTCTAGAAGATGCCAACTGAATCAACATTTATATTGGCTTCCATATTTCTCATCTTAGCTGCAACTGGCTGGTTATTGGGATATTTTGGAGAACGTGACGAGCAGCCACCATTAAATATTGATTATCTTAAAGGTTTGAATTTCCTTTTGAATGATCAGACTGACCAAGCTGTTGAGCATTTCTTGAAGATGGTTAGGGTTGATAACACAACAATAGAAACTCATTTTGCATTAGGTAATCTTTTTCGAAAAAGGGGGGAAGTAAATCGAGCCATTAGGATCCATCAAAATATAATTGCACGGCCTGATATATCGAATCAACAAAGAGACCAGGCATTTAATTCCTTGGCGAAAGATTATTTACACGCAGGGCTTCTTGACCGTGCTGAAGTATTATTTATTCGCTTGTCAGATGATTCAGATTATTCCCAGGAGGCATTTCTTAATTTAATAAGTATTTATGAGCAAGAAAAAGAGTGGGAAAAGGCAATAGAGGCATCGCAAAAGTTGAGTAAGCTGAGTAATAAGGATTCTTATCAGCATCAAATCTCGCATTATTCATGTGAATTGGCCGAAGAGGCAATTAGTATTGAAAACTTTAAAGAAGCTTCTTCACAAATTAGTAGAATCAAAGTGAATGATCAAACAACATTACGTATTGATTTGATAAAAGCTAATATCGCTTTTATTAAGCATGATTTAAAAATTGCCTCTGAGATTTATTATAAAATACTTAATAAAAGTAGTTATTTAATTACCGAATCATTGCCATTATTATTTGATATATATAAAAAACAAGATGAATTATCTGACCTTGACTTAAAATTATCATTAATTTTAAAGTCTCATCCAAACATAAGGAATGATATTGCATATACAGCAATTTTGAATGATATAAGAGGTTCAGTGGTTATTAATGAATGTATTGAGAAATATATTCAAGATGATCGTGCACTTTCTGAATTTATTAATGTTAATGACATCTTTCAATCTGATCTAAGTATTAGAATTGATGCGATAGATAAAATTCGTTACGGCTTGAAAGTTCTTGGGACAACTAATCCACGTTATCAATGTAATGAATGTGGATTTTCAAGCCAAAAATTACTCTGGCTATGCCCTAGTTGTAAAGATTGGGAAACTCAAAGACCATTTTTGAGCGTAAAATTTGACTCTCTGCTTCAAAGAAAAGCTATAAGTAGTTAAAGCTTTTCTAAATTAATAAATTTTTTTGAGAATACTATTTTAAAAACTTATCTCTCCGTCCTAAAGATTCTGATTATTCTCTTATTTCCTATAGAATTATATTCTGTGGAAAACAATAATAGCACCATTGTTGTTGGAGCAAATATAGGAAATGTTCCTTGGGAGTTTCAAGATAGAGATGGCACTTATGTGGGTTTTGAGATTGACCTTGTCAGTGCAGTTGGCTCAAAGATTGATCGTAAAATAAAGATAATTAATATTCCATTTAATGGATTATTTGCTGCTGTTCAATCTGGACGTATTGATTTAGCTATCTCATCTATCAATATTACAGACAAAAGGCTGGAGTCTGTCTCATTTACCCAGCCCTATTATGATAGTGATCAATCCCTAACTGTCCTCATTGACAGCAATATTAAAAGTCTTAATGACCTTAAAGGTTTGATTGTATCGGTTGATACAGGGTCAACAGGAGATATCTGGGCAACGGAAAATAAAGATAAATATGGGTTCGCAGAAATTCGCAGATATGAGGGTCTTGTTCCCGCAATGCTCGACTTAGTTATAGGGCGAGTAAGTGGATATATAAGTGATATACCTGCTTTACTCTATTATACAAAGGATAAACCAAATCTGCATGTTGTTGAAAAGATATCAACTGGAGGAACCTATTCAATGATGATGCGAAAGAATGATTCTCTTTTATTTGAAGTAAATGATGTCATAACTGAAATGAAAGCTAGTGGTAAGCTGAATGGGTTGCATGAAAAGTGGTTTGGAAAATCAGCTGATCAAAATAGCTCAACAATTAAAGTCTTAGATATACCTAAATCAAATACTAAGACTGACCTTAATTTGACTGAGACATTTTTGAATAAGAGGGTTTTCTTGGAAACCTACCCTATGCTTATCAAAGGTTTTTATATAACAGCCCAACTAGGACTATTCAGTATCCTATTGGGGTTGATTTGGGGTCTCTTATTATCACTAATTAGATTATATTCAAACGTATTACTAAAATTCATAGTTAAAGTATACATTAATGTATTTAGATCAATTCCATTGCTTGTATTTTTGATTGTTGTTTTTTATGCCTTTCCTTTTGTTGGAATTAGATTCTCTCCATTTAATGCTGCTCTTTTTTCATTGGTAATGGTTTCTGGTGCTTATTTTGCTGAGATTTTTCGATCTGGTATAGAGGCAATTCCGAAAGGTCAATTTGAAGCTGCAAGATCACTTGGCATGAGCTCTTATCATACGATGATTGATGTTATTTTGCCGCAGGCAATCAAAATAGTTGCACCACCATTAACTAATAATTGTATAAATGTCTTGAAGGACACAGCCTTAGCGTCGATTGTCGCATTACCAGATCTCCTAAAGCAGGCCACACAAGCTCAAGCTATAGCTGCAAACCCAACTCCTTTGATTGTTGCAGCTATTGTATATCTAGCATTTTTATTACCCATGATTCTATGGGTCTCTCATATTGAAAAAAGATATAAGTCAGGAAAACAAATATGAGCGTTTTAATCAATCTAAAAAATGTGAGCAAGTATTATGGAAAGTTTTGTGCTATCAAAGGTATTAATTTAAATATTTATGAAGGTGAAGTGCTTTGTATTATTGGTCCCTCTGGATCTGGTAAATCTACCTTGATTCGATGTATTAATTATCTTGAAGAATATGATGATAATGGTCAAATAACTGTTAATGGTGTTGTAGTTAAAAAAGGAAATAATCTAAAAAATATTAGAAAAGAAGTTGCAATGGTTTTTCAGAATTTTAATCTTTTTCCACATCTAACTATATTAAAAAATGTCATGCTTGGCCCCATAAGGTCATTGAAGATTTCCCAATCTGATGCCAGGGTAATCGCTTATGATCTTCTTGACAAAGTAGGGATTAGAGATCAGTCAGAAAAATTTCCATACCAGCTTTCGGGAGGACAGCAGCAAAGGGTTGCAATCGCTCGTTCTTTGGCTATGAAACCAAAAATCATATTATTTGATGAACCAACATCATCACTTGACCCTGAGATGGTGAGTGAAGTTCTTGATGTAATTAAAAATCTAGCAGGCACGGGAGTTACTATGGTTATAGTTACACATGAGATGGGCTTTGCCAGGCAAGTTTCTGATAATATTGTATTTATGGATGGAGGCTTTGTTCTGGAAAAAGGCAGTCCAAGCCAAATATTTGATAACCCCAAGAAAGAGCGAACACAAATTTTTTTGAAATCTGTCCTAAAGACATGATTAAAACAGTAAATAAAGGAATATTTTAATGACATTAGATTTGAATTTTGTAAGAAGTCAGTTTCCAGCACTCAACAGTGAATGGACATTTATGGATAATGCTGGAGGGACTCAGATATTAAAAGGCTGTGTGGATAATATAAGTGAGTATTATTACAAATGTAACGTTCAACTTGGAGGAAGTTATGAGCCCTCTCAAACCGCTGCAAAAGCTTTCGCAGAAGGTAGAAAGAAAGTATCCACATTATTTAATGCCAAATTACCAGAAGAAATAGTGTTTGGGCCATCTACCACTGTTTTACTTCAATTTTTATCAAAATCATTAGCAAGTCAATTTAATAAAGGTGACGAAGTTATTGTGACTACAATGGATCATGAAACCAATATTGGACCTTGGCTTGAGTTAGAAAAACGTGGTGTTATTGTGAGATTCTGGAATATTAATTTAGATACACATGCCTTGCATTTAGATGACTTAAAAAAACTACTTTCCGATAAAACAAAGCTGGTTGCATTTACTCATGTGTCAAATATTGTAGGTACGATAAATCCTGTTAAAGAATTTACAGAATTTATCCATGATCATGGCGCTATGGTTTGTGTTGATGCTGTCGCTTATGCACCTCATCGCGCGGTTGACGTTTCTGAATGGGGGGTAGATTTTTATGCATTCAGCCTCTATAAAACTTTTGGACCTCATCATGCTGCGCTTTACTGTCGCATGGATCGAATGACTGAACTTGATAATCTTTACCATTATTTTTATGGGAAGGATAAAATTCCCGCAAAAATGGAGCCAGGCAATGCAAATTATGAGCTTTCATATGGTTCTGGTGCCATTGCAGATTATCTAGTTGAATTGGGCTCTAAAGCAAATGAATTTGGAACTGATAGAGAAAAAATAGAAAGTGCTTTTGATTTAATAACTGACCATGAAGCAATTATTGGTTCTGAGTTACTAAGTTACTTGAGAAATCGTAATGATTGTAACATTGTTGGTATTGATGATGGTAATAACATATCTAGAGTACCAACGATTTCATTCACAATTAATGGAAAACTTTCTGATCAAATTTGTCTTGCTATGGATGAGCATAAAATAGGAATTAGATTTGGTGACTTTCATGCCCGTCGTTTATCTGATCTATTATTACTGGACCAGTCCAATGGTGCGGTAAGAATTTCCTTAACTCACTATAATACTATGGGCGAAGTGGAGCATCTTATCGATGCGCTTGATCGTGTATTAAAATAATAAATAGCAGAAACTCTATTTACCAGGTTTTAGAGATGTGATTACTGATAAAAGTTAGCAATTTATAAATAATTTATACGTATATTATAATTCGATGAAAGTATTGATATTACGAAGGAACACTATCATTTTTAAAAAGATGGCTCCCCGGGTCGGACTCGAACCAACGACAAGATGATTAACAGTCATCTGCTCTACCAACTGAGCTACCAGGGATTTATAAACTTTTAAATAGGATCGAGATTTTGATCTAGCCAACTTCGCAAGTCAAGTATTCTCTTAAATTCTTTTAAAATTAATATAATACTAGATGATTATTTTTTTAATTCGCCTTATGGCTTCCATTAAATTCTCCTTTGAGCAAGCAAAGGATAGCCTTATGTAACCGGGGGCACCAAATGGAGTTCCAGGAACCATTGCAACCCCAGTTTTATTTAGAATTAAATCAACCAATTCAATATCATCTTTTAGTCCTTTTTGAATGATTGCATCTGTTACTTTTGGAAAAGCATAAAATGCACCATCAGCTTTTTTGCATTTAAATCCTGGAATAGAATTTAACGCAGTTACTAAAAAATTATTACGATCTTGATATGCAATATTCATCTCTTGAATGCATGATTGATCTCCATTAAGTGCTGTAATAGCCGCAATTTGTGAAACGCTGCATGGATTTCCAGTTGATTGACTTTGGATAGTTTTCATAGCGCTAATTATTTCTTTTGGGCCTCCAGCATAACCAATTCTCCAGCCAGTCATTGCGTAGCATTTTGAAACACCATTAATAGTTATAATTTGATTTTTAAGTTCAGGTGCAACTGTTGCAAGGCTATAGAATGGAGTTTTACCCCAATAAATTTTTTCATATATATCATCAACTGCGATAACAACATTTGGATGATTGATAAGTACTTTAGATAGCTCGATTAATTCATTCTTTGAGTAGCAGCTCCCGGTTGGATTGGATGGGCTATTAAGAAAAAGTAATTTGGTCTTATTTGTTATATTTCGCTTAAGCTGTTCAGCAGTAATTTTAAAGTCATCTTCTATGCCCGTTTTAATTATTATAGGAATGCCGTCAGCCACACGAACCATATCAGGATAGGATACCCAATAAGGACTTGGTATAATTGCTTCATCACCATTACTTAATAGGCCAATACAAAGGTTAAATAACGTTTGTTTTGCGCCAGAGGAAGCTAATATTTCATCGTGCGAATATTTCAAATTATTATCACGCAGAAATTTCTCTTGAATCGCATTTTTCAGAGCTGCGCATCCATCAATAGCTGTGTATCTAGTATATCCATCGTGGATAGCTTTTATGGCAGCATCTTTGATGTGAGCTGGGGTCTCAAAGTCTGGCTCTCCAGCACCAAGACTGATAATATCTTTTCCTTCTTCCCTTAATTGAGCTGCCAGATTTAGGACAGCGCTAGTAGCTGAGGGCTTAACTCGATCCATTCTTTCTGAAACTAACGGCATTTGACAAGTTTCCTTTGGTAAAAATTAATATGATACGACAATCTACAGGTCATTCAAAAGATGAAAACACAGATAATCGTGATGTATTTAATCTTGTATCAGATTATAAACCAGCTGGCGACCAAGAGGGAGCTATATCCTCTTTAGTGGAAGGTCTTAATGATGGGTTAGCAAAACAAACCTTACTAGGCGTCACTGGTTCTGGTAAAACGTTCACAGTTGCGAATATAATTGAATTAACTCAGAGACCAGCAATTATTTTAGCTCCAAATAAAACCTTAGCTGCTCAATTATACGGTGAAATGCGTGAATTTTTTCCAAATAATTCCGTTGAATACTTTGTTTCCTATTATGATTATTACCAACCAGAAGCATATGTGCCAAGTTCAGATACATTTATAGAAAAAGATGCTTCGGTCAATCAGCATATTGAGCAAATGAGATTGTCTGCTACTAAGTCTCTAATAGAGAGGAATGACACAATCATTGTGGCGACAGTATCAGCCATTTATGGTTTGGGGGATCCAGAAGCATACTTTAGTATGGTATTACACTTATCAAAAAATGAAAGAATAGATCAGAGGGAGATGCTAAGGAAGCTGGCAGAAATGCAATATACAAGGAATGAGATTGAGCTATCTCAGGGATGTTTTCGCGTAAGAGGTGAGGTTATCGATATATTTCCTGCTGAGTCAGAAAGAGAGGCTGTTAGAGTTGAGTTATTTGATGATGAGGTTGAAAGAATCTCATATTTTGATCCATTGACTGGGCTTGTTATTAGATCTGTACCAAGGGTTACAATTTTTCCAAAGACGCATTATGTTACTCCTCGTCAGAAATTAATGGATGCCATTGATGATATAAAGATAGAATTAAAGAGTCGCTTAGAGTATCTAAGAGAAAATAATAAATTACTCGAAGCGCAAAGATTAGAGCAAAGAACTCTGTTTGATATCGAAATGATAAGAGAGCTTGGTTATTGCCAAGGTATAGAAAATTACTCCCGTTACTTGTCAGGCAGAAATGAGGGTGAGCCACCACCTTGTTTGTTTGATTATGCTCCTGATAATGCTTTACTTTTTATTGATGAAAGTCACGTTACAATACCTCAACTAGGAGGTATGTATAAGGGCGATAGATCTCGAAAAACAACATTGGTGGAATATGGGTTTAGACTTCTATCTGCACTTGATAATAGACCATTACGTTTCGATGAATTTGAAAGAATGGTTCCAGCAACTATTTATGTTTCTGCAACACCTGGAAAATATGAGGGTGAGTTTGCTGATCAGACTGTTGAGCAGCTGGTGAGACCAACGGGCCTAGTAGATCCGATTATCGAAGTAAGAAAAGCTCAAAATCAAGTTGAAGATGTATTATCAGAAATTGGTAATCGGGTAAAAAATGGTGATCGAGTGCTCATAACAACTCTAACAAAGAGAATGTCTGAAGATCTAACGGACTACCTAAGTGAGCATGGAGTTAGAGTTAGATATCTTCATTCTGATATAGGAACAGTTGAAAGAACTGAAATTATTCGTGATTTGAGGTTAGGAGTCTTTGATGTTTTAGTAGGTATCAATTTACTCAGAGAAGGTTTAGATATGCCTGAAGTATCTTTGGTTGCAATTCTAGATGCGGATAAAGAGGGATTTTTGCGATCAGATAGGTCTTTAATTCAAACAATTGGACGGGCAGCAAGGAATATTGAGGGTAAAGCAATACTCTATGGTGATAAAATAACAGGTTCAATGCAAAGAGCTATTGAAGAAACTGATCGTCGACGTGAGTTACAAAATAAATACAATAAGAAAAATAATATAACGCCAAAAAGTATAGTAAAAAAAGTTGCCGATATTATGGAAAGTGCATATCCTGTTCCCGGGCGAGGTCCAAATGATAAGAATAATTATACTGAAAATAATCTAAAACCCGCCGAATTATTGAAAAAAGCTAATGACCTAGAAACTGTTATGTTAGAACATGCTCGTAATCTAGAATTTGAGGATGCAGCTCGCCTTAGAGATGAAATTTCAAATTTACGTGATGGGGCATTAGGTTTGAGTAAATGATTTTGATAAAAAAGAAATATCAAAATAATAGTTAAGTTCTAAGTATTATTAGTGATTAGAATTTAGAGTAATTAGCTAAGAGCTAGAGCACGC